>Ga0116231_10013028_pt1 | contig 11877 bp, 11 predicted proteins | sample S1TSphgellanicum_2_FD_89695 | JGI IMG/M metagenome (GOLD analysis project Ga0116231, IMG submission 89695) | Host-associated microbial communities from peat moss isolated from Minnesota, USA - S1T2_Fd - Sphagnum magellanicum MG | ecosystem: Host-associated > Plants > Peat moss > Unclassified...
AGGTCATCGAAGATGGTTAACTGGCTCATTTATCTGCTTCCTTTGGAGCTCGCATTCCAGCAGGAACTCCAGCGCCTCCAGCCGCCAGAAGGCGTGCTCGACGCTGGTTCCCCACGCATATAGGCCGTGGCCGCGAATGACGTAACCGATCGGCGGTTCGGCGAGCAGCGCCGGCTCGGTGACTTTGGCCAGGCGGGCGATATCCTGGTCGTTTTCGAAAATCGGCAAATCGACGTCGATATCGTGCTCGGCAAAGCCGAAGGCCTTGATAATTTCGTAGCCGGAAAAGCTGATCGATCCGGCCATCGAAAGCACGGTGGCGGCCACCGAATGGCCATGCAGCACGGCGCCGATTGGCGGAAACAACCGGTAGAGCTGGCAATGCAGCAAGGTTTCGGCGCTGGGCCTGTGGCTTGGTTCGCGCGCCGTGCCGTCAAGCCCGACCTCGATGATATCATCAATGTGCAGCCGACCTTTATGGACGCCGCTGCGGGTGATGGCGATGCTCTCATCGTCGATCCGCGCCGAGAGATTGCCGGCGGAGCCCGGCACCCAGTTACGCGCATCCATGCGCCGCCCGGCCTCGACCAGCGAAGCCGCGGCTGCCGCCAGCCGTGACATGATCAGCCTTGGTTGACGGTCGTTTTCTGCGGGTCGGTGATCGGCGGCAAGGTGCCGGGATTGGCCATCGAGGCGTCCGGCTTCTTATCTTCATCCGCCACGCTCTGTTTGAAATTCTTGATGCCCTTGCCGAATTCGCCCATCAGCCCGCTCACCTTGTTGGTGCCGAACAGCAGCAACACGACCACGAGAACAATCAGCCAATGCCAGATGCTCAAACCGCCCATCGAAACTCTCCAAACCCTAAACTTGCACGCGCAAAAATCGCCCGCCGGCTTATCTAGCGGGATAGTCTACTGCGTTCAGGGGCGGATGCCAAATGTTGCAAGCCCGGGCTTAGGGGGCCGGCGCGGGAACCGGGTCAAGTCGGCGCTGCACGCCGCCGGTGCGGCCGCGCCAAAACCGGTAATGTGCTGATATTGGCCCGTATCGCCCCTATTCCCGAACAGCTTGCCAAGGATTAGCGCTTATCATCAGCCAGATCGCCGCCCATATCACACTGCAAGCAGAGGAGATTGCCGATGACGGATATCAGCAAAGCCGGAAGTTTCACGCTTGGCGGCCGGAAGGTTCACCGCCTTGGTTACGGCGCCATGCAGCTCGCCGGCCCAGGCGTCTTCGGGCCGCCGAAGAATCGGGAGGAAGCGGTTGCCGTGTTGCGGGCAGCCGTCGAAAGTGGCGTCAACCACATCGACACCAGTGATTTTTACGGCCCGCACGTCACCAATCAACTGATCCGCGAGGCCCTGCATCCGTACCCGGATGACCTGGTCCTGGTGACCAAAATCGGCGCCAAGCGGGGCGCCGACGCCTCCTGGAAACCCGCGACTTCGCGCCAGGAGCTGATCGATGCGGTGCATGACAATCTCCGCAATCTGGGCCTGGACGTACTTGAGCTGGTGAATTTTCGCTCCCCCTACGGCGTCCACGGTTTGGTTGAAGGCTCGATCGCGCCGCAGGTGACCGTATTGGCCGAACTGCAGCGCCAGGGCCTGGTGCGCCATATCGGCCTGTCGAATGTCACGCAGGCGCAAATCGCGGAGGGACGGCGGATTTGCCAGGTCGTTTGCGTGCAGAACCATTATAACCTGACCCACCGCGAAGATGACGCCGTGATCGACGCGCTTGGCCGGGAAGGTATCGCCTATGTGCCGTATTTCCCGCTCGGCGGCTTCACGCCTTTGCAATCCAGCGAACTCTCTGAGGTTGCGGATGCGTTGGGGGTGGCGCCGATGCAGGTGGCCTTGGCCTGGCTGCTGCAGCGCGCGCCGAATATCCTGCTGATCCCGGGGACCTCTTCGCTGGCGCATCTGGCCGAGAATCTGGCGGCGGCGGAACTGGTCCTGCCGAAGGACGCGGTCGCCAAGCTGGGTCGGATCGCCGGGCAGCCTGCCCGTTAGAGCCGGATGATATTTGAATCCGCCTCTAAAACAGTCCTAGAGCGTGGCGTTCTCCCGGTCGGCGATCCTCAGCTGCGCCAATATGCTGGCGGCGGAAATTCCCGCGGCCCGCATGCCGCGCAGCGTCGCGGCGCCATCCCGCTTCGCCAGCCGGCGGCCATCGGCATCGGTAATCAGCGGGTGATGCGCGTAAGTCGGGGTCGGCAAGCCCAGCAAGCGCTGCAACAGCACATGCGTATGGGTGGCGTCGAACAAATCCCGCCCGCGCGTAACGTGGCTGATTTTCTGCGCCGCATCGTCATGCACCACGCATAAATGATAGCTCGCCATGCTGTCACGGCGCCCCAGCACGACATCGCCCAGGGTCTCCGGCCGGCCGTCGATATAGCCGATATCCTCCTCGTAGAACCCAAAATCCTTCACCGCGTCCAGCGCCAATTCGACATTCAACCGCAGCGCGTAATTACCGCCGGCGGCGGCGCGGGCGGCCCGTTCGGCGGAGGTGAGATGGCGGCAGGTGCCTGGATATTTCTGCTCGCCGCCATGCGGCGCAGCCAGCGCACGGGCGATTTCCGTCCGGCTGCAGAAACAGGGATACAAAAAGCCGCGGGACGCCAGCTCCCGCAGGGCGCTACGGTATTCCGGAAGGTAATCCGATTGCACCCGGATATCGCCATCCCAGTCCAGGCCGAGCCAGCGCAGGTCTTCCAGGATCGACTGGGTGAATTCCGGCCTGCAACGGCTGCCGTCGATATCTTCCACCCGCAATAGAAAGCGGCCGCCGGAGATGCGCGCCCGCTGCCAGCCAAGCCAGGCCGAATAGGCGTGACCCATGTGCAAATGGCCTGTCGAACTCGGTGCGAAGCGGGTTATCACTTCCATCTTAAATAGTTTACTACACGCCGTGCTTGCGCGGGCGCAATAACCGGGCCAGCCTTAAGCCAGCGGCCAAAGCGCCAGTGCGGCATTTGTAATCATTTGTTTAGGAGAATCCGATGGAAAGTCCGGCTAGTCCAAGCTGGGGGCCGGCCAGCAAGGGCGCGCCGCGGCAGCTGGTTATCCTCTGCCATGGGGTCGGCGCTGACGGCCATGACTTGATCGACCTTGCCCCGTATTGGGGCCACGCGCTGCCGGATGCGGTTTTTGTGGCGCCTGACGGGCCAGAGCCTTTCGATATGGCACCGGTCGGCCGGCAATGGTTCCCGATCGGCGACCTCGACCCAGTCAAACTCGGCGGTGGTGTCCGCCGGGCAGCGACCTGGCTGGACGCGTTCATCGATCAGCAATTGCTGAAATACAGTCTGCCGGCAACCGCCTATGCCCTGATGGGGTTCAGCCAGGGCGCCATGACGGCGCTATTCACCGGACTGCGCCGGCCGCACCCGCCACGCGCGATCCTGGCCTTTTCCGGCGCGTTGATCGACCCGGAATCCCTGCCGGCCGAGTTGCAACACCCGGTGCCGGTGCTGCTCGCGCATGGCGAAATGGATGGCGTCGTGCCGGCTTTTCGATCCCGCGACGCGGCCAAGGCGCTGGGGCAAGCCGGCGTGCCGGTGGAAACCGTGTTCTCGGCAAAGCTGGAGCACGGCATCGACGATATCATGCTGACCGCCGGCGCTTTGTTTTTGCAAAAAGCATTTGCCAGCTAAGCAAAGGCAAGCGGTTCTTTTTCTGAAGAGAAAGAACCAAAAAGACTTCTTTTACGCTCGGCCTTGGGCGCTTCGGAGGGCATCGCCCAGAGCAGAAAAGTTATTGGTTTGCCTGGATCTGGTTGATCTTGTTTTGCATTACCGTCAGCAACGCCGAAACTTGGCCGCCATTGCTGGTGATGACCGAAGCGTAGTCGTTGCGCGTGGTAATGCGCAGCGAGGTGCCGGCGACAATGACGTCCACTATTTTTGGCGCGCCATCGATTTCATCGACCGCCCAGCCGACATCCGCCGGCGCCTCGCCGGGGCGGGTGATTGTGGTGTCGACCACCGTGTCATTGCCGACCACGGAGGCGCTGTTCACCGTGAAACCAATGCCCTGAAAGGCTTTGATCTGATAGGTGATGTTATTGGCCAGTAGCTGATGAAACAGGGTCTGAAACTGGCTGTACTGCGCCGGCGTCGCCACGCTTCTATAACGGCCAAGCACATAGTCGCCGACATTATCGACAGCAACGATCTGGTTGACGAGGGTTTGCAGCTGCTGCGCCTTCACGGCGGTCGAGGTGTCGGCGTTCACGACGGCGACGAGCTGCTGGCCAGACTGAGTGATAAAGGCTTTGGCGGCGTCGGGTGAGACCTGCGCCCGCGCGATCGGCGCCAGGCTGAGCATTGGCAGGGCAGTAATGGCCCCCAGAACGTAGCGGCGGAAATGCATCAGAGTGTCCTTGACTGGTTACAGCGATTATTGCGCCGCCTGGGCTGCCGGTTGCGGGAACCAATCCGGGACAGTCGGGGTGTCGCGCTGATCAATCAACTGCAATTGTGAGGCACGAGATTGGCGATAAAGGCTCCTAAATGTGGCATAGGGATCAAGTGCGGTTGCTTGCACCTGATCGATCGCGTCCATGAACTGGGCCCTGGTGTTGACCAGATGCAAGGCGGTTTGCGACCAGCCGAAGGCGGTCATCGCGGTGCTGGCCGGGGCCGCTTCCATCGGCGTCAGGAAAAATGCCACGGGGATCGAAAATGCATCGCGCGCGCCGGACGGGCCAAAGGCCGGAAGGTATAGATAGGGCCCGGCGGGAACACCCCATTCGGCCAGGGTCAGACCAAAATCGGTGTCGGTTTCAGGATAGCCGAGATGCGTTGCAGGGTCGAAAATCCCGCCAATACCGACCGTCGAATTGACCACAAACCGCACCAAGGCGGTGCCGGCATCCCGCGGCTTTCCGCCGGCGGCAAAGTAAATCAGCCGGGCCGGCTCGCCGATATTGGTTACAAAATCGCCGACATGGTTGCGGATACCCTGCGTGGTAATCGCGATATAGCCTTTGGCAATTGGCTTGAAGGCATATCGGTCAAGCTTGTCATTGATGCTGTAAAACACCCGGTTGGTCGGCTCCAATGGGTCATTTTGCGCTTGATAGGCCTGGTAATCGGCCGTGTCTGACGCCGGCGGCGCCTTGGCGCAGCCGGAAAGCAAGCCAGCCAGAATGAGGGCCGGCGCGGCAATTGCGGCAATCCGCCCGCTTTTGCCCCAACCTGCGGGTAAAATTCCGTTATGCTGCACCCAAAGCCTCCTATTTAGCCGGCGTGAACCAAGCTTACCTCGCTAATATGTATCCCAGATCGCCAACGGATCAACGGTCTAGCAAGTAATATTATTGCGCTGCACCCCTGCGCGCCGATCTTGCTTAACCTGCAGCCTTGGTTGAGGAAGGGAAGGACTTCTTTTTCTGAAGAAAAAGACGCAAAAAGACTTTTTCACTCTGGCGCTTTGCCTGGGGCATGGCTAACGCCCATGACCGCTGGTCAGAAAGTTTTTTGCGCGGCCGGCAGCCAGCATTTGTTCACAAAAAGAAGATACTTAAATGACTTACTTAGAGGGTCTGAACCAGGCCCAGCGCGATGCGGTTGAGGCGACCGAGGGGCCAATCCTGGTGCTGGCAGGTGCTGGCACCGGCAAGACGCGGGTTCTCACCACCCGTTTCGCCCATATTTTGCTGACCCGGCGGGCATTCCCGAACCAAATCCTCACGGTAACCTTCACCAACAAGGCAGCGCGGGAAATGCGCGAACGGGTGGCCAGGATTATTGGCCAGCCGGCGGAGGGGCTTTGGCTCGGCACGTTTCACGCCCTGGGCGCGCGGATGCTGCGGCGCTTTGCCGAGCGGGTAGGGCTGCAAAGCAACTTCTCGATTCTGGACAGCGACGATCAGCTGCGGTTGCTGAAGCAGGTGATGGAGGCGGCGCGGATCGACGCCAAGCGCTGGCCGCCGCAGGCTTTAATGGCGCAAATCCAACGCTGGAAAGACCGGGCCTTCATGCCGGACCAAATACCGGCCGAGGAAGATTCCGACTTTGCGAATGGCCGCGCCCGGCAATTATACGCCGCCTATCAAGACCGGCTGAAGGCGTTGAACGCGGCGGATTTTGGCGATCTTTTGCTGCTGACCACAAATCTGCTGAAAACCGATGCCGAAGTACTGGCAACATATCATCGCATGTTCCGCTATATCTTGGTCGATGAGTACCAGGACACCAACCTGGTGCAGTACTACTGGCTGCGGCTTCTGGCGCAGGCGAATAAGAACATTTGCTGTGTCGGCGATGATGACCAGAGCATCTATTCCTGGCGCGGTGCCGAGATTGAAAATATTCTGAAATTCGAACGGGATTTTCCGGGCGCGAAGATTGTGCGGCTGGAAGCGAATTACCGCTCGACCGCGCCGATACTGGCCGCCGCGTCGCATCTGATCGCGCATAATGAAGGCCGATTGGGCAAAACATTGCATTCCGGACGCAATGATTCCGCCGGCGAGAACGTCGAGGTGGTCGCATTATGGGATTCCGAGGAAGAGGCCCGGATGGTCGGAAACCGGGTGGAGACCTACCGGCGGGGCGGCGAGAGCCTGGCCGAGATGGCAATTCTGGTGCGGGCCGGATTCCAAACCCGCGCTTTTGAAGAACGCATGATCACGCTGGGGCTGCCGTACCGGATTATCGGCGGTTTGCGATTCTATGAGCGTGCCGAAATTCGCGATGCGCTGGCCTATTTGCGGGTGCTGGCGCAGCCGGCCGATGATTTGGCGTTTGAGCGAATTATCAACACGCCAAAACGCGGCGTCGGCGATGTCTCGCTGCGGGCGATTCACGAACGGGCGCGTAGCGCCCAGGTTTCGCTTTATGCTGCGACCGAAATACTGCAAGGCGAGAACGGCTTTAAGGGCAAAATGCGCGATGCGATGCGCGAATTGTTGCAGGGCTTTGCGCGCTGGAGGGTGATGCTGCCGAGCGAGGGCCATGTGGTAACATTGGCCACACTGCTGGACGAATCCGGCTATACCGCGATGTGGCAGAACGATAAGTCGCCCGAAGCCCCGGGGCGATTGGAGAATTTGAAGGAGCTGGTCCGGGCCATAGCGGATTTTGAAACATTGCAGGGTTTTCTCGACCATGTGGCCCTCGTGATGGAGAATGAAGAGCAGAGCGAGGATGCGAAGCTCAGCATGATGACGCTGCACGGTGCGAAAGGCTTGGAGTTTGACACGGTGTTCCTGCCGGGCTGGGAGGAGGGCGTGTTTCCCAACCAGCGGGCGCTGGACGAGGGTGGATTGAAGAGCCTGGAGGAAGAGCGGCGGCTTGCCTATGTCGGCATCACCAGGGCCCGCAAACGCGCCGTCATCAGCCATGCCGCCAACCGGCGGATCTATGCCAACTGGCAATCCAGCATCCCAAGCCGGTTCATCGAGGAGCTGCCTGCAGAATTCATCAATGTCAGCGGCTCGGCATCGACCGCGCGGGCAGAGCGGATGGCGGCACAGGTGCAGTTTCCGCTCACGGCGCGGCGGCCGCAAATGGCCGATGCCTGGGAGCAGCCGTCGCGCCCCGCCCGGGCCGATAAAATACCCGTCGGCGCGCGGGTGTTTCACCAGAAATTCGGCTACGGCATCGTTATCGCCGCGGATGATGATCGGCTTGATATCAACTTTGAAACTTCCGGCGAGAAGCGCGTGCTCGATCGGTTCGTGGAACGCCATGGCAGCTGAATTACTGGATTGCATCACGCTGACCGTGCCCGATGATGCGCTCGACCATTTTGAATCGGCGCTGAGTTCGGTCTGCCGCGCGGTCTCGTTTTTCCAGAACGAGGAGGAACGGAGCTGGGATATCAGCGCTGTGAAGGAACGCGGCGCGTTTGAAACCGATTTACTTTCTGCCTTGACGCTGGCCGAAATGCTTACCGGGTACAGCCCTGCCCTCACCCGGTCGCTGGTGCCGGTCGGCGGCTGGCTGGCGCGCAACAAGGCGGCGTTTCCGGAGCAGCGGATCGGCAAGCGCTTCGTGGTGCGCGGAACGCATATTGCAGCACCGCCCATTCCCGGCAAAATCATGTTGACTGTGGACGCCGGCATGGCCTTTGGCAGTGGTGAGCATCATTCAACACGCGGCTGTCTGGTGGCATTGGAGCAGATTTCCAAATATTGCCGACCACAAAAAATTCTTGATCTCGGTACCGGCTCCGGCGTGCTGGCAATCGCGGCGGCAAAGATCTACCACAGAAAAATTCTGGCCACCGATATCGATGCGCGCGCCGCCCGCGTCGCCGCCGCCAATGCCAAGCTGAACGGCGTCGCCGGAGAAATTCGTGCGATCAAGGCGGATGGCTGGGTGGACAAAACCATCAGGCGCAATGCGCCTTACGATCTGGTCTTTGCCAACATCCTCGCCCGGCCACTTTGCGCCATGGCGCATGCGCTGGCGGTCGCCTTGGCGCCGGGCGGCATCGCCATCCTCGCAGGCCTGCTCACCATCCAGGCGAATTGGGTGCTCTCCGCGCATCGCCGCGCCGGGCTGGTGCTTGAGCGGCGAATCGTCGACGGGGCCTGGACGATTCTGGTGCTGCGGAAGGGCCGCCAGAGTACGATATGATTTAGTTAGATCAGCAAGCAGCCGCTTTTTGAAAAAAGCGGCGCAAATACGTTTGGAATGCGGGAACCGGGAACTGAAAGCACGGCGGCCCAGATTTAAAGCAAGGCTGCCAGTTTTCTCCATTGGTCCCGGTCGTAATCCAGCTCGGCCGCCATGCCGCCGGGACCGATGACCTGCAGACAGACATGGTCGGCGCCGGCTTGTAAATGCGCTTGCACCCGGGCGCCGATCGCTTCCATGTCGCCCCAGGCGATCAGGCCGTCGATCAGCCGGTCGCTGAGGGTTTCAATATCGGCGTCGGTATAGCCTTCGCGGCGCCAGCTATTCGCGTAATTGGGCAGTGCGGCGTAAAACTTGACCACGTTGCGGGCCAGCTCGCGGGCCTTATCGGGGTCGGTTTCCAGCACCACCCCCTGTTCGGGGGCCAGCAGCGCATCCGGACCCATGATCTTGCGGGCAAATTCGCTATGCCGCGGCGTCACCAGATAGGGATGCGCGCCGGCGGTTCGGGCCTGGGCCAGCTGCAGCATTTTCGGACCCAGTGCCGCGAGGCAGGTTTGCGCGAGCGGCATTCCGGCCTGCTCCAGGCCGTCAAGATATGCCCGCATTTTGGTCAGCGGTTTGCCGTAGGCCTCGCCGATCAGTAAGCTATGGCTAACCCCCAGTCCCATCATAAATCTTGACCGGCTTGCCGTCGGCAGGCCGCGCCACCAGGCCACGACATCGGCGGGCTCATGCCTCCAGATATTCAGAATACCGCTGGCAACATTCAGGCTGGAGGTGGCACCGAGCAGCTTTTCGGCCGAGCCGAGCACGCCGTCATCGGCGCCGCCCGGTATCCAGATTGTTTGAAAGCCCAGTTTCTCCAGCGCCTGCGCAGCACCCGCCGCATCGGGCGCAAACCGCAGTGAGGCCGCCCATATGCCGATTCTGCCGAGCGCCGATTTTGCCATGCCTGGTTCCACCATCGCTGCCTCCGCTTGCTCGCGTCATTTGTAGGTGGTTCGAAGCCTAGGGGCTGACCCGTCCTGGCGTCAACTTGTCGGCATCGCGTTAGCCAAATCTTGATCCCGCCATGCCAGGCTGTCGCCGATGACCGATCGTGCGCAACGAATCGCTTTTATGCTTCTGCCGGGGCTGGATCATTTTACGCATGATCTGATTGCCTGCCTGCCGGTGCCTGGCGCATTGGAGGTCAAGGCATTCCCCCTGCGCTGTCTTGCCGATCTGGATGCGGCCTGCGCCTGGGCGAATGATCCGGTGCAGGACGCCATCTGGTTTGAATTCTGCTGGCCACCCGCGCCTGCGCTGATCGCGCAATATGACTTTGCCGGCAGGCGGGTGCTGATGCGGATCCATCGGATCGAAGCCTATGAGACGAGGCATGCGGCGACAGCACCGTGGCACAAAATCGACGACGTGATCATGGTAAGCCAGGATATGGCGGCAAGGCTGCGCGCGCAGGTGCCGGGATTGGAGCCGGCGACGACGTTGCATGTCGTGCATAACGGTGTCGATGTGGATCGCTTTGTTCCGCGCGCCGTCGAGGCTTTCAGCATCGGTTGGTGCGGATTGCTTAATCTGCGTAAAAACCCGTTAATGGCACTGGAGATTTTGCATTTACTGCGGCAGGATGACCTGCGCTGGCACATGCATATTTGCGCAAAAGGCGGCGATCCGGTGGCGCTGGATAATTTCAGTTATCTGCGGCGGCGGCTGGGTCTGGTTTCAGCGGTGACGATGGACGGCAATGTTTCAGCGGCCAACATGCCAGCCTGGCATGCCCGCAATTTCGTGCTGCTCTCGACCAGCCTGCATGAGAGCTTCGGCTATGCGATGGCTGAGGCCGCGAGTTGCGGATGCGATATTGTGATGCTGGACCAGGTAGGTGCTGCGGAATTCTGGCCAGATGAGATGCGCTTTGGCACCGCGGCAGAGGCGGCGGCCATGATCAAGGCGGCGCGCCCCGGAAGATGGCGCGAAATGGTAAAACAACGATTCTCCCTGGATGCACAGGTGGAAAAACTACGGCGCATCCTGCGCCCCATTTACAACGATCGGGACGTCCCAAGAATCGGCGCCGCCGACGAGTTATTGGATCACCTGGCGAACGGGCATCGCGCGATAAGACTCGATACGCGGCCGAAGGACGAAATGGAAGCCGCGGAGTTTCTGTTGGGCAGCGTTGGATATAAACCGGCCGGGAAATACCCTGGCGGGGTTTTGTTTCAGGTCTAAACGGTTCTTTTTTGGAAAAAAGAACCAAAAAACTTTTGCTACTCTGGGACATGGGCACTGACTTGCCCAACGCCCGAACTCCAGAATCAAAAAAGAAGCACTTAATCTCCCACCTTTTCCTTACAATAATCCACCCATACCTGCCTGAGCGCAGCGCCGAGGTTTTTGCCGAAACGGGGGGCATCACATAGCGGGCTGGCGGTCATCTGCTGACGCAGATTGGCGCGCAGATTGGCGAGTGCGGGCAGGTTGGCAGCAAAACGCCTCGCTTTGGCGATGTATTCTTCGGTGTCATTGGCGATCCAGTCATTGAGACCGGTATTGGCGAGATGGGTGACCGAATGGCGGGCGGCAAAAATTTCGCCGGCACGGGTGAGGACCGGGACGCCCATGTATAAGGCTTCGCAGGTGGAGAGGCCGCCGGAATAAGGAAATGGGTCAAGCGCGATGTCGATCTCGTTATAGGTGGCGAGAAACTCGCGGTGTTTGGTGCGGCCGGCGAGCTTCATGCGATCGGGCGAGACGCCGCGCGCGGTGAGAAAATCCGTAATGCGGGTGCGCGGGCCGGGATCGGAGAATTGCGGGCAGCGAAGCAGCAGATGCGAGTCTGGCATGGCACGCAGAATTTCCGACCAGGCGGTCAGCGTGGCGGGCGTTATTTTCATCAGGTTGTTCAGGCATCCGAAGGTGATGTGGCGATTTTTCCCTGCTGGCAACAAGCCGACTTCCGGCGCATAAGCAGGCGGCAGGTAGCAGACATAGCCATCCGGCAAGCGCAGTAGTTTTTCACTGTAGAATGCATCGAATCCTGGCGGGGTTTCTGCCGGGTCGGTGAGGAAGTAATCGATAAAATCAAGACCGGTGCTATGATATTGCATGCCGACCCATTTTATCTGCAGCGGGGCGGGACGGTAGGCGCAGACATCGATGCGGCCGGCATCGCCGAAGCCGCCGAGATCGATCAGGATATCGATCTGGTTGTCATGGATCAAATTGGCGAGGCCGAAATCATCGATCGCTTCGGTGCGATGCCA
>Ga0116231_10013029_pt1 | contig 11877 bp, 6 predicted proteins | sample S1TSphgellanicum_2_FD_89695 | JGI IMG/M metagenome (GOLD analysis project Ga0116231, IMG submission 89695) | Host-associated microbial communities from peat moss isolated from Minnesota, USA - S1T2_Fd - Sphagnum magellanicum MG | ecosystem: Host-associated > Plants > Peat moss > Unclassified...
ATTGGCAATTCGGACATTTGCAGCCCAAGTTATGGGCAAAAGAAGGGCCGGGAGTCAAACTGCCAGTTTGACTCCCGACCATTAAAAGTCGAGAATCGACCTCTTTCCGACGTCGTCTTGAAGAGTGCGACATGGCGTTAGAAAGCTCTTGACGAGAGCTACAACTTTGATTTAGGACTCGTCCCGATCTGAGTTTGGGGCGAGGAGCTATGGCCACTCAAAGTTCCGGGAGTCCCAAGAAAATGTGCCATTCGGATGTAGCCTCCACGACCAGCCGCAGAAAATACTATATGGGGGAAGGTGGTGGCTTCCCCCGAGTCCGGGCCATGGTGAGTCTTGTGTGTCCAAATGCCCGTGGCAAGTCCCAACACCCAAGGGTGTCCCGAATGCTAAACTAACCCGATTTGGTTGGTTTTTGGATGCAGATTCACACGAGCTAAACTAGTCCCTCTTCCTAGTCTAATCCCTGGGCTCCCAATTCGACCCTCTACCCCTTTTTAGAGTTGGAAGCCAGGAGCGTGCTACCAAGTCTCAACTTTTCGCAACTTGACTTTGTGAAACCCTCAAGTGGGTTTCACCCCGTGACTTGGGAGCGCGTCAGCACATTAAGGGGGGCCAAATTATTATCACATTGTATTATTTTTTAGGGGTCCTATGTTTGAACTTCAACCATGTCCTTATTATGAAAGATTTTCATAATGTTTGTACATATTATGGTAGTCAAAACCCAAATGTCAAAATTTTTAAAAATTACTTTTAAAATTTTAATATGATGTGATGTTAGAATATATTTGTGTTAAAAATATGTAAATTACAATGTACTAAAAAATGAAAATATATTCAAAAAATGATTGAAATGATTTGTAGTCTTTATGAATTTTGTAGTATTTATTAAACATTGTGATTCCATATGATTAGAATATTCATTATTGAAGTTTATAAGCCATGTGAAGAATTTGATAATTATCACATTACAAACAAGTGTTTATGGGGGTGATGACCATAAGTATGTGGTAAATTAACATTTTAACAAACTATCACTTTCAAATGGAAGATGACAAGATATGTGAAGTGGGTCATTTTTAAAATTTTCATTTAAAACATTTTTTGGTTGACTAATTCAAACCCAAACCTAGCATAGTCCAAAAACATAAACAATTTTTATTATATTGCATATACCATAAATACACCCATTATTCCTTGATTTTAATCTTTAAATTTTTTTCAAATAATATTAAATATCATTAACTTTGTGAAAATCAAAATACAAGCCTAGAAACCAAAATTGAAACCCAAAATTAAGTGTAACACGTTTTGCAAAATATACATTACATACATGTTGTGAAAATACCCAAGTTGGCCCCCTTGTAGTGTGCTTTCACCCATCACTTCCTTTCAACTTTTTTACACCTTACACATGTTTTCATATCCTAAATGCACTGGTGGATTTTATGCCACTTGTGGAATCCTTGTTGCACATGCGGTTCAAGGGGATTTCAACACCATAGTTAGTTTCCCTATGTTTATAAACCCACAAGCAACTTCTAGGATGTTTTTGTTATGTTATGCCCAACACCCATGTTATTTATTGTGTATTATATTTATGTCTCCAAGTGTCTTGCAACATTATGCAAAGTTTGATTTGCTTACCATGGTTATGTTGGAAAAGCTATTGGGCACATGATCTTTCAACACTACAATGGTCATTTGGCTTATCATCAGGTAATTTTATTTGCTTCTTCAAGGGGGCTTGGCCTCCTCTAAATGGTTTGACTTGTTGTCCCTACTTTCTTGGGATGTTGGGCTTTGATCATTCTTACACTTGTGATTCATTTCCAGCAAAATGATCACCCCATTTTTTTATATGTAGTAGCACATGTTGAAACTAACATTTCCCCCTTCTAGTTGGCACTATAAGATGGCTAAATTTTATTACCCCTAGTTGTCAATTCTCAAGTCCCGTCCTTTGAGACTCTTGTGGTATAATTGTATATTCATTTATAGGCTTCTTTGATGGACTACCTACATAAGCAAATGTTTGCCACACTTCTAATATATGTTCCCTCAGACACCATATGAGCATGTCTATGATCTTATGTAGGTCCAGTTGTAGGCGTTTGGTTATTAGTTCGTCCTACCATGCTTGCATTTTGGTTGTCCTCGGTTCACTTCTTCAAAACGTTATGTACTTCCCTTGGTTTGACACATCCTACAATTACACATCTTTCATGTTTTTAGTGTGAACATACCATTTATGATTTGGGTATCCACTTGCTTTGATGTTCGTGTGGGAATGAACGCATTACATCCCATGATATTTTTCGGGATATCGCTGTAACTATTGTTTTGCAGAGTGGAACACACATATAGAGAAAAGTTTCCTTCCTTTTCCCTGTCACACTCAATGACAATCAATATTCTTACCACTATAGACAACTTTTAGACCTTAACGAATATTGTCATAGTTGATCTAACCTTAGATACAATACAACATACATAATCCATGACAACATATGTAGCAATAGTTTGTTTAAAAGAAAACATGTTCATATGTGGAGTGCACATTAGGGGACAACTTCATTCCCCTTGCCATAGAGACTTATGGTTGTTTTCATTCTCATTTCAATTCCTTTTCTACTACTTGTGCTTAAGCCATTATAGCTTGTCATCAACAATTTTTTTAAATTCCCGTGATGCTTATTATCGATAATGTGTGTCCATAGCCTTCCATCATACATAGCCCATTACGATTCTTTAATGTGCTAGCAAACATCTTAGTAAATGCACCTTTGTGACCAATGGATTTATGGTAGATGATACATTTTTTGGTTTACAATATTTTATTTTGTTTGTGTATTACTAGTGTTTTAATTGTTATGTTTTTTGTGGTTCGTGTTTTTTGCTTTGATTTGCCTTGTATTTCTTGTGGATGGGCTCCCATCCTTTATTTTTTAATATATAGGATTTTTTTTCTTTTGTCACTAGAAGAAAAATGTCAAATTGCAATTACAATTTGCGACTATAAAACATTTGCAACCAACATTTACAACTAAAATTGTTTTAGTTGCATAAGTGAAGTTGCACCCAACATCTAGTTGCATGGATGATGTATACATTCAATGTATACATGTTCATATTTTGATCATCAGTATAACATTTGCAACTGTCTTGTTTTTGCAAATATTTTTACAACTATCAAATGTCCACACATTATTTGCCACATGTTTTAAATTTAGGTAGTTTTAAGACAATAATTTTCAATGTTGAAAAAATCCATGCCCTCAAATTCCAATGACTTGTGATGGTACCATTTGGCAATACCAAAATCCACCATGTGGCATTATGAAGATTTTGAATGAGGATTATTTTATTATTCAAACTTTGATCTTGGCCATCCATTATGAACATGCATTTTAAATAGTCATGTATTATGACACGTGGTGCAATCAAAATTTGCCACATGGCATATTAATTATATATTGGAAAAAAATGAATATTTATTTGAGTAGGTATGTAGGTACGTACATAAGATTATTAGGTAGGTAGGACATACTTACCTACTTAGGCTACATACTTATTTACATAAGTAAGTAACTATAACTTATGTATTTACCTACCTACCTATTTAAGTAGGTAGGTAAGTAAGTAAGTAAGAAGGTAGGTAGGTGGGTTAAAAAATAGGCATGTAAATATTATTATTGATTTTATGTTTTGCTTGTAGGGTTAAGCTTCTTTGAGTTCATCCCCAATGCCACATGTTGTTTAATGTGAAAACATAAGAGAATGCACTATTTTTATATAGTTTCCAAGATGAGATTAGAGGACAAAACATATGGGTTAAATTTTATAATTGCACCTTAATTGCAAATTGAATTACAACTAGAATTTTTTTTTCCCATATGTTTTGTGTTTGTTTTTTTATTTTGTAAACTATATAAGTATATAATTAAATAGGTAAATAGGAAACTAATTAACTAACTAGTTAGCTAACTAATTAAATAATTAACCACTAATTTATTACCTACCTACCTACCCACCCATTTATAAACCTACTTATAATTACCTACCATTCTTTAACTATTTAATTCTATAAATAACATTCACTTTCACTTGATACTTTTTACTAACTAATTAATTAATTCAGAATTCACAAACAATATGTAATTATTTCATGAACTTAATAGTTATTTTTTAAATTCTAAATTTAAACAATAATTCATCAATTATAAATTTTCTTTTTTTGACATTCAACCTTTTAAATTTTAGTTATCAAATAAAAAAATAAAAAAATAAGCAATTGATTGAATGTCTAATAAAAATAATTATGAAATAATAATTATACGAAATATTTGATATTCAGTATTAAATTATGAACATATTAACTTATTTAGTCAATAAATATAATTTAAAAAGATAATTAGTTTAATAATTATATTAAGTAAATAATATATTTTAGAAATATTTATTTAATTAATTTTTGATAGTTCACTAACTATAGATTACTTTAATATTTATTAACCATAATTCTTGAATAGTAAACTTGAATTATTAGATAATTAATTCAGTATATGTATTTATTATTTAAATTATCAATTGAACTATTAGTTAGCTTTCAATTATTTCTAAACTGATGAATAACTATTAATTATTGATTTTCAACTTATGAACTAAATAGGAAATCAATTTAGTTAGTCATTAATATTTATTAAATAATAGAATATATGGAATTTTAATTAATATTTTTATAAACTACATAACTATTAATTATTTATTTATATGATTTCTTACCATAATTCTTGATTAGTAAATATGAATTATCAGATTATTAATTTAATATTAATTAACTTATTAACTAAATTATTAATAACTTTAAATAAACTATAGAATGATTAATAGAAATTAATTATTATTCTGAACTTAAGAACTAAATAGGAAATATTTTAAATTAATATTTAATAATAACTAGATAATTGAATTTGTGAAAGTTTAATCAATATATTTGTAAGCTATGTAACTATTAATTAACTAATATTTATTATCTATTTACATTAACTCTTGATAAATAGATAAAAATTATCAAATAATTAATTGAATATTAGTTAAATTACTAATTGAGGTATTAATTAAAATATAATAAATTCTAAGTTGAATATTAAACATTAATTATTAATTCAAAGCTTATCAACTAAATAGGCAATCAATTTAGTTAATCATTAATAATAATTAAATAATTGAAAAATTGAAATTTTAATTAATATTTTTATAAGCTACATATCTATTAATTAATTAATAGTTATTAATGATCAAATAAATAAGCAGATACTGAATATTATATTATAAAATTTTGAAATGGTTAAATTATTCGATTAAATTATTATGTATATATATATCATAGTTTTCATTCTAATCAATTTTATTATTATTATTATTTGATCAATATTTATTAATTATTAGTCAATAATAAAATATAAATGTAAAATTTTAAGTCATAAAATAATAATAAATCAGTTTTATTTAATTAATTATGATTCCATAATTTACATTATTTAATCAAATTTTTGATATCACTATTGGGTCGACATTATGCCACTATAATTTAGTTACACATTAAAATATACATGGTAAATTTGTAAACAAACCATAATATAAAATCAAGATGAAATTTTTTAATTTTAATATATTTGTAATATGCGTTGAATATAGGTTAAATACATTTAAATATATTAAATAAGTTTTGATATATGTTTCATGTACCTCAACTACATGTTAAATATATTCTTAATGTAGTTCAAAACACCTTGGTGTACATAATATGTATAGGCACACCATAAAAAATAACTAAGTTTCAACTAAATTTGTAACTAAATGAACATAAGGGCCTATTCTTGGAACGAAAACTCAAAAAAAAGTCAATATGGAACAATGAAAAATTTAGTAATTGCACCATAGTTGCAAAAATAATATGAAAATTAAAAAGACGGTTACTACTTGTGAAATTAAAAAAACACAAATACAAATGATAGATAGTCGAACGTAGTCGCAAATTGGATAGTTATATAGTACAAGATTTCTTGTAGTGTATTTTCATATGTAAGTTTAGTGAGCTAACCATGCAAGTTCAAGTTTTTCACAACATGAACATCTCAAAAAGATTTCATGTCCAACATTTCTAACAAGAGCAAAGTCAAAATACAAAGGCCATTTGTTTTATTATGGCAAAAAGGATAGAAGACACAAGAAACATGACCTTATTCCCCTTATGTGAAAATCATATGGAATCCATTGTCAATTCCATATGATTTTTACATAAGAGGAACTCACCTTTTAATTATGCATATTGTTTATGCACTCGATTTCCAAGCTGAACGGTTAGTCCAAAGTTTGGTCCAAGTTCTACATCTTCCCTTGGCCGCCCTAGTCTTCGAAATTGCCATTAGATCCAAGCATTGTTCACCGCCCTCAAAGCTTGCCATATTGCTTATTCTTCATGTTTCCTTTACAAAAATAACAAGGGAGGTATTGGTGGGGATTAAGATGATGAACATCATGCACATTACATGAATTTGGAGATCAATTTTGTCACTTTTTGATTTCATTTTCTTTCATCATGCATTGAGTTCAATAAACAAGTTTCAATAAACAAGGGTTTCATTGCGGGGTTATTGCACCTTGGAAGAGCTCATGGGTTTTGATTTTTAGTGCATCTAGTGCTTACTAAGAATTTAGTGTTGGGTAGCCTAGGTTTGAGGGAGTTTGATTTGAAGGCATTAAGGAAATGAATTGCTTGACTTTGCCCCATGCTAAATGCTAAATTACAAAAGAAACAATAAACATTTCAATTCCAAGACAAGGATAAACATGACAAAGAGTGACAAAAGAAGAGAGGGGAGAGAAGCGGAGGAAAAGTGGTGGTAGCAATAATAATTTCGATTGTAATTGAAGGTAACTAGACCATTAAAGTGGTTTTTAAGGGAACTTTTGTGTGGTGTTGCTTGTTTCAAGTTTTATAAGATTGGGGAAAATGTGTGAAGATTGTAATATTTTGGTATTATGGTGTATATGTTGTGTTGAACCTAGTAGAGTAGTTATGATGGCATCCAAAACTATGGAAAATTTGGGGTTTGGTGTTGACATAGCACGCTAACTAGGGAACCCATGGTGGTTTTCCATCTTTATCCTTTTCATTCGTTAAATTTTGTACGGTTAACTATGTAAATTTAAGTTTGTTTTATAACAATAGGTAGTTTTTAGAAAGTGGGGCTTGTGCTCCTAGTAAACCTCCTTCCTTATGGGCACCAAACGTCCAATGTCCCCTAGTTCATAATGTCTTAACAAACATCATAATTCCTATCATCCATTTACCTTTTCACCTACCATTACAAATCTATTCTTCACCCCATCTCCCATGCAAACCACAAACCACTCACTAGTTCCTTCTACTATTTTAACAAACCACGCACCACCTATTAGTTCCCCCTATCAACCCTTAGCCTTTCATGCAAATGTGGGGTCCCAACTTTACATTTTCCCAAACCCCTTTGATAGTGCACATGTAGAATCTTTTCCTTATTTCATTTTATTCGCCCTTACCATTGCCCATGATTAGACCTCCAACCTACCCCCATTTCCCAAACACGCCCGCAACTTCCACCTAAAGCCTCTTGCCCCACATGTGAGTGTCAATTTACCATTCAAAGGTTAGCCCATCACCAACATCCCCGTTAACCATCCAATTTTTCTAATCCAAACCTGTGTGACCATTTAAGGATGGCTTGTGTGTTGTAACCCTAACCTTGGGTTCGCAACCAAAGCAAGGGCTTGCAAAGGTGTGGGCCAAGTGGGAAGCCCAGGAATCACATTTCATGCTCCCAGGAGTGTAGGAGAGTGTGAAAGAATGGACCTTCACACTTCCAAATGAGCTTCCACTTTGGGAGTTAGACTTTCGAGGGACTTTTGAATTTTCAGAAAGCAATTTCAGGGGTCTGAATTCATTAGATTGAAGAGTTTTTTGTATCATTGGAAATCTTTTGGAACATAGATGTCTAAAATGGGTTCACATGACCCATTTAGATACCTAAAACACAAGTTATGGCCAAAAGAAAGGTCGAGAGTTGCCCTGATTTCCTTGCATGCAGGTGGCTTGCCACATACCATTGGAAAACTTTTGACAAGGGCTACAATTTTGCTTAGACTTCACTTCAATCAGGGGTTTGCACACAAAGTTATGGGCTTCCAAAGTTGCGGGAGTCCCAATTTCGAAAATTTCGAAGCTCCAATTTGGGAATCCCATGACAAAATGACATTTGGGTGCTGGCCCTATGGCCAAGCACAAAGAATACTATAAGTGGGAAGGTGGTGATTACCCCCAAGTCCAAGCCACGGTGAGTCTTGTGAGTTCGTGTTTGTCCATGGTTCATTCGTGCACTAAAAGTGTTCTGACTATGTACTAACCAACTTGTTGTTTGCTTTATGTGGGTTTGTGTGAATAATTGACGTGCTTGTCATTCATCCTAGTCCTATTCCGAAGCTTTAGCACACCCTTTTACCCCCAAAGTGCTACAAGCCAAGGAGTGTGCCCCAGCTCTTTATCCTTCCATGGTTTTCACATTTAGACTTGTAGTTGAGTCTATCAAGGAGTTTGGGGGTGTGTCATTGTGCATGAGTGTAAAACTCAAATTTGGAACTTTGAGTTTGAAATTAAAAACTTAATGTGATATTAATCCATTTACATGGATTAATATGTCCATAGATGAATGATTTCATATGGATGAATTTCATTTATGATTTGGATTAAATAAATAAATCATTGGATGAAATTCATCCATGATTGGAAGATAAATAAATTCAAAATGATTTATGTCCATCTTCATGTGTTTTCCAAGTATTAATATTTCAAATTTGAATGTCATTTAATAATGATGGATAATAAAATTGTGATAGTAAGGAAAAATATGATGATGAGACCAAAATAATTTTAAAAATTTTGTTTAAGAAATCATTTTCATGAACAATGTTAAGCAATTCAAGAAATATAATACCCCTGGCCCAATTGTTGTCAACAACATTATATATTTACTTCATGGAAAATTGGGGTGCCTTGAAAATAAATGATTATTAAAAAAACCCCATTGTCATTCATGATAGTAGGTTGTTTGAAGAAAGCTAATTAAGGTGTTTAAAAATGAATTTTAATTTATTTCAAAAACCCATTATCACCAATGATATTATATATTTTAAAGATATATAAAAACATTCAAAACCCATTGATGTCAATAACATTGGGTTAATTTGCCCGGAAAATTATTATTATTATTATTTGAATTAAATAAAACAAATATGGGGTGGATGTTAGCATAATAATAGTAATATAATTAAGACATTTTGAAAATAATGGCATTTTAAACCATAGCCATGAAATACATCCATAATGGAATTTACATTATATTATTCAACAAATGTTATATCATATAAAAATATGTTATGTTTCATGAAATTTTAGTTATTTAAAATTATGGAAAAAAAAATATCCATAAAAATTTAATGATTAAATAAAATATTCATCCATAATGAGGATGAATGTTTACATTCATCCCATGTTTGCTTCTAGGTTTACTTGTACAACATTCATTTTGCAATTAAATTCTTGGGTTTTACTTACATGTTTATAGAGGAAAAAACATTTTACCATCCCAAGTTCTAAGTTTAAGCTTTAGGTTCAGGCTTTAAGCTCATGCGATAACTTGCCTTGTGATCGTTTCAGTTCAATATTCTACCTTGCTCCCACCTCACTTGCATTAATTTAGGTTTAGGTTTTGACATTGGCTGTCTTTCAAATCCTTTAATATAGGCTTTCACTATCTTCAACCATATAACCACATCCCTATTCCTTTATGACATGATGTACAAATGACATTTCGTTTTCCATTGGGTTTAAGGTCATGTGCTATGATGTAACAACTTGGCATTTGCTCATTTTGTTACCCTAATGGTGTCTTGTTTTGTCTCCTTGTATTGGGGCAACAAGGCATAAGGGAGCAAATTCGATTCAATAATGTTTTAATAAGTGACTCAAAAAACCTACAAGAAAAATTCTTTGTACAAACCTAGGTTTTGGTGGCAAGTTTGAGTTTAGTGTTTCCTCCCCAACTTGATCTCTCAGTTCATAAATACCTTCTTCATAATTTAGTTCTTAAACATGGAAAGGAATAGTTTTGAGCAACTCGCATTTTGGCACCATTTTTTCCTACACTTGCGTCCTTCAACACCACTTCAATTTTCATTGTTTTACATCTTGAATCAAATGGCTCCTTTTGGCTTTTCCTAGAAAATTATGAACTAGATTAGGACTTTAAGATTTCATTTAATTATTTCAAATTGACATTCTAAAACATGTCACATTTATTTGTAAGTGGTCATTTTGGGATGGTTTTTGAACACCTTCGGGACTATTTTCACCCATAAAATTTTGCAAATAAATTCCCACAATTGTTTCAGCTTTGTTCCCATATTGCACAAGATCACATTTCACATCAAATTGCACATGTCTTTGGGGCATGTTAACCATGACCAAGCCTTCAAGTGGAGTTCATCCCATTATTGTGGGGGAAACGTTGTATCAATTCATAATCCACATTTTATGCATTCAATTTTGTGATGCCTTTGCAACACATTTCTCCCCTCACCAATTTGGTGTTACAAACAAGGGTGAATGTGAAGTAGTAATTCATGGCATCTAATGCATTTTGGAGCTTCACCCCAACTTGGTTGTTTTTTAGTTGGATGTGGTGAATGCCTTCAATTTGGTGTCAAAAGGGGTCACACTTTAAAAACTTTATGTAGTAGGTGGGGACATCATATAACTCATCCCCTTTGTTCATGCATTTTATGCATTTGAGTCGCCCTTGTTTTATAATTATTGTAATTGTGAAGGTAATGTCACAACCATCCCATTTACTATATTCATCAAGATTGTCGCAACCCTAACATTGGGTTTGCAATTAAGTGTGGAGTGCAAGGGCCCATGAGGCCAAAATAATGTGTTATGGTGTGAAACACACCCTCACAAATGGGGGAAAGTGTAAGGAATGGAGCCTAATGACTCCCAAGTGCACTCCCATTTTGGGAATTACACTTGTGTGGGAGTTGTGAATGTTTAAAGTCTTGATTAGAATGGTAAACAAATACCAAATTGAACCCCTGGGACACCATTAAAAATTTCTTGAATCATAGATGCTTAAAGTGCCATCACATTGTTCATTTAAACTTGATTTGCATGAGTTATGGTCAAAAGAAGGGGCAATAATCAAATTGAGAATTTGACTTCTGATCATAAACTCTTTGAAAGAAAGGGTCAAATGAGCTTCAATTAGGCCGTGCAATACACCATTGGAAAGATATTTCTTAGGGCTATAAGATATTGCCTTCAAATTTTCATAAACAACTTGATTTTAAAAAGATGTGAGCATCCAAAATTCTAGGACAATAAGAGGCCCAATTTGAGGGCACATCGAAGGTGATCATTTAGGAAAGGCATTATTTGCTTTAATTCACTTTAAGGCTTTACGTTCGATAGCTAGTCATTTTTCTTCTTATCTATTTCCATCCCTTGTAGATGACATTCACATCATAAGCCACCCTTCAATTGTATCAAATTTACATATGTGCACTTCCAAATCGAACTTTGTGCGATATGTTTTTCTATCCAACCTAAAAAATGTGTAGCATGGTCTCCTTTTTGTCTATCGCTTGACTTTGACTGACGCACCCCCAACTCCTCAAGGGACTCAAATGTGAGCCCAAGTAGAAAGCAGCGGAATAAGGAGGAGTCGGAGCACGCTCCCTAGCTCACAACCCTTTGAGGGGTAGAGGGGCGGGTTG
>Ga0116231_10013030_pt1 | contig 11874 bp, 7 predicted proteins | sample S1TSphgellanicum_2_FD_89695 | JGI IMG/M metagenome (GOLD analysis project Ga0116231, IMG submission 89695) | Host-associated microbial communities from peat moss isolated from Minnesota, USA - S1T2_Fd - Sphagnum magellanicum MG | ecosystem: Host-associated > Plants > Peat moss > Unclassified...
GAATTTCTTCAGCCTCACGTTCCTGCTCCGGCGTCTTGCGATGATCAGCCGCATAGGAGAGGAGTTTAGCAACGATCGGCCCAACGAACATGGTCAGCGCCGCGAGGGCCGAAAGCAGACCGGCCTGCGGCGCGCTCATCAACCCTTGCGCGGCTGCCATCGGAAAGATGACGAAGGAAAATTCGCCAACCGGCGTGAGAGGACCCGCCGCTTCAAGCGCGCCGCGTGAGGTGGAACCGGTCAGCCTCAAGAGAATGAAAACGATGACCGCCTTCAGAGGCAGAATCGCGGCTGCGCAAAAAATAAGGAGACCGGCATGGGCAAAAACCTCCGAACTCTCGATCGACATGCCGACCGACATGAAGAACAAGCCCATTAAAAGTCCGCGAAACGGTTCAATATCCGCTTCAAGCTGATGCCGGAAGTTCGATTCGGATAGAAGCACCCCAGCGAGGAAGGCGCCGAGCGCCATCGACATGCCGGCCGAACCCATGATCACGGCGGCGCCAAGCACGACGAGCAAAGCCGCGGCGAGCATCACCTCGCGCGAACCCGTACTGGCGAGAAACCGGAAGAACGGATTGAGCGCATATCGGCCCAGGACGACTATGACGCAAACTGCCCCGCCCGACTGAGCCAAAGCTGCGAAATCATCCAACAGACTTGTTGAAACATGCTGCTGCGACAGGACCGGAATCAGCGCGAGCACCGGAACAACGGCGATGTCTTGGAAAAGCAGAACCGCGAAAGCGCGCCGCCCATAGGCGCTTTGTGTCGCGCCGCGCTCTTCGAGAAGTTGCAAGGCAATCGCGGTCGAAGCAAAGGCAAGCGCGATGCCGGCTATAATGGCACCGCCGCGCGACAACCCCATCACTGGCACGGCGGCAAGCGCGATGATGCCGCCGGTGAGAAGCATCTGGCTCCCGCCGATGAGAATAATATCGCGGCGCATCGCAATCAGCCGCGAGGGCTTCAATTCGAGCCCTATGATGAAAAGCAGCATTACGACGCCGAGCTCGGAGACATCGAGCATCGTGCCCGGATCGGTGATAAAGCCGAAACCGGAGGGGCCTATCGCAATGCCCGCCGCGAGATAGCCGACAACCGCGCCAAGCCCGGCAAGACGGAACAAAGGCACGGCTGCGATCGCGGCCGCCAGGAAGATCAGGACCGGAACCAGAAAATTAGATGGATAGGCCGTGTCATTCATCGCGCGATTGTATGCGAGGATTGCAGCACAAGCGACCTATCTAAAACGGACACCCGCGATCAACTTTATCGAAAGACGGCCGTATTTTCTACTCAATGGCTGATCGTCCTATTTTTGTCGTTCAATACATCTGTTCAAAATCTCAGACAGCTCACGGCGCCGGAACGGCTTGCGGAGCAGCAAAAATGGAGGCGTCTCGCGCATGAGTTCAGCGAGCTGAGCTTCCGTTGCAAACCCGGTCGTCAAGAGGACAGGCAGGAAAGGATATTTCTGCCGCAATAGGCGCGCTAGCGCACCGCCGTCCATACCGGGAAGTCCAATGTCGGTTATGACAAGATCGAACTTTGCGTCCTGCCCGCTCAACAAGGTGAGAGCCGCCTCGGCATTGAAAACCCGTGAGGTTCGATATCCCAGCGCCTCAAGATGCCGCATAAGCGTGTCACCGACATCTGGCTGATCTTCAACGACAAGAACATGCTCTCCGTCTTTTAACTCCTGAACTGGCTCCACCGATACGTCCGGGGCCGCTCGCACGCTGACCGCCGGAAGAAAAATCCGCACCAGAGCTCCACCGCCTGGCGCGTCGCCAATATCGATCGAGCCCCCTGACTGCTTGGCAAAACCAAAAACCATAGACAGGCCGAGTCCAGTGCCGCTCCCCATTGCCTTGGTCGTGAAGAAAGGCTCGAAAACACGGTCGCGGATCTCTAAAGGAATGCCTGTTCCACTGTCTTGAACGGAAATCATCACGTAAGAGCCGCGCGCCATCACGAGTGCCTGCGCTAACTCATCGGTTACATCAAAATTAACGGCTGAAATGATGATAGCCCCGCCCGTGGGCATCGCATCCCTAGCGTTTATGATGAGGTTGATGAGTGCGCTTTCCAGCAAAGTCGGATCCGCGAGGACTTGCGATACACCGGACGGCACATCCGAAGCTAACGTATAGCGGACGTCAATGGTCCGGCGCAGCAAGTCCACGACCTGCGAAATAAGTTTGGCCGCATCAATCGCACATGGCTGGAGCGTCTGACGCCGCCCGAAGGCTAGAAGCTGATTCGTGAGACTGGACGCGCGATCAGCCGCGTCCAGCGCGATCTTGACCAAGTCATGGCCAGTGGCAGCCGTCTCGTCTTCCATCACGAGTTCCAGATTGCCTATAATCGCGGTCAAAAGGTTGTTAAAATCGTGGGCGATCCCGCCCGTCAATTCACCGACAGCGCTCAGCCGGTGGGCGCGATTCAACTGTCCCTCCAAGCCGCGCTGCGCAGCAAGTGCATAAAACATCCGCAAGCGGCCAGAGACGACATACAAAGCTTCAATTTCGCCTGAAGTCCATGGTTTGCAGCGGTCATGGGTCTCTTGCTGCCAAAGCTCAAAGGAAAGGCGCGGATGCAGCCGCTCACTGGCATTGGGGGTCGAGAGCATAGGCTTGTCGGGATTGCCGGCCCAGTTGACGATGCGCCTTTCCTCGACACGGCCAAGCAGGACAAAAGCGCCCTTCGTTGCATCGAGCGTGATAATAGCTCCTCCCACAATGTCCGGCGCACAACCGGACGCTAGCAGAAGCTCTGGCGGCAAGCGGTCAGCGATGAGGATATCAGCAGGAAGCTCAAAGCTTCTGCCCGCGGGCACAGCCGCGGACCCGGAAGCCTTAGGGTTCTGGTCGGATCGCGCCGCCACAGCCTGAAGATCGAAAATATCGCTCAAGGCTGGGAAAGCGTCCGCGATACCGTTTAGGAAATCGCGCTCTGACTTGGAGTCCACTAAAGGTATCGCGGTCGCTGCGAAAGCCGCGGCCCGAAGTTTAGCGGCGTTGAGTTCCTCGAGGCGCGCCACCTGTCCGCTCGCAAAAAACGATACGGCCTGAATAACCGCTCTAACACGCGGCGGAATATAAATAGTGCCAGAATAGTGGTGGCACACCAGCAAACCCCACAGCCGGTCGCCGATTATAAGTGATGCGACAAGGCTGGCCGTAACGCCCATGTTCTGGAGATATTCGACATGGATCGGGGACACGCTCCTAAAGTCGCAGAAACTCAGATCAACGGGACGATCGCTTTCTGCTTCTCTTACCTTTACGACCGGCACAGGCTTATAATTAATATCCTCGATGATCCGAAGAATTTGCCGGGTGTAGAGATGCCTGGCTTGCACCGGGATGTCCGACGCCGGGAAATGCAGCCCAAGGTAGGAGGAAGCCAAGTTACCTCGTGATTCAGCGATCACTTCCCCATGCCAGTCCCTATCAAAGCTATAGACCATGGTCCGGTCAAAGCCGGAGATAGCTTTAGTCGCACCAGCCAAAGCATCCATCATGGACTCAATATTTTGAGCCCGGCTGATATTTGCGACGTCCTTCTGTAACCAGGCAGCAAGATTGTCGACCGTATGCGGTTCGTTGATTTTCTCTAGCCCGACCAATCGGCGTCCATCATAGCGATGGGCGGATAGCGCCCATGTACCTGGGAGGTCCGGCACAGCGCTGGTTTCGATAAAGCTGTAAAAATGCGGCCGGTCGGGCACGATATCGTCGAAGTTTAGCCCGGCTAATATCTCTTCACCGAGCACATCGCCAAGACGTGTCCTGCCTCTCAAAAAAGGCAAACTATTACTGCCGGCATGTGTCAGGATATTATCGTCATTTGCGACGAGCAGCATACCGTTGGGCTGAATGGAGCCGGGGATGTGAATGGGCTCCCGGTCGCAATTCGAAAGGTCGGTTACAAACTGATCCGCCGGATTAAAGACTGGCTGCTCTATTTCCTTCATTTAAGCTTCGCCTCAACCTCAAGCATGAACCACAATTAAAGCCAGGCATAATAAAAGGGTTTTGCCGGTCTCAGAATTTTCCGTCGAGAGAAAAAAAAGTCGCAGTTTCCACTCCAGCGGCTAATAAGAATGTCCCCGAAGGCTTGACAATAAGACTTTCGTTAAACGGCATGGGGAAACTAGCCCCGCTCAGGAAGGCGTTACTCAAATAGCTGCTGTTTCGATCCGAGCCTCGCTACCGTTGCGGTTCTTTTCAAACTACCCGGTAGAAACGAAGAGCCAGTTTGACGCGCCTTAAGCATTTCGAACGCTCCTATTATCCCGGAGTCAATCTAGCCCGGTGCTCCAACTCATACGCCGGGGTCTATCGAAATGGCGTATCCCATTGAAATGAAACCAAGATCACGAATTCGTGATCTGGGCAATTAGTTGCCTTTTTAAAGGTATCGTTAAATCAAACCGCCTAGCCTCCGGTCTTCATATCGATTGCGTTAAATATATTCTATGGAGGCGACATTGACGGACCATTGCCTTATCGTTGAAGACGAACCCGGCATCCAAGAGTTCATGGCTAAGGTTCTACAGTTGTCAGGCATTTCCTCGACGTTGTGCTCCAATGCCTCAGAGATGCTCAAATACATTCAAGAAAAAGAAGTACGGCTTATCTTTCTTGACTTGGCGCTTGAGGGATCTGATGCAATAGAAGTTTTACATTCGTTAAGTGAACTCAAATTCCGCGGCACCATTCAACTGATGAGCGGACGCGGTCACGATGTGATGGCTCACATTTTCAAGATCGGTGAAGAGCTGGGTTTCCGGATGCTGGAACCTCTCATGAAACCCTTCAAAACCTCCGCCATCCGCCAAATCCTTAGCAACGAAAATATGATGATCGAAAAAGCGGCTAATGCCGCGATCTATGAACTAGAAGAGAGCGTTTTAACAGGTACATCATTTTGGTGCTTGCCATGTTTATCGATTCAAACCCGAAAACTGGATCATATCGAAGTGAACGTGAGGGTCTCGAACCCAGACCTCGCGGCGCATGCAAAAATAATTGACTTCAAACCTGAGACATCCAACGAACAACTTTTACTCTTTCGGCATGCCCTAGCAGAACTTTCTATGCTGGAACGCGAATTGGCGTTAACGGAAACTCCATTTTCCGTCATCATTCCTTCACAGCTCAATCATTGGAAATCTATAAAAATTTCGTCTTTGATCAATAATCCGCAGAAAAACGCTGCTAAAGCTCATTTTATCGTGCTCGACTTTTCGGAAGAAGATGTCTTCTCAGACTTGGCCGCAGCGCGCGATATTATGGTGCAATTGAGAATTCAAAATATCCGCATTCGCTTGAGTCATGCAGGTTATAAGCTTGCTAGCCTCACAGGTAATGACAAATTGCCTTTACAAGAAGTCGTTATTGATTCCGAGCTGCTTAATCAAAGGTATGAAGATCATGCTCATGCCGCCATTCTTAAGGTCATCGCATATTGCAAAGCCACTGGCGCCACAGCGCTTACTGGATTAGTCAATAGTTCAGTTCTTGGATGGGTCGGTAAGAACGGTTTTGACCGTTATATCAGTGATAGCCTTTATACTTTTAAAGCTGGCGGTAATAATGCCTCTTCTGAAAAGAGGAAGCCTTTGGATGAGTTCAAGAGAGAGTGGAGTCCCTATAGGACCTCTAACGGCTCGATAATACGGCGCGCATCGCCTAGTGACTTTTCAAAAGCGGCAAATAATTGAGCTGCCCCTTTTTAATTCAATCAGGCGTCTCGATCTAAAAATGTCATGATCTAAACCTTAGTTACTGTCCAGACCACAATCTTGCGCAAAACCTTGGCAAGGGCCTGATCGAGCGCGGCTGAAACCGTAGCTCCATCGTCGTGCGGCTCCGGGGCCTCGCCAATAAAATCCTGCGCTGCGATGATCTGACCGCCCGTGCCGAGGAGCCGCGCGTAAATCTCGACCGTCGCGGTATTACGCGTCACATCCGCTTCGAAACGCTGGATATCCGTTTCAAGCGTATATTTGGCATCCACACCCCGAGGACCAACGGACTCCAGCCTCCGGCTTTTTTCGAAGCTTTCAATCAACCTTTTTTGCAGCAGCTCCGGCAAGCGGCCAGACCATTGCGCCCCCTTGAGATAGGCCAGATCCGCCTTGGTCCTGACGACGATGCGTTGTGAATCGATGAGCGAGATGGCAGAGGGAACGGACACCGCGAGCGCCCCATGGGCGGGCCTTGCGGCATGCCCCGAGGCCAGAACGGTGTCAGTTGCGCTCAAATCATAGGTCGCAACAGGCGTGCTCGCGCAACCGCTCAAACCAGCGAGTAAAGTCAAAATCAACAAAGGCCGCGGCCGCCTGTCCCGCAATCTATACGGGCGCCAATGAGGGCTGAGAATTAGGGCCGCCAAGGACTATAAACCTTCGCCTCGCAGGACATGACTGACGCGCCCCTCAAGTTCCTAAGCTTTTGTTTTTTGACGTTGTCCGGTGGACGTTCATCCAAGGCCGCCAGAGCGGCCAAATCTACATCCTATATCTAAGGTTTTTTTACCACGGCTGGCAGTACCCGGACGATGTCTTTGCCGTTTCGTCCGCGATCATGGTTAATGGGTGCCGCCGCCACTGCTGGTATATTCCGGGACCGACGAGCTTTTTTTGCCGAACAGGAATTGGGTCGGATTGTTTTCGATCGAGCGGACGGCCTGGTTGATCTCTTCCAGCGTCTTGCGGCCATCGACAGCCAAAGCCTCATATTGCTTGAGGCCGGTGCCTGTGAAATGCGTCAGATTGGCAGCGATTTCCTTGGTCCTGACATCGAGATCGTCGGCGAGGCGGTGAATCGATTTCGCAGCTTCGGAGATGTCTCCAAACATGCCCTTCGAATCGCCGGTTGCCAGCAAACCGTTGAGATTGGTCAAGACCGTATCGACCTTGTCAGCCGCCGCGTTGAGTTTGGCCGAGAGACCTGCGAAATCCTTGACGATCGATTTGACCTCTCCCGGATCGACCGCTTTCACAAGCGTGTCTGAATCCTGCGCGAGATCTTGAAGCTTGGCGGCGAGCGGCTTGATCGTTTTGCCGATGTCCGACATCGAAGCCATGAAATCTTTGACCCCATCGGCATTCGCGGCCAGCGCATCGGAAAACTTCTCAATGTTTTTGACCGATGTATTCAACGGCCCCGAACTGTCATCGATGAACTTATTGCTCTTGTCGAGGAAGTCGGAGGCCTTTCCAGCGATCCGTTGCGCGGTTTCGAGCAGATCCTGGAAGTCCGACCGGTCTGCGAAGATGACAGCGGGGCCTTTCCCCGATGGACCGGTCAAAACTGGTGCAGTCGCGTCACCGCCCGTCAAGGCGACGGAAGCGACACCCGTGAACCCCGTATATTCGAGGCGCGCCTTCGTATCGGTCCGCACCGGAACGCGCGCGTCGATCTCGATCAGGGCGGAGACGTGCGAGGGATCTTGCGGCACGAGATCGATCGCTTTGACCTCGCCCACTGGCACGCCGTCGAACAGCACGCGGCCGCCGCGCTGAAGGCCGGAAATCGAACCATTGAAGACGATCTTGTAGATCGTCCGTCCAGCTGGCTTTTCGCTTCCGGAGAACCAGAAAACGAATAGAAAAGCTGATGCGATCACGGCCAGCGTGAAGCCGCCGATCAAGGCATAATTGGCGCGGGTTTCCATAGCTTTGGCCTGCCCTTCACAACAGCATCCGTCTGGGTTATGCGCGAATTAAGGTCAAGACGGGGCAGACGATGCAATTTGCCCTTGTCCCCGGCCAATAGCTGCCTCCATCTGACGGCTGCGCTTGCCATGAAAGTAAGCCCGCAGCCACGGATGATCCGAGGCCAGCATCACCGGCAGCGGCCCCGCGGCGATCACTTTGCCATCTGCCAAAGCGGCGATCCGGTCGCAGATCGAATAGAGGCTGTCGAGATCATGCGTCACCATGAAGACCGTCAGACCTAGCGTTTTTTGCAATGTGCCAATCAGTTCATCGAATTCCGCGGCACCGATCGGGTCAAGACCCGAGGTCGGCTCATCCAGAAACACGAGATCGGGATCGAGGGCTAGCGCACGGGCCAAAGCAGCCCGCTTGATCATGCCGCCGGAAAGCTCAGAGGGATATTTATCGGCGGCGTCTGGATTAAGGCCAACCAATTCGATTTTCAGCATCGCCAATTCGTCGAGGAGCCGCGGCGAAAGTTTGAGATGCTCGCGCATCGGCATCTGCACGTTCTGTTTGACTGTCAAACCGGAAAACAAAGCGCCTTGCTGGAACATCACACCAAACCGGCGCTCAATCAGGGTGCGTTCCTTGAGCGAGATCTGATCGAGGTCCGCGCCGAAGACTGAAATCTGTCCGCTGCGTTTCGGGATCAATCCAAGAATGGTACGCGTCAGGACCGATTTGCCCGTGCCAGACCCCCCCACGAAGCCCAAGACCTCGCCGCGCCGCACATCAAGATCGAGCCCATTCATGATCAGCTTCGGCCCGAAGCCGACCACGAGATCGCGCACCTTGATGATGATCGCATCATCCACCCGATTTGATCCGTCGATCAAGCTTTCACCCTCTGATTCATCTTTGTGACTCATACCGGCTAATAAAATCTGATAGCGGCGAAGAACATTGTGAAAAGCCCATCGACCACGATCACCATGAAGATCGATTTGACAACGGATGTCGTCACCTGCCGCCCTAACGACTCAGCCGAGCCTTCGACCGCTAAACCTTCGATAGAGGCGATGATGCCAATCATCAAAGCCATAAAAGGCGCCTTGATCATACCCATCAAAAAACTATGAAGGCTCACCGCACCTTGCAGCCGCAGCATAAAGGCCTCCGGGCTGATGCCGCCATAAGCCCAGGTCACAAGAAGCCCGCCGAACATCGCCGACATATCGGCGATAAAGGTCAGAAGCGGCAGACTGATCATCAACGCCATCAAGCGCGGCACGATCAAGACATCCATGGGCCGCAGCCCCATGACGGTCAGAGCGTCGATTTCCTCGCGCATCTTCATGGAGCCGAGTTCAGCTGTGATCGCTGCGCCAGAGCGGCCCGCGATCATGATCGATGTTAAAAGCACCCCCAATTCGCGCAGGATCAGAATGCCGATGAGATCGACCGCATAAGATGTCGCCCCGAAATAACTGAGCTGGTAGACACCCTGTTGCGCGACAATGCCGCCAACCAGAAACGTGATGAGCGCGACAATCGGCACGCTGCGAAGGCCAAACGCCTCCATGTGGTTGACGAGCGCGGTGAAACGAAACTGCCTTGGCTGCGCAATGAGCTTGCCCGTCGCGGCCACGACTTCGCCGAGAAATGCCATACCGGCGTAGAAATCGCGGCCCGCATTCACGACACTCTCGCCGACATCGGCGAGGAGATCGATGAGATTATTGTGGCGCCGGACGGGCAAGCTGCCGAAATCCCGGTAGCCAGCTTCTTTCAGCAAAATTACGTATTCGGGTGTCAGCCGCTCGATCCGTGCATCAATGCCATGGGCGACAAGACTCTGACGCGTCCGGTCGAGAAGCCAGGCTCCCGCCGTATCGAGACGATCGATACCGCCGAAATCTAAGATGGCGCAACGTGCCGCCGCGGCGGCTGCGTATAATTGCTCGGACGCTGCCTCGATAGCGCTGGAGGCACCGATCGTCCAATCACCGGTCAATCCGAAACGAACGGTGTCGCCAGAAGATTCAGTCGAAAACAGCGGGGCTTGCAGCACGGAGGAAGGCACCCTTCGGAGATTCATGCCGCCGTGAAGGTCAGCCATTTCCCGTTCTTAAGGGCAGCGTGCGGCGAAGTCGAGGCAGACACGCTATCGCCTAACGCTCTTCGCTCAATCGAGCTTGTCCCAAAATGGCTTCACGCTGAATAAAGTCTCCAAAGCGTTTTTCAGCGTTTTATCTGGTGCTTCTTCCTTCAGAGCTTCGAGGAATCCAGCCAGCGCACCCGCGGCGTAGATTTGCGCGATTTGGGTCTTCGTCTGTTTCATCCGGCCCATATGCGCCGCCGCATCGGCGATCAACGTCTGCGCATAGGCCAAGTGATATTCTTTGCCGGGCAAGGCTTCGAGATCGCCAAGCGCGCCACGCAATGCCAACCATCTTTTCGACGCGGACTTGCCGCTGGCAAGCGGCTCGAAAAAGCCCGTGACGTCTTGCAGACGCTCAACCGCTTCAGCCAGGCGGCGGAGATCATCTGTTTTCGCTTTGCCGCCTTCGAGACCCTCCAAACGGTGGCCCTGCGCCTGAATATCATCAACCGCTTTGGTCAGTTCACGCGATAGAAAGACGGATAAGGCCTCACTTCCAGCCAAAGAAACACTGGCGTCGAGCTTATCCGCCACTGCGGAGAACAGGCCTCTCACGCGCGCTTCCGGCCAGTTCTGCGCGAGAACGGCATAAGCGCGCACAAGGCTTTCTTCGATCCGCGCGATAAGGCCCCCAACGCAGTCCCATCTGCCGCGCGCGGCCGCGGGCTTCAAATAGACGTTTAAAGCGGTGTCCAGGTCATATGCTTTTTCGAGCGCCGCCTGCCATTCGGCCATGGCGTGCGTATCCGCTTCACCATTAAAAGCACTCGCAAAAAAATGCAGGGCGCTTCGCAAACGGCGGATCGCCTGAATATTTTGGAGCACGCTTTGCCCGTCGCGCGGCAGCGGCCCGCTTAAACACCGGCCGATTTCCGCTTGAACAATAAGCTGGCAAGCCGCCGCGACGCTCATAGCCCCGTCGAGCTTCAAAGCCTTGCTGTTAGGAGCAGGTGTGTGCGAAATGCCTACCAGACAATAACCGCGTTCAATATGCGACGGAGGAGCCGTTACCGGAACGGCTTGCGGCAACAGACCTGAGACAAAGCGCACGAGATCATCTGCTTCACCATCCGGCAAAGCAAATTGCACTTCGATCATCTCATCCGATCGATCACCGCTGCGAAGCGCTATCTGCTCCATAGTAATATCGATCGCCATCTCGCCCGCGCGATAGGACAAAAGTTCGCGGTCGAGCCGCATGGTGAAGACGCCGCCAATCCGGTCGATCAGCTTATGCTTTTTGACAAAAGACCGAGCGCCGCTCTCGCGATCCAAACGCCATTCGCCAGCCTTTATCCGGCCCTCGCGCGATTTATCCTTGCGAGAGAAGCACCAAGGCAAGCCTTGCTTCAACAAGTCCGCATCCGGCGTATCGAGATAGACGCTGAGAAAGCGGCTTTTCTCGGCATCCGCCGCGGCGGGCGTGAAGAAGGCTGCCTGCAAGCGATCACGCTCTTCAGCCGAAATCTCAAATCTGAGTTTGAAAGCGCGGTTTTTGGACAAGGTCACGCAAATCTTTCAGAGAAATCCATGTCAGCCTCACTCAAATAACGACGGTATTTCCCGCATCTTTGGAGCGGCGCATCTCATTGCTTTGGACTTCGGCGACGGACAAGGCTGTCATGTTCACGATGCCCCGTGAAGTCACGGATGGCGTGAGAATATGCGCCGGCTGCGCCGCGCCAATCAGGATCGGACCGATCAACAAGGCATCAGCCATGATCTTGGTGATCTGATAGGCCGCATTGGCGGTGTCGAGATTGGGCATGATGAGGACATTGGCGTCTCCCTTGAGGCGGGAAGCCGGCAAGACAAGATCGCGCATCAATTGCGACAAAGCCGAGTCGGCCTGCATCTCGCCGTCGACTTCGAGCTCCGGCGCCGTCTCGCGCAGAATCTCAAGCGCGGCGCGCATCTTCCGCGCTGAGGGCGTTTCGTCCGAGCCGAAATCCGAATGCGAAACGAGGGCGATCTTCGGCACAAGCCCAAAACGGCGCACATGATCGGCGCACATCAGCGCTGTTTCGGCCAC
>Ga0116231_10013031_pt1 | contig 11871 bp, 9 predicted proteins | sample S1TSphgellanicum_2_FD_89695 | JGI IMG/M metagenome (GOLD analysis project Ga0116231, IMG submission 89695) | Host-associated microbial communities from peat moss isolated from Minnesota, USA - S1T2_Fd - Sphagnum magellanicum MG | ecosystem: Host-associated > Plants > Peat moss > Unclassified...
GTTGTGTGCAGGCCCGTGTGAGTGACTAAAGCTTGTCAACTCTTCCTAGTCCCATCCCGGAGCTCCAACCCGCCCCTCTACCCCTCAAAGGGTTGTGAGCTAGGGAGCGTGCTCCAACTCCTCTTTATTCCGCTGCTTTATATTTGGGCTCACATTTGAGTCCCTTGAGGAGTTGGGGGTGCGTCATATTTGGTCAATAAACCATAGGTTTCAGGGAAAATAACTGAATGGTTATTATTGTTTTTAGAATATGACTTTACAATAATATATAAGTTAGGTAGAACTCATGTAATTACAGATGCATTGTTAAGATTATAAGATATTACAAAACCCACATGTGTGTTTAATTAAACCATAAATGCAAGTTTATTTTATACAAAGCCTGAATGGTTAAATGATGTAAAAGAATTTTTTAGAACATGCCAATCTGAAGGAACATTATTTGTACAACAAAAACAGAAACTAGTTAAGAATGGTGAATTGTACAAAATTGGCCAAGACAATAGATTGCGAAGATGTTTCACAACTATAAAAACACAGATGGTGATGAGAGAACTACATGAAGGACCATCATGAGGTCATTTTGCAACTGAAATCATGTAGAGGAAGATGTTAAATGCAAAATATTGGTGGCCAACTCTATTAAAAAATGTGAATGATTATTGCAGATCTTGTGATGCATGCCAAAGAATAAGAGGATTGGCAACTCAAAATCTTGCAAAGATGGTCACAAGTCTTCCAAATGAACCATTTATGAAATGCGGACTTAATTTTGTAGGGCCAATTAAGCCAACAGGTAAATATACAAGAAATAAATACATTCTTGTAGCCACATATTATGTTACCAAATGGGTGGAAGCAAGAGCATTGAAAACTAATATTGTAGTAGTAACAATAAAAAATTTGTATGAATTCATATTAACTAGGTTTGGATGTCTTTTGATTATAGTCATAGGTCAGGGAGTTCATTTCATTAATGATGTTATTAAATATTTGACACATCACTTTCTATTGGAACATGTGAGTTTTACAACCTATTATCACTAATAGAAATTTTGTCTTTTACAACTTGTCTTACGCAACTAAAAAATGTCGCATGCAACTACACATGGTGCATGCAACTCCAAAATAGTTGCATGTGAGATTTTTTAGTTGCATAAGACAAGTTGCAAAAGACAAAATTTCTAGTAGTTTATCTTGAAGGGAATGGGCAAGCTGAATCTACTAATAAGGTACTTGGAACACTCTTGACCAAGTTAGTTAGTGAAAATAGAATAGATTGGGATGAACATACATAGTTACATACAAAGTTACAACAAGGTATACACCATATCAATTAGTGTATGGATTACATCCATTGATGCCCATAGAGTACATAGTGTTAGTTGTTGGTGGTAATCAAAGAGATAGTATTTCAGTGAGGGTTTTAACTAGTAGAGTTTCAAAATTAGAAAAGTTACAGGAGGCTAGGATGTAAGTTGTAGAAACTAGTGGTATTCAATAGTGGAATAGAGCATTATGGAATCAACAAAGGATTCCAAAAAATCAATTCAATTTTGGTGATTATGTTCTATGGTTTCCAAAGGGAAATAAGTCACAACTACGGAAGTTTACTAAGAAATGGTTTGGACCATATAGAGTATAGTATGTGTTGCCAAATTACATTGTGTTATTGGTGACAATTGAGAAGTTTGAGACTAATCCTATGTTGGTCAATGTGAATAAGTTCAAACCATACAAATATATGGAATTTAAAGTTCAAAAATGAGAATAACAACTACCAATATACTAGGAATAGAATTTAGGAGGACTTTAAGAGAAGGATTTTGATATAGATGTGGAAGATGAAGACTATGTAACATAGAAAGCACAAATGCGAAGCAATGAAAAAGAAGAAGAAGAACAACAGATGGAAGATCTTGAGGTCAAATCAATATTGACTTAAGAGCTTTAGATGATGAAAAAATCATTGAACAAAAACTATAGAAGCAAGGAATTGGTGTTTTTTAATAAGATGGACCATGAAGTACAGAATGAGGAATCTATGATATAGAAATATGAAGTTGGTGTATTGGTGGTATTGGCTAATTCAATAGTTGTATTCACACAATCATCAAATGTGTGGGCATAATCAGTAGATTTATTGACATGATCAATAGAAGTATTGGTACACTTAACAAATGTATTGGCACAATTAGTAGAAGGGGTATAAGGAGAATGACATGGAGTTTGCATAATTAATTTAGGAAGACTATGGATGTAGAATAATCAGAAGATGAGATATGAGGTGTTCATTCATAATGATGAGGTGACATGCTTCCACGTGGTTGTATAAGGGACACAAAAAGTGGTAGTGATAGGCCATCATAATTTCAAGGATGAGGTGTTAATTAAAAGATGGTGGGTAAGCAAAAAAATGAATGGGACAAGCGGGAAGCTTAAAGACGAAAATAAATAGTGTAACCATCAAAAGTTGTTTTCATTTGCTACAAGAATTTGTGTTTTTTAAAAAGTTCTAGAGTTCAAAATAGCATGAGTGCAGAGAGTGCAATTGAAAAATTGCAAAAAATAGCATAGGAAAAGGAAGCACATGGAAGTGAACACAAATGGAGACATGAGGAGGAAGCAAAAGAAGAGTTGAAAAGAACAGAGAGTGCTAGGGTGCTAAACATTTAACTATTGGTAATGAGGTCACTGCTACATTCATCATCATCTTCAGAATGTGAGGAAGGAAAATAGTACCATGAAAAACTTCAATTTGCGCATTCGATAATTCAAGATATATATAGATTAGGAATATTTACAATAGAGTTTTTGGAAGACCCAAAAGAGGTTGGAGTTCAAGTGAATAAGAAAGACCAGGAGTTACACCAATGGATCCGGTGTACATTGAAGAATCAAATGAAAACAAAGGTGTGGAGTAGTGATATGTGGAAGAACATGTAGCGTAAAAAGACTGTAGAAAGATGTATTTGAGGTGGGAGTGTAGCCACAAATAAAAGTGTAACCAAGTGTGATGGAGATCAACATGACTGCACTAGGGGCTACAAAGGCGAGGAGATGAACAACCATCATGGATAAGACAATACTCTGGACAAAGGCATTCACATTCCGGATCTTATATTTATGTGGATATAAATGAAGTAAAATTATGATAAACATGTTGAGAGGATGGAAAATTGGAAAGAAATCAATGAAGAGGAAGAATGGGCTGATAAGATGGCTTGTCACTTTGTTTTTTTATCAACTAGGAAGCACCAATTCTAAATGTCATGCTAGAATTTCAGAACACTTTTATCATCAAAGGCATATATATCTATTTTGGTTACCAAAACAAGGTGTATGTGATTAGCAAATAGTTGATTGTAGATGTCTTTGGAGTTTGTGTAAAAGGGTATGTAAAAGATCTGAAAGGGCAAGTCAGTAAGATAGTAACATCACAAGCTTTACAGGGTTGTAAAATTGCACCCATAAATTTTGCAAGAGATTAGTGGAATGCAAAGAGTTTGGGTTTGCCATATTTTATGAGATACATAACAATCATATCTATGATTCATCATAGAGAGAAAGTGACTTATTTTAGCAATAAGAAGTTGATTGTAGATGTCTTTGGAGTTTGTGCAGAGGGTATGTAGAAGATCTGAAAGGGCAAGCTAATAAGACAGTAACATTATAAGCTTTACAGGGTATAAGCACCCACAAATTTTGCAAGAGATTAGTGGAATGCAAAGAGTTTGGGTTTGCCATATTCTATGAAATACCCTGCAATCATATTTATGATTTATCATAGAGAAAAAAAAATTATTTTAACAATAAGAATGCCATCACATTAATGAGAGCAAGGAAGGGGAAGAAGGTAACTAGATTGTTGGTACCATGATATAAGGTTTCCAAAGGTTGAAAAGCATCCACTGATGGATGGGGACATTTATGAAGACTAGATGGATAGCCATGGAAGTCCACAACATTTGCAATAACAATAGCAACAACAATAACAACAATAGACACAAGGAGGTCTATAGGCTAATGGATTATAGATGGAAAGGATCAAAACACAACCTCTTGTAGCAGTATTCAGACCACTAGAACTGCAAGTACCAGCTAGTAAACTAGGATCTACAAAAGGACATCCATTTGAGTTCTGGCTAGGGAGTTGATTAGTACAGGAGCTGGGATCTTTTGGAAAAGGATTCAAAAATCCTATGACACAAATAAGTACACCAAAATTTGTGGAAGAGGTAGTTGTAGAAGTAATGCAAGTTGATAAAATAACTAAATTGTTTCAGACCATGGCTATTGTGAATCTAAATATGGGGAATTTGAATTTGGAGGTGAGTGGTCTGAAGAACAAATTAGCCACAAAAGAGAAGGAAAAGGCAGTGTTATAAATGGAATTAGACAAGGAGAGGGACTTCCATAGGGAAAATAGAATAAAGAATGAACAAAAGATCAAAATGCTCATACAAAAATTGAAGTTCAAAGTTAAGATAGGGTTGATGAAATCACAAGCTAAAGAATTAAAGGAAGTAAGGAAGACAATTAAAGCCTAGGAAGTTATAGAGAAAAAATGGGTAGAAACATTGTTCCATTATAAGCAATAATAGGCTTTGAGTAGTTAGGTGGAAACATTGATTAAGGAGAAAAAGGAAAAGGAGAATGTATTGAAAAATCTTCAATTGATTAATCTAAATAGTGCTTATCTGTTTAATTATGAAAAATTCAAAAACAAAACAACAAAGGTAGAAATAGAGAAGTTGGTGGAGGCAAATAAGGATTGTCACATCCCTAGCCTTGGGCTTGCAACCAAGGCAAGGGCTTGCAAGGTTGCGGGTCAAGAGGGAAGCCCAGGGGTCACATCTCATGCAATGGGAATTCTACAAGGCATAGATTACCAAAATTCTAAACAAGGCCTTCTCCAGCTACCAAAAAGATGAGGAACTATTGAAACTTTGGTTAGTTGCCTATGCCCAAGCTTTCCTTGATTTTGTTTTACCTCTTTTTGTTGCCCCCTCTCTAGCTAGGATGACATCCATAACCAAATTTGGGATAGTTAGTATGGGAAGAGCAAAGGAAGGAACTAGAACCATGATGGAGGTGGATTCCATTGTTGTAAAAGTGGCAACTAAAAGCATTCAAGTTGCACCTAACACTACCGAGGCTACCACCAAAATTATCCATCCTTCAACCCTATGTACTATTGTAGAAACTAAGGAAGGTACTGAAAACCTTTAGTTGGGGGATGGAATTGGAGTTGCTCCTTTGATATAATAGATAGTTTTTTGTAGAAGTGTTGGATAGTACTACTTGATCGTGAGGACGTGATCCAAAATAGAAGGGAGGATAATGTTAAGGTTAGAAATTTTTCTAGGCCAATTTTGAAGAATTATAATGTGGTACCAAAAATTAAACTTTACCAATTTTGAGATATAAATTGATTTTACATTTCTACCAATTTTATGTTACTACTGATTTTAGGTTAGAACCAATTTTACTACCAATTTTAGGTTACTATCAATTTCAGGCTACTATTGATTTTGAGAAGTTGCTTATTAATATGACTAAAAAATTAGTTGTTGCCTTTGACTTTTGTTCCAAATTCTAGATGTAAGATAAAGTTAGATAACTTAGAGTTGAGGATTTTTAGTGATATTCATTTTTTTTAGGATCCCCACCATTTTCTTATAGACTGGAAGTTTTTTCTTTGGAGAGCTTAAGGGGTCTTTTTTTTTTATCTTTGTTTTGGATATGATTGTAACATATTTTTGCACTTTGAAGTTTTTTGCATGGTGAGTTTTGTTTTTGCTCAAGTTTTTGTTTTGCAAAGTGTGTTAAAGTTGTCTTTCCCACTTGTTGTTTTGATTGCCAACTTTGGAGATTCTAAAGAGTTGTTTTATTGTTATTAACTTGTTTTCCTTGAGAGAAAATGGTAGGCTATTTGCTTAACTATTTTCCACATGTTTTAAAGTGATCATTTGTCACTAAACACTAGTAGATTTGAGGTGTTCAAGTTTGTACTTATTTTCAATTAAGTACCCAAAAACACCTAAGAATTCACCGATGGGCCTATATTTGGGGTTTCCTTATATTTAGGAGTTTGGGTGTATTATCAAGGTTTAAGGTTAAAACTTGAATTGATTGTGCATAAATCTTTTGGTTATTTTGCCCAAGTGGATTATAACTCAATTGGTTGGATTTTTTCAAATTTTATTATTCATCATCATGGTCATTATTAACAACAGTTGGTTATTATTCAAACTTTTAAAGAGACAACCATCCCACTTGTATCATAATTAATTCACAAACATCATTTATGCACTTTGCCACAAAAAAAATCATGTATTATGATAGTACTAACTTAGTATATACATTGTCAAATATTTAAGGCAAATATATACACAATATGTATATATTTAATGCCACCTAAGAAATTATAGTGACAATTTTTAGTCACATTGTCAAATGTGGTGACACATCATTAGGCATGCCTAACTTGCATGATTGATCTCAATCACATTATTAATGCCACAATTCCACATGTAAGTTGCAATGTTCGTTTTCATTTAAATTAAAAATTGCACTCAATCATAATGAACAATGCTACTTTTCTAGTAATCAAAATGGACATGGTTAGTCATGTTAATCAAAATAATTTGATTGTATAGTTGTTTTAGTCAAATTTAAGTAGTGAAAACAACATTTTTTATTATAATGATTCCAAAAGGATGGACCACCTATTTAAAATTTTATTTGGATGTCTTGTGGACTATTGGAAACTTTTTTTTTTTTCAAACAACATTGTTAAATGTTTTATTAAAATATTAATTTAATATATTTTTAAATATTGATTATTTAAAATTAAACTTTAAAAGAAAAATTTCATTTATTCATGTCCATTGGTCAATAATTTTGAACATAATCAAATTTAATCCAAGACTCACATTTAGGTTCAATTTAGAGTTTCAAAATTATCAAAATATTGAGATTTTACATTAAATTTTTTTATGAATGTTCCTTCTTGTAAATTTTTTACATCACATACCAAAACATGATTAAATAAAAATTTGGGGAATTTTTTTTAATATCTAGAAAAACACGCTTCATTAAATAAAATAATTCCATGTTATTTTTTTCAATTTAACACAAATTTAAAATCTCATCCATATTTTGAACTTTCATATTTCATTGCATGAAATTTGTCCAAAACTTGTCATTTTTAAAAAACATCATCAAACACCATAGTAATGTAGCAAGTTTGAAATTTTAATGCATAATATTTAATAATTTTTCCTTAAAGATTCTAGTAGAATGAATATTTGGGTTGAATGAATATTCAATAACCATGAAATTCACAAAATCATTTAATATGATGAAAGTTACCCACCAAACTAAATACCACACAATTCAAAAATATTATCAAGCACTTATTGCCTACCTTCATGTGTTCATGCTAATTTCTTACACAATGTAAAAACTTCCCAAATATCTTAAAACATCAATGTTAATTAATCAATTCCAATATCTAAATAATAGTAAACATAGTTTCAAAAAGTAACTAGTTCATTCAAATTATGTTAGGAGTTAATTCAAGAAGTCCCAATGTTTTCCATAAGAGAAACATGTATAAATCTTCCTACAATCATAACAAAATTATTTATATATTATGGATGTTTGGTATTGTGTCCAATGTACATTGAAAATCCCCTTATTGTTTTTTTTTAACATTTGGTCATATCAAGTGATGAATAATTAGCGTTTTGCATTTGATAAAAATTGTGATCCCTTTATCCTTGCAAACAACCCACCCTTTTCACTTGATGGCGTTATTGGTTGTTGGGTTTGCACAATGTGTGACACTTCATTTCACTTTGTTATGAATTTGTATCCTTCTGTCATTGTATCCATCATCTTCTTGAGCTTCTCGCCATTCTCATCAAAGGTAGAAAGCCTTTGAAACATGTTTGTAACATCTTTGACAATGATGAGACCAGATTTGTTGTCATTGTTGTGTTGACGTCGATCTTTGTATGTTTTGACATGATTTCTATATGACTCAAGTGAACTTTCAAGCCTTTCTAGTGTTTGTTTTTTCATGGGATCTAAATCAGCCAAAATTTTTTTTTGTTTCAATCAGATCTTCAAGGTAATCTTCAGTAGCACGATGGTATACTATAGTGGAATTCTGTGCTAAGAAGCTAGCAAAAAGTGTAGTTGCTTCTATTGTTTGTTCCATCTCTTTCTTGAGAGTGGTTTCCCTTTTTTCTAACACTTGGAGCTTCAATAGTGCAATTGCCTCTGCTCCTTTTTTCTCATCAATAGCTTTTGCTACTTGGTCTATTATTTCATGGATAACTTGTCTTGTTTCAGTTATTACATGTGTGTGAAACTTGACTGAACATCCACACAACTTACATCTCCCCATGGTTCCTTTAAATGCTTGGCATAGATGTAACCCAATGAAATTATCAATGAATTTGAAGCCTGTTTCATTGCTCTCACAACGTTCATGGCAAAGTTTCCCTTTGCATTGAGGTTTTTTGCAATTAGTTCTTAAGTGTCCAAGGAGTACCACTTCGGGTATAGTCTCCTTGATTACCAGTTGGTCAAATTCTCCCACAATACCTTCATAATGGTCAAAAAGATCTTGTTTTAGTTTTTGAGTAGCTTCGAGATTGCGATCTATGACACTTGACATTTCAGACAATGGCATTTCTATTGTTGTAAGCAGGTCTCTCACATTATTGAGAGACACTGTCTTCTCTGTGGAATGTGGTGATAGCTCTGAAATGTGATCTATCAGCTTAACTGCCTCATTTGTTGATTGTGTCCAACTTGTTTCAAAAAGTTCTTTTTCATTGTTTGAAAATTTGATACCTGGGTAGAAACAAGGTTAATTAGGTGGTTCAAAGTTGGCATTGTGAAAGTTCAAACTTTACATTTGAATTAAAATTCCTTCAATATGATAATGATCAAATTATGCATCCAATGTACATTTCCTTATGCTTCCATTTAAAAATATGAGTGGACATTTAAATACATGGCTGGACATGTATTTGGTTAAAAAATCCATGTAAAACCATGAAGTTTTGAATGAAAAACAAACTAGTTTAAAACCTAATAATGTAATTCTTTGCTATAAGGAAAGTTGCAATGGATTTTATTATCAAACATTTCATTTAATGGTTTTTTACTTTTTTTGAAATATAAGACGTTAGTATGCCATTTTTTTGAGTTCACATATCAATTTTTACTTTGTGATTAAGATAATATTTAATTTGGAAAGTCCATTAGTATGAGTTCATTCTTTTTTTAAACTCATCCATATTTTCCAATATGATTCACACTAAAGTCTATTGCAACATGGATAATTAAAGTTTAACATTAATGTTTAACATATATTGTTTTCATGTTGAATATGGCTTCACATCTTAAGTTCATTTATAATTTAGGGAATTTATAATTGTGATAATCCAAACAATTGATTTAATTATGCTTTCACCCACCTCTATTTGAAGATGCAAAAAATTTGAAGGCTTCACTATCGAAATAATACATTGTGTCCTTGTTTAATTGAATGGTAGAGGTTTGTTGAAGGTCTGCAAGTAGTGCCTTAAGAAGGCTACGAGTCCCTCCAGCACGAAACATGGTGCTTCGTGAATTTGTAAAGCAAAATGAGATGTTGTTTGCAGCATTTTTATGGAGGTGGGTAAGAAGTTCAACAAGATAATATTTTAGGGATGGTGTAAGCCTTTCTTCATTTGGTTTGAAGAGTATACATACACCATGTAACACGTTGTACTTTGAAATACACGATATAATGTCTTTCATGTTTTTAACATCTTGGTCAAAGCCTCTTGTGTCTCCAATACCAAAAGTGTCTATCAATCGTACTGTTTTGTTTCTATTAATTGAAAATGTGTATGCTCTGCAATTTTGGGTACAAGAGCTACCCACATTACCATTGGTTGTACATTCTTGTCATCTGGCACCCCAACAACAATCTCCTTTTCTTCATCATCTTCAGTTAATGAAAAAAATCTGGAATATATCAAGCTTTGCATCTCCCCATTGAGTGCATCATTGAAAGTGTCAAAGGTTAGGTAATTGGCAAATGCATTGATGAATGTTGATTTACCAACTCCAGTTGCTCCCAAAATAAGTATGTTGAGACAATTGTCAGACACTTGTACAGGTGATTCTTTGGGACCAAAATGTGCAATTGGAGGTGATTGTTCCACCTCACTTGGTGGTAGCAATAAATCAAGTTGCGCCTTGTCAAACTTAACAAATTCGTCTCCATGAGTAAGATCACAACACTTGAAACTGTAAGAATTTGCAGGGCCTTGTCCACATGTGCAATAAAACATATGATCAAATCCGTGCTCCATGGGGGAGTTGCAAAATAAGCATGTCCATTGCTGGGGTACTATCACACAATCACCGTTGATGGACAAGGGACATTTGAGCTTTAGTTGTGCCTTCTTTCTGGGGTAAGGTTTGTCATTGCGAAAGATCTGAGAAGATGTGGTAAGATAGACAGTCACCATTTTTGATTAGTTATATGTTGGGGCAATAAGGGCTACCTTGAAAGATGCCCCAATACAAATAATTGATTCCGAAACCAAGCACATCAAATACATTCAATGTTGATTACAAGAAAAGTATGAAAAATGTTTTTCATAGGACAATTTACTCAAGCTCCTTGAGTAGAGGCCTGAACATGTCCCTAAAGCACTAAAAGCCTTTTCCTAGCATATTTGGAGGCACCTTATACACATTAATAATGCCTCATTGGAAACATAAGGCACCTTAAATGCCTATTATTTAGGAGGGGTTGGATCTTATGCCTCCTTATAGGTGTAAGGTGACTTTCGCTCCTAGATAGTAGGCTTAAGATCTCTCCCACTCCTACCACCTCATGATCTACATACATTTAGGCTTATGATGAGGTTGTCTCATGGTTTAAGGTTTGTACAACCCATGGGTTAGGGACATTCTGAAATTGTTACGCTAGATTGGATTACCACATCATCCTAGGTGTGCAATAACAAAGGTTATTATCATTGAAATTACTAGAACCCCCCTGACTAGGAAAAAAGCTCTGAATTAATCAAAGGTTATGTAATGTCAATTCAAAAATCTCAAAGATTTTTCATATGCAATTCAATCAAAGATGCGTCTTTTCCTATTTAAAAAAATTAGGGCACACAAATATACATGGCTTGAAGCCATGGACTATGGATAAATCCAGATAATATATTTCCATAACAAGCTGTCTCCTGAACCTTAGTTATGGAAATATTCCTATCTCTATGGATAAGAAAGCCTAGGTTTTCAAAAATATTCCTTGTACAGCCAGGTGTGCAATGTGAGGAATATTCATGAAAACCCTAGGTAACCACTGGTAATGGAATATTTTCATTCCACAGAGAGTCCAAAAAGCTTTTTGAAAATATTCAATACCAAGGGTTAGGTCTAGTGGTAGGAGCCTTTTTGCCATTCCTTAACTAGGCCCCTTATTTTGGGAATGCCTTCACCTCGAGGCTTTACCTGACACTTATAGATGTGTTACATATGATGCAACTAGGGCAAGTCATAGTTTTTCACCATGTACAATCAATTGTTTCGTTCCCTGTAAAGTCTTACGACTTACAATTTAGATGCAACCTTGGGCTAGGGGAAATAGTTTGATAATTAAAGGTATCATTATTCAAAAACAGAACTAGTGTGCCCAGAGCATGAATTACCTTGTGTCCTAGTGATGACATTCTTCATTTTGCACATTAAAATTCTTTAAAATTCTTCATTTAGCACCTTGTCATAACATTCTTGACCCACGAATGTTTACCAAATTACACTGGTTGATCTATAAAA
>Ga0116231_10013032_pt1 | contig 11870 bp, 7 predicted proteins | sample S1TSphgellanicum_2_FD_89695 | JGI IMG/M metagenome (GOLD analysis project Ga0116231, IMG submission 89695) | Host-associated microbial communities from peat moss isolated from Minnesota, USA - S1T2_Fd - Sphagnum magellanicum MG | ecosystem: Host-associated > Plants > Peat moss > Unclassified...
GCTTCTTGCCCAATGAGCACATCATAACTTGTGGCATTGGTGACTAAACATCTGACCTGTAAGCAAAGCTCCTGATCTGTACCTTCATTGAACTTAAGTGCAATCAAATCCGAGCTTTCCCCAAATACCTCCTCTACGCTCCCACTAGTGGTGCGAATCTGCCACATAGATTTCCGTAGTTTGGAGTCAAGCATGCACATCTTCTTGGCGAATTGAACTCCAAGAATCACTGGTTGGGCACTTGTGTCAAGAAGTACCACTCTGGGTGTATGTCCTCCCACTTGGATTGTTGACCCAATATTGTCAACAATGGTAACTCCGGTGGCGATGGAAGTTCTCGCACTAGGCACCACCTTCGGAAATGAGTGAGAGACTTTATGGAGAGAATGGCTATCCACAACACCTTTGCTGAGTAACAAATGCACAAGTGAGGTATTCTGAACTCCCTTCTGATATGTGAATGTAGAATCAGAGGTAGGAAAGCTCACTAGTTTAGCCATGCTAGAACTAATGACCAGATTACGAATGCCATCTGCAACATGTGAGCCAATCAAATGTCTCTCCAAGGTGTTGGATGGGACCTCTGTAGCATGTGGATTAGGGATTGGTAGAGGACCTGATGTAGTGTTCAAGGTATCCTCTAAGATTGCAATTATGTCCTTGGTGTTTAGTTTCAAATCTTGAAAACTAAATAATGGTGTACTCACAAGCTTTTGCACCACTTCATGCGTTTGAAGTTGGCATTCCATAAGCTGATCAGTGGAAAATTGTGTGTTTTCCTGATGTACATGTACTCCTGGGACACGAGAATTTGATGCCCTAACAGCTTGTGGTGTAGTAGTCTCTTCCCCCCTCGCCAACAATGTGCGTTTTTCTTCCATGTTAAGAGGACAAAAGGATTGTGGCATGATTGTTCGAGCTCCTCTAGCCCTGGTAACAGGACTTGAACCAAATGCGAGTCCATCAGTCTGAATTACCTGCTTAATGGCAGAAACTCTAGGTGCCACACTAGCTTCTTGTGCCGCGACATAGGAAGGGCAAAAAGAAGTAGCCAATTCTGGTGTGAGACTAGAATTGCGTGGAGTGGAAAGAACATATTCCCCAACTATGGCATCGTGTGGAAGGCCATAGAACGACCTAGGAGGTCCCTCTCGTGATCCTAAACCTTGTACAGGTTGGGCACGACTAACTGGTTGGGAGGACTTACCTTTTAGATTAGCAAGTTGAGCCCTTAATGATTTGAGTTCATTTTGTAAAGTCTGAACTTGAATTGCATGGGCTTGAAGCACCTCCCTCTTGTTAGCATTGTGCTCCTTCTTCTTAGCATTCTTGTTGGAATTACCCTTGGTGGGCAAAGCCTGAGTGGAAGGTTGAGGTGCCTTGGTTTTTGGTTGAGGGACAACGGAAGATGTTGGCAGATTTTGCCGTTGTAATCGGAGTTGCTTCCGCTTTAGGAACTTGGCAAAACAGACAGATTTCTGATGTCCCTCTTTTCCACAATAATCATAAAAGAGATCCTCGGAAGGAATGTTGCACTCACTAGCTTTGTGGGCAAGATTGCCACAGTAGTTGCAAGAAGGTAGGCTGGGTGTAGCTGAGTGCACCGCTTTAGTCCTTGAAGAAGAATGTGATGATTTAATTGGCGGAGCTGGTGTAAGTTGAGGCCTTGAACATGATGGAGCCTCATAGTACTGGCCTCATAGTGTGCATGAGCCAATTCCAGCTTTTCGGAAATGTTGTACACATCCAACAAAGTGTACGAGTCTCCAAATTCTGCAAAGACCCATTGTGAAACCTGAGCGTGGAATGTTGGAGTACCTTCCAACGAACGAAAATATTGGTGGGCAGCTTCCAGGTCTGTGATGCTCTGGGTATCCTCTTTGAGTTTGAGAAGCCTCCTATAAAGCATCTTAAGGGTTTCGTCCTTCTGCCAAGAGAAGGTGGCGAGCTGCATAATTTTTTCAAAACTTTTGACTAGAAATTCCAGCTCAAGAATTCAAAAGAATTCCGCCACTAGATCAACAAAAGCTGGCACATCAGTGGTGGGAGGAATGTTTGCGGTAGCAGCAATGAGTTGTTGAGGAGAAATGTTTACTAAGGTAGGTACCAGGTCTGGATTATTTGGCATAGTCCCGTGATGTGCAATTGTAGCTTGCAATGTAGCTTGAGAGGCGGTGGCGATGGCTATGGCGTAAGCTGGATTGGGAATTTGGGTGACACCCAAAATCCTTGCAAAATGTTGCTCATAGACATCCAATGCCTCATAGTGCACATAACGAGCCAATTGTTTGAATGCAAACACCTTGGTGTAATTAACGCCTTACTTGAGCTCCAATTCACAAACCACAGTTGAGAAGGTTGCCTTGAACTCCCTCAAAGAAATAGTACCTGGCCTTTCGCTGAACTTTTCAATTCTCCCAAAGGAACTACTAACCTCCATGGTGTATATGGGTGTTGAGGTCATAGTTTGCAATGGGATATACGGTGATGGTGTGAAAGTAGGTGCGGCAACAGGCGTACCCCACTAATGAGCCCCTCCAAATGGACTCTGATGTACCATTGATGTAGTGTAACCTGAGCCTGAATTCCTGGTAGGAGTTGTACTAGACGACGATGGTGCTGTAGACACTTGATGGTATCGTCGTGAAGCTCATGAGCTTAAAGAAATCGGCTCAAAAGATTGTGTGTTATTTCGTAGCTGATACCTGGGCTCTGGCTGAGCGATAGTGCTCTCGTCATCCGAGGACATGGTGTTGTCCCATGCCCCAAAATCTTGTGATAGTACGCAACATTAACTACAAAATTTTAACACAACGTAAAGTTTGAAGAATACAGTGCGTTGTTCTAAAGGCAGGACGGAAAAAATAGCACGCAGGACAATAGGGCGCATGGCATAGGATGGCAGGGCGCACGATAACAGGGCGCAGGATGCAGGAGAATAGGCACAGGACGAACGGACGAACGTCGGATGGAAATTCGACGAGAGTCCGATGAAAGTCAGTCGTTGTGGTGGCGATGGCGGCGTTGCTACTCGCAACACTGTAACGCAAACGATGGCCATGCTGTTGTAGTGCAACGATGATGGAGCTTGCTGCGGCGCTGGTGGAACTCAATGCGGGCACTGCTACAATTCGCAACGCAGCGACGTTGTCGCGCTGCTGCAGCTCGCAACACAACGACGTTACAGCACTGCTGCAGCTTGCAAGGTTGTGGCGTTACTGCAACTCGTAACATTGCGACGCTGTAGCGCAACATTGCGACGTTGCAGCGCGATGCTATGCGGTGTACATGCTGTGGCGCTGTAATTTGCGTCGCGGGAACGCGTCAACGATGGCGGCTGCTGTCGCCATTTAAATTTTTGTTTTTTATTTTTATTTTTTTTACTTTTGAGCTGCCACAAGAGAGAGAAAGAAAGAAAAAGGGAGGGGGAACTTTGAAACCTGTTCAAAGATCTCAATTCTGTTGGTTAGCATGAATGTAACACGCAAGTTCCCTCCCGTAGCAACACTAGTAGCAACTTGCGCTCCCTCCGGCGGCAACAACACCACACCAGTAGCAACAACTCAAGAACTTCAAAAGTGCAAGAAATTTATTGCTTTCAACATGAAGCAACAGGAAATAGAGTTTTTCTAGAATTGAATTGCAAAGAAAAAAAGAAATGAAATGTATGTAGATGGTGGCCGTGCAATGGCCATCGTGAACATCTAGAAATCCTAGCTTATTATGGAGGAAGCTCCTAACAAAGGAATTCTAGAAAAACTAAAAGGAGAAAGAAAGGGTTGGGCCTTTTATATCGTCGCCAACAAACTGAAACCCTAAGTACCTTATAGCGTACAATCGCCTAAGACTGTGCATTAACCTTAAAAGCGCACATGGGCATGCTTGTAACTGGCCATCATGTATGAGGCCATGTACGGGCATGACATATGTTCAAAAACTAAAATTCGATCCACATAAATTATATCTATTTAAACATGGATGAAAACATGGTCAAGGGAACCAAAGGCACGAAGGTAAAGGTCTTTTTCCAATGATTGCACATGACACATGTCATTTTTGTGTCGGTTCATAACTTAAAATTTTGTATTTTGGATATCAATTTTAACACTACATGTTATATATGAACATGTTTTGATTACAAATTGAATTTATATCATATATATTATGTATTCATGCCCCCCATTACATAAATATGAACAATTTTTTTGTTAAGGCCACATTTTCAAAATTCATAATTTTTAGGGTCAAACACATTTGTACCAAACATTAGTTCAAGTCCTTTTGCCTTTCTATTCATCAATGTTATAATCATTTTCAATTTTCATAAGGAATGTTGCACATTTGGTAGAAAAAAAGATGTTTGAAAAAAATAAGGATTATCCACTCTTGAGGTTTGAGTGCTTTGACCATGCAAAAACATTTTTGATTTGAGCATATAAACTTTGCAATTAATGAAAAATATTTCATTTTTTTTTATGACAATCCAAACTGTTATGTTTCCCTTCTGATCTTTCAAACACACAAGAATATAGTTTAAAAGAATGTTCACACATTTGGGTGGGTCCTTTGATTGTGTTTTTACCCACATACACATTATTACAAACTTATATTTTAGAATTTCCATGAATCTTATTATAAAATTAAAATTTACCATTTATATGCACCAAAAAAATTCAGCATACACAACCATTTAGTTATACAAAAAACATTTACATGTAGCTTAATAATTAATGAATTTTTATTGTAATTTAAAAAAAATATTAAGACATCATATGTATAAAAATGAATAAACATTGAAGTTCCACAAAAATATTAATTATTTATCATTACTTGATTTGTTGTAAACTAATATTTGATTTACATATAAATAATAAATTACGTATATTGAACATAAATTATTAAAAAATTATATTTTAGAATTTCCTTAAATTATATTTTGAAATTATAACCTTTGGTGAGGTTGTTGTCATTTTAAAATCTTCAACTAGTTAAAAAAAGCAAATCACCCACCCCATTGAAAAATTTAAAATTAATCATAATAAAGCAGGGAAATGCCCAAACATACAAATGTGCCTTGCATTTCATCCATCCACCAATGTAAATAGTAACTCCACCAAAAACCAAAGTACCAAAATAGTTGAAGGCCCAACTTGTGATGACGCAACATCACCCAAAGTAGAATGACATTTGATGACATCACAACTTTAATCAACCTTTCGACTAAAAGTGAACTAGGGAAGTTGTCCATGTAAACCAGTTGTAGAAGGTGATCCTTTAGTTAAGGACCATTTTCAATTGCTGACCAATTTTGTTGGCAGTTCAACTTATTTGATTTTTTGATTTGAAAATTTTAGGATTTGTAGTTGGAACGTACTTGGAAACGACATTTATTCAAAAGCTCTTTGGTTAAAAAAGGGGTTTTTTCTGTGCTTGTTATTTTAGGGTAAGTGCTAGGGTTTGAAACGATGCCCCCCAGCTGTGTCGCACTTTACACTGAAAATACACAAATTTTCAAGAAAAACTCCAAAAGGAATTTGCTAGAAAAAAATGCTGCTATTGACCTGACTATCTTTACTGCAAACAAAACACTACAACAGGGAGGCAAGCACATGCAAAATGAAAGAACATTGGTCTTGAGAAAATTTAGCTTAGTTATATATGTTTTAAGCTCTAATTTTTTTTACCAAGGACAAATAACCGACAAATCATAATTGAGAAGGGATGGAGGAAGTGCTCCAAGACTTGGATGAGCTAGCTTCTTACAATCTCTGCAAAGAACCACTAGAGTTTTTTCTGGTGTATGTGGAGGGCACCTTACCTTGAGCAGTAAATTCCTTGTCTCATTACTTGTTCAGCCACCTTGTGCCTAAGGTGTCTCCTCTCCTCTGAAACAAAATCACAATGAGCTGGGGCCACCTCTATTTTGAGGTGCACTGTCGTTGTAGGTGAGGACTCTTTTAGGTTTACTACTTTTTCAGGTTTCCATCCCTTTCTCTTTCTGATATGCTCCTTGTGTGTGGCGGGGGCTTTGGAGCATGATTTGTTCCGATGCCCCTTTGTGACCCATTTTACATTCTGTTCTTTTGGGTCAAACTTGGTTCCTCTCTCTTTTTTTCCTTCTTTTCTCGCTTGCTGAATGCTTTGTTTAATGGAGTTGCCAGGGTTTCATCATCAAATCACAGCTACAGTTCCATTGTACATGGAAAATCCTACTGGTTCTTTACATTGGCTAAGGACCTCAAAGGGGGCAGTTCTGGGTATTCAGTACAACACCCATCTCCCGACTTATGTTGGGCCCATGTTCTAAGAACACTGGGTTAGTCATTACCCTGCAGTTTAACACTTTCTCATATTTTTCACGAATTTTTTTGTCCTTCAACATGGATGGGTTATTTGTCACACCAAAGCTCTAAAATGACACGACTCAACGGCTTGTTGCTTGTGGCATTGGGTTATGTACACACTACACACCCATTCAGGATGTTACACTCCCACCTCTGAGCTTTAGGAGGGTCATCATAATGCAACATTTGCACAGTTTTGTGCAGTTGCAAGGTATATATTACTTTGCAAAAAACACATGTCATTTCTGCAAAGAAGAACAAGAAGAACTTGAATTCCACTCATGTTGGGCCCACATTCTGAGAACAGTCGGGCCAGTCTTTACCTTTGCATTTTGATACCTTCTCACATTTTTCATGATTTTTTTGTGCTTTAAAGTGGATGGGTTATTTATCACTCTTTTGCAGGTTTAAAAAAAATCTCACCCCGTGTATGACCAAACTCAGGGTTCTGGTGCTGTGCTTTTCTTACTTTCTGGATAAAGTAAGAAACTTACTTCTTTCTTCCACTAGTTCAAAACAGAACATGTCCTCTGAATTGAAACCAGAAAGGGGACACTTGGCACACATTAAAATTGCCCAAACTGAAATTTGTACCAAATTGTACCAAAAGTATGTACAACTTTGGTTAAGAAACCAATGTTCGTACTTGTGTTGAATTGTCGCCTAACCAACATGCAAGAGAGATGATTGTAATTGCTGCTGCATTTTGAATTATAATGCATATGTATGAAGTGCAGAGTGCAAACTGGACCCAGTTAGTTCTAACCCAGAACTGGTCAACACTTGTGCACGTAGACAACTTGTGTGAACTGTAGCCTAGAAGACTAAGAAATATGGGAGGGTTGAGTTCAGAAGACACATGGATCATGAAAAATCCTAACTCTTGTCAGAACCAAGAAAGATAACACCTTTCAAATTTGGACAAAGTAGATGGTAGAGACCATTCTAAGATGGCAACGACCGTCTGGACAAACAAAAAAAAGCAACATCTATCACTTCACACATGGGAGGAATGGCCAAGCTTGCACGAACAATTGTGGGTTGTCATAGTTGAAAAAATCAAGAAAATATTATGTAATTATAATGTAGGCACTAGGCACAATGAAGACTATTGGAATATGAATGTTCAAGACTTGAAACAAGTCTAGGTTTTCATTAAAACTTTGGGCATAACTCATATGATATAATTCAAGAGGTTTTTTGGTATTAAATGCATCTTCAATTTATTGTGAGGTAAAAGCATGGTTAGATGACTCAAAAGTGATATATGAGAGTTCACATTTTGACAATTGTTAAAAGTTTTACAATAATGATAATTAGCAAACTATTCATTCAATATGCATTTTCTTTTTTTTTTGGTCACGATATAATTGATAAAGCAACCTATCTAGATATCACTAAATATGTGATTGGTACAAAACTTCGTAACGAAAGGTTGGAGTTTTCAATGTGAAATTGATTTTTATTGACAAAATATAGTCCTTTATTATTAGATTAAATTTAAAATTAAAATATCTTGTATCAGGAAGGCTTCAATGCATATTATTTTAAAACTTTTGAAGTTATGATGTTCTATTTTTTATTTTGACATTACTAAGTTGTACTATTGAGCCCACACGTAAAAAAATTGTTTGTGAAAAAAACAATGTCATTATTTCAAAAGTTTGTGCTATGAATCCACCTTTTGTTTGAAAAGTCATTCATATTTTCCAATATGAATCCCACTAAAATCTATTGCACTATGAATAATTTAAAAATTGACAATGTTAATTTTGAATATAACTTTACATTTTAAATTCATCTAGAGTCCAAAGAAGTTGTGATTGTGACAATTGAAACAATCCACTTATATGCGCTTTCACCTTTTGCATGGTAGATTTAATGGAGATGACATCTTCAAACAAATTGGCTTAAGCTTACAAGACCAAAATGATGATTCACCCATTCTAAGATGCAACTAGGATGCAAAAAATTCAATGGGTTAGAGAATTGTCATGGAGCTAACAACACAAATGAAACATAGTTACATGAGAATCAACCTCCAACTATGCCCTTTGTGCCAAGGCCAAGAGTTGCACAAATGCCATCACTCCATTACAAATGTTAATAGCTGATCCAAATTTGAATTCAAAGAAATTTTCAAATGCCATGATTGTTCCATTGCAAAATCCAACAACAAGTCACCCAACCCCAACCTCTAAACTATTAAAATAGGTTGCAACAAAACAATAGGACATTGAATAGCAAATTCAAGCAAGGAATGAAGAGTAGCTACTCTTTAGACTTCAACTCATAAAATGATGGCTAGAACAATAAAAAAGAGGAGCAAATTGCTTGTATGATCAATTGACACATACATGCCAAAAGTTTGTTTATGGAAGAGAATCAAGCTCAAACCCATAATTGTTGCTTGAAAACTAGTTGGAATATTCAAAATGCAAATAAAGACATCAATTGAAACAAAGAGAACATGGTGAAAGCTATAATTATTAATTTGGTTGAAATCATGAGTTTGGCATTTACAAGAGTTATACAAGCCACCAACAACAATTGTAGCAACTCCATGCAAGCTCTTAAAGACAATAACATGGTCAATGACAACAAACTTGATCATTAAAACATTTCATGACAGAAAAAATGCATAGGTTTTGAGAAACAATTGTAATTTGAGTTTTAGAATGCATAATCTTATATGAAACTTCTCTATTTGCCAATATAAAGAGTTAGCTTCCTCCTCAACATCATTCTAGACATTTTTTGCCTTTAGATATATATGATAAAGACTTTGATCCTCATGGACATGATCAAGACTTGAAGTTTGAAACTCCTTTTAATTTTCATTCAATGATGCAAGATAAATGCAATGATCAACATTGGACTCATTTTCATTCCTTAGTAAAAATTATAAAGCATACAATAACAAGTTTAAACACATTAAAATATGTCCAATGACATCCATTTATTCAATTTTAGCACATTGAGTGTGTGTAATTTAATTTTCCCCCAACCCCACCCATGAACGTAAGAAGATGGATTGTACAAAATGATAGACTATTTAACTTTCACCACCTAGGTTAATCATTGTAGTTTGCCAATGAAAGATAATCATTTATTAAGCTTAAAAAGAGTAGTCATTTCTTGTTACATGTGTTATTATAGGCCACTATGAACATGTGCATTTTTACCATCCTAAAGAATATCCACAATGTTATTTTTGTATATTGTCATCCAAAAACATTGTAAAGGCCATTTTATTATTGCCATTGCATATGTTTTTAGGGATCAAAAAGTCATGCAACTTTGATTTGCATAGTAGTTCCCTAAAAGTTTTTTTTTGTAGAATCCCAAACACATTTTCAATTATACAATGGCATTGCTTGTGTTTTCTATGATAGAACAATTTAAAGATGGTATGGGTTCTTTCTTTTTTAAATGGTGTCTTGATCTGACTTATAAATGATAACCTTTGTCACCAAGCGATAAAGTGGATGTAATCTTTAAACATGTTAATAGAAACCAAGGTTGTTTTCTTAGGTGACTATTTATCTTGGAATGTTTCCATAGTAATATCTTAGGAATAATTTGTTTGAAATTAAAAAAAATTAAATTTGACCCAAAAAGATGGTGCAAAATATTATTATGTAAATATATATTTAAAGAACCTCCTCAAAAATATGTGATGTTTAAAAATTCTCCCCAAAAAAGTATAATGCTTAAAAACATTAGTTACAATGCTTAATGAATGATTTTCAAATATCATGCCTTCATTAGATTCATTCCAAATCATATATCACATGTTTTAAAATAAATTAAAAACATTTTCATGAATGCTTTTGAATGACTTGCAACATTAATACAATTTTTTACATTAAAACATGAAAACTTAAACATCTATTACAAGTCTTGCTTTTGATCTTATTAATGTGAGTGCACCCCATCATGATTTCATGGTTAGGATATTGCTTCTATAATTATAAAATTAGGGGACTTGGGTTGCATCAATACATCCATTCTTCATTACAACAATAGTTCTTTTGACATTGCATTTTAATGAATTTTGATCCATGAGTGGGCAAACCCATCCCTTGGGTGGTACCACTAGGAATGTCACACCCCAAAATTTGAAACTTGCGCAACTTTAAAACAACATAAAATTCATTAAAAGAAAAAATTTGATTTGAAATTTTATATCAAAAGATTATTCAAGTCATAAAGTTTTTGAAAATTCAATTGGATTTACGAAAAGTTTAATTTTAATATTTCAAGTGAGTGGTCGAGGAAAAAGTTTTAGGAAAGTAACACTTGAGGTTCCTTTATTCAAAAACACAAAAAGAACATGTTTTTTCAATTTATTTTAATTCTTTTAATTTCTAGAAGGTTCTCAAATAGTCTTTTTTATATTTATTTTAAAATTAGTGGTTGAAGTAACTGCAAGTTTTTGAGAATTTTCAAAGGTCATGACTAGGTGATCTTAAAAAGCCATTGCATTTATATCTACAAATTTTTAATAATCTTCACTTTTTTTTGTTTCAATAAACAATTTGAGCCATGCCTTAATGACTTATAGTTGATAAATGAAAAAAAATAAAATTACAATGGTGCAACTTGATATTTAATGATAAAAGGCCAAGAATCTTATATACACATGTCAAGAATTGTATTTACGAATCATCATTTATAAAGGTATGAATTACTTGGAATATGGGTGTGGGACATGGTAGACCCATGAAATTAACACCTTTCCCAACATTGCAATGTTTTTAAGGATGGTACTATCTTGCATTGCTTCAACCACTTCCTAGTTGCTACTACTTGTCCAACATTTTTTACGGCTATTTTTGACTTCAAAATGCAAAATGATTCAATCTCATTACTTTGAATTCAAACATCGTGCAATTGTGACTTAGAAGGTATAAAACTATGGTGAACTGAATTATCTTCTTTTTAAGCTCAAGATGAATGCTAGATTGAACCAAACTTAAGAAATATTCAACATGTTTGTCAAAATTTTGAGTGCATGTGTAACATCCTTATCACACTAAATTAGTCTTGGTAGTAATTGTAGAAAATGCAATAGTTGATTTTTAAAAAAGCAACTTGCTTTTGCGAAGTATGCAACTATGATGACAATAACTTCTCATTTCCTTTAACATCTAAACAAAGCATGCATCTAACTTGGAAGACCAACCAATCCTTTAGTATTGATTCTACTCAAATAAATTTAGAGGCCACAAGATTTGTCATAAGAGGGAGTTCGTTAGGCGACTTATCAAGTTTGGTGGTCACTAGTTGACAAACTACAAAATCATTTGGTCACAAATTGCCATTAAAAATGGCTATGATGGTATTATGAAGGCAAAACCCTAAAATCCTAAGGGAATTGTTGGCAACGGAGCCTAAAGATGTATACCCCTTGTTTATAATGGAGACTAACACATGGCATTTGGCACACATGTTGATTTGGGGGGGGGGGGGGGGGGGGGGGGTTGGGGGAGATATTTTTTTAAAAAAAAAAAAGAATAAGGA
>Ga0116231_10013033_pt1 | contig 11867 bp, 5 predicted proteins | sample S1TSphgellanicum_2_FD_89695 | JGI IMG/M metagenome (GOLD analysis project Ga0116231, IMG submission 89695) | Host-associated microbial communities from peat moss isolated from Minnesota, USA - S1T2_Fd - Sphagnum magellanicum MG | ecosystem: Host-associated > Plants > Peat moss > Unclassified...
AAAAAAAAAAAAAAAATCAAAAAAAATAAAAAAAAAAAAAAAAACCCCACTAAAAGAAACCAAAATCCTTCAAGATATTATTAACTTTGCAACTAATCTCAAGTTTCAACACAAGCCAAAATTATCTATCATCTTTCAAAAATCCTCATATAAAAAATAGACCTATTACATAGGGGCCAAACTCCCTTAACCTACTATATACTCTATAATGAAAATCCCTTAACCTACTATATACTCTATAATGAATCTAAACACAATAAATATCCTGGCCTAGCAAACAAACAAAAGACTACCTAGTGGAAAGCACAATGACTATATGAATGACATGAAAGAGGGAGAAGGGGGGGGAAAGCCAAAAAGGCTGTAGGTACTATCTCCAGTCATTAGGACACAAAATGAGAAGTACGCCTTTTAATCATGCATGTGTGCATGAGATTGAGTGCTTTTATTCATTAAAAGTGAGGAGTAGTGATAGTTTTATTGATAGTTTTATTGATTCTCTAATCATGGTCTTTTTCTACACACAATGCACAAGGCTTGGTTGGATGATTAGGTGTTTTAAAGTGTTTGGATGTAGCTGGAACTTGAATTTACAACATTCACCTTGACTTAGGTTTTAGGTCTCCCTCTAATGCATCATAGCCTTCACATGCATGATTTCATCAATGTTGTTTCTAACTTCAGTTTCATGGGTATATAAATCCATGGGTGAACGAATATCAGGGATGATTGATTTTTGGAGATGAAAGTTTTGGTAACATGGATGATATTGGTAATTCAACAAGGATGGATGATAACATGAACACTTGCATCATTTTCATGAATCACATTAAGGTTTATGAGGTAGCATAATAATTATGTCATGAGCATGAAAAATACTCATATTCATGAAATTAAGCTTATAGTTTAAAAGACATAGAAATCCCCAAATTGATCAAAAGTTGGTATGACATGGTAAAGTTGGGTTAAATTAACATGGAAGTGGAAGTTTTATTCATTTGAAGATGAATATTTTCAATGGTAGATGATATGGTTGGTGTAAAGAATGGTTGGATCTTAATAGGTAAGGTCACATTACACGTGTTTTGTTGGCGTGGTAAAAAAATTCTAAATTTGTTAGGTAGGTGTTAAGACAATTTCAATTTACAAGGAAATGTTTGTCTAGCAACAAAAATCAAATGTTATTACAAATGAGTAGGGTAACATGTTAAGACTGAGCATGTAGTGAATGAAATAGCTTAAAACCTTAGGGTAACATGTTAAGACTGAAAAATTTAGTGGATGAAATAGCTTTAAACCTTTGGACATTGTTTTGTTGTCTCTAAAGTTTTACATGTTTATGTAGAGCTTTGCTTGGCACACCCATAGTTGTTTAGATTGCTCAAAATGAATAGTTTTTTGAGAAAGATATGGGATATAAAAGTAGGGATGGGGGTTCAATGTTGGTGATGCATGTGTTCAAACACTTTGTGATTCTAACATGCTCACCTTTTTTTTTATTCTTTTTGCATTTGGAGTTCAAAGAGGTTATGTAGAGCTCCTATTATGCACCCATAGTTGTTCATATTGCTCAAAATGGATAAAAAATGAGGACAATATGGAATTTAAAAATAAGTGCTTATTTTTTCTGAAAAAAACACATTTAACAATTCTTTTTCATTGTTTCTTTGCTTTTGGACTTTCGAGAAATCATGTCAAGCTCCACTTGGCATACTATTAATCTAGGGTTAGTTTTACCTTAGCCTAAATGTTAGTCTAATTAGAGGGGTAGCCTAGTAAAAGATTTTACAAGTAATAATTTTTATTATTATCTCCCTTCAAAAGTGATGCCCACTAGTTAACTAGGATTTACGTTGGTAGGTAGAAATATCAATCTACACCTTCTAGAAGGTGGGGAGTTGATAAGTCATTTATTTAAACAATAAGAGTAATTATAGGAGGTAACCACCCCTAACTAAATTAGTGGGGGACTTTTTTGTGTGGCCTTTTAACGGACTGCTAGTTAGGGGTCAAGTGATTTTTGGGAGAGGGAAATAGAGGGGGGGGAGGGGGGGGCGGTGCAATTCTTATTCCCTTGGGGATGGTGTTATTTATTTTGGTCTAAGAGGATTTGGGTGTCTTTTTTTTTTTTTCTTTCTTTGGTTAATTTTTTTTTTCTTTCTATCACTTTCTTCTATCACTATTTTTTTTTCTCCTCCCCTCTTTCTCTATCTGCATCATTCACTCCCTAATTAATCTCCCAACATCACAAATTTACAAGTTTCATGGTTTCATTCCAAATCAATGCAAAATCTATTATTTCATAGGTTCGTATTGGTTAAACACGAATGTCGTGCATTATTTAAACACGAAAGTCATGCATATGATTTTTGTGTGTAAATAACTTGAATAGACATATAACATCCATGTTTAAAGGATACGAATAAGCATATGACATTCATGTCTAAACAATGAACATGGTATCAATGTTCAAATAACATAAGTAAATGAATGGCATTCGTGTTTATTCCATATGAACCTATGAAAAACAAATTTGGCACAACTATTATTGTCAAATCATGACCCATTATATTTGTGATGAAGGTGATAAACATTTTGGTCTACCCCTTTTTTTTTTCCCCCTTCATCTTCTCCTTGCTAATCCACAAAATTATATATATATATACACTTTGGTGTTGATGAAAACAACATCACAAATTTATAAGTTTCATGGGTTCATTCCAAATCTGTGTGAAATTTGTTATTTCATAAGTTCGTATTGTTTTAACACAAATATCATGCATTATTTTAAAACAGAAGTTGTGTGCATGATTTTTGTGTGTAAACAACACACACACACACACACACATATAACATATGTGTTTAAACAATACAAATAAGCATATGACATTTATGTTTAAACAATGCACATGACATCAATGTTGAAACAACACAAATAGATGAATGACATCCATGTTTATTCCATATGAACCTATGAAAAATAATTTCACATGACTATTATTATCAAATCATGGCCCATTAAGTGTGTGATGAATTGGAAGCTAAAAATTATTTCCTTCATGGTTATAATAAAGAAAGGTACCAAAAGTTAATTGGGATACTTTTGTGTAATTTTCATTTATGTTTTTTTTGTTTTGTTAGGATGGTAGGGGGTGGTTGCAAGGTAAGGTGGTTCATTTTTTGTGTCACAATCCATTTTTTTGTAAATTGGTGCGCATTTACATGCTATTAACACGACATAAAAACAATATTTTTTCAAATTTGTGGCTATATCTAGATTTTTCAACTTGAAGAAATATACATTTATAAAACAAATTGCAACATATATACACCAAATATATAATAATGGACTTTTGAAGTTGAAAAATGTGAACCAATTTGTTGTTTATGCTTATATATACATGCATTTTTGTGTATGACTTTTATTTGGGATATATTATAGGGACTCAATATATGATATGTTACAATAAAAAAAACATATATGCAAAAAACTTGCTAGAAAAAATTTAACCAAAAACAAGTTATGGACTTTTGAGTGGTTTAAAATGAACCATATTTTCATGAGTCCATATCATAATCATTTTTGGAAGGATTTCAATTTTGATTTTTTTAACATGTACATTAAAAAATAAAATTAGAATGACTATTAGTCATTTGGACTTTTTAGTTCATTAACCATCATGTAATTCCTTGCTAAATTAATGATAATAAAATAAACTACCATTTTAACACTATTGTATATACTTTTAAGGAGTGTAGCATCCGTTGAAAATGAACCACCTTAAAGTGCATACACCCTAAGAACATGGGGCAAGCAATAAGAAGCATGTGTAGAGGGTAAAAAGGGTTTAAGAAAGTTATAAACTTTCAAAAGTATTAAATTTTGGTGTAATTTACCCTTTGGGGAGGTGGTTGCCTTCTGCTACTCTATGATGATATTTCTACTACATGGCAAAATTACTATCCATATACCTTTAATTTGTTCCTTCATTTTGTTTCTTTATTGTTTTCATAGGTTATTACCCTTATTTATATGTTATTAAAAGGGTAATCGTAATGATAAAGTAACATATCGTTCAGTGAACAAATTTTATTTACTTCATATAATGATTTTTCATTCTTATGTGAATAATTGTAATAGAATAACTAAGAAAGGTAAGTAGGTATTTAGGATTTAATGAACCTACCTTTCGTACTATTATTGTCATTCTTGAGGTAATTACTAGGGCACGAGAAAAGGTCCATTTACACATATGCACAATTTTTTAGATCATTGAAAACAAATAATATATGAAGAAAACATTGAAATGTTTGATCATGAATGTGTGTTTGAAAATAAACATATTTACCCAAGTTACATAACTTTGAAAATATTGGATTTAGTTGACATATTTCCAATGTTGTATAAAGTTTTGGTGTAATTATATCAAGCCTTTTGATAAAAAGGTATGTAGGCACACAAAAGGAATCAGGTCTAGTATTGGAAGGGACCATGTGACAAATAAATAATGGATATCTATAAGAATGTAATTACTAATGAAGATAGTAGAAAACTAAGTGTGGTTCTAACAAAAATTTTACTTAAAATACCTTGTCATGGGGATCTCTTCCCTTGTTTCCTTTGAAGACATAAAAGAAATACATTTAAATGTGATAAATTACCAATTCAAAACCATTGGGCCGTACTGGTATATCCATTCACTTATACTAAATGGGTTTCATTTCCATTTGAAAATCATTATTTGGAAATTAAACATTAATATGATTATTGATGTGTGGGAATTTTTGTTTTGATGCAAATGTATTTAATTGTCTTCAATTTAAACTATTCATTAAAGTGTCCACCAGGAATTCATTTTTTGGGTTCATTATTCACATAGTATTTGAAATTTTAAAATTTAATTATTTTGCTTAAACAATTGACAACCAACCAAGGTACAAATATGTGGTTCACCTTGATAAAATGAACATTATATCTTCAATTATGATTACACCAAAAACAAAGGTTGGTTTGTAAGTTGTGCCCTAAATCACATCAATGTAACTCATACCCAAGATATCATTATAAATGCCTCATTAGGCATGGGTATTTTTTTAACATTACATAGGATAATTTTTTTGAATCATGCATAAAGCATGCAAAAAAAATTCTTAATGTATTTGGTTGACATTTTATATCCATTAATATCCATGTTAAAAGAAAATAAGGTTTTTACACACATTCTTTAAGAGTGGGAGGTATCTTACACTTATTCTTATTAATCTTATACTTATTTATAGGTGTAAGATCCTTCCCACTTTTAACAACTAGGCATAAAAACCCCTCACCCTCCTATGCTTCATATATGTTTAAGTTCATGATAACATTCTACTCAAGTGTTTTATTATGGGGTAAAAGCCACTAATGGGGGACAATCCCAAAATGCAAGGCCAATGTCACCTACCACTTCATCTTAAGCCCCATATTTTGGGAATGTCCCTCACCCTAGGATCTTGTCCTACACATCAACTGTGTGCACACCTTCATGAAAAAATTGAAGTGACAAAAGAAAATTGCAAAGAAAAAAAGAAGTTTGGTTGTGGTTCAAAAACAACCAAAATGACAAATATGAGCAATCATTAATAAATTCATATAGCCCAAGATCAAACAAAGTGCACAAGTAACATGCAAAAACCCCATCTATAAATAACATTAAAGTGTAAATTCATTCAAGATAATTAAGAAAAAAAATTTAGACCATCAAATCAAACAATCCCATTGGCCTAGAAAAAAATTCAAACCTACACACAACATTATTATGTCAAACATTGAAATTAATGGTCTTTTCTTACCGTTTCCAGTGATCCTTTAAAATTTTCATAAACCTATCAAAACTTTTTACACATTGAAATGGTAATTTACTCAAGATAACTAAAAACAAAAATCAACCCACCAAATCTAAAACTTGGTGGAATTGGGAGAATTTGGATTCTTTCAGTACCCCAAAACAATTTCATTAGTTAGAACATTTTTTCTTCACACCTATTCACAAGCCTAAATTCAACACCCTTCGTATATTAATACATTAATATAATATGTGGATATATTATTACCCATATTAATTAAATGCGAGGACCCCCAAAGTTCAATTTTTTTCTTTTATGATGAGCACCTTTGATTGACCCATCGCAAAAACCTTAATCAAGTTTTGGACAATCCCAAAATAAATATGTTATAATCTATTTTTTGGGTTACTTGTATAGGTTACAATTGTAAAACTTAGGGCAAATGACATGAAATAAAATGAGCAACAATTGTATTTGTTTTATGTTTTTGGACATGCAAAGAACACCTTTGACTAAACATGCTTTAATTGGTTGAAATCAATTTTTTTCACATATTTCACACCCATTCATCAAACCTCCCAAGAGGGAAAACTCACATCCCACCCTCCTCTAACCCCCACCCTTCCCAAAAGAAAAATAAGTTGGCCCTTAGGGTGCCTATCGATTCACCTCATTGGTTGCCAATTTTTTTTCCCTCCTATTTTTTACCATTTTCCACCAAGGCTAACGGCAAGGGCTAGGAGTATGAGTGTACATTAATACACTAATATTATAACACTATTTGTATTCGTGCCCATTTGATAGGGAGAACATGTAAAACCTACATCTCCATATATTTATGGTAAGTTTATGTATAGTTTGGGGAAAAAAATTTAATTTTTCACAAGCTTCAAGCTATTACTAATGTCATGTGGTTTTTTCTTTTTAAAGGAACCTCTAGTCCAAGTTTTGGCATTGTAAACTTTATTTGGAGGTTCTTTGGGTGGGGATTTGAGGTTGGTTTTTCCAATTTCTAAACCCTTTGGTTTTGGTTCTAACACATTTTTTCAAATTTAAAAATCTAAAGGCATTATGCCCAAAAATGGGATTTACAATTAGAAAAAAATATTCATTTCATGCAAATATGATTACATGTGACTACATGACTATATAGTCAACTTGGACTCCTCACATTTACCATAGTTCACTCCTTGGTAGTAATCACAAACCATGAAAGTGACTAGTAAAAACAATTGTAGTCATGAAGAAAAAATTCAATATGCATATCTAGCCATTTGATATATATTTTTATAATTTTACAAATTTTATTGGTTTTTCCAATTAATGACTAATAACCACATGGCAAGCTAGCCTACGTAACCTAACCTAGGATAAGCACGCTAGCACATGGCTAGGTAACCTAGTTAGGCACATTTAAATAAATTGTAAGTATCAGGACTTGAACCCCTCACATTGACATTAAAGGTCCAAGTCCTTCACCATTGCACCATTTCTTCATCAAGTGATCATTTTTGCCACCACATTATTATGCACATTTTTTCTTATCCTACCTAGATAGCTTAGCCTACTTACCTTAACTAATTACTTAGCATGATTACATTAAGCTATTTTAGGCTATTTTAAGTTGGTATAAACTATTTTAAACTATTAATTAAAATAGAATAACCTATCATAGTTTTGGGTATGTTAAAATAACTTTAAACTATTTAAAATTGTTTTAGGCTATTTCACCCTTATGTTATTTTAGGCCATTTTACCCTCAAGGTTATTATGTTATAGGTTTTGTTATGTTATTCTAAGTTTTACCTTAGGCTTTCAAGCTATTCTATGTTATTTTAAATTCTACCACATGCTATTATAAGTGTTACCTTGAATGAAAGTATGATTGGGTGCTACCATAAGAAATGTCACACTTTCATTTTATTGGACCCATCAAACTATAAGAAAATGTAGCAAACAATTGAAAGAATTGATTTTATTAAAACAATTTAGGAAATGTATCAATTGGGTTGTATAGACATTGCAACTTTAATGAAAGAAAAATATTCTGAATTTTGATTTTCCTAAGGGTGAAAACATAGTCAAAGGAACAACCTAAGTGGGTGACATTCATGAAAAATGTATTTTTATATTTTTGAAAAATCACAAGGGAAGCATAATAATTGCAATTGTCAATTTTTTTGTTGAAATACGCTCCATTGCTTGCAAAGTTTCAATGCTCAAAATTTGATGATTTTTTTTTTTGGGTGCATATTTAAAACATTTAAACCTCTTGAATGGACAATCATTTTTCCTTATCAAATGTGCACCATTCCTTTTCAAAATTGGAGAGGATCTTAATATTGATGATTTAAAAAAATAAAATAATTAAAATTGAAAAAATATATTTTTATAATAAATTTGAGCACATTTGATTCAAACATGCTTTTGGCCCTTAAAATTATGAATTTTGAGGATTTGGTTTTAACAAAAGTTATTCATTTTTATGTGATATAGGACATGAATGTGTACTATACATGATATAGGATGAAGATGTAATAAACATATATTTATATTTAACACACAATAAAAAATTGATATAAAAAATACAAACTTTAATATTATGGATGAACACAAAAATGCCACATGTCACATGCAGTCCTTGGACAAGGACTTTCACCATAACACCTTTCACTCCTTTGACCATGGTTTCACCCCTAATCATTTTTTAACCAAAAACTTTTTAAAAACTAATGGTGGTTACTTTCCTAGAATTTTTTGGTTAGGAACATTGTCAATACATATTTTGGAAGGATTTTTTAAATACATATTTTCAAAGGTTTTCTGGTAGTATTCTATTTTTTTATATTAAATAATCAATTGAATAAACATGATTTAGTTATAAATTCTCAAAGTTCAAGTTCATGATTCTTGAAAGAGCCACAAAAAGTAGAAACAAAAATTTGTAACAATTCCCATCTATTTTTATTCCAATGAAAACTTAAAACCAAATATTTTGGTATGAAATGAATAAATATGAAAACCAAATCTATATATGACAAAAAATATTAATAAGAACCAATGAAATTATTCTATAAAATTAAAGGATTGCAAATCAATTTATATATAGGAATTTTAACTCAATTTTTTTGTAACTTGCTATTAAAAGTTCATATATTTTCCCCAATATATACTTTTTGTGTGTTAGTCATTCTTGAATATGTATGAATTTCTCAAAATGTGAAAATTTTGTCAAAATTTTCATTTTATTTTGAGAAATTATCAAAATTTCAAATCATACCAAAATATGCTACCAATTGTAACTTTTATTTTCTTGTATCATAAATTACAACTTTGTTTTATATGTTGTATACATTACACCTCATTTACATGTGATAAAAGATTCTTGAAATTTTAAGATATTGAAATATTTTTTTGGAATGTAAAAATAATTAAAATTTCATAACTTTTGAATTGTGAGTCTTTTTTTGAATTGGGTGGTAGGTTATTGTCATTTTAGTTTTTTATCATCAAAATTTCTTTATTAAAAAATTCCTTTAACCTAGCCTTTTGAAAAATTAATTGTGTGTGATGCAATTGTTGTTCAAGTTAAATTTTTTTAAATTAAAACCAAATCCCAAAATTAAATTGAATATTTTTTTAATTTGAATTCTTCTACATTCATGTAAGTCATTTAACACAATTTGGACTCACTACCATAAGTTTAAAATGTCAAAACAATAACATATCAACCATAATTTGAATCTTTAAAAACTTATGACACCCTTTTTGGCTCTTAATAATATGCTTTGTCAATAAAATATTAAAAACATTTAAAGTGATAGGCCCATGAATATTATTGGACCAATTTTTCCTCCTTAACTATTATTTGAGGCGATTGTTCATGGTACCATCCAATCATACCTTCACCCACTTAATTTACTTTAGGCTCTGAAGGTTTGTTTTAGGTTATTTTAAACAGCCTTAAGCAACCCACGTAGCCTAGAGTAATTTTAAGTACTTTAATTCATAGTAATAAACTGCTACTACACCTTGTTCTTATGACATTACAAACCTTACTATTTATAAGCAACCTCTAAACTAAGTTATCTAGAACAAGGTTGTTTAATCATAATTATGGCATTAATCACAAAAATAAAACAATTGTATGCCCAATACAATTACATGATTAGGTTTGAATCATTGTCACAAAAAAATTCAATCATAAAATCATGTTTTTGGTGTAGTGAAACCATCATAAAAAATCGAATCTAATTCTATGTACACATCACACATTCCTCAATGTTAGAAATCATATGGGTGGAAAGATTAATACAAAAATGAGGTGCAATTTAGTAACCTAAATCACTATGAGACCTTAAAAATGAAACATGTTCACAACAAAGTTTGTAACAAATTAAAATGAAGGTTTATGTAAATATAAAGTTTAACAATTAATTTATATTAATATTTGACCACAAAGTTCAGCCTATTTATTTATTTTTAGAAAAATTCAACTTGCTTACCTAAACAATATGTGCTTGTTTTCAAGAATGTTTTTTCATAGTTATAATCTTGGTTTCAAATCTAACAAAAGATTAGTCCTACCATCTAATTTTTGTATCGATTCCAAAAAGAAGGTGTCAATTTAGGTTCCAATCATGAGAACTTGAACTAGAATCTTCAATTTTTACTTTACAAACCAAATACCTTCACAAGAGTGTTTATTACCCATGATTCATGATGCGAGGGCACTATATAATTGATTAGAAGAAAATAATAACAGTGATTTGTCACAATAATATAATGGTTAAGTAAAGGCATTTAAGTTCTAAAAATGTCCCCCCATCGAAATAAAGGTAAAAGATCTATAAGATTTGCAAAACATTCAATTTAGTTGCACACACAAAAAGAGCAAACGTTAAACATGTGGCAATGAATTAAGTGCAACACCAAGCTTGATGCAATTGTAGGATAATGCCTAGCAAGAAAAATTATTTTATTTTATTTTTGTTAGACTTAAATGATGATTAGATTTTAACTATCTTTCATGCATAATATTTTCAAGACAAAAAAAATGACATAATGGTTTAAATCCTCCTTCAACTCAAAGGTTTAAGGTTTGATTATTTTCCCAAATTCTCCTTTTCTTCCATAGAAAAGATGAATGAAAAAATATATTTAAATATGAATAGGGTGCCTATAACTCATTATAAAATATAATTAGTATATATTTACATATACTTAAAATATGTCATTATTTCATTGCAAACTTAAAAAATATTTTTTTATTTTAAGTGTTTCGTAAAATATACAAAGAATGACCGCCCTAGCAATTGGGACAGTTGCCTTTGGGAGAACCTATCGAAGTTGCCTTGGGAACCATGTTTTCATTGTATTCACCACAAAACTTGGGGCCAAAACATAGTTCCTAGACAACTTGGTAGGATGCCAATTTTCCTTTTTTTCAGGAAAGTCCTTTTTCCCCCAAGGGAAGTTGTTCATTGAAGCAACTTGGTTGGGACTTACAAGTTCTTTTTCCCCCTAGGGGACCTTGGTTTAGTATTCCAAGTCCTCTTCTCTCTCATAGGCAACTTGGTTGGGATGGCCACTTAAAAACCCCTTCTTCTCATGAAAGGGTTCATTTTCCATGGGGAAGTTGCTCACTATCGTAGCTTAGTTGGGATTTTCAAGTCCTTGTTCTCCCAAGCAACTTGATTGAGGACTCAAGTCCCATTCTCTCTCCCCTACACAATTTTGTTGGGGTTGCGACTTAGTCCACTTCTCAGGGGGGAAGTTGCTACTCAAGGGCAACTAACTAGCTTGAAAAGTTGTCAAGGGGTTACTTTTTTTTTTCCTATTCCTATTACCCGTGATTTTTTTTTTTTTTAATTTGAAAAAAATTTGATCCCTGGACCTTTGGGGGGGGGGGGGGGGGGGGGTTATAAACAACCACAACTTTTTTTTTTAAAAAAAAAAATTGTGAAAAAAAAAAAATATAATTTTTATAAAATTATTAAAAAAAAAAAAAAAAAAATTTTTTTTTTTTTTTTTTTTTTAAA
>Ga0116231_10013034_pt1 | contig 11866 bp, 6 predicted proteins | sample S1TSphgellanicum_2_FD_89695 | JGI IMG/M metagenome (GOLD analysis project Ga0116231, IMG submission 89695) | Host-associated microbial communities from peat moss isolated from Minnesota, USA - S1T2_Fd - Sphagnum magellanicum MG | ecosystem: Host-associated > Plants > Peat moss > Unclassified...
AATTATTATATGATAATTATTACCCACCCACTTATCATTTTCCCATGTAATAAAAAGAGATTAAACATTTTTTAAAAAATTTATTTTATTTAACTAAATTTAAAATAAATATAATTAATTTAACTAAACCTTGCCCATTTTTACTAACCCTTTTTTTTTTTTTTTCCCATTTTGATTAGATATTTGAATTGGAACCGAATTTTTAAAATCATCTTAATTAAAATAACTAGTCAAAGAAACCATGTACTTTTCATGTCTCAAGCCTTTAATAAAGATGAACATCTCTTCAGGTCAATATGAACACTTCAATTAAGTTGAACTTTCTAAAACATTATGATTTTTTATAGTGCATTCATAAAGACCTTTTTTCCATTAGGTCATTGTGATCAGAAAATCTACCCCAATGATAGCTTTCCAGTACATTTATTCCATCTAGCTATGGTCATAGTTGCCTCACAACTCTACTAGTCAAGCATTCACCAAAGGCAAAAGCAATGAGAGTTCACGTGTGTCAAATTGTGAGTCACAAAAGGTGACATCTATCATTTAAAAAATGGGAACCGATGTTCTTTTGAAATTTTCTTTTGAAATGTTCTTGGGTCGATTGAACCTAGCCATTGTTGAAAATGCACATGCCTATTGTGTGCAAATCATGAAAATCATTATGTTCTGGAATGTGCCAGGTAGAGCACATTGTGTCTGTTTTGTTGAAAAATTTCGGCTCGCCTTATGGAGCTTGCCTATATTCCTCATAGGCACCTTACCATGCACAATGGCATGTACCCAGCATGTTCCATAATACAGAAGGTCTGTGCAGATTTGGAAAATGAGCTCAATGAGTAGTAACCTAAAACATCAGTGTGTGTTGATAGTCACCCCCACATAAGTTGTCATGTCCCTATGTTGCCTAGTTTGGTAGATTGGTTTTGAGGGCCAGATTGAAACAGCACCCACTGATGCACCATGAATGATGGATGAGAAGTGGTCAGGAAACAATTTTTCGTTGGGTTCTAAATTCATTAGCTCATTTTCAGTTTTTACTACCTATCTACTCAAAATCTGTTTGTAAAAACAGCCCTTACTTATGTGCAAGCCATCTATTTGCTTAATAGTGACCTATTTTCCTGCCTATCTACCTACATGTATAACCCATTTCTTGCAGAATGGGTTAGCGAAGTGAAACCAGATATAACTCGGTTGAGGTTCATTGACAACAGAGTCATAACGGGCATCCAGTGCATAGTGAGCAGGTAGGTGGTGGTTCACTCTGGCCAGTTTTGAGGTTCCAAGGGTTGCTGCAATACAACTGGAGGTGTAAGATGCATAGTCTGAATGCAGACTCCCATTTGGGATATATCTGCTGTCTCCCTGTACCCTGATTGTACCCGCCCTTTTGGCAAAATGTGCAACATCTTTAAAGCAATGGGTCCACTCTTGGCCAAACCTCAACTGACACCAGCAACCCAGAGTGAAGATAGGCATGTATGGATAGCCTATCCCTTTGACTATGAAGATGGTTCAGGACTGAATGAAGAACATAACATTATGGATGCTGGCCCCAGGTTCAGTTTTCACCTTCAAAGAATTGGGGGCAAAGGGTGGGGATGTTCCAACCTGGGATTTACAAACACCCCAAAAGTACTGCATCAGACAATACATACTTATGGTGCATTCACACTTGACGTTAAGTCGGTGTTAAATGAAAATCTAGGTGGCACCCAATGTTAAAATGGGTGATAGCTTAATGTTAAGTGAATGTTAACTTAACATAAAATGTTCATGGTAAGTAGGTGTAAGTCCTAAATGATTAGCATGGTGTTAAGGGACTCAACACTAGAGTCACTAACACCAAGTGTGAATGTACCTTTAGGAAGGTTTCACACAGCCATGAAGGAACTAGTACCTAGTGTCGAAGGTTAGGGGAACAAGAGCTCCATGGGAGGCTTTATCCATATTGTAGGTGTATGGTGAAGGTTGAGAGTGGGAGCATTACTAGAATGGGTGGGGTGAGCCAAGCAAGTCCAGAATTATGGTAATGCCTTGTCCAAGCTAACGGTGTTAGGTCTAATGTCAAGACAAAGGCACAATGTCTTGACACTCAAATGATCCAAATCAAAGGTAAGGAAGGTTGATAAAGGGAACCTTTACTCTTTGCTTTAGTGCAAGAGCCTTAACACAAACTTTAAAACCGAAACAATTATTGCCTAGTGGATTGCAAAGACATAGTTGATCAGAATCAAACTAACAAGATTCAAGTGTGACTTCACTCATTTTGACAACTAGATTGGTTACTCGCCAGGTATCATGAGAAAAATGCTCACTGGTATTTCAAAAGAAATGGAATGCCCGATGACGAGATTTTCAAAGCACCAGTGGGTTTCTTCTTACACTTAGGCAGGCATTCGGTTTTTGAAAACACCCATGGGTTGCTTAAGCCTTGTAAGCATATCTCAAATTACTACGCCAAAATGAGAAGGGCTTTATGGATTGCAGTCGTCCTTTTAGCCTAGATTCCTCAACTCCGTTTTCTTGGACAGTTTGGAGAGGGCGGGGCATCTTGGGATTAGCAACGGGTGTGCGTGATTGCTGGGGAACCGATGTGTGTGTGTGTGTGAGAGAGAGAGAGAGAGAGAGAGAGAGTGAGTGTCTGATAGACTCTTTCACGGACGCTTTCATATCAAGTATATATATATATATATATATAGCATAGCAGCGTTTCTGACATTCCGTCTGGAGGAACTTGTCTGCTACTAATTGCACTCTTTTGGGTGCATTCCGTTGACCTCTCCATCACGAATTGCGTTTTGCACTTATTGTGAACTTCTATTGTGACGTCATTTGTCCTACTTGTGTAGAGACCATGAATAGCAATTCCCTTTCCCCTCATTAAAGCTTTTCCCCCCGCTTCCCTTCGCATTAACGCATATGTTATTCTTCTATTCATGAGTGGTTTTTTCATTTTTCAGTTTCTTAATGTAGCATCATTAAATTTAGGGACCACATTAAAAAAAAACGTCTAGCATTAACTGGCAACACGTTTGTAGAAAACTGCCGAGAAACTAGTAGAGTTATGGGTAATGTATGCCAAACTGGGGGGGTACTGGGCCCCATTTTTTTCTTTCCCAAGACTGGGAATGAATTGAGAAGTCAGAATAGTAAAAACATTGCACAATGAAAACAAATAAAAATACCAAACTAGTTTTCTCGCCCAAATTGGTCCAAGGGGCGTTTCACCCCCAGTTTTGGATCTGCGTTACAGGGGGTTTCACTGCTGACTGATATCCTTTATTGAAATCAAGCCTTGTCAGAATAGGATTGTGCAGATCTTCTGAACTGATACCCAGTTTCATGAAACGGTACCCAATTTTGCTGACTTTTGCAGATACAATAAAATTGGGGATGAAACAAGGATTAGAGGATCAAACTAGGGCCCACAGACAGGGTGAATTTACAAATCTCTCCAACATACAAAACTTTAAGAAATGTGGTTGAAATGTGATCAAAATGTGACCAATTCTTTTCCAAAAAAATTTTTTTCCTCAAAAAGCAGGGAATATCTGTATAATAACAAGAGTCCTTTATAATTTTTGGGGTTTGAATTTTGTGAAAATTCGCCACAAAAGAAGGGCTGAAATTTCTATTACAACTAGTAGAACACTAGCCTACCGTCATTTCAAACAGTCGAAACACCAACTTATTCTCACTCCAAACCGAGGATCCAGAGACAGACAAACTGCACACACACAAATCCATCAAAGTTCTTGTCAAAAACTAACACCATGCTTCAACGGAATGCTCAGGATTTTGTAGGAAATATTTTGTTCATGGCTTGTTTGTGGGATGGGAATGGTATCTGTTGTGCTTTAATGAGATGACTTGGAATCAAATACAAATACCATATTGGATCACTAAAACTTCAGTAGTATTTAAAGCTCTGTAGCACTGTGATTATTGAACCAATCTAGTTCTTTCAGTAGAGAACTGGAGTAAGTAAGCTCACCAAGTTCACTCTGGTTGGTCACTCTTAGTTTGAAAAAAATTAAACATGCTCTTCACAATGTTCTACTTTCCTATCATAGTGGTGGATCTAGTTAGCAATTGTTGTTGTTTGATTGAAATCCGGATAAGTTTGTTTGATAGTAGAGTTATGTGTAAACTCACAGATAATTGGCACCAGAACCCCCAGTTTGACCAAAACTAGGATCAATTCAAGATCAAAAATTGAGACAGAGATTTTTTTTTAAACATAATTTGAAACTCATTTTACCACCAACTTGCTTAAAGAAGTTTCATGCTCAGTTTTTTATTTGCTAATTATTCCAACATACAATGCCTTCACTATTGTTTAATGACTGTATTCTTTTATGTACTTTTTTTTTTCTATGCCTTCAAATCCTATGAATTTCACTCCCGATATTGAATTTTTTTTCCAAAATTTGTCCACTTTAAAAAGTACCCTTCATTTCATTTCAGGATGAATCAAGGATAAAAGGGTGAATAAAGGCTCAAAGCCATTTGAGAGACTTTATGAGTAACTCTAAGATATATAACCTGTCAAAGTTTTGCCATGGGTTGTGCTAGATTAGCCAAAGTAGACACATACTAAGCAGGTTGATGAGCTAACCTAGTACTTAAAACATTTTGAGAGGGTTTTCCCCCAACGCACATCTAGCTCCTGACATCTCACATTGTCTCATATGTTTGAAATTGAGCTATGATGAGGCAATCAATCACTGCCTCCATACTGGTCCCAAACACAATAAAAGGGTATTGAACTTTTGTCCTGTAGAAAGAGGATCCAAACCCAGGACACACATATGTGCATGATGAGGGGCCCTGTTCTGGCACTACTCCCATGATGTGGGCCTTTCTTCTTCTACTTTTATCTTTAGTTGAATGCAAATCTGGATTCAGCTATGGAGCTGAATTTTTGGCTGCATGAAATTAAGAGCCTGGAGGCCTGAAGCACGTGTGCACACCATTGGAAGTTTTAAAATAAGACAATGTGGACATTTGTATCTTCATGTTGGGATTTACTCCTTGAATGGGAGGGAGGACATGCATGGAAACATTACCTCTAAACTATTCACTATCTGGAGTCTGGTTGGGTGCCTCCAAAAAAGAGGCATTTGCTAACTTACAAGTCATATAATCTATTCTTTTTCTTTGCAGGCATCAGACCACACGCGTGTAAAAGAGTTGAGATGAAAATCTGCTTATTAACTTGCCACACTTACAAAGTGTGTGAGAATTTTTAGTGTCAACCCCATGCTCCAAGTGTGTATTTAGTATTTACTCTTCTTGAACGTCTGTCTGCTTGGTTGACACACCCACAAAGTGTGAGAGTGAGAGTTAGTGTGTGAAGTGTCAACCCCATGCTCCAAGCGTTGTTTTTACTTCCAAAATCTTCAGCCCAAATAATAATCAGTGAGAGAGGATAGGACTCAGGAGCACCTCTCCCATAATCAATCAAGGACAGTGTGATATAATATCGTTGAACTAAGGATCATAATAAGATTCCACAACTGACATGATATTAGTTTATGTAAAGGACAGTGTTTTCTGCCACCCCCTAATCTGAGGAGATTGACTTTGTAGAATCTTTTAGGCTGTCTAGATGCTTGCAGGTTCTCTGTTTCAAACTTCATCAAAGTTCAAACCGGTGTGTGGGCGGGTATTTGATTTTTGAGATACCAGGTTTTGGGGGAAAAAAATTAATTCAGAGAATCGCCCAGAGAAATGGAAGATCTCAAGAACTGGAACTCAGAGAATCTTCAAAGAGAACTGGAACCGCAATTTCACAGTTCTTCAAGAAGAACTGGAACACTGGAATTTCTTACAAAGAGATCTGGACCCACAATCAGATTCCAGGTTCCGATTCTTTTCTGAAGCGGAACAGCTCTAAATGGGTTTATAGAACGGGATCAGAGGTTCTTTATAAAAAGTGAAGAACCGCCCAACACTGGTTCAAACTCCAAACCGTCCGTGACTAGCAAAGCCACCCTTACCTCCCCCAAGGAGGAATTAAACGAACAAGTTACATGATATATCACAGATGAGATGACATTTCCAACAGCAATCCGAGGACAGACGTACATGCCTGTTTCATGAAGAAATTCACTACTACCACAACAACAGCAACAGGATGTGTGCCCATAACTCTGAGTGTCCTCGTGTGGGGCATGATAAGCAAATATGAAATTAGTGACCTAACTGATGGGATGAAAGAGGTACACAACTTGAATGACGCAAATCTGTGAAAGAAGAAGCATATCTAATTCAAGATGGAACAAGGATTTGGATCCTGTTCTTCTTGTACATCAGTGGGTCCCCAGAAGTGTTAATTTTTGACAAGGTCTCAAACTGGTCTTGGGTTTCGAGTAAGAGTTTATACTAGCCCAGACTCTTTTGACTGGCTCCAAAAGGGTTTGGCTTTTTTTGCTTTTGTTGGGTAGGATCTTAAATTGATGGGTTCAAAACAAAACTGGTAAATTTGCAAACATGAGATATATTCATTGTTCACTTTTCTTGTATGAATGTCGGATAGATGTATATTGTACATTTATGTAAGCTGTATTTGGAACTTGGAAGCAGCACAAAGTGTTTTTGGACATCATTTTACTATCCACATGATCACTGAATTGGGCCACAATGAACCAGCACCCACCAGCGCACGCACCGTGAAGGATGGATGGTAAGTGGTCAGGAAACGGTTTTCTGTGGGGTTCGGGCTCCCTAGCTAACCATGGTGGTGAACTCAGTTGCTTTCTTAAACTACCTACCAGTTAATAACATGCCTACTAACAACCCCCTAGCGGGTTATTAGTAGGTAGGTAGTAAAAACAACCCTCACCTATGTATGAACCATTTACTTACCTAGTAGTTATCTATTTCAAACCAATGAGCCAACACCCACTAGTGCACCACTTCAGATGGATGTTGGCTAAGTAAGGAATTTTTTCTCAGAAAAATTCAATGATGGCATGAGAAAAAGGAGCAAGCACAACAATAGAAAAAACAAAAGCAAGAGGAAAAATTTGAAAATCAAAATAAACAAAACAAAATAAGAACAAGAAGGGGGGAAACAATGTAAGAAAAAGAAGATGATGATTTTTAAAAATTAGGCTTGAAGAAGGAAAAGAAGAATAGAGAAAATATAACACAAGAAAAAAAAACACCCATCATGGCTTCTTACAATAAACATGAAAGTAATAATAATAATAATAATACAACAACATAGAAAAAAGAGAAGAAGATTAAAATAAAAGAAAGGACAAACAAGCAACAAGAGAAAGGTAAAGGCAAAGTGGGAACAAAACATAAAAATAAAGCAAATACAAAAGAAAAACAAAAGGAAGAAAGGAGAAAGGTACCTTAAGAGCTTGTTCCTCTTGCTCTTTCCTTCACGAGCTCTCAAGCTTTGAGCTTCACTTTCGCACACAACCTACAAGAAGCAAAGCTATTGGAGTGTAAAGAGCTAAAAGGGGCCCCCATAGATTCAGCATGGAAAGCTTGAAAAAGGCACAACAAAGGGGGGCGAAGGGGGGTAAACGTGGGAGGTAGGCCAAGAGAAGTAAATAAGGGAGGTGGGTAGGATGGAGCACAAGGTGGGTAGGTATGAGGTGAATATAAGTCATGTGGGGCCCTTATGAATTTGTTAATGATATATTCTTAACACCAACATGATAAATCTCAGTACCAAGGTCCAAGATTTTATGTGAGGGAATTGGGCATGTCTTTTATCATATAAAAGCTTGGGTGTTAGGCATTTGTTCTTTACATAATGTTTAGGCATGTTTCACAATATTGCACCTGAAAAAAAAAAAAAACTTTTCAAGTTTTAATTTGTTAAGATGGATTAAACTTAGCTATTCTTAATCCCCTAAATATTTTAAGGAATATCATATATATAATAATGTAATTAACTTCAATTTTCTTTCATGGATAAATAATGTATACATGGGCATATTCACAATCAGGGTACCCAAAAGGACAGTCTAACGAAAAAAGGATTGCAAAGGATTATTTTGAATTTTTATTACATTTATTATTTCATAATTATAGTGTATTGGTATATGACTATAATTAAAATGATGTCATGTTAATTTAATAAAAAAATCCAAGAATAAATTGGATATAATATTGATGTCCTTTTGAATCATTTTAATAATTTGTGATGCACTCCCAAGTCCTTTGTTGAACCCACTTGAAGGTCCAACTATGTAGAGTTGCGGAAAGTTGGGACTTGAGAATCGCTTTCGACTTCTAGCACTAAAAAAGGGTAAAGGGGCGTGCTAGAAGTCCCGAGATTAGACTAGGAAGAGGGACTAGATTATCAAGCTCAAATCTACATCCAAAACCAACCACAAGAGGGTTAGTTAGCATTCGGGAACACCTTTGGGTGTTGAGACAAGCCACGGGCACTTTGACACACAAGACTCACCACGGCCCGGACTCGGGGGAAGCCACCACCTTCCCCCATATAGTATTCTTTGTGTCTCATCGCGGAGGCTACATCCGAATGGCTCTTTTTCCCGGGACTCCCAAGTTGGAGTCCCGAAATTGTCTCGGGTTGGAGTCTCAGGACTTTGGACGCTCATAGCTCCTCGCCCCGAACTCAGATCGGGACAAGGTTTGAACCAAAGTTGTAACTTTCGTCGAAAGCTTTCCAAGGTCGTGTCGCACTCCTTGAGACGACATCGGGAAAAGGTCGATTCCCGACTTTTAGTGGTCGGGAGTCAAACTGACAATTTGACTTCCAACCCTTTTTTTGCCCATAATTTGGGCTGCATATGTCCAAATGGCCCATGCGAGGCCATTTTGGGCATCTACGCTTCAAGACCTTTCCATTGATATAAAGAACACACCAAGGCAAGGAGATTTAACCCCTCAAATCGTCTTCTGAATTTTTGGGAGTCCCGAAAGACTCCATTTTCCCACTTTTGGGAGTGTGAGTTACATTCTCACACTTAGCCCCAAAGTGGGGTTGCGACAATTTGAGTCCTTGTCTTAATTGTAATTTTTTGTTTTAAAGGAATAAAAAGGAATGTATTAAACAATGTAATTGATTTCAATTTTCTTTCATGGATAAGTAATGCATACATCTATGTTTGAAAATGTTCACATAATGCATTTGATTAAATAATGTAAGATATAAATTTATTGGAAACAACAAAATCCATTCTAAAAAAGTTACAAGCAAAATGATTCTTTTTTTTTTTTCATTTGGTTGATTTTTTCTATTCATTAGGCTTAGAATTTGTGGCAACGAGTGCTGGCAAAATGTGCACGAAATTTTTATGCAAGGAAACATGTTAAGTTGTATATAAAAATTTATATATTCATTTTTTTCATTTCTAGTTTGTTAACAAAATATTTATTCATAATTACATATGCATGTAAAAAAACCACCACCACCATCGTGAAAATTATCATAATTTGAATTTTCCAATGTCTCTCACTTAAATTTATTCCACTTAGATTTTATATTTCGAAGATAGCAAAAACAAAGTCCTTGAATCCTATGGCGAAAAAGTGGTACCCCAATTGTGAATATGTCCACATCTATGTTTGGCAATGTTCATATAAAACATTTGATTAAATAATATACAACACAAGAATTTTGAATGTTACAAAATCCATTTTGAAAGGGCTACAAGGAAAATGATTCCTTTTCTTCTTCTTTTTTGCGTTTTGTTAGTTTTTTGTATTCATTAAGCTTAGAATTTGTGGCCTAAAGTGTTAGCAACATGTGTAGGAAATTTTCATGTAAAAAATCATGTCAAGTTCTTTGTAAAAGCTTATGTACTCATTTTTTTCATTTTTGGTTTTTTACCAAAATATTTATGCATAATTACATACGCATGTGAAAAATCACCACCACCATACAAATCATCGTAATTTGAATTATCCAATATTTTTCACTTGAATGTATTCCATGTAAATTCTATATTTGGAAGATAACAAAAACAAAGTCCTAGAGTCATGTGTCCAAAAAATGGTACCCTAACTGTGAATATGCCCAAATTTGAATTATATTAGCATTTGAATATTTGAGGTTTTACCATATGTATAATAAACAATGAACCAAAAGAAATTAGTTTACTACACCAAAATTATGTCAACAAATAAGGTCCTCAAATAGACCATAAATTGAACAACACAAATTAATATCATTTGGTAGGGCCTTTGGCATGGTTTTAAAGCATTTCTTTGGAATGGTTTTCATATGGAAGATTTTGCTGGTGGTTTCTTATAGTGTTTTAAAATGTGCTTTCATGTTGCACAAAGGCATATTCATTGAAGACACATTGAACATGTTCTTGAAATGGCTTTGTGTCTATGTTAACACTGAAATTGTCAACTTCCATCACTGGTAGGCCCTCACTCACCCCTTGCCACTTTAGACATCCTATATGTTATAGGTAGGCTAGCTGAAGTCTAATTTCGAATTTACATCTTTGAGATTTCAAACTTAGTAGCACTTAATAAGTTAGTTTGGACCATATCCTTCTTCCCCAATGGTGGTGAAATGTCTTATGGAGATCGATGATATTTAAACAATTAAATCAACCTGTCAAGATTTAAACTACTAATAAGGACTGAAAGGAGACCACTGGAAATACTCCACACTTTCAACTTACTTAACATTGTTGTTAATTAAGTCACCACTTTTAGAGCCTCTATTGGATCAAATGATAAAACTTGTAATTTTCATGGCTAAAGGTACCTATGAATGAATGTGCAAAAAGGTGAACTTCTCAAATCTAGTGGGTAGGAGAGGAGGCGGAGGGAGGAGTGAGAGTATTCACAACGAAACTATGACATCTCTCAAGTTGGTAGTTATAGTTATCTCACATGCTAATGCCACTCCATCACTAGAGTACAGAAAATAATAGTGATTGAGCAACTTACATGTGACCTGAGCTTAAGGTACCCCATATGAAGAGCAACACATACTTTAAAAATGGCTCTCCAATGAGATCTTATTAGGTACTAATGAAAGTGTTGACGACAAAAGGAAATTTTTTGGAGTACTTTTGGAGAAGATAGTTCTTATTTGGCATCGGAGATGGGGCCTGGGCCAACCTTGGACCGAGTTCCCCACCCACACCACAGTTGCTTGTTTGGGGACCTGGTGAAGATTGTTTCCAAAGGTTTTGGGGAGAGGGGGAGAGGGGATACCAGGTCGTCTTGCCTTCTGCTGGTGGCCCAGAGAGACACTGGGCTGGCCAGCCAAGCCAGCCCGGTGCCTAAACCAAGCAACCATCTGCAGCCCACCAGAGTGAGTTTTGGTCCGACCAAGTCGTCTCGTTGAACCCGCCAACTTGTTCCACCGTGGGCATGATTTTTTGCAACTATCGTGGACAAATCCAAAAGGCAAACAAAATTCGAACATTTGGTCGCCAAAGAAATGCAACCTTTTACAAGATGTCCGGGCCAGGGCAAACCAGGTATTGTTTCGTTCTCTCTCTCTCTCTCTCTCTCTCTCGGGACAGGCAATTTTGTTGTATGGTGGGATTTTTCATTTTTATTTGTGTTGATGCATCTCATTCGTCAACTTGCTGAAACCATGTCTGTTTGAGGCCGAAAAAATATTTCCGCCCATCTTTACTTTACGTGGCAGTAATGTTTTCATCCTTGGGTGTTTCTCGGAATCAGGTCAGTGCAAGTCAATTACGACATATAATCACCCTTTTTAGGTCAGTGCGAGTCAACTACGACATATAATCACCCTTTTTAGGTCAGTGCGAGTCAATTACAACATATAATCACCCTTTTTAGGTCAGTGCGAGTCAATTACGACATATAATCACCCTTTTTAGGTCAGTGCGAGTCAATTACGACATATAATCACCCTTTTTAG
>Ga0116231_10013035_pt1 | contig 11864 bp, 19 predicted proteins | sample S1TSphgellanicum_2_FD_89695 | JGI IMG/M metagenome (GOLD analysis project Ga0116231, IMG submission 89695) | Host-associated microbial communities from peat moss isolated from Minnesota, USA - S1T2_Fd - Sphagnum magellanicum MG | ecosystem: Host-associated > Plants > Peat moss > Unclassified...
TGTCATTCATCCAAACCAATGTTTAAGGACTTAACACCATGTCCAACCTTGCTGCAGACCACTAGTCACTTAAAATGTTGTTTCTCACACATAGATTGTTCAAATCTGGCTTGCCATAGCTCTCTAGAAAGCTAACAATAAGGCGCACCAACCTACCAAATCTTAAGATCCGCAGCTATGACAGTAAGGAGTTATAGTACCAAACCCGAGAGGGTTTTACAAAAATGATGATTAAACCTTGATGCAGACCACTAGTCACTTAAACTGTTGTTTCTCTCACATGGATTGTTCAAATATGGCTTCCTATAGCTTTCTAGAAAGCTAACAACAAGGCGCACCAACCCACCAAATCTTAAGATCTGCAGCTACAACAATAAGGAGTTATACTACCAAACCCAAGAGGGTTTTACAAAGATGATGATTAAACCTTGCTGCAGACCACTAGTCACTTAAACTGTTGTTTCTCCCACATGGATTGTTCAAATATGGCTTGCTATAGCTCTCTAGAAAGCTAGAACAAGGCACACTAACCTACCAAATCTTAAGATCTGCAGCTACAACAGTAAGGAGTTATACTACCAAACCCGAGAGGGTTTTACAAAAATGATGATTAAATCTTGCTACAGACCACTAGTCACTTAAACTATTGTTTCTCCCACATGAATTGCTCAAATCTGGCTTGCTATAGCTCTCTGAAAAGCTAATAACAAGGCGCACCAACCTACCAAATCTTAAGATCTGTAGCTACGACAGTAAAAAGTTATGCTATGAAATCCGAGAGGGTTTCTGAGATTTCTCTAAAGTCCCAACCTTCCAACATTATCACTAGATTTTCATTCTACTTTTCTTCCTTCTTCCTTCCACCAAGACCAAACATTATTTCCCTCCTCAAGAAGCTTGTCAAACAAGTGTTCAAGATTGCATGAAAATTATCCTCGAGGCCAAGAGAGACTCCCCATGATCCGAGTTCGCCTTTTAAAGAGAAGGAGAAGGGAGGTGAAGGTGGATCCAAAGCTTGATGGCCAATGGAAGGATCCAAAGCTTGGTGGCCAATGGAAAGATCCAAAGCTTGGTGGCCAATGGAAAGATCCAAAGCTTGGTGGCCAATGGAAAGATCCAAAGTTTGGTGGCCAATGGAAGGATCCAAAGCTTGGTGGCCAATGGAAGGATCCAAAGCTTGGTGGCCAATGGAAGGTTCCAAGCTTGGTGGCCAGTGGAAGGATCCAAAGCTTGGTGGCCATTGGAATGTGAAGGATAAACACCTTTTCATCTCTTCTATTTTCCCCCAACCATTTTACTTACACCCTTAATTTTTCCCTTTGACCTCACGATTTTACTTTACCATGGTCTTAAGCCGTTACTCCTGCCTTTCTTTCCTCTTCTTCGAACTATAAATTATGATTACGCACCTCAACGTAACAAGTCTTTCCCACCTCCATTGTCAAATTGATTTCGATTGAAGATCTAACCTTTTTCTTCCTTTGCTTGAAATTATGGTGTCGCGCATGGTCTCATCTTACGGGCCACAAGCCGCACAAGCGAATGAAGAACCGCCCCCAGAGTCGTCCTTAGATTTTACCCTAACCCAACATCCTCGCGATGAAGAACCCGAACTTCGAGAAGTGCGTGCTCGTCTTGAAGTCGAACCTCCTTGAGCCTGGTACTATCGCATTTCTCCAAACTTTCGCACCCTGGTGATTTTGCTGCAAGTTGACCCCGCTTCTGGTGACGAACCCGAGACTGTTTGTGAAGGTTGTTACGAACTGAAGATACTTCTATCTTCGCATGGTCTTCAGTTCCTGGTGTTGGTCACTATTGTTGGTTGCGCGGTCCGATTCGTCGACTGCCTCCCAATAGCAAGGCGGACTACCAAGTTCGCACCATCCGACGCATCTTAGATTTCCTGCAGTTGTGAACTATCACTAAGGCATAACTCAGGATTCTACATGTACTTGTAGCTCCTTGCTGAGCTTATCCTTATTATAAATAAATGTTTCAATTATCATCAGACTCCTGTTGCTATTAGCACATTATCATACTATATGTTTAATTGTTGAGTTGCCTTGAATTAACCTTATGTTCAACGGCTTGAAGATTATTCTATCTCTATTAAATCTTTCATCAACACCCCTTCGACTGCCTTAAGAATTTTTAACATCCTTGCTACTTTCTAAATACCATAACAAGACTAATGTTGTGTTGAACACCGTAAATTTTGGTGTCTACTTCTACCCCCAACCCTCTAGAGATTTCTCGCCCCTAAAACTACGGTTATTAGCCTTTGCTGGAAAAAAGAACTAATCCAACTCCTTAATCACCAATAAGCATTTCGGAAAAGAAAATAACCCCCTTCGCACCATGCACACTCATCACCCTATGAAGTCGTTAAAAGCCCTTAATAACCTCACCCCATTCAAATAACCCTGATGTAACTGTTAAAAACTGAGACTACCGCACATGGTTGTGTCGGTATGGCTCACACCCTTCAAATTGTAGATGTTCCTCACCCTCTGGAAACCTTATGTCATGTTCCCTTTTAATTCCTTGGTTCTACTCCTTCAACTATCTCTCTTGTGGAGATGTCATTTATGGTATTTCCTCCCTTTGCTCCCTTGGTTGTCTCTCCCTTGGAGATGTCATCTGTGGTACTATTGTAGTTTGTCTAACTGCATGTACCACTCATGGCACTATGCTTACCATTGTTGGTATTACAAATGGTTCCACTCTCCCCTTCATCATTTTTTGTGCCCTCAAATCTATGCTCTTTTATTCCCTCTTCACTCTTGAGCTTGAGGCTCTTCTTTCCTCAACTCTATTCTTCCTCTTGAAAGCACTTCTTGGAGAATCTATTGCAATTTTCTTTCTGTTCTTTAATGTTGTTTGCACTTCCTCCCTAATTCTTTTAACCATGGCCGATGGTTTCTATGGATTGTCCTTTGATGCACAAACCAATACCAAGGCAAATTGATAGGTATCTTTCTTATCCCCCTTATTCTCCTTAACATACTTATACCACCTATCCATCTCACTACATAGACTATTGAATGTAATATGTGCCCAATCGACCTTCTACCCATTCTTTGTTCTCACCAATGTAATAACATTTTTGCTGCTAAAATATTGTACCTTTTCCCTTTGATAAATGACATATATAATGGTAGGATATTTGACAAAGTATGGCAAACCCAAACTCTTTACATTCCATTGATCTGTAATAAAATTTGCATGCACAAGTCTACAACTCTGTAATGCATGAACTACTAGTGACTTACTAACCTATCCTTTCAAATCTTCTACATACCCTTCCACACACACTCCAAAAACATCTATAATCATTTGTTTTATGATTACATACACCTTATCCTTATGCCCGAAATAGATATCTACGCCCTTAATCAAGAATGTGTTAAAAAATTCCAACATTACATCAAGCATCGGCGCTTCCCACCCCATTACATATAGTAAAGGACGTCGTGAAACATCATTTCATCCATTTGTCCCGTCATCCATCCGTCCGATCATCCATCCATCCCGTCATGGTCTGTTTACTCTGATGGGGCGAATAAAGAGTGGAATACAGACGCTTTCATCAACAAAACTAGTTCGCTTAATGTGAAACCGATTCTAATAAGGTAAAACTTCCAAAAGTTGGATCAATGCGATAGTCCTTGCCCCCACATGGGCAGGGCCCAACAAAAGACAAGTTAACCAATGTCTGAAAATGGATATATTTTGGAGCTAGCAAAGTGATATGTATGCACATTGTATTTTGGGAAGTCGTTGAAGGATCGCAAATGTGGTAGGCGGTGAATTTAGGGTTAGGGTTTGGGGAAACAAACAAGAAGAAACAAAAGTTAGAGGTAGTGTTTAGGGTTTTGGGCTTTGCCGAAAGATGCATTGATTTTGAAGAATCTTTTATTGTTGTTCTCAACATTGAGGTATATTTGTTGTCTCTGGTCTATTCCCATGGTCAGCTATATGTTGTTATCTCACGAGTCACAAGCAGTGCAAACATCAAGATTTTCAGCGGCCAAGGTCCCGATGGATACATGTGGAATGTCGTATATAAAGAGGTTTTGGAAATGTAGTTTGTAATTGTAATTTTGTAATATGTACCATCAAATACACACACACTTGTGCATTAGGCACATGGTTCAAACTAGTTAAAAATAAAGGAATAAGCCTTGCTTTAAAAGCCCAGTCTCCTTACGTAGCAATATCCTTCCAGTTCTCCATCCGTTCTATATGTTTGTCATAGTTTTTTTTCATATGTGTCCACATGAAACATTCAGGATCTAAAATTTTAATACCTTTTTCCAAAAGTGTAGCTTTGTTTAGGATCATGTGTATTCTCTTCACTATAGTTTTTGATTCACACCTCTCAATCTCCATCACCTTTCATTGTGCTTCTACCATCACCTACACCTTTGTGGATTACTATATTTCCACCCACACTTTTGTGGATGGTTGTACATTCGCCTTAATGACGTTCTCTTCCTTTGCATCCTTCTGCACTGTCTGTGCCTCCACAAAATGATGTTCCTTAACTTCGTCTTCCTTCAATTCTTCAATGCACATTTGATCTATTGATGTAGCTCCTATTATTGTTTGTTCTCTTATTACCAACGTCATTTGCTTTTGCATAAAAACTCAACTACATATGTTTTAATCTTATATATGTCTTGAATTATTGTCTACGCAAACCATATCTTCTCATTATATGCCTTCCCTTTTACACATTCTGAAGATGATGATGATTGCGGTAGTGACCTTATAGCCAATGGCTGAATATTCAACACTCCTTATCTTTTTACTCTTTCTAACTCCTTTTCGACTTCTGTTCTTCTCAACAATTTCGCTTCTTCTTTTTGCCTTTGTCTATGCTCACTCCTTTGCATTTCCTTTTTCCTTGCTATTCATTGTAGTTTTTCAATTACACTTTCTTGACTCATACTATTGTAAACTCCAAAACTTCGAAAATGTGCACAACTTCCAACAACAAATGTAAACCGCTTTGGACTATTACCTTTTTTTTCATGTCCTTGAACATCTCGCCTATCACATTCATTTTTTCATATGCCCGTCGTCTTTTAATTAATGCATGATCCTCGAATTAATATGGCCCATCACTACAAGTTTATGTGTCCCTTGTATAGCCATGTGGAAATAATTAGCATCATCATTATGAGTGAACGTCATAAATTTCATCTTCCGATTACTCCACATTCGTAATCTCCTTACATTATCTATATTGACTCCATTTTGTTCACCCTATACCCCTTTTGTAGAATGTGCCCATTTATTGGTTGACTCAAAAAACACATCTATTGATTATACCGATTTTTCTACTAATTGTGCCCATAATTCTAAGGATTGTGTGAATACTCCTAATCATCGAGTGAATACTATTTTTGATTTAATCGATATTCCTGACACATCATCTTTAGATCGTTGCATCCCAAATCCAGCACTACTACAATTATTATTCGTTTGCAAATTGAAAACAAATACTATGTTCACTACTGGATTTGTGATCTGTTCTTTATCTTCATCAATCTTCATCTATGGTTTTTGTATTTCACATCCATCATCATCCTCCCTTGTGTCAAAATTCGCCTCCTAAACTCCACATGCATTCTTTTCCCAATATATTCACATCTATTATTATTTTTTCTAAACTTCAAATTCCATGTATTTATAAAGTTTGAGCCTATTCAAGTTGACCAACATAGGGTTAGTTTCAATCTTTTCAATGGTCACCAATAACATAGTGTTATTTGGTAACACATATTATACTATGTACAATCCAAACCATTTTCTAGTAAACTTCCCTAGGTTTGATTTATTGCCCTTTGGAAACCATAGAACATAATCACCAAAACTAAATTATTTTTCTAGATTCTTTTGTTGACTCCATAATGCTCTATTCCATTACTAAATTCTTACAATTTCTACATCATGCATTTTAGCTTCTTGCAACTTTTCAAGCTCTATAATTCTACTACTTAAAACTTTCACTGGAGTATTGTCTCTTTCATCTCCACCAATAATTGGAACAATGTACTTTGTGGGCATTAATGGATGTAATCCATACACTAATTGATATGGTGCATACCATGTTGCTACTTTGTATGTAGTTTTGTATGAAAATAACATCGTAAACAAATGCTCATCCCAATTTGTTTTATTTTCACTAACTAACTTGGTCAATAGTGTCCAAGTACCTTGTTAGTATATTCAGCTAGCCCATTCCCCCAAGGATAATAAGTTGTAAAACTCACATGTTTCATCAAAAAATGATCTATCAAATACTTGATGGCATCGTTAATAAAATGAATTCCCTAATCTATTATTATAATCGAAGGACATTTGAACATGGTTAATATGCACTCATACAATTTTTTTGCTATGATTGTTATATTAGTTTTCAATGCTCTTACTTCCACCCACTTAGTAGCATAGTTTGTTACAACAAAAATATATTTGTTCCTTGTATATCTCTTTATTGGCTTAATTGATCCCACAAAATCAAGTTCCCATTTCATAAATGGTTCCTTTGGAAGACTTGTGACTAGCTTTGCAAGATTTTGAGTTGCCAATTCTCTTGTTTTTTGACATACATCATAAGATCTATAGTAATCATGCACGTCCATGTACATGGTTGGCCACCAATATCCAACATCTAATATGTTCCTTTGTGTTATTTTCGTTACAAAATGCCCTCTTGAAGCTCCTTCATGTAATTCTTTCATCACCATATCTGCTTCTATTATTGTCAAACATTGTCATAGTCTATCGTCTTGGCCCATCCTATACAATTCACCATTCTTAGTGTAAAAGGCTCTGCTCTCCTAACCAATTTTTGCTTTTGGTACACCAATAATGTGCCCTCAATTTGTCCTATTTTTAAAAATTCTTTTGCATCATTCAACCACTCGAGCCCTGTATAAAACAAATTTGCATCTATGGTTTGATCGAGCACACCTGTGGGTTTTATAATATTTAGTAATCTTGACAATGCATTTGCAACTACATGAGTTCTGCCTGGCTTATACACTATTGTGAAATCATATTCAAGGAACAAAAACAACCATTTAATTATTCTCCCTAAAACCTATGGTTTGTTGACTAAATAGACCAATGCCATATGATCTACATAAAAGACAAACTTATTGCTTAACAAATAATGTTTAAACGTGTGCAAAGAAAAAACCATTATTAAAGCCTTTCTCTATGTTATGCTATGATTTTATTTTGTTATGTTTAGAAGCCTAGAAGCATACACTATTAGTTGATCACATTTCCTTGTTACATTCTGAGATAACATAGCCGCCACAATTAACAAAGATGCATCTAGAGGAACATGAAATTCCACCTACTAATTTAGTGATATCAGTATCGGTGCTTCAATATACTTCTATTTAATCAATTCCAAGGCCTTCTAACATTCCTTTGTCCAAAGAAAAGTCTTTGTTTTTCTAATCAATTTAGTGATACGTGCCATAATTGTAGCAAAATTTTTTATAAAACATTTATAAAATTATGCCATCCCATTGAATACTTGAATTTGCTAAGGATTTTTAGGTGGTGGCATGTTTGTGATTGCTTGTATTTTCTTTCGATTTGATAGTTCCTTTCCTTGGAAATAATAAAACCCAAGATCATCCCTAAAAATACCATAAATTCATATTTGTTTAGATTTTGATTAATGCCATATTCTTTGTTAACAAATAGGAGATCTACTCAAGTGCAAACATAAATCTTTATTGAAAGGAAAATACAACATGATGCTCACAACACGAAACATAACATCAGGAATTCCTCAAGGTTCTTGTCACATGAAATACACAAATTTGTGTAATGAAGAAAAGAGAATCAAACCATCAACACCAAGGTATTTAACTAAAAGACCAAATCACAAATAACCAAACTAATATAAGTAAAGAAAGTAATTCAACCTTGTGAAAGTAACCTAGTTACTTTTCTACTTTAGTAACTAATGAAACCTAACTTGTTGAGCTTGAATTCTCAACACTCCCCCTCAAGTTCAAATCCACTTTTAGTACACCAAGCATTTTTCTAAACTTCCTTAGCTTGTTTGTACCTAAAGCCTTTGTGAAAATGTCAACAACTTGATCTTTGGTATTAACATGAATAAGGTTAATTTGTTTTGCTAGAACTTTTTTTCTAATAAAGTGGTAGTACACCTCAATGTGCTTTGTCCTAGCATGATAGATTGGGTTGTTAGCAAGTAGTATGCTACTGATGTTATCACAATAAATGACAACAGGAGCATCCACTAACTGTCCCAAATCTGATAGTAGTTTTTGTAACCAAATTACTTCACATGCAACAATTGCTGCACCTCTATATTCTGCCTTCGTGCTTGATAGTGCAATTGTTGGTTGTTTCTTACTGCTCCAACTAACAACACCATTTCCAAAAGAAAACATGAAACCACTGGTCGATCTTCTGTTTAAAACATTACTAGCCCAATCAGAACCCGTGTATCCATGTATTTGTAACTGGCTATTGGCTTCATAAAAAATTACACACTATAATGTATGTTTTATGTACCTCAGTATGCGCCTTACTACATCCAAAGACCGATCCTCTCCTCTACTATGCCCTCTCTCTAAATTCCCTAGCTCGATCTGCCTTCCTCCAAAAACTAGGATTTTGCGCTCCATTGCAGCTCTCCTCCTCATTGAATTGCCAGCTCCGGCGCCGTCATGCATCCTAACCGCCTCGAATCATAAAAGCCAGCACCTCCTTTGCCATAATTATGTGTCGTCCTCCTCAAGTGTGGTGGGCATCCATGATCACACCAGAGCAGCCGCCATGCATAGTTGCAGTAATGAGACGTAATGCGCAGCCAACCAAGTGACGGTGCAAAAATTAGGATCAGAATTAGCGTAGCTCCATTGTTCGATCACCCCATGTCCGGTTACATATGTCACCCCTCCGTTCCTTGAAAAGCTGAGTCCCTCAGCTTCATTTTTGTTGGACATAATAAATTTGAAGATCACGACGAAACCTCTCCCACTGGCGCCCATCAGCATCTTGAACAATGCAAATTCGACTGCCTTCCTCAAATTCCAGATTTCCCTTTCCGTTAGTGTGCCCAACGAACAGGTACGGACCTTCCCAGCTGGTAGTAAGAGCTCTCCTCTTGCCTGGTTTCTTCATTTTCACCATTGTCTCACCTACACCTAAGCCCTCAAAGACATGCTTACCTCTCCTGGTCACATAGGTCACCCTTTGCTTCTTTTGCGCTTGTTGTATATTGAACAATACATTCTCGTGTATGCTTACAACGAGCTTCATCTTTTGCAGAAATTGCGCAGCCATAGCTTCAACGCCAATGTTGTCATCAGTTTCATCAATAAGTGCTTATAGGTAGTTGTCCGCCTTGAGACGAGGTGTTTGACCAGTCAAGATCATGTATGGTGAGAATTTGGTGCTAGACTGAATCCCACACCTATATCCAAATAATACCTTGGCCAGGTGTTCATCCCAACAATCTACAGCCTCCGGTGTTGCGGCAAGAACGGTGATTCCATGTTTAATAGTCTTGATCAAACGTTCCACCGTTCCATTACACTACGGCCATTGAGGCGTAGTGTGCTGACGTTGGATGCCATAATCTCTGTACATAATGTCGAACTCTGCTGCCCATTCGCCTCCATTGTCCGTAAGTATGAACTTGGGAACGCCGTATCTGCAGATGATGTCATCTTCCAGGAGGCTAGCTGCAGTCTTAGCCCCAAGATCACCCACAACCTTCACCTCACACCATTTAGAGTAGTGGTCGATTGCTACCAGAAGGTACCTGTTCCCCGACTTGGTTGCAAGCAGTGGTCCGGCAATATCCATGGCCACCCGATGGAACAAGTCACAAACAGGTATGCTCTTCATCTCTTCATCTTCCAACCGCACACTTCCTAACCTTCTAACCATCTGGCATCGTTGGCATGTCTTCACAACAGTTCTTACATCCCCAGTCCGATGATGCCAAAAGTACCTCCTGCATACTTCAGTCAGCGTCCTTTCTTCTCCAGCATGCCCGAGATCCTCATGTATTTGGATCACCAGTGGAGTCCTTTCCTCTGGCTTGGGCACATACAGATCCCTAAAGTAGAGCCTTTCGCTCTTGATGCAGTAATTAGACACTCTTTTCCTGACCCTCTTGTTTTCTTCAACATCCATTGTGTTAGGTAGTACCCAATCTCTCAGTAGTGTTAGGCAGGCAGCATCGCTCCAAATGTCGACGGTCCTAATGTCATCCTTGTGGCCTTCTTCTTCACTAGGTTCTGTGGGATCCAACTCAAGATCATCAGATTCTGTAAATTCTGAGCAGCTAGGACCAATTCCAGCTACTGACACTTGTCATAATGTTTGATGATTTCCTCTCGTGGCTCTTGCTTTCTATGCCCAGTTCCCATCCCTTCATCAGCGACAACTCCCACCACTTCCACACGTGGGTCGTCTGCCTCAGCTTGGCGACTTGTGGGGCTCGAAGTTCTTGTTCCCTGCAATTTTTCTTGAGCTAGGGACTTGCTGTGTTCTTGCAACGGGCTTGTCTCAGTAACCACATCCAGCATGAGCAGCTGGTGTTCTTCCAAACCATACCCTCGATTGATACCGGAACAACACCTCTGGTGTTTGCCAAATTCCCATGATGTCTTCCTGAATCCAAACCAGTCTGAATGCTGATCACATCGAACAGCAAACATTTCTTCAATTGGGCCATCTCGTGGAGGCCCAACATCCTGAATTTCCCTATTGAAATCATCATCTTCTAAGGCTTTCCCAACTGGATTCCTACTCAAAGCATCCACGTTGGTGTGCCTTAAGCCTAGTCGGTGTACAATTTTAAAGTCGAAGTCCTGCAGCAGGTGGATCCACCTTCCTTTTCTGCCACTTGCATCCGACACCGTCGTTAGCCATTCGAGTGGCTTATGGTCAGTTCTAAGAGTGAAATGGGTCCTGTGCAGGTATTGCCTGAAGTGCATGATACCCCATATTAGCGCGTAGCACTCCCCCTCCATGGGGTGAAATCTTCTTTGTGCCACCGTCAGACCCTTGCTAGCATATGCCACGACTTTCTCAAATCGACCCTCCTTTTGAGACAGGATAGCGCCGACGCCTCTTGTTGACCAGTCGACATCCATGCAGAAGGGCCTGCTGAAATCAGGTCGTATTAGTGTGGGAGCATCGACCAGCGCCTTCTTCAAAGTGTCAAACGCCTGTTGACAGTTTCGACTCCACACAAACGCCACATCCTTCCTCGTAAGATCGAACAATGGACCAACCAATCGCGAGTAACCTTGAACATACTTCCGGTAGTATCCAGTCAGTCCCAGGAATGATTTGATGTCTGTCACCATTCTTGGCTCAAGGAAGCGCACGACTGCATCAATCTTCCCAAGATCTGGTTTAGCACCCCTCTCACTAACCACATGGCCCAAAAATGTGATGCTCCTGGCAGCAAAACAACATTTTCCTGGGTTCAGTTTCAAGTTCACTTCCCTCAGTTTGGAGAGCACGACTTCTAAGTGCCAAAGATGGTCCTCCCAGCTCTCACTATGGACATTGAGGCCGTCCACAAATACCTTCAGAAATTTATCTCCTAATTCCTTGAAAACCAAAGACATCGTCCTGGTAAAAGTGCTAGTGGCATTCTTGAGGCCAAAGGGCATGACAGTCCAGTCGTACAGCCCGGTTTTGGTGACCAGCGTCGTCTTCTTCATGTCGTCGGGGGCCATACGAATCTGCCAAAAGCCTGACTACAAGTCTAATGCAGTGAACCAAACTGACTTTCCCAGTTGGGATATTACATCCTCAACTAGGGGCATGGGAAA
>Ga0116231_10013036_pt1 | contig 11863 bp, 5 predicted proteins | sample S1TSphgellanicum_2_FD_89695 | JGI IMG/M metagenome (GOLD analysis project Ga0116231, IMG submission 89695) | Host-associated microbial communities from peat moss isolated from Minnesota, USA - S1T2_Fd - Sphagnum magellanicum MG | ecosystem: Host-associated > Plants > Peat moss > Unclassified...
CAGTACCCAAAATCAGCAACGACCATACCAAAAACTTTCCGAAAAGTGACTGCTGATAACTTCCCTCAGTGGGTGTTCTTTGGAGCAAAAGTTGCCGAGCTCCGTCACACACAGTCCGGACCGGACTCGGCCCGACACCCCGTTCTTGACATCGGCTATCCCGGGTCTTCGTTCCACGCTAGAATGTCGTAACCTAATTTCCTCCAATAGCTTTGCCCACAGACTGGGAACAGGAAATTCCGCCCTCCGATTAGCGCCGGGCCCGGTCGGCCTGAAACCCAAGCTCCGTCAGGGACGTAATGAATTTATATGTAAGATATGATCTTGCCACTGTCGGCACAATGGCAGGCTCCCAAGCTCTTAGGCTCCTACACCCCCTAAAGTGCGGTTTTAGTGGCAGGCTTTCACCCCCTTGTAGTGGTAGGCTCCCTTACCCTCAAGAATAGGGTAGTTGAGCTTAGTTTGAGTACTTTTTTCTAAACTTTAGAGCCAGAGCTTTAGAATAACATCAACAAACTACTCAAAAAGTTGAACAGTCCAAGCTAATGTGGAAGTGTACTGGAAAAGAAGGGGCGAGGTTGAGATATTATTGTTTCACTAAACCCTAAATCATATATAAGAATTGAAATCCAACATGCATCATCAACTGTATTCCAGAAGTACACACAACATAAGGTTACAGCCTGTTCTTGTGAGCAAACTTTGATATTCTGTCGATCATCCACAGAACTGACCGGCTACACACAACACACACTAAATAACATAATCCCACAATTATTTGGATATGCCTAACTCTAATTAGTTTCCTCTTTCCTTACTGATACACTCCCAAACTCGGGAACCTAGCCAAGTCAGCATCTTAGCCATCCAATAGAATCTAATTTGTGAAGGATTATTCAACCATCAAAAACAGAAAAAAAACCAAGCAGATCCGTAAAAGGACATCATTTCCACTGCAGTGGAAGGTATGGAAAACTTCATCCTTTCATGATCTGCCACAAAATGCTGATAGCCTCAATTGGCTTGAAAAACAAAAACCACCCACAAGAAAAAAATGAACTCCCTCTCTACACACGATGACCAACTCTTTTACTTATCTCCATGATGGATCAATGCCAGTGGGAAACAAAACATTCCACGCCTTCGTCGTGCATCTCGCATCCAACGCAGAAAAGATGCCATCTCATCGTCTCTCCAACAATAGCAACAGAAAAAACACTCAATGCCTAGCCCTGCCGGCCCTCTGCCACGAAGCTTGACCTAGGGCCCACATCCTTACTTTTACTGGAGAATTTTGCCAAAAAAGGGAATTCAAAAACTGAAAAATTGAGAATGTAGTGAATTTGGAAAATTTCAATTGCTAGCAATGAGGGAAAAAAAAAGTGAAAATCGCTAGATATCAATATTTGGCTTTCAGTGTGAGGCAAAATGTGGATGAATGATAAAAGATTTGTACTTCACTCTGGTTTATAGCCAGATGTGGCTAAATTGTTCAAGGGATGACCGCCACCTTTTCGACATCTTTCTAGGGGTCATAGTCACTTTGGCTGCGTAAAAGATTTCTTGAAAAAACCCTACTTGGGGGTGCAAACTGCATGTTGGTTCCACCAAACTAATAATATTAATATTAATAATAGGAATTTAACTATAGGGGTGTAGGTATGCCAAAAAGAAATTCCAAGTTCCAACCCTTCAACAGTGGGAGTTGGGGGAGGTGCAAAATGGTATTTTTTTTAGAAAACTGGGCCCACATCGCCACATCATGAGGAGAAAAAAATCTGAAGCCGCCCTATGCAGACAATAGGTTCCAAAACTATGATCTCCACTCACTTTGTAAGGGGAATTCCAAAATTTCAGACTTCCTTCTTTCACCTCTTGCCAAATTTAGCCAAGTCCTCTTGTGGAGGATCACCAAACTAACTGCTTCACAAATTTCAAATACAAAACCTCACCATAGTGCTTGAAAATGCTTCCAACCCTAAGCCAAAAGTGCTTCAATCCTTAGGCCAAAATTCCAAAAATAATTTCTACCCTGGGCCCTGAATCCCAAATAGTGTTGTTCCATAATTCTATTTCTTTCATTGGTAAAGGGCGGAATAGCCCCAAGAAACTGCTCCCCAAATACTTACACATTTCAATTTTCAATATTTCTGCAGTGCTTTGGGAACTTTGCGTTACATTAGTACGACAATGAGAGAAAAAGAAAAGTCAGGAAAGCCTGCATTGGTTGTGCAATAATAATGTAAGTATGGCAGATGAAACTCTGTGAAATCCAACTTGTAAGTATCCCAGAAGCCTGACTTAATCAAACCTCAATTTTCTTTGCTGACACCCCATGTGCACCATCTGATAAGGAGTCAGGACCAGGGTTTCTTTTTAGGATTTTGTGATGTGGTCAAAATGGCGATCATCCATAAAATAATTTAGGCAAATTTCGGTTACATATCCAATCTGAAGGTAGAAAAGACAACAGGTTCCTTCAATATTCTTGGCTACCTTCCATAAATTATCATATAACCTGGCGATCTTGGAATCTTTGTTTTCAAAATCTGGCGAATTTGGGCCATTTTTTCTCCATGAAAAATCCTTTGTCCAGGTTTCGTGTCCAGGTCGAAAACATGTTTTTCAGGTCGAAATTTGGCGAAAATTCGCCAGTAAAAGAATCGCTGGTCAGGACTCAGGACCACACACAGGGTCTTTATTTCAAATTTATTAAGTAGATATGTTGGCGATCTTCCACAAGAGCACTTATGGCCTGTTTACACTAGAAACCATGAGCGATTGTCCATAGAACCTCATCGTACTCCATTTTTTGGATGAGAAAACCCATAAGCCATGGCTCGAGGCCTTTGTTCATAATGTAGAACAATTCGGACCAAAGAATTTTAGTTTGGGGAGTTATCCAAAACTCTCTCCAATTTTATTTTTCAAAATAATTAGAGGAGAGACAACAACCTTTTTTTTAAAATTATGTTTAATATGCCTTAAGGGGCAGCAATTCTATGGAAGGAGCCACAAAAATACCTTCCAATATTATTTTTCAAAAAAAAAAGAGGAACAACATAAGGTTTTTTCTAATTATGTTTAAGCCTTAAGGGGCCGGCAACAATTTGAGAAGGGGCTGAGAGCTTCTAAAACTTCTTCTCAAATTTTCTTTTCAAAAAATGAGTAGAAAGAAAAATATTATCCTTTTTTCATTTTTATGTACAAAGGGTTTAAAAGTTGTAATTTCGTCTATGGGGGAGGGCACCAAAAATTTCCTCCATTTCTTCTTTTCAAAAATTAATACAAGAAAAACAAGTATCCATTTTTATTTGTATGTGAAGGGGGGACAGCACCATAAATTTCCTCAAACTTTTATTTTCAAAATTGATTAGAGGGGGGAGATTTATGTAAAGGTTGTATAGGGTAGTGATTTTGTAGGAGGGGGAGGGGTTGGGCCCAAAATCCCCTCCAAAGTTTTCTTTTGAAATCTTTTTATAAGTGAACAGCTAAGATTTTTTAATATCCATGGGCCTTTGCTATTTTCATTTGACCCATCCATTTTCATTGAGCTTGACAAAATACCCCAAGGGCCCAAACACATTATGCATAGCTCGCCATATAGAAACAAAATAAGTTTTTTTTTCATAAGTCATTCCCTTTGGCTTGGGCCTCAAACAACCATAGTCTAAACTTAAAGTGACCACCCATCACACTTTTGGGCCAATGAGAGATTTTAGATTGCAATGGTCCCTGGCTCATAGTCTTTATGTAAACCATGGCCCCCTACCCGAAGGCAAACTTGGTTAAAGAGCAAAGTACAAAAAGTTGGGATTCCTCCCATAAACTAGCGACTTGTTGGAGCTTATTGTCTAAATATGGCAATTCCACACTTTTAAGATTTGTGGGTTACAATTACCTTTGGTCTAGCATCCCTAGCAAGTTGTCATGGTCGGTTGTCATGACCAAAAAACAAAGCATTTCTTAATATTAAAATTATCATATGTATATTGCACATATCCATATGTGCATTGTTGGATTCACGGCATAGAGCAAAGGGGGGGAGGAGATTATTTTAAGAAAAATCTTTTTCTTTTGTGTGAAGAAACTGTAATCTCCTACAGGATGATGACGAACCTTTCAACGACTATCTTGGCGCCCTTTGTTGTCCACCGTTATTGATAAAATAGTACGGATTTGATGCAAAAACCAAAAAAAAAAAAGGAAAAGAGTTGAAGCATAAAAAACTGTCAAGAATGTGTCAATGCACTAGGAAAATGATAGGAAAGACCAAAAAAAAATCATCAATTTTGACTACTTTCGACATACTTCAATACTATTTCCAATGTCCTCAACTTTTGTGGTGTTATTTTCAACGTCTCCCATCACTCCCTAATACACATTTTGTTGACATTGACATCCTCCACAACTTATGAGCCTAGTTGGATGTCCCCAATCTTTAGCCGAGCCTATTTTTACAAGGCATGTGTTAGGGACATACACTTAAGGGTTAAGTCACTTGTGTGGATCATTGCCACTTTGGCTTGAATCACAAAGTTGAAAATTATTTCAAAAATTTACTATTTTGAAAATTCAACAATGTTCCATTTATTGTACAAAATCCAATCACTTATTTTTCTATGGATGAAACATATACTTTTATCAATTACAAACAATTTTAAGTACTACATATGAAAATCATATTTTTGTGAAATTTTAAAGGCAAATGGCTTCAAATTGATTGGGCAAAGATCTAGTTTGTTTTCTAAGCTTTTGATCATATGGATAAAAGAAGAACTCTAGGCGAGCATGAATTAAGCTTTTGTTCCTTCTACACCCATGTCTTTACCTAGAAGACATAGGTAAAATTATTGTGTTCTTTGTTTTGTGTATGACTTTTTAAACACCTTGAGGTCTTTCTCCTCTGTTTTTAGTTTGAAAAGTTGTGTCCAAATGACACTATTTCTTTGTAAAGATGTAATAGTGGGTGTCAAACCTTTGTTTATGTTTTTGAAATCATGGCTTATTACAATCAACACTAATTTGAAAGGAACTAATGAAAGAAGATCATCTTCCATTTAACTTTGATGTCCTTTTTACCACGTGTTATGTCAAAAAGGTGTAATGTGAGATAAAATGTAAGAATATGCTTTAAGAGATTAATGCTAATCTATAAAAACTACCTCCCCAAGGTTGTTTTTTGAATAAGTATTAATCTCATAAGAAATGTTTAAAACCAACCACTTGTACACCTAACAATCAATGTTGATTTCCCTTTAACATTAATCTTCATTAAGATACACACATGTTTGACACTCATTATTGTTTTATGGCTCATACTTAAGGTGTGTATGTGTATTAGTTCATGTTTTTTACTTTGAGTAATAGTTATTTATTAAGGAATTTCATTTTTTCAAATGTTGTAAAAGGATCTATTGAAATGAAAATCATTTCACCAAAGTTTTTGAGAAACTAGGCAATGACTATGCATGTTTTTGTAAATTAGGCATAATTCATTTAATTAAATTTCAACCTACCTTTGTACTAGGTAGAAATATATGGTAAAGGAACATTTGATTTTGGTTCACCCTTTTGGCTTGTCACTCACTTTTTTTTTGTGTCTTCATGTAATCATTAATGAACCAGTTGTCACTCACATGACCTCTCCCAAAAAAAAAATTGTTCATGAATATATCAATAACTTTAAAGCGATCCCTCATATTATCAATGCCCAACGTTTAATTTTTTTAATATTGATCATAAAACATAGTCAAAAGATAATTTAAGATTACCCCAAGTCTATCATAAGATTTGATGTATCTACCATAAGCTTGCAATTCTATAATATATAGTGTAATAATGCAAAACAAAAAAGCTTATGTGCGAAATTTTTCTAAAATGTGAAAAATAAAAGTATAAAGGGTTTTTCTTCGAAAAGAATTGCCATAAAACCCTTAGTGCTAAAAATTGAACTAGGGTGATTCCGTTGCCATAAACCCAACTCTTGAACTAAAGTTAATTGTGTTTTGTGCTTCAATTTTTTGTGAATGAGGTTTATTATCACAACATCACTATTAGAAATCATGTCGTTTACAACCAATCACTATGCAACTGGCATGCAATTGGTTTTCGTTGGCAACTATCTTGATCATGTTTGCAACAATAATTTTGTATTGTATACTTTTTCAGCCATATGGTTGTGTGTGTAACTTATGTGCAACTAAATGTGTACAACATGGACACGTGTCATAAAATTAATGGCCTAAACTTATACATACTTAAATTATTATACTTAGGTTATGTAATAATATTATGTACTTCTAGTATTAAGGTTAACCCCATGCCAACTTGGGCTACCCTAAACTAACCCTAGCTAAAATAACCATGGTTAAATTAAATTAAGCTAAATTAATTATGGTTAATTTAAATTAAAATAAATTAAATCAACTTGAACTAACCATGGCAAAATTAAATTAATTATGGCTAGAATAATTTAACCATAGTTAATTTAGCCATAATTATTTTAGGCGAACTTAGTTTAATTATGGTTAGTTTAGCCTATTTAGTTGGGCCAAATTACTTTTTGCTAAATTAAGTTAGGCTAAACTATTTATGGCTAAAATAATTAAAATATATTAATTGTGGCTAAACTAAATTAGGCTAAATTAATTATGGCTATATTAAATTAGACTATATTTATTCTGGCTAAACTAAATTAAGTTAAATTAAATTAGGTTTAAACTAACAACGATTAAATTAAGTTAAGCTAAACTAAATTATGTTACATCAAATTAAACTAAACTAAACCATGGTTTAAATATGTATTGCAAGTTTTTACATTTTATTTGTCAAATATATTTAAATATTTGTCTTAGCAAGTAAAACTTTTTGATTTTATTTTATTTGGAATCTTTTTCAGAAAATGTAAATTTGATTAAACAAAAGAATTATTCAAAATCAATTAATATGATAATATTAAAATTTACTATAATTATTCATAATTATTAATTAAAAAGTACTATAATTATAATGAAAATCATATATATAACCAATAATTATTATATAGTTAAAGTTTTTTTATTTATGTTAAAATATTAATGTAAATAGGCTACATGAATAAACCTACAAGTACACAAACATCCTAAACTAATTACTAGTTTAAGTTAAATATTAATATTAAAATCATATTTCATTAAATAATCATAATTATTAAAAATATTGTACAATCATCTTTGAAGTGGAAAAAAAAGGAGCAATGAAAAATTAACAATAAGAAAAATAAGAAAAATAAACTTTCCAAGTTACAAAACGTTTTGTTTTTCTTTTTTCTTTTCTTTAAATCCTTCCTACTCTCAAACCTCATAACTTTCTTATTTCTTATTCATTTTAAATGATTTAAAATTCAATAAGAGCGCCACTTAAAGCTCTACAAATCATGTTAGAACTTTAATAGCAACAAAGCAACATAAAATGAACTTTTTGGGTGTTTAAAAAGCAACCTTTGTAGTGTTCAATGGTTTTTCTTTTGAATTTTTGACCCCCTTTATTTTGGGGGCAGCATAACTTTCTCATTTTTTATCTATTTTCGATGATTTTTAGTTTATTAGACGCACCAAGAGGAAGGCTTCAAGTTTTGTTTGCACACTAGAAGAAACAGAACCTTCCCGTGACTTCTATACTCTAATACAATAGTTGCATATAATGTGTAATTAAATTGGTTCATGAAGTTTGCAATGGAATTTTTTTATCCCATATCCTTTGGCTTCCAATTCTATTTGGTTCAATATATAATTAGGATTAATAGCTATGTAATAACCAAATACCAAGTGCCATTGGGGATGAGTGAATAACAAAAGCTTGACCTTTATGAAATGGTTAATCGTAAAAATAAAATCAGATTATTTTAATCCTACCTATATAGCTTAAACCTAATTACTTTCAACCTATTTCTATACCTAAGTAAACCTACCTACTTAATAAGGTTTAATAATTATCTACCTACTTTGGCCACACATGTCAACATCTTATTAACCATAAATTGGACAATTTAGATTTCATTAATTAATATTTAAAATTTTAAAAATAGTGGGCTTTAATTGCCACGAGTCACCATATAATTGGTGTTTTAAAATGGACATGTTTCAAATGGTCAATGAACATTCCATGGTGTGCCACATGTTATCATCTTAGAGGCAAAAACTTTAATGATTGAGATTGATCCAATGAATTTTTAATTTTGAAAACAAATAAAATAAAATAAAAATTAGTGACACATGTCCACAAGCTAGTTGTCCAATTTTTAAACAAGTGTCATATTTTTATTAGTTGCATTGTAGTTACAAGGATAGTTGCACAAAAGGTGCAACTACATTTGGATTGATATGCATGCATGAATATGTATATTATCATTATATATACATGTTGCATACATAATGTTGCATGCAACTGAATGTCATGTGTAACTTGTCTTAGGTAACTACACAAATTTGCAATTGCATGTGTTGCATGTAACTAAATATTAATTGCAAATGATAGTTGCAAAACCCACAATTTTTACAAGTGCATGTGGGGTCACAATTTACCCCCTAAAGTATAGAGCCTATAACTTTAAAGTCAAACTTCATATTACATGTTCACTTCTCCTACATGAATGTAAATAAAATAAAAATTGCACTTTTCATTTTCAATCAATGAAACCATATGTTTCCTACAAGCCATACTTAATTCTTTCAAATGTTTTTTTGAACATTTGAGGTCTCTATGATTTTTAAAATTGTAGCGGGTGAGAAGCATTCATATGGATTATATAATATTCTCAAACATCTAAAATTTTTATCAAAGGTGTACCTTAGTGAAGAATTTCATTTTGAAATATTTGAAAATGATCAAACTTTAATTTGTGGTGACGTAACCACTCGTGATTTCAAATTTTACTATCATATTTCCATTGAAGTTTCAAGAATTTTCAAGAATTTCAAAGTATAGTAGAAAATAGATTTAATATGTTTTGGTTTTTTAATTAAACTCGTATGCAAAAGGTGATTTGCATGGCAAAAATCAAGTTTCAACAACAAGAAGCCAAAAAAAACAAAAAATACCATAAGACTATATATATATAATCTTATGGTATTTTTTAGGGTATATATATAATTCCACAAATTAACCCAAATGGTTGGGACTTAACTTCATGATATAACATGACTACTAAAAAGTTTTACTAAAACCTTTGAATTGAAATCACCAATTTTATTTGTTGAACTAAAATTACTTGAGCATCCAAAGGACATTTAATGTTTTTGAGTGTGCTTATGCTCTTGGTTGGTGTATAGAGTAGTTGCTCCTACGAGTCAAATTTTAAACTTTCCTTTTATAGTAAAATGGCTTCATGGAAAGGTGGTGGGGACCTTCACTAGCTTGAAAATTGTTATGTTAGATTTTTAGCTTTCCTTTTAAAGTAAAATGGCCTCATGGAAAGGTGGTGGGGCCCTTCACTAGCTTAAAAATCTTTAAGTTCCACAATGATTTTTGAAAACGAAAAACCAACCATGTTGTTTTTCACTGACATCCTTTGCATTTCATATTTTTGTGAACATGTCAAAATGTTTCAAGTTTTCAAATGTGTTCAATTGCAACACTTTAAGATCGTATAAACATATAAAATATAAACCGTGAATTAAACTTTGCAATACCGATATTCCAGCAAGAAAGTCATAGCCCCTTCATCAATTATAACACAATACAAACACAACACTTCAATCGTGGGGAGTACATATCCCAAGGAACATCAATGTTAAAAAAAAGGAAAACAATCAAAACAATTCCCTATGGTTGAATTCAGGAAGGGGGAAAGGGTTTAGACAACTCCTTGACAAATGAAAGCCATTGAACTCTCTTAAAAACAAAAGCTAATGAATACCATTATCAAAAAAGGATAGCAATCAAAAAAATTCCCCATGGTTAAAATCAATAAGGGGGAGAAGTTTTGACAACCTTCCTCTTTCATTCACCTTTGCACTATTTCATAATAATAATCTCTCAAAACCCTACTCTCGAAAAAAAAATGTGAATTCTGAAGGAAAAAACCAAAAAATCTCCACAACCTGAAATAGCAATGACAAATCCTTCCTTTAATCAATTTACATGGAAAACTATTCATTGCTAATTACAATGTTGAAAGCTACATGCAATATCTACCATGCAACTAATGGGACTCAAAAGATTGCCACGTAACCTATACAAAGGTTCCTATTGTAGAAAAATGGATTTAAAACAATAAGTTTACCACAACAAACAACCTACATTGTGATGGAGGGTGTTGAAGTAAAATCACACCTACAAAAGGGATATGAGGAGGAAGGCCACAAATGTGTGGAAGTGGCAATGGTGGAGGAACCCCAACATTGTTTTTCTTGAACTCATTCGAACCACAAAATTGTTGTGACTTGGTGCCTATGCTCTTGACAACATGCAACGGCAGTGGCTATGGATGCCCATTTGGTTGCAAGGGAAAGAAAGGTTGTGGCAATGTAAAGTGTGAGATGAAACCAAGACCGGATGGTAAAGTTGAACCTATTGTGAACATTTTCTCATTTGCAAACACAAACCTGTAAAACTTTAAAATAACTCTCCAAGGAGCTAAAGGCTTACCATTTTGAACCTACAAGACGACCTTAAAGGTAACCAAAGAATGTCATGAAGAATAGGAAAGGACTTAAAACAAAAAGAAAAAAAAAAAAACAGAAAACAAACAAGAACGCTAAAAAAGAAGGGACAAAAAAAACTTAAAATTCTTAAAAGACATGTAAGATTTTAAAATGACCCTCCAAGGAGTTAAAACCTTATTACTTTGAACCTGCCAAAAAATGGTAGAAATGAAATTTAAATTCTCATAAAATATTTCACACTACTATAACAACATATTTTCATTTCACACACATATGTTCACTATTTATGTCTGAAGTTTCAACAAACTTAACATTACCATTCATTCGAATATGAGATTCATGGCTATTTCATATAATTAAAATTTGCACTTTAGAAAACATTATAAAAACTCCAAAAACAAGATTACAATTCATTTCATCATAATCTAACAGTACAAAAAATTCACATAAAGAAATGAACATAGAATTCACTATAGAAGTCTATGCTTCTTTGTATTACTGAAGTCATAAATCCAAATTACTGCATAACACTACTAGAAATTTTGTCTTTTGCAATTTGTCTTATGCAACTAAAAAATGTCGCATGCAATTGCACATGTTGCATGCAACTCCAAAATAGTTGCATGTGAGATGTTTTAGTTGCATAAGACAAGTTGCAAAAGACAAAATTTCTAATAGTGTAATCCAATGTTTTGTTGAAAAAATCCCAAAACAACACTTAAAATTTGTGTTATATCAAAACAAGGTTTGTGGTTTCTACCCTTCATACCTCTAGTTCTTCCTACTATTCTCTAAAACTTCCCTACCTCATCTTCTTCTCTCCTCTTTTTTCTCCCGAACTCTCCCATTTTGAACTATATCAAGTCGCATCATCATAATTCAAATAATAAAAATTCAAAATTCAAACTAACAAAGTTCCCTAATTAGTCTTTATCCTAACTACCTTGTTCATCCAAAATCACATACTCATCCTACCCCCTTAACAAATAACCTTACAAATAAACAAAACATGACTTAAAGACTAAAGCAAAACATAGAAACACAAAAGAATACAAGAGGAAAATAACTAGACACAAAGGGAAAAACACATTATCTAGAAGGAACCATGATTTTATAAAAAGATAAACATTTCTTCATAAAGCAAACCAACCTTGACAAGTAGCTTGGGGGGGGGGGGGGGGGGATCCCCCCACAGAAAAAAGCTGGTGGGAGTGGGG
>Ga0116231_10013037_pt1 | contig 11862 bp, 5 predicted proteins | sample S1TSphgellanicum_2_FD_89695 | JGI IMG/M metagenome (GOLD analysis project Ga0116231, IMG submission 89695) | Host-associated microbial communities from peat moss isolated from Minnesota, USA - S1T2_Fd - Sphagnum magellanicum MG | ecosystem: Host-associated > Plants > Peat moss > Unclassified...
ACGAAGTTAATAGCAAAGGGGAAAACAAAATAGGTGAACGATGTAACAAAATAGATTGGGGGGGGGGGGGGAAAGAAAAAAAGGCGGGGGGTAATTAATATATAAAAATCATTTTTTTTTAGTAATTTTTAATTTTTAAAATTTCATTTCCCCCCGCTTTTTTTTTTTTCCCCCCCCCCCCCAATCTATTTTGTTACATCGTTCACCTATTTTGTTTTCCCCTTTGCTATTAACTTCGTTATGCTACTTGCTTATCACATCTTCTATTTACTTTGATTTGCCCTTCCCCTCATTGCCTATTCCACTATGTCAATTGCATGTCTTGTCACCTACTTTCGTCAACCATTTAGAATATTCATTTACCATTGATTTCCACCTACTTCGCCACCATTTTTTTCCTTAGTACCTATTGCCTACCTATTTCACCACATGCTTACTTTGCTATTATGTTGATTTTGAACTTACCTTCACCTAGTACTACCCCTTGTGCAAGTGTGGGAATGTGGAGTTATTGAGCTTCAAGCCACCTCTTTGGCTAGTAAGTATTTTTTTAGTTGGGTTATGTTCTTTTTGTTTATTGCATTGTCCATGTTTTTATTTTGTGTGTTAATTTTTATTTTTTCTTTGTTTGTTCAAGTAAATTCTTTGCATGTATTTCTTTCTTTCTTTCTTTATTTAATTTATGTTTGTTTCTTTTCTTTTCTTTTTTGTTTGTGTGTAAGAATTTTTTAATTTTTAATTGTATAAAAGATACAACTTTTAACATACGACAAACATTTTGCATTGGAATTTGTTTTCATCATGATGGGAGGAAAGAAAAGTGAATTTATTTATTTATTTATTTTAAACCCTAAACCTTTTTATTCTAATTTTTTTCTTTCCTTTGTAACGATTTGATTTTATATTTTTGCCACACTAAAATTGTTGGCTAAAGAAAAATTGTTTAATTTTTTCCATCTCTTGGTGATCTTCTTATGAAAACCACATATGAATCAATCCTATGTAGATGAAAATAGAGTTAATGGCAATGAAAGATATAAAAATGTGGTATGAAAAAAAAATCTAAAGAAATTACATGCCCAAAGACAATTTTGGAAACCTCATAACATAACTTTGTGTTGGTCTTTTTTCTATGTGAATGACAAACAAGATGTTAATATTGAACATGCATAAATCATGTGTTTCATCTTGTGTTATTATGGTCCAATCAATGTATCAAATCCAAGAACACAAATAAGGAATGGGTCCATTTCATATTGTAAACTAATGGAACAACATCTTTGAGAAAACATGTTGGTGTAAACCATGCCATTGTTACAAAAAGGTTTGAGGAAATGGACAGTTTTGCAAGGGAAAAAGAAAAGGCAACTAGCCAAAAAAAGAAAAAATTGTGTTTGGACAATGTATTTCACAAAACATTACTATGAAAGATACTTTCAAAAAGGATGATGTGTAACAAAAAGAGTTCTTTGAGAACCTAAGTCTTCTGATTGTGAAAAGCATTTGCTAATCTAATATGTGAATAGTGTTTGGTTTAAGCATACGACTTTACATTATGTTCAAGAATTAATTTCCCTTCCAGAAGGTAGTTTTCTTTAAGAATATTACCAAGGTTAGTGGAAAAAATTAAAGAGCTTTATGTTCTTCCAACATTGGTAGAATGTCATTAATTTTGCAACTACCAATTTTGATCTTTCCATGTGTAAAGGGGCATATGATGTATTTGCTTTGGTTTAATTTTTTGCAAAATGATTGGCAACCAAAGAATGTCATTATTGACCTATTTGAAGTTACAAAAAATACAACACATGTCTTAGTTCGAAGTATGATAGATTTACTGGAAAAATATGGCCCAAGAAAAAAATCATTACCTATTTTAAGGATGAAAGGTCTAACTTCAATGTAATGACTAATGCAATGAAGTTTGTTATGAGTGTGAATCTTTTGATTTTCAGAAAAAATTTCAAGGAATTTGTTTTGATCAAGTTTTTTCCAAAACATGTCAATATGGCACAATAGATGAAAAAGTGTGTAGAAATTTTTAATATGTTTCTATTAAGTATGCATAAATTTTTTTGTAAAAATGCATCACATGCCCCAAAAAATTAGGAGAGGAAGGTAAGAATGGAACAAAACTTGTGCTAAACTTAAAACTCACCCAAGAAAGTTGAATACCCCAATGACAACAAGGTAGTGAATTTTGTTTATCTTGGATAATTGTTTAATTTGAGAACTTTGGTTTTTAAATCATATAAGATAGAATAGTAGATTAATTTTATTATTATTATTATTTTGTAGGTTTGCTAGCAAAATAATCATGTTTTAAAGGTATTACAATTTCAAGTAATTATTGTGCTCTATTATATCAAATCACTACAAGGAACATTTAATCACAATTAATCGCATGGGACATGGTTGCAAACAGCAAATTCTTTTAATGTCCTAACAATAAAAAGGAAATTTGTGGAGTATTGGATTTTTTCCTTTCATTCTTCAAAATTATAAAAAGCCGAGAACATGATTCCTCTAATGTTAGACCCTAGGTTTAAAAACCTTTGTATAATATCTTCATTTGTTGGAAGGGAAAAAAGGTGTTGTTGTTCAAGAATATGATATAAGGTTTTTATATCTTATACTGCCAAAATAACATGAAAATTTGTGTCTTCACATCATGACATTATGAAAGAAAATGGCATTGCCATTACGTTGTGGCAAGTTCTAGCATCATTTCCCATTTTGTTGTGTGTAAATTATAATGAAGTTCTTTTGCCGTCTACTACATATGTATCAAAATTTTCACCACCCCCATTACAATGTACACATTTACATATTACAAACTAGAAATCCAAACTCCATTTCTTCAAAATTCAAACTACAACTCCATCACCACCATTTTCAAATTTTTTCATTGTTTTAATCATGTTCAACAAACTTCATAATTGTATTGTGTTTCTTGAAGTTGCACATTACAACATCTCTTTGAGCTTTCAAATTTGGTGTGCCATTGTTGGAACTTGGCATGAATATGCAATAACACTTTGATGTTGAACAAGTTGCAAGTTTGGCATATGGCTATTGAGATTTAAGACTCCAAAGTCCAAACTATAATACGTTTCTTGTGTTGCCATCTAGAGCTCAAACTTTTGAAATGAGGTTGAAACTTTAAAGTTTGTTATAGAAGGCATGGTTTATTTGCCCAATGCAATGTAGCATTTTGAGTTTGATATTATTTTGAAAAAGGTGTTAAGAAGCATTCTAATGATTTGACTATTGCCTATTCATGCACCATGCCTTTTCTAAAAACTTCCAACTTCAAATACAAGCTCTTCTTTTTGTAAATTTGCATGTTCCTTGTAGTCAATTCAATGTGCTCAATGAAAGCACACTATGTCATTAATATTATCAAGACATCACATCAACAATTTTTCCTATCTCTTAGATATTTTCACATAAAATGTTAACTTTTTCATTGAAATATTTTTAAAAAGGAGTCATTTATATAGAGAAAACACAATTTTAACCTTTAAAAATGTAAAACACATACAAAATTGTGAATACTCAATAAACAATGGACTTTTGAATTTGGTGACAATTTTTATCACACCCTATAAAACTCATGAACATAGACTTTTATTTTACAATATATTTATTTTATGTATTTGAAATTTTAAGGTATTGCATGATTGATTTTTAGGAAACTAAAAAATATTGAATTAGTCGAATATGACTTTAATTTATTGTGGTATGAACTTTTCAAGATCACAAAACCTATAATCATTTTAGAAGTTCTTTTAAGCATAAAAAAATGATTATTTGTTTAAATATCTTTTAGAAATAAATTATAACATCATGATTTGAACTTGGAAATGGAAAGATTTATTAATTTCAATCATATCAAAATGTTCATATTTAAGTCAATTTCAAATACCCTATATATCAATTTTTGGAAATGGACCCTAACAATTATTATTTTTTATCCACCCTAGGGTGCTTTCACCTTGTGTGCACATGAGTTTAGTGCTTTGAGTTGATCAAATTTATAATGAATGGATCTTCTTCAAGCACCCTTGGTGCATCAACTTCTAATAACACCCCTTGTGTTTTAAATTTTATTGGCATGAGTGATTTGAATTTTGTTGACATGTATAATGCATCAAATTCTTACAACATCCTTGGGGCTTTGAATTTTACCTATTTACTTGGTTCATCAAGTTCTCATAACTTAGCCGTCATGCATCAATTTCTACCATTTGGCTTCACATCATTGCATCTATAAACCACCAAAGAAGAAGAGGAATAATGAATGTGGGTGCAAGCAAAGTAAAATAAACAAAAAAGTTTAATGCAAACTCATTTTCATTTTTGTCTTGTATCTTCCATATGAAAACAATAAATTAGTATCAAAATGGATGGAAGTACAATTTAAAAACGCTTATTTTGTCCTTTTCATTATGTGTATAAAAATTTATCTACATAAAATTAAAAGCAAATAAGGTTTGAAATTAGACAAATTGCAAGTATCCTTGTTTATTGGGTGGTAAATTTGTGGTTGGGGAACCTTCAACAAAAAAAAACTTATTAAATTTTACTTATATAAAGTTAGGATATGAAAAATTATTATACTCTTGAAGGGACCATCAACAATCTATTTTATTTTCCATTTGTCACATCTTATTTAACATGTATTTAACAAAAGTTCACACTACAAAAATAGATTGCAAATGTACATGTATTTTGAAAAACCTATTCTCAACATACTTTATATTGAAAATTTGAAAACTACTCCATAGTAGTGAAAACTATATTTTTTAATCATTAATGTAAAAAATTCAATATATAATAATTTTATGATGAATTTTTCACTAGTTTACATTTACTTTTTAAGTAAAGAAACAAGGCAATAAAATTGTTCATTTTATCTTACTTATACACATATGACATTCAAAGGATGTTCAAAAACATGTGGGCTTCAAAGTTTCCATTGGCAAATTCTATGATAGATCTTGCAAGGAAGCTCCATATGGTGCATTATGAAGGTCGCTTCATGGTGAAGGTAAAGAGAAAGTTCTTCTAAACCTTGAGGTAGATGGTTTGTAAAAACATGCTAAGATAAGCAAAAGGCTCTAGTTGGTCATTAAGGAGTTCCATTGCATGAATATTATATGAACAATGAAAGTAATAAAAGGGTTTATGCTAATCATTATCTAGGTTTTGTTGTGGAGACGTTTTATGGAAGGAAGGTAGAAAATATTTAGATGGCAAGTTAGTTTCTATAACAAGTATACTATTATTTATAAATAGGGATATTCATTTTGGTACTGATGTGTTCCATTTTGCAAGTTTACTTTCCATTGCATCAAGGCAAGATTGTGTTATGGACTAAGGTTCAATTCCCTCAGAAGGCACCACATGGAGTCTATCACCATTGAATGCATCTTCAACTAACAAACAATGGCTTGTTATTATGCATTAGTTTGGAATCTTACATGTAGTCTATTTTTCCATGAACAACATCTCAAAATTATTATTGGCCACCATCATACTTAAAGTAATGAATCTATTTATTTATTTATTTTGGTGTGACATATCTCAATGTCAAACTTCAATCTTCATAATCATCAATCACAATGTAATGGCAACAAGTAAAAGAAAAAGTTTACAACTAAATATATAACAAAAAACCTACATGACATTATTGCAACAATTGTTTGGTGGCATCTACTACACTAGTTATTATCACTTGATTTGTGAACATTCATTTACAACAAGTTTTTTCTATTATGGCCAAATTTTACAACTTTGTTTACATAGTCTATCTTTCCTTCACAATAAAAAAGGCTTTGATTATTTTCATTCCAAAACAAAAACACTTTTCTAGTTGTGATTATTTACATGTTTTGAATTGCAATGTTTTTAAATATTTAAGGTGCATTCTAGAACATGGTTTGAAATCATTGAAAATAATGTTCAATTACAAATTCTCTATTATAAAGTAGGAATTGAAATGTCCATGTGCTATTTGAATTGGACCTAGCCCAAGACACTAGGCATGACTATGATGCAAAATTTATAGGTGTTATCAAACATCAATGCTTGCACTTCATCCTAAAGTAAATTCATGCCCTATCATTTTGAACACTACATCATAAAGCAATTTCTAGAACATGTCCTACAAAAATGTTCAATCTTTGGTTTCCATGATGCTTAAATCTACAATAGGTTTTCACTTCTAAAATTGTTAGTATTTTTTGGCAAGTATTGAAACACATTTGATTCAACTTATGTAACATTGTCTTCCTAATTTGTGATTATGTTATGGATCCTACAAACTCCAATATATTGCATCCAACTTTTATGTGTAAAATGGGTTACAAGCAAATAATGAAGTGGGGGATTTCATAGATGGCCGCAATTTGATTATAGGGTCACAATGTCTATGCTTATAGGGATTGGCCTCTTTGGAAAATGTCACAAAAATACATGGTAGATACAAACACATGCCTTTATATTGAGCTGAATAATTTGATATTTTACTAGGTTCATAATAAAAGAAGTAGATGTTGAAAAAAACCAATTACAGATCTCAATTTTGAAGCTTTCATTGTTGAAAATCCAAATCTAGTCCTTTTCAATAGATTGCATGACAAATTTTGTTCTTGGATTCCAACATGATCAAAGGCTCCAAGATTATTTTAGTTTTATATGTTAATTTTGTGTGATCCTCTTTCAATTATTCATTTTCTCAATGTGGCTAACCTTAAGTTATGATAATATAGAAATTTTAGTTTTCTCTCTTGCAAGAAACCCAAAATAATATCAATCAAGGTTTAATTTGAAATATCATATTTAAAATTGATTTTTATGTCTTGCAATTCACCCAAAAAATAATAGACTTGGTCTTTTGGGCTGAAACTTTCATGTAGCCATGATATGTAAAGTGGTCTTTTTTATTGTAAATTACAACAATAAATAGCCATACTCATACTTCACAATAACAATGAGTACAAAGGAAACCAAAAATGTTTTACCAATAATGCAAGAAAACCAAATGCAAGTTTTATAAACTTCATTCCAAGTAAAGTTAACACCAAATGTATGCTTATTATTATTATTATTATTATTAATTTTAGACTAGTAAATGGATCAATATTTTTTGAGGGCAAATTTTTGCACCTTTGCCAATGTTTGGAATTTTTTTGGGGCAAAATTATTTTTTCAATGCCATTTTAATAGCTTTTTTAATAAAGGCAGTATTTTCCAATTTTCAGACCTTGAAAAAAGCATTTAAATAATCCTTAATCCTTATTTATGTATGTTGTCAATATTTAATTTCAAATACAAAGCCCCAACATGGTTGATACAAAACTAAATGTTATGCATCATTTTTTCATTCAGTAATGGGGAGGTCATTTAAATTTTTAAAAGTAAAATCAGTTCAAAATTAGTGATTAAACTTGTGGGAAAAAATAATATAAGTCCATGAATTTTTTTTAAATCTATATTTTTTAAAAATGTATTTGAAAATATAGTCGAAGTTATTTTTATTTATACTTTTATGGTTTGTGCACACCTAATGTAAGAAAAATTAAAATATATAGACTTAAAATATACTAGCCTTTATTAATCAACCACTAACCTGACATTTAATATTAATTCACCACTAACACTAGGTAGTTAATTTATACAAACCCATCCAAACCTAGTGTTAGATTACTTTTAATTTTTCTTAACACCTACTTATCATCATGATTTTGTTTGCATTGGGTAGACCTAGAGTAGGTGGTCTCTTGACACATCATGACTTCAACACTTGTCAACATTGCTTGTCACTCATCATTCTAGGATCACCTTTAAGCACATCATGACTTCAATGCTTGTCAACATTGCTTGTCACTCGTGATTCTAGGATCACCTTTAGAATCATTTTTTCACATTCTTGCATGTTCATCCTCTTTTCAAGCTATTGTATCAATTTCTCATTTGTGATTTTTCTCTTTTGAAACTGATTTGTGAAATGTTGCCTTTTCAAGTTGTTATGTGAGATTTTGTCATTTGAAGTTGATATTTGTGTATTTTGAAATGTTCCTTATCATTATCTTCTAAAATAACAAAGCAAAATAAATTTGTGATCATTGTCTTTAAAAGTAATAGAACAGTAGAGCAAAACAATTGTGCAATTGTCATTTTTTAAAATAGCTTTATACAATTGCTTTCTCGTTTATCTTCTTGAAATTTTATTTACTTAGAATTTCATTATCTATAGCATGTTCAATTAATTCATTGTTTGATATCAACTATCTCCTACAATCTCAATTTGATTTTTTAAAACAATGTTGTTTGAAAAACATGGCAATGTTCTTTGAAAACAACTACAATGTTCCAAAGTTGCTTGAAAAAAATGGTGATTCTATTGTGATGCTACTTGAAAAAAATAAAATGTTGTGACGTTGCTTTACAAACTTCATGAAATGGCACATACAAGATTATTTGAAGAATTTTAGATGTTTTAAATTGTTGGCATAGCAAATAATTTTATAAATGGCACAAAATCAATGATGGCATTATTACACAACTTAATAAATTTGAAGGTGCAACTAGCAAAGTCACATGAATATGCACATGGACAATGCATGTTATGTTACCATCGAAATATTTGTTCAAAATCTACACTACCAAATTAACAACTTAGTTTCTCTTTTTCTTCTGAAAACAAATTATGTTTTAACTCTTGTTATTTTAACATTTCACTAAGCATCCATATGACACATCATGTTAACCTCATTGTTATATCTAACTCTAAGTGTGGACCCCATTAAGTTAACATTAATCTACCACCTACTTACCACTAGGCGTGCATGCATCTTTAATATATCTATTTATTAGTTGTTAAATTCTACCATGCTTATTGATACATGAGGATATTGACATTTATCTCAATTCATTGTGAAGGCTGGTTTCAAGTTTTAAGGGTTATTTCAAAACAAATCTTGAAAAACTTTGAAGTTTGAAATGTTGAAATTGGCAGGTTCTAAGCCTAGATGTAGCCAACCCTAGCTTTTCTTGGACCAAATTCGGGTCCATGCCTTAAAGTGTGTTCACATTGGGTGTTAGGAACTCGCCTAATACCATACTAACCATTTAGAACTTAAACTTAGTTATCATGAAAATTTTATGTTAAGCTAGCATTCACTTAACATTAAGCTATCACCCATTTAACATTGGATGCCAACTAGGATGCCAGCTAGATTTCCATCTAACATTAACTTAACATCAAGTGTGAATGCACCATTATATCGGGATACAGTCTGAGGATATCTACTTGACCAGGGTAGATCTTATGCTATGAGAGACCCATCAGGCCAGGTTTTGAGAACCAGGCTGGGACATGGACCCAGCCAAAAAAACTGGAACCAGCCAACACTAGTTTGAACCTAAAAGGGTGCCCAACAAATACAAAGAGGGCCACACCAAACAACACACCATGAAGGATGAATGGTATGTGGTCAGAAAACAGTTCTTTGTTGGGTCCCAGTTCCCCAGCTAACCATGGTGGTTAGCTCAGTTGCTTTTTTTCATACCTACCTACTAAGAGCATCTCCACCGGTGCTCAGTATGTCACTCTGGATAATAAAATTAAATGTCTAAGTTTAGATGTTTTTTTGGCAACCCCACCAATAAAACTCTAACTGGAACTCCTGTATGTGGGGAGTACTAATAGCAAACAACCTGGACCCATCATTATGATCAACCAACCAGAAATACTGAGCTGCAGTTACGACCAATTCATTACACTCTTTTTTGGAGGTGCACAACTGTGTTGCGCCTTTTACCAGCCACTGCAAGCTGCACAAATTTGGTGCAGAAAAACCAATTTCCTGAGCTAAACCGGCACATTTTGACTTGTTTGCAATAAATTTTACTTTCTGGAGTCACATACTGAGCACCGTTGGAGATGCTCTAACAACCCACAATCAAGTTGTTATCAGGTAGGTAGTAAAAACAGCCCTAACCTATGTATAAACCATCTACAAACCTAGTGATTACCTATTTTCCTACCTATCGACCTATGTTTGAGAGTATTTCTTATATAATTGTTTACCAAGGTGAAACAGAATATTAACTCAGTTGAGGTTCATCCGCAACTGAGTAATAACAGGCATCCAGTGGATGGTGCGCTGGCGGGTGCTGGTTCAATGTGGCGTACAAAGAGTAAACAACCCTCGACTAATTCAACCACAATTCTACTTCTATATCAAAGAACAAGGGGTGTATCACATGATGGCCTTGCCATTTACATTAAAAAGTATCTTAAGGCAAAAGAAGAATTATGGAAACTCAAATATTTCACCATGCAAGAATATAATCTTCAAAAAAATCCTCTAAAAGAAAACCAAAAACCCTTCAAGATATTATAACTCTATACCTAATCTCAAGTTTCAACACAAGCCAAATTATCATCTTTCAAAAATCCTCATATAAAAATAGACCTATTATTTATTACCTAGGGGCCAAAATCCCTAAAGCAGCAAAAAAAAATTTGATTATTCTTTTGCTCCATCTTATACTCTATAATGAATCTAAACACAACATCCTTGCCTTGGTAGGCAAGGCCAATAAATGATATTTAAATGGCCAGGAAATAGAGGAGTGCATCATATAGAACACCAGAAACAACTCTAACTCTTGAACCCTTTCTTCTTGTGTCTATGGATTTAACTTGAAAGATGATAGGTATACATGGGAACAAAAAAAAAAATTATTATTTAAAAATTGATTTGAATATTTTCACATCATGTATACAAAAAAGTTATTACAAAACTTCAAACCCTTCATAAATAACTTATATGCACATACTTGGATTTATTTCATAAAACTATGAATATAGGTTTAGCATAATTTGAAAACAATTTTCTACAAAACCATCCAAACATTACAATAGTGATGACAAACTGCCCTGAAATTTAAAAAGTCAGTCGAAATGTGATGACAATTTCCTTTCTCTTTTTCTTTTTTTTTAATCTCAAAAATTTTATGACTTTTTTTCTTAGAAAGTAAAGAATCCGTGACAGAAAATTTCTTTTTATTTTTATTTTTACGAAAATTCGCTACCCAGAAAAGAAAAAAAAAAAAAAGGTAAACTGCATCAATCTGTTCTTTAGAATTTGAATATAGTTAGGGTTTCTTTGATAGGGTTCTTAAAGATGTTCTCACTTAAATTCCCTTTGCCAAAATCTATTTTCCTAATTGCTACATAGAAGAAATTTTTTTTATAAAAATTTTAAAGTATATGTATAATAATTCTTTATACCCATTTCCCCTTTTTTTTTCTCTCTACTTCCGTGTTTTATTTCAGGAATTTTTAATTTAAGCCAAAATAGCTATCAGCCATAGGAAGATGTAAAACAAGTGACAATCATCCCAAGGAAGATTTAGCCAAATCTGGCTACGAACGTTATATGAAGCACAGAACTTCAATATTTCGCTACTTCAATATTTTTGGCTACAAATGGAAAACCAAATACAGAAATCTTCCGATAATTATTACTTTTGACTTTTCTTCACTTCTGGCGATTGTTCAAAACCTCCAAAAGTACTTACTTTTGGAATTTTTAATTTTGAATTTCAATTTTTGGCGAAATATCGCCAGTAAAGGAAAAAACACAACGCTACTTTACTCCGTTAAGTACCTATCCGTCCGTTGGTGCTCTTGAATTTGGTTTTTTTTTTTTTTTGTTTTGGTGGGGTGGGTGGGGGGGGTGGGGGGGATGGGGGGTCTTCTTTTAAGAGGTTGCTGAAGAGGTTCGTGAGTGATAAGGAGGGTGCGTTTAGGATTTTGTGTTGGGGGGGGTGTGTTTGTTTGTC
>Ga0116231_10013040_pt1 | contig 11859 bp, 11 predicted proteins | sample S1TSphgellanicum_2_FD_89695 | JGI IMG/M metagenome (GOLD analysis project Ga0116231, IMG submission 89695) | Host-associated microbial communities from peat moss isolated from Minnesota, USA - S1T2_Fd - Sphagnum magellanicum MG | ecosystem: Host-associated > Plants > Peat moss > Unclassified...
ACCGTGCCGTTCGGTAGTTCGATCGTATCGGCGCGCAAGCGCAGGTAGTCGGTGCGGATCGGATAGGTCGAGGCGACGACGCGCCAATGGTCGCCGGCCGGTTCGGAACTCACCCAAATCGGTTTGGTTTTGGTGCCGGGAATCCCGTTTCGGCGATGGGAAACGGGCGTCCGCGCGCGGAACTTCTCGCCATCTACCCGCCTCGGATCCCGATGGGAGAGACGCCGAACATCGAAGCGATCAAAATCGGAACGACCTACGATACCGCGTACGGCACGCTCTGGAAAGACGGCACCTACTTCCCGCGCGGTACCAAAGTGCTCGTCGTCGGCCTGCACCTCGATCAAGGCTACTGCGTCCGCTTCCCGGCCGAGGTCGATGGCGAAGATTTAGAGACCTGGGAAGATTGGGACGAGGTCGATTTCCTCGCCCCCGAAGGCACGATCGGCGCGACCGGTGCCCTGCCGGCGAGCGTGCTCGCCGAGGCTCGCGAGGTGCTCGACGACGCCGAGGACGGCTGTCACCTGCACCTGCACGAAGGCGACGAGGACGAGTAGCGGCGCAACGCTGCTGCCCGAGGCTCAGAGCGGCTGACCGTAGTTGTTCACACAGTCGTACGAGCCTTTTTCTTCGATGTTTGCGTACACGGTGATCTTTTGCGATGGTTGTGGGTCGATCAATTGGCCGGCGGCAAAATCAATGGGTCCGTACCCGTCGTAGGAGCTGACCGCATTCGCCGTTGCTGTGACGAAAATCTGATGGCGGTCGCTGTCGAACGAGGCGATGTAGCCGCCGAACGGGTTCAATTCGAGCGAGCTCTGGCCACTGCCGTTCGAATACGAGGAGATCCCGATCGACGGAAGACCGCCGCTCTGCGGCGCGACGTTGCCCGGGTTGGTAGAAAACACGTACGTTTCGTTGAGAAAATCGCCCGGCAGGAAGTACACGTTTGCGTTGTCACTGACGCAGAGCGTCGGGAAATAACCGCCGCCTTCACCGGTCGGAACGGTGAACGCGTTCGAAGTCGTCAGTTGCTCGTAATCGTAGAACTCCGTGAGGGAGGTACCGACGAAAAGATCATAGACGACCATCTGCATCGTGATCGAGGGCGTTTGGGGAGAGCCCTCGCTAACGAAGAACGGTTCTGCGCTCGACCCTTGCGCGAGCAGATAGCCCGCGTTCGTCTGTAGACCGCCGGGGTTCTCGGTGAAGGCTTCTTGGACATCGATCGTATCCGTGCCCGGGGCGAGGTAGATCGGGATCGTTTGATCGTTCGTTTGCGAGGCCACGACCGGCACGTCGACCGCCGCCATATATCGCGAGAGGGTTACGCCGTTCGGTGAGCGGTTCGTTACCTCGACCTCGATATAGGTGTTGTAGCCGCCCGCGTCGATGAACGCGGGGCGGCGTCGCGCGGCCTTGGCCGTCTTCGCTGACCGGCGCTGTTTGGACGTGAGGTGAACGAGGTTCGGCGTCGCCTTGATCGTGAGGGTAGAGTTCGGCGCGTGGCCGAGTGAGACGGGGCCCGTCGTCGCAGCAGGAGACGCCGTCGAGGTGGGCGCTTGCGCGGCCGCGTGGGGCGCGGAACTTCCCCCGCCCGCGCACGCAGCGACCACGACGGCCGTCGACGAGAGGGCGAACAGCTTATGAACGTTCATCGCTCGGCCTTTCAAAACGCTCGCTCATCACAATCGAACCATGCCTTAGGTTGCAGCGCAGAGCCGATTTCCTACGCTACCCGCCATAGTTGTTTTCACAGTCGTAAGAGTTCGTTTCTTCGATGTTCGCGTACATGGTGATCGTCTGCGATGGTTGCGGATCGAGCAGACCGCCGGAGGCAAAATCGATCGGTCCGTACGCCTCGTTGAAGGAGCTGACCGCGTTCGCCGTTGCCGTGACGAAAATCGGATCGAGGTTGCTGTCGAACGAGGCGATGTAGCCGCCGAACGCGTTCGGTTCGAGGGTGCTTTTGGAACCGGAGGTTGAGTACGAGGAAATCCCGATCGACGGCAAGCCGCCGCTCTGCGGCGCGACGTTGCCCGGATTGGTGAAAAAGACGTACGTTTCGTCGAGATAATCGCCCGGCAGGAAGTAGACGTTCGCGTTGTCGCTGACGCAGAGCGTCGGTCGATAACCGGTGCCGTTACCCGTCGGAACGGTGAACGAGTTCGAAGACGTCGTGGGCGTGTAATCGTAGAAGTCCTGGATGGAAGTTCCGACGAAAAGATCAGAGACGACCATTTGCATCGTGATCGAGGGCGTTTGGACCGAGCCCTCGCTAACGGTCAGCGGCTCCGCGGTCGACCCTTGCGCGAGCAGATAGCCGGTGTTCGCCTGGAGGCCGCCGCTTTGCCCGAAGATGCCGGCTTGTTGGACCTCGATCGTATCCGTGCCCGGGGCGAGGTAGATCGGGATCGTTTGCTCGTTCGTTTGCGAGGCCACGACCGGCACGTCGACCGCCGCCATATAGCGCGAGAGGGTCACGCCGTTCGGTGAGAGGTTCGTTACCTCGACTTCGATGTAGGTGTTCGATTCGGACGCATCGATGAACGCGGGGCGGCGTCGCGCGGCCTTGGCCGTCTTCGTGGACCGGCGCCGCTTTGCCGTGAGGTGAACGAGGTTCGGCGTCGCCTTGATCGTGAGGGTGGAGTTCGGCGCGTGGCCGAGCGAGACGGGGCCGGTCGTCGCAGCGGGAGACGCCGTCGAGGTGGGCGCTTGCGCGGCCGCGTGGGGCGCGGAACTTCCGCCACCCGCGCACGCGGCGACCACGACCGCTGTCGACGAGAGCGCGAAAAGCTTATGAACGTTCATCGCTCGGCCTTTCAAAGCGCTCGCTATTCACAGTAAAATGTATCGTCCGCAGCGATGAGTGCGTAATAGGTCTGGGTCGAGGCCGAGATCTCGGTCAAGAACGGTGCCTTCCCGGTCTCAATGCTCGAAAGCGGCCCGTAGTTCCCCGCGTTTTGCACCTCATTTAGCGCGGAGTAGGTGACGGCGAACGTGATCGGATTTTCGTATTGATCGAAATTCACGGTGTAGCCGCCGAACTGGTTTTCAACGGCGGTCGACGTGGACGCGGGCGAGATCGAGATGGCGCTGGGGACGACGGTGACGCTCGCGAAGGGGATCGCCCCGCTGGTGGGCGACACGTTTCCGGGATTCGACGAGTACAGATCGTGCGCGTCATACGCGCCGTAGAGACCGTCAGCGGGGACAAAGTAGACCGTGTTTTCATTGTCTTCGACGTTCAGACAAAGCGTCACATACGTCGGATTGCTCTGGGTCCCCATGGTACTCGCCGCCCCTTCACTCGTGGGATCGGTCGTAACGATCGGATAGCCGATTACCATGTCCATCGTCAAGTTGTTCGTAACCGCCGAGCCTTCCGAAACATAAGCGTTCGTCACGCCTTGCGCGAGCAGATAGCCCGCGTACTCCTCGATATTTCCGTATCCGATGTAGGTTTCTTGAACGAGGATGGTGTCGCTGCCGGGGGCGAGATAGATCGGAATTGACTGCGTGTTCGACTGCGAGTCCACGATCGGAACGTTGACGGCAGCCATATAGCTCGACGTCGCGCCGTTGGAAGAGTTGTAGTTCGTTACCTCGATCTGCAGCTCGGTGCCGGACGATGGGTCGATGAATTTCGTGCCGCGTTTTGCGATCGAGGTCTTCGCCGAGCGGCGGGCGGCGTTAACGGCTTTCTTGTGCCGCAAAGCGTTCGGCGTTCGCACGTTCTTGAACCGGACGTAGTTCTTCGGGAACGTCAGCGTCAGCGTGGTGTTCGCGGCGTGCGCGGTCAGCGTCGGGGTCGTCCCGGCGGCCGAGGCCGCGGGGCGCGGCGCGGCCGGCGCCGATCCGCCGCCCCCGCCGCATGCGGCGACGATGACGGCGGTCGAGGAGAGGGCAAAGAGGCGATGCACGTTGATCATTTCTTGCGCTTCCTCGCGTCGACCGTGATCGTGTTTTGGTTCTGATAGACTTCGAGTTTTGCGATGCTGCTGTAACTGTCGATCAGCGTGAGCACGCAGTCGCTCGAGTCGTTCCCGGAGGAATCCCCATACGTGCCGCTCGGCAGTTGATCGATAAACGAGAACCGGTAGTACGCGATGTTGGTCCCCTGCGTGGCGATTTGCGCGACGCTCGTCAACCCGGTGAAGTAGGGGACGCTTGCGCACGCGGACGACCCCGAGATCGAGAACGTGGGGGCGGCGCTTCCCGCCGGATAGGTGTCCGAGAGGTAGACCGACACGGTATTGCCGGCCCCGAACGTTTCGAGGTCAAGCGACGCCGAGACGATGTCCGAGGCGTAGGTCCCTACCGCCGGGCCGATGCCGACGACGAGCGGATTCGGCGATGCCGCGATGCTGATCGTCGGCGAGGGCGAGGGCGCGGCCGACATTGTGGGACTCGCCGACGGCGACGAGGTCGGGTTCGCCGACGCGCTCGGCGACGGCGAGGGTTCCGGTGTGTTCAGGCTGAGGCCGGTGAAGGCGATCGTGGTGATGGCGGGCGACGCCGATGGGCTCGGCGATGGAGACGGCGCCGTGCTCGGCGGCGGGGTCACGAGCGGAAGAACGGCGATTGCCAGTTGGTTGTTCGGAAGACTGTACGTGTTCGGAGCGGGTGTTGCGTTCGTGGCTCCGCTGGCGCTGCCGAAGACGCCGATATACTCTTGTGGATAGAAGCCGTAACTTTCGTAAAATTGATACGGCTGGTAGTAGACATCGTTCGCTGTCGTCGAGAGCGTGATGATGTCTTCCGGCGAGTAAATGCTGACGGCCGTTTTCCCGGAGGCGACCGATGCCGTCGCCGAACCGCTGACCGGGTCGATCGATGCGTACGTGACGGTGAGTTGGCCGTAGAACGGCTCGGTTTGTTGCAACCGCCGGAACCCGGCTCCGCGACGGCGCCCAATCGCGTCATCGTTATCCTCGTATCCGACCAGCTCGAGCGTGATCGGGGTGTTATACGTGTCGGGTGAGAGAATGACGTTGCCCGAGCTGTCGAGTGCGATCGCATACACCTGGCCACTCGTCGGCACCCCCGACGTCGTTCCGGCCAGGGCGAGCGTCGATCCGAACGATTCATCGTAGTAGCCGGTATCGATATAGTCCGGGATGCCCGTCGTCAGCAGGACGCTTGCGATCGTGCCGCTGAGTGTAAGCGACGCGGTGTTCAACTGGTTCGCCTGGACGACGATCGAGAACGCACCGCTGCCGACTTTCGTGCCGGCTGCTGCGGTCGTCGTCGAATAGGTGTCGACCGTGTACACGTCCGTTCCGATTACCGCGTTGATCGCAATCGTGCATTGCGTCCCGCCGCTCACGGCCACGCATCCGGGCGACGTCGGCGTGAGCGGATACGGCGACGATGCGACGTTGAGCGTCGCGCCGGTGGCCGTCGTTTGCACGAGCGTGAAGACGGCCGACTGCGTGCTCGCCGAGATACTCTTGCGCGCGCGGTGCGTACTGTTCGTCGAGGACGACGACGACGGGATCAAGATCTTGAACGAGGCCGGCGCAACCGCCGCGCTCTGCGCGCCCGATCCGCCGCTCGCGCTTGCGCTCGCGGCCGGTGCGGGAGCCTTCGTCGAGGTTCCCGGCGGCGTGGACCCGCCGCCCCCTCCACCGCCGCAGGCGACGACGCTCAGCCCGGCGATAATGCCGAGCGCGATCACGCTAGTACGCTTGAACATGACGAAACCTCTTCGATCGGATGGCGAGCGGCGCGCGGGGCGAGTCCCCATGAGACGAAACAGAGGTGCCGATAATCGGAACTCTCCGGGCTACGTTCACCGTCGGGGGGACGCTCCCTCGATGTAGTGCCGAATGTGCGGCTGATCCCTGGTAGGTGAACGAACGAATGCCCGGATTACTCAGCAGGGTGTTCGCGGTGTGCGGTCGCTCACATCGAGGATGCCCGCCCCCGAGCGGGAACCCCACGGGTCGTGGTAACCGCCCCCATGCGCCCCTGGCAAAATGCGCTCGCGATTGTTGCCGGATTTCTGGTCGCGGGTGCCCTTCTGCCCTGGCCGCAGCGCTACCGGTTGGCCTGCGCGATCGGCGCCGCGGCGCTCGTGCTCCTGTTGCTCGCCGCCCGCCTCGGCGCGCATGCCAAGCAACGTGCGCGCCGCTCCTCGGACGATTCCTGGTCGCGCATCGAGCGCATCCGCGCCGCGCGAGCCGCCCGCAGCCGTCGGAGATGAGGAGTGAGGACGCGCGGGCGTGCCGCGCGATTCTGTCATGTCGTAGGCGAAAGCGGCCGGTCGAGTAGCGCGAGCAAATCGGGATAACTCCGCACAACGGTGGGGAAATTGTGCTCGGGTTCGATGATGTCGTGCGAGGGGCCGATCCCGTGCAGGCGATGGACGCGCACGCCGGTTGCGCCGCCGGCATGCCAGGCGGCGGCGAGCCGGCGGATCGCGGCGTTGTTGACGGCGCTTTCGTCTTGATTGGTCACGAGCGTGATCGGCGCGCGCGGCGAGCCGTGCTGCGCAAGCGTGTGGAGCCGGCCCGCGAGCGCCAGCCCTTCGGCGATCGCGTGGGTGGCATAGCGCGGGTAGCCGCGCGCGGGCAGCATCCGCTCGCGGCGCAGCGGGTCCCACCAGAAGAACGCGTTGCGCCGGGCGCGGAGCGAGCGCGCGAGCAGCGGGGTGAGCCGCCGTGGGACGCCCGCGATGCCGAGGAACGGCGCGATCGCGATGACCGAGGCGACCGGCTCGTGCTGCGCGATCCATGCCGCAAGCAGGCCGCCGAGCGAAAACCCCACCACCCGCACGTCCTCGCCGAACTCGCGCGCGAGCGCCACCTGCTCCGTGGCGAAGGCGATGAGATCGTCCGCGCGCAGCTCGCCCAGCGCGTCGGTCATGCGATCGGTGTGGCCGTGCTGCGGCAAGCGCGGTATGAGGACGTTGTCGCCCTGCGCGTACACGTGCGTCGCGAGCGCGGCGAATTGACGCGGCACTGCGGAGAGCCCGTGCAAAAAGATCGTGACGCGCGGCGTCCGGCGGCCGTGCGTGAAGCGCAGCGACCGGCCGTCCGCGGCGATCGGCTCCCCGGAGCGCAAGTCGTACGCATCGAACGCCGCCTCGGCGTGCCCAAAGCGCTCGTCGCTCATAGGCCTTCGCGTTCGAGCATCTCGGCGTGGATCGCGCGCACGCGTTCGAGGGTGTCGGCGTCGGCGGCGCGTTTGTCCGGGCGCAGGCGCACGATGCGCGGGAAGCGCAGCGAGAAACCGCTCGCGTGCAGCGCGCTCTCCTGAATGATGTCGAAGGCAACCTCGATCACGATCGTGGGTTCGACCAGCATCTCGCGGCGTTTGAGTTCGAGCCGCGCGTACGCCGCCGCGGCGGCGTCGGGCGCGAGCCGGTGGGCCTCGAACCAGCCGGTCAGCTCCGCGATCTCGGCATCGGTGAGGCCGCTATAGGCCTTGCCGATCACGGCGAGTTCGTCGCCGTCGCGAACGGCGAACGTGTAGTCGGAGAGCACCTTCGCGCGCCGGCCGTGACCGCGCTCGACCGCGACGACCACCGCATCGATCGTCGCCAGCTCGCGCTTGAGTTTGAGCCACCATTTGCCACGCCGGCCCGGGGCGTACGGCGCATCGCTGCGCTTGAAGACGAGCCCTTCGTGCCCGCGTTCGCGCGCGGCGGCGAACCGCGCGTTGATCGTGGCGGCGTCGGCGCCGCTCGCGATCGTCTGCCACGGCGCCACGCTAACGTGCGCGGATGCGGCGCCCGCGAGCACTTCGGCCAAGATCCCGCGCCGCTCGACGAGCGGCGCGTCGAGCAGCGACCGGTCTTCGCGCGCGAGCAGATCGAAGACGACGTAGCGCACCGGAATCTCTTGCGCGAGCGCGGGGTCGACGGTCTTGCGCTGCAGGCGCGTTTGCAGAAAGCGGAAGGGCAGCACCGCACCGTCGCGCTCGGCGATCAACTCGCCGTCGAGCGCGAACGCGCCCGGGAGCGCGCGCAGCGCGTCCGCCACTTCGGGGAACGCGGCCGACACGTCGCTGAGCGTGCGCGAGAAGAGCGAGACGCGTTCGGGCGTCACGTGGGCCTGCAGCCGAATGCCGTCGTACTTGTCTTCCGCAAGCCAGGTCGCCGCGGCGAGGTCGGGATAGTCCTCGCCGTACGGAATCGGCGTCGCGAGCATGAACGCGATCGGCGCGTGATAGCCGGGCGCGATCGCCTCGAGCGTCCCCGCGCGCGCGGCGACTGCGACGGCGCCGAGATCGCCGGCCAGCGCCGCCGCGCGTCGCACGAGCGTCGGATCGCGCGCGAACGCTTCCGCCAGCGCATCGATGACGAGTCCGGCTTTGAGCCCGATGCGCAGATCGCCGGTCACGATCTTGATCGTGTAGGTCGCCTCGAGCGGATCCGTGCACGCGCCCAGGATCCCCTCGAGCAGATGCTGGCGGCGGCGCTGCGCGGCCGGGCCCGTGGCCGCCGCGATCGTATCGAAGCGCGCTTTGAGCGTGGCGGGTGTGAGCGTCTCGCGAAAGAGGCCCAGGTCCAGCGCCGACCGCACCAGCGGCCCGAGCGCCGCGCCCAGATCCCCACTCGCCCGATAGCCGGCGCGCAACTCGTCGTCGCCGATCCCCCAAACGCGCTTGGCCGCCGCAACCACGGACCGGTCGCCGACCGCGAGCGTCCGGCCGTCGGCGGCCGCAAACGGATCGCCCGTGAAGAAGCGCGTTGCCGCGGCGAGATCGGCGTCGTCCAGCGTGCGCAGATAGCCGGCCAGCAGCGCGATCTTTTCGAGCTTCTTCGGGGTCTGCGCGATCGCGACGCAGGTGCGCGCGAAGGCGATCATCGTTCGCGCGGCCGCGGGCTCAGAGCCACCTGCGGCGTTTGAAATAATAGAACGGCAGCACGGCGGAACAGACCATCAAGACGAGCGCGTACGGATAGCCCAGGGTCCAGTGCAGCTCCGGGATGATCGCGAAGTTCATCCCGTAGATGCTCGCGATAAGCGTGGGCGGCATGAACACGACCGCGGCGACCGAGAAGATTTTGATGATGCCGTTCTGCTGGATGTTGATCAGGCCCAGCGTCGCGTCGAGCAAGAACGTCACGTTCGCAGCGAGATAGGAATCGTGATCGAGCAGCGAGGCGATGTCGCGCGCGGCGGTCGTCAGGCGGGCTTCGAGATCCGGGCCCAGCGCGAGCGACGTTTCCGCCTGGAGAAACGGGATGAGGCGGGCGAAACTCAAGAGGCTCTCGCGCGTTCGCGTGGCGAGGTCGCCGTTTGCGCCGATGCGCTGCATGATCGGCCGCAGGTCGGTATTGCGAGCGACGGCCGATGCGGAACTATCGCGCGCGAAGATATCGGTCGAGAGCGTCTCGAGGTCGTCGCCGACCGTCTCCAAGAGGCGCGCCGTGCGATCGACGATGGTTTCGAGCAAGCCGACCATTACCGCCGCACCCGACGAGAGGTGCGCGATCTCGCGCTCGGCGCGCGCGACGAACTCCCGGAACGGCGCCGGATCGCCGTACCGTAGCGTGATGAGCTTGCCCTGCGTGAGGATGAAGGTAACGTTGACGAGCCGCAAGCCAGACGCGTCGCTGGTGCTGATCGCGCGCGCGTTCATCACGACGGCATTGTTCGCACGATAGAGTTGCGCGCTCGCTTCGAGCGAGCGCATCTCGGCGGGAGTCGGTACTTCGACGCCGAGGGTCGATTCGACGGCGTGTTCCTGATCGTCGCTCGGCTCGAGCATATCGATCCAGGTTGCTTCCGCAAGGCCGGCGTGGCGATCGGAGCAATCCTGCTCGCGCAACAGCCCGTCCTCGACGTCATATGCGCGAATCATCGTGACCGCCGGTTTCGGTTCGCGCAGCCCGAGCGACCTGCTGCGGCATGCTGCCGCGCACAGAGGTAAACGCGGCGGGCGAGCGGTAGCGCCGCGGGGTGATCACCGCGCTCGTCTTGATGAAGGTCGAACCCGGCCGCGTGAAAGCGCTAGCCGATGAATTGCTCGCGATCGACGGCGTGACGGAAGTCTATAGCGTCGCCGGTCCCTACGATATCGTTGCGATCGCGCGCGTGCGCGAGCACGATATGCTCAGCGACCTCGTCACCGAGCGGATCGCGAAGTGCCGCGGCATCGAAGCGACGGAGACGCTCATCGCCTTCCGGGCCTTTGCGAAACGCGATCTCGGGATGGTCTGGGATATCGGCGACTGAGCGCTGCCGATTCGCGGACAACCCCGCCGGGTATACGCCGCGTGCAATGCTTTTCTCACGTTCGTTCAAAGCCGCCGCGCTCGCCGTCATCACCGCCTTCGTTCCGCTCGCCGCTGCAGCGGCGATCGCGCCCGGCTCGCAACTCTCCGGCCAGCTCGATCGCGTGATCGACTCGGGTTCGGCCAACGTCGGCGATCCGTTCCGGATGACCGATGTCTCGTCGGAAGACGGCAGTATCACCGGCGCGACCGTCTACGGTCATGTCGCCGAAGTCCGGCGGGCGGGGCAAGGGACGCGCCCGCAGCTCCAGCTCGCCTTCGACCGGCTCGTCTCCGCATCGGGCCGCACGTATCGGTTGAACGCTCGCGTTACCGGGATGACGGTCAAGACCAAAAACAATACCTGCCGCGAAGTGCTCGGTACTGTCGGCGGTGCGCTCTTGGGTGGCCTGATCGGTCATGGCGTCGGCGCCGCCATCGGTGCCGGCGGCGGGTATCTCTACACGAAGAACGATCGTACCAACGTGAGCGTCCCGGCCGGGTCGACGGTAAACATTCAAGTCACCCGCTTCGCTCGCCAGCGGTAGCCCATCGTTAGAACAGCGCGAGCTGTTCGTTCGCCTCGAGATAGGTGGCATCGACGCCCATGCGGCGTAAGCGCCAGACGAAATCTTTCCAGCCGTGGTTGAGCAGCACTTTGCGCGGCTGCGCGCGCTCGATGTAGGCGAGGAGCGACGGAAAATCGGCGTGGTCGGAGAGCGCGAAGGCGGCGTCGACGCCGTATTGATAGCGCGCGCTGCCGCCGAGCGCCCACCCGGTGAGCACCGCCGTGCGCACCGGTTTCTCGCGCACGGCGAGCGGTTTGGATTTTCCCGACGGCGGCCAGATGAGCGCGCGCGACCCATCGTAGGTCGCCGCATCGTACTTCTCCCACGCCGGGAGGTGCACGCCGCACTGCGCGTAGACGTGCGCCATGCCGTCGACGGCGCCGTGGAGCGTGAGCGGAATGTTGGCCTTGCCGAGAATCGCCATCGCCTCTTGCGCCTTGCCGAGCGAGTACGCATAAAAGATCGGCGCGACGCCGTCGGCGAGCGCGCGCAGGGCGAAGTCGATCATCTGGTCTTCGACCTCGTCGCGCGAGGGGAAGACGTACTGCGGCCGCCCGTACGTGCACTCCATGAGCACGGTGTCGCAGCGCTTCACCTCGGCGGGCTCGCACGTGTACGCGCGGCCGAGCTTGAAATCGCCCGTATAAACGAAGCGGCCCGCCTCGCCTTCGATCAGCAACTGCGCGCTGCCGAGCACGTGGCCGGCGGAGAAGAGCGTGAGCCGATGGCCGCCCTCCTCCCACGGCTCGTTGTAACCGTGCTCTTCAAAGACGACCTCGACGGGCGCCGGACCCTGCGCGACGAGCGCCTCCATTGACGAGGTTGCGTTTGATGAGCTTCCCTTGCTCCCGTCAACGGCGGCCTTGGTGGGAGCTTTGGCCCCGAAGCGCTTGCGGCAGACGGCGGCGTTGTGGGGCGTGGTTACGACGATTTCGTGTGCCCGCGCGTGGTCCGAATGGCCGTGGGAAACATAGCACCGTGGGCGCGCGCGCATCGAGTCGATCCACAGATCGAGGTGCGAGACGTAGAGCGATTTTTCACGAATGGAGAACACGGAGCGAA
>Ga0116231_10013041_pt1 | contig 11858 bp, 10 predicted proteins | sample S1TSphgellanicum_2_FD_89695 | JGI IMG/M metagenome (GOLD analysis project Ga0116231, IMG submission 89695) | Host-associated microbial communities from peat moss isolated from Minnesota, USA - S1T2_Fd - Sphagnum magellanicum MG | ecosystem: Host-associated > Plants > Peat moss > Unclassified...
CGCAACTTCTTAGTCTCGACGTCGACTCTCCTTTATTTCAGTACTGATGCCGTCACTGTCTGCGATCCGCAATTGATCAACTCGCTTAATCCGATAACGAACCCAGTGAACACAGAAGAAAAAAACATAGATCAAACACGCACATCGCAACATTACATCGAATCAGACATCCAGGATCGCTAATTCTAATCTTTATTCTCTTCGTGTGCACATTGTGTCAAAGCAGCTGCAGTTCATAAACCTATATAGAGATGCAGTACATGCAGAGATCAGGTGCAGGAAGAAAGAGAAATCTAGCTACCTCCTGCAATACTAATGACAAAGGGTACGCAATCATGATGAACCAGCACAATTAATCCTGCAACTTGTTATATATCAACAACAAACATTCTTCAAGGTTTATGATACGAAGCTGTAAATGAAAACCTACCAAGAAGAAGTTGCGGCGGCCTGTGAGACCGGAAGGTGAACACCGCCGATGTTGAGCAACGTCGAGAGGAAAACTTACACGGAGAGTAGTGGAAGGAATGAAGATGGAGAAGAGAGAAAGAAAAGAATGAAAGAAAGAGAGGAAAGAGGGTTGGTTTTATAGCCTGCCTCAACCCTCCTCCTCCGTCGAGGATGGAAAGGTCGGCGGCGGCCGTACTGCGAGAGCCTCGAGCCCAGCGACACCATCGTGCAGCCGGAGGCAGTTGGCGGCTGCAAGCGATCCGCGATGAGAGGTTCGCCGCCACGGGGTAACTCCTCATATGTCCGGTGACTCGCGAGTTACCTATGTCCTTCTTATGGTCGTCTTCATCAGACACCGTGCCATGCCATTTGATGGGTGTATTTTGACCAAATTGCCAGATTTTTAGGATAAGTTCCAGTAGGTAGTCAAAGAATATAGAAGGATTCTTTTTGAAAAAAACTTTCATATCTAGTTTGTAGTAAAATTGAGAAAATTTATTTTCTGGATGATTGCTGCTTCGGCTACATCATATAAAACTCTTTAAAAAAAACTCAACAGGGTGAGGACCAGTGTTTCTTTTTGGGACGAATGTTCTCACCATGGCAACAACAAAAAAAAGGTGCACTCATAGAAAGGGGTTTTTTTGGGGGAAAAACTGCGACAAATCGCCATATTTTGAGGAAAAACTGCTTGAATTTGCTGTGTTTACATTATAGGTTCCATGTCACGAAACAAAGGTAGGAATCCTAAATTTTGTTTTTACTCTCCTCTTTGAGATGTAGCCAAATTTTATGATTCAGTTGGTTTGTTTTGTTTTGTTTGTCAAACAATGGTGCATCTTGTTGCACTCTTGGTACCGTTGAAAAGAGTTCAATGAGTAGGGGTGCATCAAGTTGGTTTCATAATGTTTTGACATATGGTGGAGAAGTTATTGATATTGAAAAAATAAAATAGAGTGAAATTTATTTAAATCAAAACTAAAAATTATAGGAATATCTATCACATTCTTGGTATTGTTGGAAAGCCCTCAATGAGTAGGATTTGAAATTTTCGAGAACTAAGGTGTGGGAGATATTGAATTTTGAATAGTTTTATTTTTAAAAGTAATTTTCCAAGGAAAAAGTAGTTGGGTAACCAGTTCACACTTGGGCCAATGGCACAGGCGCACTAGTTTGAGGAATATCCCCACCACTGGACGTTACACATTGTACAGCCCAAGACAAATTTTATCAAAAGCCTAAACATACCTGAATCATGAGAGGTGTTAGAAGTTAGAGGCACCCTATGCTTACAACTTTCCAGTATAAGAGGCCTCCTCCAGGCGTGAGGTGCCTTCTGTTTTTGAGGAGGGATTATTAATTAACGTGCATATGTTGCCCTGCCAAATATGCTAGGAATTTTTTCCCAATGCTTTTCTTTGGGAGCTACATTTTGGTTCTCGTACTTTCAATAGGAGATTGTGCAGTAGTGCATTAGATTTTACATTATTTAGGGCATCTCCACTCCACTCCTGCAAACACCCCTTTTCATTAAATCTTGCAGCCTGATAGCATAACTCTTATATTGATGTCCATTTTGCAGTGGTCATTTTAAGCCCTTTAAAAAAATATTCTACTATGGATTTGGACAGTGACTATTACTCCTCCAGATGTAAAGATATAAATGGTCTTTGACTGTTTAAAAGGACGTTTATGACGTTTGTGGGTGGGGACAGTGATCATTAAACATTATTCTATTTTAACATAAAGGAGTTGTTTACAGTTTTGGAGTGGCGATTTCTTCTAATGCACCATGTTTGTCTAAGGATTCTATATTTGGATAGACTGTGGGTGGTGGGTGGCTTGCTATTTCTTATCAGTCGACTGTGGGTTGAAATTAGTATCGCCTGTCAAAGTCCATCTGGCCTGTGGAAAATGGAAACCCAAAAAAGCGAAGTCCCAACTCATAAAAGGTCAAAAAGAATTTAAACGAGTCATACTAATTACAAGGCAAAATGGAGGGGCCCTGAAGGAGAGGGCTCCTTGAGGTCTACCAGATCTAATTGGGCAGTTACCAAGACCAATTATCAACAAGACCATTCTACAAAATTCACATTACCATTACCACCATACAAATCCACATGAAAACCATTATGTGATGGATCGTGCCAAGTACAAGCCACTGTGCCTGTTCAATGCCCCTTCCAAAACTTGGACTTATAGGGCTCACGCAAATTCCACACAAGTGCCTCAACTTTGGCCAAATGGCCTGGAATGTTCCAACATGAGCATAATCACTATCAACCCATGTTTGAACATGTCCTGGTCTGTTGGTACATGAGAATTCTTTGTAGACCCTTTCAGATTTGAGGTCCATCCCAAAGCTCATAGGCCACGGAGAGGGACTGAAAATCCAAAAGAGTCTAAACCCAGACCCTTCACCTACATAAAGAAATGACAGATTTTTTACAGCAATCTTTTGATGTTCTTTCAATTCTTCTTTTCCTTTTTTGTTGTATGCTATAGATATTGCAACACTTTCATCATTCTTCCTTTTTGTTTTTGCACGTCTTTGTGAACTCCTTGTTAGTAGTTGTAGAGCAAGCTAGAAGTTTGATGTTGTCTTCATGTTTTGTGCTTGAATACATTTGTCTTTCTTTGTGATTTTTGTTTCAGTGCACATCTCATGTTTGATTTTTATTTTGACTTTTCTTTTTTATTGTGTGTTTCTTTTTCCTCAGATGATTTTTTTTTTAAATGTTGATATCAGCAGTTTTTGCTTCAACAGATTTCTTTTTTTGTTTTAGCATTTGCCATTTGTGTGTGGCTACATTGATGTAGTTTTTTCTATCAAGAGAGCTATAAAGATAATGCAACACCAGAGCAAAGATTGGTAGATTGTCTAAGAAAAAACCACCCATGCAAATGTTATTTGGAATTAACAAAGAGAAAGTTGTATAGATGTAACACAAAAAGAGAGTGAAAAAAAATCTTGGTAGATTGCTTAAAAAATAGCTCCTATTGCAAGTGGTAGGGAAAAGTTAGATTTTTGTTACACATGTCAATGTTGAGGAGAATGAGCCCCAACATAAAATAATCAACATGTTTTGATGACATGTGCCTACCATTAGTATTTTTTAAAGTTAAGGGCATCTTTGCCCCAAGTCGAAAATATTTATTAAAAATATTTTTCACCTAGCAATAAATATTGTTGGTAGCAATGACAATTTTCATTTTATTTTATAGTATTTCAAAATCAAAATGTATCAATGCATCATGCCATCATGCATTATGTTCTGTTATCATTATGAATCCATGATACATATACATTTTATAAATAAGGGGGGGAAAATTTTCAAAATCATATGGACAAGAGCATACCATGTTTTTCGGTTTATGGTTGTTGTAAGGTAGTTATTAATGTATCAAAAAATATCAATACACCACTCATCGGTAAGTGGTATATTGGTATTTTTGAAATTGACACCTAGCATACATATTTTCCTACCACTTTTCAACTATAAAGCTCAAATTATTACATGACACATGTTTCTTGATACATTAAGGATTAGTTGATACACTAAGGACTTTTTCAATTGAAAGTTACCATGCATGTCTAAACATAGCATGAGCAGGAAGGTTTTTTCAAAATACTTGGACAAGGGGTTGCCATGTTACTACGTCTATGGTTATTATAAGATAATTCCTAATATATCACAAAAATAGTAATACTCTACCCACATGTTGTGTGATTATTGCATTCCATGTATGACTATTTTTTCACACATGACAAATTGATGGCTACATATAAAAAATTGACACCTAGTCTATGTTTCTTGCCATTTTTCAATTGTAGCCAATTATCATTTGCCATGTGTTTTTTTAATATATTAAGGATTTGTTGATACACTAAAAAACAATTAGTTGAAAGTTCTCATACATGCCTAAACATGACAAAGGTGGGAATGTTTTTTCAAAATCCATGCATAAGAGATTGCCACATTTTTATATCTATGGTTATTACAAGATAGTTGTTAATGTATCAAAAAATTGCAATACAATATTCACACATTTGTGAACACTACATTCCATATATCACCATTTGTTTTCCATGCATGACAAATGGATGGTTACATATCAAAAACTAACATAAAATCTATATTTCCCACCACTTTTCAACCATAACTAGTTTCTATTTGCCAAATGTTTTTCAAAACCTTAAATATTTGTTCACACATTGATGATTTTTTGATACATTGAAGATTTTTCAATTCACAATTGTTATGCACATGTTTAAACATAGCAAGGGTGAAAATGTTTTTTCAGAATACATGGACAAGAAGTTGTTATTATTTCACATCTATGGTTATTATAAGGTAATCATTGAAATATCAGAAAAAAACAATAAAATATTCACCTTTGTTAGCAACATTATCTATGTATCATCATTTTTCATGCACATGGTAAATATATGGCAATTGGCATTTAATCTACAATTCCCACCAGTTTTCTATTACAACCAATTGTTATTTGCCAGGTGTTTTTTGATACACTAAAAATTTGTTGATACATTAAAGATTTTTTAATACATTAAAAAAAAAAATTGAAAGTTGACATGCACATGTGTTTAAACATAATAAGGCAATTTTTATAAAAAAATACGTGGACAAAAGATTCTCATGTTTGCAAGGTTACGGGTAAGGTAAAATAGATTTTTATTTAATCAAAAAAAAAATGTTAATGGCACATGATGTGAACAATACATTTAGTGTACTATCATTATTCCACACTTGATAAATAGTGACTACATATGAAAACTTGACACTTGGTCTCTGTTTCCCATCAGTTTTTGATTGTAACCAATTGTTATTTGTTGTCTGCATTTTTGAAATTTGAAATTGTTGAACAAAACATGAAATTGATATGTAGTCATTGTATCTTTCAAAAAAATCCATCCTAATGGAATCTTGCTTCAAAAATAATCGTAATTACCATTTAAAAAAATTTAATTTCCTTTTAAGCAAATATTCCAAAATGTGCCATGCATGATCATTTCCATTTCCCATAGTTAAAGGTGTGAACCATTAATTAAACAATGGGTATGGCCTAAAAATCCTATGATACATTCATGGATTGATGCACTAATGCATTAATACAATGCCATATTAATACATAAATACATTAATGTATTAATATACTAATACACTAATGTATTACATCTGAAACATAAATATTTTATTATGCATATGATACTTTTGACATATGACACTTTGAAATGTATGATGTAAATAATTGCATATGAAAGTACCACAAGTCCATGATTTATTTGAAAGATTTGCAAATTTGAAAAATGTATTATACAATAACAATGCCATTATACATTATAATATTGAATTAGTTACTTCTAGGAGTTGCACCTCAGTGTATCACTTTTGTTCATTAAAAATTTCATGAAGAAAATTTCAATATATTAATGGATGGAAAATAGAATCCCACATGTACACTAATACATGTCACTATTGGATAGGAAAAGTAAGTAAACATCAAATAGTACATTGCCAAACTCAATTAACAATATTCAAGTTCACACAAACTAAAGTTTAATCCCCAAACAACTCAAGTGCATTAGGAAGGATGATTACATCCATTCTGAATTGAACATATTCACCACTAAATTGCCCATACAAATAGTCACAACTTTGTTTATCCTTCATTCCATGCTTCTTTATGAGCTTTTGAATTTTTTGTTTTTTTTATAATCTAAAGGATGAATAAGTTTGTAAAGTTTATGATATTTTATAATTTGATGTGCAACATTATCTAAATTCATACATTGATACAATACAACTTGATACATTAAAATATTAAAAAGAATAATTTGAATATCACATTTTAGATTCATTACATGTATTGCTTAGATGTTTTATTGTTCAAATACTAAAACATTACAACACTAGTACACTAACATTTCAATATTGATGACCAAAATTTTAACCTACATGAAAACCTTAGAAAATTTTGGAAAAAAATTCAAAATTTGAATAATTTGAAGGAAAAAATGATTTAAATCATAGATTTAATATCAAATATTGTGAATAATGAATGGTTAATTTAGGATTTGACATTAAATGATCAAATGTTTTTTGAATGTACCACAATTATAATTGGTGTATAATATTGTTATTTTTTCATTTGATCCAAACCCAAAAAAATTCATGAAAACATGATGTGGTTTATAGATGTTTACTTACGTGTCAAAGTCATTTTCATTTTCTTTTCTTGAATTGTTTTATTTCATTTGATTTCATTACACTTTTCCATTCTAAGGTAAAATAGTACTAACTTCACCATTTCTATGCGTCATTTTTTGAATGTTGAAATTGAATAAAATGGTTAAAAAGCTAAAGAAAATATGTACAAGCAATTGCACATTAAATTTAGTATAAAATACATTGTAGTAAACTTTGCAAATGCACCAAAATGTTTTAAAGCAAAGTGCATTCAAAACAAGTTCACACCATGAAAATAATCAAAATATATGCCACACATTTGAACATAAGAAGCCTTTCCACATCATTATAAATGTATCAATTTTCTAATACATAGACTTAGTTACATTGATACAATAAAACTTTGAGGCAAAAAAAATCATTAATATAAGGAAGTAACAAACCCTCAAAATTGTCAATGCATTTGTGAAAATGTAACAAATAACTAAGTTCACAAATTATAAATAATGTATAGGTGGGGAACAAAGAAAATCTTATAATTTTTTTTGTTTTGAATAACAAAATAATTCTTTGATTTGATTGTTGTTAGGAATCACACAAATTGTTGTTACCTTTCATTTAGTTATTAATTTTAGTAACATGAATTGATTCAAGTTGTGAAAAATGCAAAGTTGATCAAGAAGTTCAAATTTTCTATCAATAAACATGCAAATGCACTTAAAACAAACATAAAGAAACATAATTTTACTTGTGATACATGGTATCATAGCCTTTTTTTTACCTTTTTCATTGTGGGTGTAAACTTAAACTCAAATTGGTTGCCATGTCCACAATATGGACTTGAATTTGGGTTGGTTGCCATGTGCACAATATGGACTTGAACTTGGGTTGGTTGCCATGTGCACAATGTGAACTTGAACTTGGGCTAGTTGTGGTGTGCACAAAATATAGATTATCCAAATGTTTATTCACCATGGAAATTTCACAATGACAAACAAATGTTTTCTATTTTGTTCAACTCACTAACTTCCAAGGAGGAAAAAAAATGCACTATCTTACATACTTAGCAATGAAATTGTTTTCAAAAGTTACAATGAATATGAAAGTATTCTACTAGCAACATCACTCACCTTCATATGTTTATCATTGTTTAATTTTCAAGAATAATTTGAGTATTAAAACTATTCCTACTTAGAATTACTATAAAGAAAAAGGATGGAAAAAAGAAAAGGGAGAGGGAAAAAGAAAAGGTGTTCAAGAGTTGTTTTTTTATCCCCTTTTCTACAAAACATTAGCTCCTTTTTTTCTTGTTCCTTGACTTTTCCAACAAATAAGAAATTATATAAGCACCCACCAATAGATAATGCAATAGTCCACACTAAAACAATTAGTTTGCAAACAAAATCCCTCGCCCAAATCCTAAAGGTTGAAAAAAATGCAACAACATAATTAGTTTGCAAAGAAAGTGAAAAAGAAAAAGAAAACAAGAAGTGCAAACTATAGCCACTTTAAACCTTAAGCAATGCATCATGGTCATGACATTGGGCATTTATGTTCCATGATTTGGCCATAAGTACTTAGATGATACTAAAATCTAGTCATGGTTATGTAGTAGTAAACAAATGTTTGATACACTATGGGCATGACACAAAGTTACCCCATGGATTTTCCCAAAAAGAAATTATTTCACATTTTTTCCCATCCATTTTCACCTATTTAATTTTTTTGAATAAGGTAGACCCCTATTGTAAACACCTACCATCAACACTTGGCGATCATTTTATGTTTCAAGAAAATGAATTTTGTGGAAGGAAAAATCAAAATGGAGTTTTGGGATGTTGTGTTTTTTTATATTATTGAGGTCATGGATTGATTAATTAATGAAACATCTTTAAGGTCACGGATGTCAATGTCATGGAGTTCATTCGTTTGAATGTGCATCCATGTACTTAACTTTGAATTCAATTTTAGTTCATTCTTAATTAACAATTCTAGTTAAATTTTGATTCACTTCCATTTAATTCATAGTTAACTTCCAGTTGATTTTTAGTTTATTTTAATTAAGTTTTAGTAAGTTTTAATCAAATCTGAATTAATTTCTAATTAATTCAAAGTCAATTTCAAATATAATCTTAGTTAACTGCCAATTAACTCAAAGTTAATTCATAAATAACTCCTAATTGAGTCCTAGTTAATACTTAATTAATTCCTAGTTAATTTTTAGTTAAATCCTAGTTAAGTTTAATTAACTCTAAGTTGATTCATAATTAAGTTTCAAGTAAATTTTAATTAACTCATAGTTAACTCTTAATTAGAAAAGTTTTCATGAATGTTTTTTATTCAATGCACACATAGAAGTGTTTTTGGAGGTTTCCTTGAGCTAGGTCCCCAAAAAGGTATAAATGGAAGTAAAACCCCTCATTTCTTTTAATCTATTCAACATTAGTCTTAGGCACAATCTTGCACCATAACCTCATCATGTTCTTTTCATGCTCATATTTACATATGTTAGCATAATAAATATCCATTTTCACATTTATCTTGCCCATCTCATGTTTTTGTTTTTATGTTCTTGTTTTTGCATCATGTAATCTTTTATTGTTCCTTGTTTGAAAATTAGACTTAAACCTTTCTTTTGGCCTTTGTTCTTGTGGGTCTTTGTGTCCTTGATAGTTTCATTACCTTGTCATGTTCTTTTCATGTTCATATTTGCATATGTTAACATAATAAAGATTCATTTTCACGTTTATCTTACACATTTCATGTTTTTGTCTTTTAATTTTTGTGTTTTAATTTTTGAATCACATAATCTTATTTTCTTCCTTGTTTGAAAGTTAAACCTAAACCTTTTCTTGAGTTTTTGTTCTTGTGGATCTTGATGTCCTTAACACTTAAATAAAAAGGTTCTTTTTTTTTCTTCTTTTTTTTTCAATTTTAATATCATGTTGGTTCTTGTTTTTGTGCTTTTGTTCATTAGAAAAATCTATTGCAACTACTTTTCAATGTTCACAATCCCCTTGAATTTTCATCAAAAAACATCTTGTAACTTTTCTTCATGATCTCATTATATCTTCTTTTCTTGTGATTAATTTTCATTGTCTCCTTGGAAAGAGATTTCATTAAAGGTATAGGGAAAAAAACCAAAGAAAAGATTAAAAATAAAAAGATATAAAATTAAAAATAAAGATGTTAAAAGATTTTTCTATAAGCTAAATGGTACTTTCCAAGGGTTGGAAGTTCCATTTATAGGTTGGCAAGTGAATTTTAGTTGTTACTAACATTTTGGTAAAATTGAGGCTAATGGGCATCCCCAAAATATAGTAAAAAAGATTCATTAGTTCTTTATGGGTGTGGAAATCTATGCTAATCATTAATAATTATGAATATTCAAAATGGGTACTCAAGCATAGGTTTCTACTAATGTTGTGTAATTTTTCCTTTTTTAAAAGAACCGCTAGTCCTAATTTTGACAGTGTAAGATTTATTTGGAGATTTTTCAATTAAAGATTTGAGTCCAATTCTTCCAATTTCTAAACCTTTTGGTTTTGATAATTCTATCACATTTTTTCAATTGAATCTTTTATTTTAATCATTTGGCTAGTTACTTATATTCATTAACCTCAAAAAATTAAAGTTTAGATGTAGGTCATATGTGCAAACAATAATCATGCAATAAAACAATGTGTCTAATTTTTTCAATAGAAATTTATTTAGGCATTTTTTTTATTTTTTCTTTTAAATCAAAATATTGATGCACAACAAATATACATGTGTGGGTTCATTCATGGTTGAGGTTTGAAAAAAATGAATAAGGATTCATAGACTAGTGTTTTTCATTAATTTTTACAAATAACATTTTCATGAGACAAATTTAAGTGAGAAAATGTGAATAGTCCAAGTTAAAATAATTTGTGTGGTAGCGGTGATTTTCACGTGTGTACATTATAATACATGCATTTGCGGTGGCTGGTAAAAGGCGCAGCAACGCTATGCACCTGCAGAAAAGAGTGTAATAAATATGATCTAACTGTTTCTTAGTGTTTCTGATCGGGTCATCATAATGATTCGTCCAGGTCGTTTGCTCTTACTACTCTCCCAACCTATGTGCCGTCCCAGTTTCACTTTTATCGGTGGGGTTGTAAACAATAAAAACTAAAGTTGGATGAGAAATGTTTTTTTGCAGGGTAACATACTGAGCACAGCTGGAGATGCTCTGAACTTGGATGTGATCCATATTTTTTTGCTCTTATTAGTCTTCAGAGATCCTCTCTAATATTGTTTCTTAATTTCAAATAATAAGCTGAGATTGATGAAAGAATCGAAATGCCTCAAACCCCTCAGCTGCTACTTCTTCATCCACACAACAGCATATGCATGAAGATGCCAGAAGCTCAGAAATTCAAGTTATGATCTTTATTCTCAGGTGTGGACCCGTTACAAATCGGTCATGAGTAGCTGCCGCTCATACAAGAATTCAGTACATAAGATCCATTCCATTTGCACATTCATCTATATTAACTGATTCGTTCATGCCTCTTTCCACAGCCTAGCTACCACCTAGCAAACAAAACAGTTTTGGTGGTACATGCACGGTCCGAGTACTCTTGTGGGTGCTCAGGCTGGCCATTCCCATATCAGCTGGAAGGTGAGATCTGGCTGTTGTAAGAACATGCCACTGCTGTTGACATCCCAACTGCAGTCGATACAGTTGTGTAGCATGGAAGCGTTAGAACCTGGAACATTGGAATTGCCCCAAAACCGAAAGGTTGCATACCTGAAAGGAACCATCATCCTGAACGCGCAATCGTAGTACCAGTTCGTGACCGTGTCAAACGGGAAGATGTAGAGCGAGTTAGAAGGTGTGGCCACAAAGGTCGGATTAATGATGTTGTTGGAAAAACAAACGATGCTCATGTTGGTAGTAAATTCGCTCCTAATGCTCATCGTTCCAGTCCCAGCTTCAACACGACCGCTGCCGGCCATCAGCAACGAGAACGCCACGGCCATGATCATAGCCACCAACATCCTCTCGCACTGCAGGGTCGAACCCTTCGATTCCAAGCTCTGATATCCCATCGCAACTTCTTAGTCTCGACGTCGACTCTCCTTTATTTCAGTACTGATGCCGTCACTGTCTGCGATCCGCAATTGATCAACTCGCTTAATCCGATAACGAACCCAGTGAACACAGAAGAAAAA
>Ga0116231_10013043_pt1 | contig 11855 bp, 11 predicted proteins | sample S1TSphgellanicum_2_FD_89695 | JGI IMG/M metagenome (GOLD analysis project Ga0116231, IMG submission 89695) | Host-associated microbial communities from peat moss isolated from Minnesota, USA - S1T2_Fd - Sphagnum magellanicum MG | ecosystem: Host-associated > Plants > Peat moss > Unclassified...
GATCGAGCATGCATGAAGCCGACCCGCGGGTCGGCGACGCCGCGGCCGCGCAAGTAGGCGACGATCCCGGTTCTCGCCCCGTCGAGCAAGACTTGCGGCGAAACATTGCGATAGTAGTTGTCGGTAATGGTGGTGTAGCCGAACTCGGTCTCAATGAGATCGAGCAGGCTCACCTCGGTCCGCGCGACCGGGCCGGCCGCGGCAGGGCGTTCTGGAGTGCCAACCAGCGCTGCCGCGGCCAGCACGGCCGGCGCGCATTTTACGATCCAAGGTGTCCGGGAGCGGGCGCCGTAACGCAATTACGTATTCTTTCGTAGATTAAGGAGCTGCCATCGTGCATTTTCTCGCACGAGCCGCGCTCGCTGCTGCCTTCGCGCTTCCCCTCACCGGGATCGCGTCCGCTGCGCCCGAGCCGCCGTTCAATTTCGACACCACGTACGGGAACTTACCCAAAGACGTCGTTCCGCGCGCGTACGCGATCTCGGTGACGCCCGATCCCGACCATCTCGCCCTGACGGGTTCGGAGACGGTCAAGATCGAGGTCCGCAAACCGACCAAGACCATCATCTTCAACGCGCTCAACATGACGTTCTCCCGCGCGAGCGTCGACGGCGTCGCGGCGACCGTCGTCCCCAACGACAAGACGCAGCGCGCGACGCTCACGGCCGGGAAGCTCCTCACGCCCGGGATGCACGTCCTCGCGCTCTCCTATAAGGGAAAGATGGAAACCGCGGGCCAGGGGCTCTTCCGTCAGCCGTACATCGGTGCCGACGGCAAGCAGCACGTGATGGTCTCGACGCAGTTCGAATCCACGGACGCGCGCCGGATGTTCCCCTGCTGGGACGAGCCGGCATTCCGTGCCGTCTACACGCTCTCGGCGACGCTTCCGGCCGCTTGGACCGCCGTTTCGAACATGCCGGTTGCTTCGCGCGTCGTGAAGGGTCCGACGGCGACCACGACGTTCCAGCCCACCGCCAAAATGGCATCGTATCTCGTCGTGCTCACCGCCGGCGATCTGAAGAGCATCTCGGGCGTCGATGCGAACGGCACGCGCCACGAGATCTGGACGACGAACGGCAACGAGCAAGACGGCCAATACGCGCTCGCCAATTCGAAGCAGATTCTCGAAGCCTACGACGCCTACTTCGGGATCAAATTCCCGCTGCCCAAACTCAGCTCGATCGCCGTCCCCGGCGGGTTCTCGGGCGCGATGGAAAACTGGGGCGGCATCACCTATAACGATCAGGCCTTGCTGCTCGGCAAGAGCGGCACGCTCGGCCAGAAGCAAGAGATCTATAGCGTGCAGGCGCACGAGATGGCGCACCAATGGTTCGGCGATCTCGTGACGATGAGCTGGTGGGACGATCTGTGGCTCAACGAGAGCTTCGCCTCGTGGATGTCGGCACGTCAAACGGCGCTTGCGAACCCGACCTGGCTCTGGTGGCAGACCGAGGACGGCGACAAAGAAGGCGCGATGCAAGCCGACTCGCAGATCACCTCGCATGCGATCCAAACCCATGTGACGGACGAACTTCAAGCCGAAGCTGCGTTCGATCCGGCGATCACCTACAGCAAAGGCCAGGCGTTCTTGCGCATGACCGAAGCCTACCTCGGACCGGACACGTTCCGTAGCGGCATCCAGCTGTACATGCAAGATCGCAAATTCTCGAACGCCACCGCGACCGATCTCTGGACGGCGCTGAGCAAAGCCAGCGGCAAAGATGTCGCTGCCTACGCGAACGGCTGGATCGCGCAACCAGGCTTCCCCGTCATCTCGGTGACCGCAAGCTGCGACGCGAGCGGAAACCGCACCGTCGCCCTGCATCAGGAACGCTTCCTGCTCTCAGGCGCCGCCGATCCCAACGCCACCACGTGGACCGTGCCGGTCGGCATCGCCAGCGGCAACGGCGCGCCGTCGTATACGGTGTTGAACGCACGCGATGCGAGCGGTATTCCGGCCGGATCGTGCAGCGAACCGCTGCGCGCCAACGCCGGCGATATCGGCTTCTATCGCGTCGCCTACGATCCGGCGACCCTTGCGACCAACACGAAGGCGTTCGCCTCGCTCCCCGACGACGACAAGATCGTGATGCTCGACGATCAGTGGGCACTCACGCTCGCCGGCAAAGCCGATCTCCGCTCGTATCTCGCGCTCGCGAACGCGATGGGCAATGATCACAATACGCGCGCGTGGAACCAGATTCTGGGTGCGCTCAACACGATCGAACGCGACGAACGCAGCAAGCCCGGCCACGACGCGTTCACGGCCTACGCAAGCGCGCTCGTCCACCCGCTCTACGATTCACTCGGCTGGGACCCGAATCCGAACGATGCGCCGCCGGTCCGCCAGTTGCGGCACGCGGTCATCGGCAGCCTCGGTGAATGGGGCGATCCCGGCGTGATTGCGGAAGCGCGCAAGCGTTTCGCGGCGTTCATCAAGGACCGCTCGACCTTGCCGCCCGACGAGCAAAGCGTTGTGATCGATACGGTCGCGACCTACGCGGATCAGGCGACATTCGATCAGATCCATGCGCTCGCGAAATCCGCAAAGAATGAAACGGAAGGACAGCGGTACTTCTTCGCGCTCGCGATGGCCAAGGATCCGAAGCTCGCGGAACAAGCGATGGAGATCGGGATCAGTTCCGAGATTCCGCCGCAGGCGGCCTCATCGCGACCCGGGTTCGTGTTCGGCACCATCGATTGGAACCCGGCGCTCGCCTTCGAGTTCGGCAAAGCGCACGGCAAGAAGATCTTCGAGGCCATGGATGGGATGAACATGGTGTTCATCGCGCTCTACGCCCCGCCGGCCTTCGCGGACGCCGCGCCGCTCGATCAGGTGCAAGCCTGGGTCACGACGCTCGTTCCGCCAGGCTCCGATGCCTTCATCCAACGCGGCATGGCAAGTGCGAAGCTCGCGCAGCAACTCCGCGCGCGCATCGTGCAACAAGCCGACGCCGCAATGCAAGCCGCCAAAACCTAGACCTAGACCTAGACCTACAACAATGTAATGTCATCCTGAGCCTGTCGAAGGATGGGCCCGCGAAAATGATGCGAGGTTCAGCCACGGTCTCGGCGTAACGCGCCACTTGGCTGCCAGGCCCATCCTTCGACAGGCTCAGGATGACACTCAAATAGATCGCGATAAACTCAATCTGGTCGGGATACGTTCAGACTGATCGCGTGGTTCAGACTGATCGTGCTGAGGACACGGACGAAACGGGTGGGTTAGTTCTTCGGTCCCGTGACCATCATGCGCGAGAAGAGGCGGTCGCGGAGCGGCGGGATGGCGCTGATGACTGCGCCGGCGCGGGCGGGGAAGCCGAGTAGATACGCGCCTTTCGATTTCGGATCGAGCAAGGCGTGACGGATCGCGTCCACGACGACGCTCACCGGCATGCCGTTCTTCTCTTCGGTTTCGGTGACGCCGACGAGATTGCGCAGGGACGCGCCGTACGGCGCTTCCGCCGCCGCAGGCAGCCGCGCGAGCAGCTCGTCGGAAGCCGCGCGTCCCTTCGCCCAAATCGGCGTTTTTACCGATCCCGGCTCGATCAGCGCAACGCGGATTCCGGCCGGAGCAAGTTCGAACCGCAGCGCGTTCGATGCCGCGCGCAGCGCGTGCTTCGATGCGCTGTACGGCCCGAGCAACGGCGGCGTCAGCCTGCCCGAGATCGAGCCGACGAAAACGACGCGGCCGCGGCCACGCGCGCGCAAGAGCGGGAGAAACGCTTGCGTCACGGCGAGCGCGCCGAAGAAATTCACGTCGAACTGACGGCGCAGTTCGTCGAGCGGTAAGAACTCGAGCGGCCCGGCGACCGCGATGCCGGCGTTGTTGACGATCCCCAGCAGGGGAACGCCGCCGCTCTCGACCGTTTGTACTGCCGCCGCGATTGCGGCCGGATCGGTGACGTCGAGGCGGACGGCGCGCAGGTTCGTATGCGCCGCCGCGATGCGGCGCGCGTCGTCGTCGCCGCGCACGCCCGCGTAGACGAGGTGGCCGCGCTGCGCGAGATCGAGCGCGCAGGCTTCACCGATCCCGCTCGACGCGCCGGTGACGACGATCGACTCGGTCATCCGTGGATGTGTCCTTTGCGCGCGTCGGCGTTGAGCCGATTTTGAATCGCCGCGTTGCCGAACACAAGATCGATGAAACCCGGCAGGCGATTCGCGACGAACACCACGCCGCGATACCAACCCGGGACGATCACGCGCCGGCGCGGCCGATCGATCGCCGCCACGATCGCATCGGCAACGATCGCCGGATCCGGCAAGCCGTCGCCCATCCCCGCGTTCATCGCCGTGCGCACGAACCCGGGCTCGACGAGCGTGACGCCGATGCCGTCGGCGCGGACTTCACGACGCACGCTATCGGTGAGCCCGCGCAGCCCGAACTTCGTTCCCGAATAGATTCCCATCACGCCGACTTCGCCCGCGACCGAACCCACGTTCACGATTGCGCCGCGGCGCTGCGCTTTCATTACGGGCAGTACCGCGCGAATCAACCGCGCGGCGCCGAGCAAATTGATCGCGACGACGCGTTCCATGCGCGCGTCGGTATCATCCGCGAGCGACGGCGTCGAGCCGATCCCGGCCAGGTTCACGAGCGCGTCGATCCGGCCGAAGTCGACCAGCGCGCGCGCCGCAAGCCGCTCGACGTCGGCGGCGACGGTGATGTCCGTTGCAACCACGGTCGCGAGCGCACCGGCAGCGGCGAGTTCCGCGCGTAAGTCATCGAGCAGAGCGTCCTGCGGCGCAGCCGCAACGACGCGGAACCCCGCCGCAAGCAGCGCGCGCACCGTGACGACACCGATCCCGCCCGACGCGCCCGCAACGATCGCGACGCGCGTCTCGCCGTTTGCGTTCACGACGGTTCGCGCATGCCGACGCCGTAGCGCGCCGCGAGCTCGCTGCCGAAGTAGCCGCCGATCAGAAAGATCGCGGATCCGCTCGCGGTCAGCGCGATCCCGAGCACGGAGCCGGGCGCCGCGGCGCGCAGCGCCCAAGCTGCCGCGAACACGCCGATCGCGGCGAGGCTCCACCACAGATGCCCATTCGCGGTCCGGCGCGCCGCGCGCGGCATCGCCACCGTCGCGTAATCGATGTAGCCGGCGATCGCCGCGAGCACACCGACGACCGTCCCGGCCGCGATCGCGACGACGCTTACACGAAACCAGAACGGATCGTGCGTTACGCCGCCGGCGATATCGGTGCCGACGGCGCCGGTCCAGAACGCGACGGGAAAGGAAACCAGCATCAGATGCACGGGATGACCGCGTACGACCGCTTTTCCCTGCATCGTTCAGGCCGCGATCGCCGAACGCCGGAAGCGCACGAAGATCAGCGCGAGCACGATCAGCAGAGCGATCGGCGTGTAGACGCTCCCTTCGGGACCGACCGTCCCGCCCGACGTCAGCACCGCGCCGTGAAACGTGCTGGTGAGAAAATTTTGGGTCGGTCGCAAGCCGCTATCGGGCGTGCCGAAAAACGCGGTTTGTCCCCAGTCCCATGCCGCGTGGAAACCGACCGGGAACCACAGCGTCCCCGTCCGCCACAGCGCGAACGAGAACACGAGCGCGAAGAGCACGATCCCGGCGATCCCAACCGGCGTCTCGCCGGGATTGTGCCCGTGCGCGAGTGCAAAGAGCACGCCGAGCACGAGCGCGGCCGGCGTGAACCGGATACCGCGCGCGAGCGTGAAGAGCACGTAGCCGCGAAAGAGATACTCTTCGCTGAGCCCGACGCCGAGGAACGCGAGCGCCCAGAGCAGCAGCCCAACCGCCGCAGCCGCACCGCGCGAGGCAACGCCGATCTGCAGATCGCCGCTCGCCGCGATCGCTCCGATCACGAGGGCGATGGCAACGAATCCCCAGACCGTCCCTTCCCAGAACCGGCCGCGAAACGCATCGCGCGCGGGCAAACCATACGCGCCCATCGGCCGCTTTTCGATCAGGCTCATGACCCATGCCGCGATCAGCAAGAGCACGATGACGAAGCCCTCGCCGAAGAGCGTGGCAACCGGCGTGAAATGCGAACCGCCGCGCAACACGCCGTGCAACGCGGGGATGACCGTGCCGCCGATGGCGACGATGCTGACCAGCACCACGCCTTCCACGAAAGCGAGAAGCAAAAAGATCGCGATGCGCCATCCGGCCCGGATGCCGTCGCTGCCGATGAAGATGTACGACACCGCGGGCAGCCTTCGCGCCCGCGGTGCGACCTCCGCCTGCGTTAGGCTTTCCCGTTGATCCCCTGGAGAATCAGCGCGTTCGTGATCAGTTCTTCGCCGGCGACGAGGCCGGTATCGTCGGCGCTCTCGATGCCGTCGGGATCGTAGAGGGCCGTGGGCTCGTCGTCGTCTTCGTCGACATCATCCACGGCGTCATCCGTGTCGTCTTCGAGGTCGTCGTCGTCGGGATCGTCGATGTCATCGGTCGTGGTGGTCATGCACGGATCGTTCCCGCCCGAGGGCGAAGGCAATCAGCGTGAAAGCGATTGTCGTCGGCGCGGGGCCGGGCGGGGCAACGGCGGCGCGCCTGCTCGCCCGGGCCGGTGCCGATGTCCGGATCTTCGAGAAAAGTACCTGGCCGCGCGAGAAAACCTGCGGCGACGGCATCTCTCCCCTCGGCGTTCGCGAACTGGAGCGCAGCGGGCTCAAAATTTCCGGTTTGGTCCATCTCGACCGCGCGCTCGTGAGCACGCCGCGGGGCACGGCGTTTCGCGGCGCGTGGCCGGCCGGCACCCCATGGGGCACGACGATCGCACGGCGCGAATTCGACGCGCAGCTCGTCGGCGCGGCGATCGTCGCGGGCGCGGCATTCGAGCACACGACACCGGTAACGAAGATCGTCGTTTACGACGACGCCGTCAGCGTGACGGTGCGCTCCGGCGAGACCGAACGCACGCTCGAAGCCGACGTCGCGATCGTCGCCGAAGGCGCGACCGGCGGCCTTGCAAACGCATTGAATTTCCCGAAGTACCGCTCGCGGCTGGTCGCAATCCGCGGCTACGTCGAGAGCGGAAACGCGCTTACGCCGGAATACGGGCTCTTTTACGAACGCGGATTGAGCCCGGGCTACGGCTGGATCTTTCCGATGGATGCGCATCTCGCCAACGCCGGCATCTGCATCGACGAGCGCGCGCTCAAGCGCGGCGGCGGCAACTTGCGGACGCTGCTGCAACGCTGGATCGATCGCAGCCCGTTCGTGCGTGAGATTCTCGGCACGCGGCTGAACCTCGACCGCGTGCACGGCGGGATCATCCCGACCGGACGCAAGATCCGCTCGGCCCCGCGCGTGTTTTTGATCGGCGATGCCGCCGGCGTCGCCGACCCGTTCACGGCGGAGGGGATTTTCGAGGCGATCCACAGCGCAACGCTGGCAAGCGAGGCGCTGACGACCGGCGATTTCGCCGACGCCTATCGACGGTACGAACGTTCGCTCGACGTATTCGACCGCAACGAACGGACGGCGCGTGCCATGCGCGCAACGTTCGGTCTCGCGATCGAGCCCTACGCGCGGCGTGCCGTGCGCGATCCCGCCTTCGCCGGCCGGTTGAACACCGACGTCTTCTTCCTCAAACCGAGCTTCACCGGATTCGTGCGCGACCTGATGCGGGCATAGCGTGGACGACGACGCCTTCGGACGCTTGATCGCGCCGATCACGACGGCTGCGTTTTTCGAGCGCTATTTCGAGCGCGAGGTGCTGCACGTCGCACGCGGGGACGCGGCCGCGGTCGCCGCGCTCTACGCCGTCGCCGACGTCGAGAACGCCCTCATCCTGGGGGCAAACGAGCCGGACCATTTCGCGCTCATCAAGACCGGCGCCGAGGCGCTCGCCGTCGACGCCTTCACGAGCTCGCGCAGCGTCGTTCGCAACCGGACGGCGCGCAAAGCGTCGCGGGCCCTGGTCGATCCGCGCGCCGTCCTCGACGCGTTCGCGCGCGGCTACACGCTCAACATCAAGGACGCGAGCGCCTATCAGCCGGCACTCGCGCTCGTGTGCAATCGCATTCAGACGCAGCTCGGAATGTACGTGCAGGCCAACGCGTATTTCACGCCGCCGCGCGCGCAAGGGTTCGAGCTCCACTACGACACACACGACACGCTCATCGTGCAGATCGAAGGCGAGAAAGCCTGGCGGATCCACGAACCCGTCGTGCCGCTGCCGCTGGAGATCCAACCGTTTTCGGCGGCGGCGCACGAGGGCAAGATCGGGACGCCGCGCGAGTTCACGATCCGGGCCGGCGACGCGCTCTACATCCCGCACGGGTTTCCGCACGACGCGCAAACGGCCGAGCGGCGCTCGCTGCACCTCACCTTCGCGATCTCGCCGATCAGGCTCATCGATCTGGTCGAATCGCTGGTCCACCTGGGCGCTCTCGGCGAGCCGGCGCTACGCGCCGCCCTGCCGCCCGGCTGGCAGCGCGATCCGGGCTTTGCTGCCCGCACGAGCGCGCAGCTCGCGGGACTGCTCCCGCGAGCGATCGCGTCCGAACGCATCCCACTCGCGGCCGAGCTCGCATTCAACGAACTCTTCGGCGCCACACGTACGACGGCGGCCGGCGCGTTCGATACGCTCGCCGCATTCGAATCGCTTGCGACGGCGTCGAAGATCCGGTTGCGCGACGACACGCCGTTTCAGTTGCGCGACCGCGGCGAGCGGCTCGACATCGTGTTGGCGGGGAAAGTCGTGACGATCCCCGCACTCGCGCGCGCGGCGTTCGCACGGCTTCAGACCGGGCCGGTTACCTTCGGCGAGCTCGACGCGCTCGTTCCCGATGGGCTCGGCCGGACGTTTGTACGCACGCTCGTAATGAACGAACTCGTGTGGGTCACGCCGTGATGCGCGCGTGCCGGTTCGTCCCGTCCGCGCTGGGCTTCGCGCTCGCGCTCGCGCTCTGCGCGTCCGGTGCGATCGCCGCGACCACGGCACGCGATCGCGCCGTGCCGCCCTACGATCACATCATCGTCATCCTCGAAGAGAACAAAACCTATGCGACGATCGTGAACGGGAGCGCTGCCCCGCATTTTCATGCGCTGGCGACCGAATACGGGCTCGCAACGCAGATGTTCGCCGAGAGTCACCCGAGCGAACCGAACTACGTCGCGCTCGTGAGCGGAACGACCGGCGGCATCACCGACGACGCGGGCTGGTTCACCGCCGGTCATCTGATCCCGCCGCCGGATCTCGCAACGCAACTGCACGCGAAGGGGCTTGCGTGGCGCGCGTATCTCGAGGATCTTCCGGCGCCGGGTTCGTTCGCGATCTTTTCCGCGGGTTCGGCACGTCGGCCCGCGGGGCTGTATGCCGCGAAGCACACGGCGTTCACGAACCTTGCGAGCGTGCATCACGATCCGGACGTGCGCCGCGAGCTCGTCGGATTCGACGCGTTGCAGGCGGATCTCGCGGCCGGCAGCGTTCCGGCGTTTGCGCTGATCGTTCCGAATCAGTGCAACGAGATGCACAGCATCCGTTCGCCGGCGGCGCCGCCCGATTGCCGGCACGACGACGACGCGCTCGTCCGGCGCGGCGATGCGGAGATCGGCCGGCTCGTCGCGAGCATTCAGACCTCACCGTTCTGGGCGCGCGGCAACAACGCGATCGTGATCACCTTCGATGAAGACGAGGATGACGGGCGCGTTGCGGGCGAGCCGGTGCGCTGCTGCGTGAACGACGCGCAAGATCCGGGCGGCGGCCACATCCCGACGATCGTCATCACGAATCATGGCCCGCGCGGCGTGCGCGACGCGACTCCGTACGATCATTACAGCATCCTGCGCACGATCGAGGACGCGCTCGGTCTCGACGGCCACGTGCGGCACGCCGGCGATCCTGGGGTGCAGCCGATGACGCCGCTCTTCGCCGTCCGGCCGTAACGGGCCGAAGGCCTACCAGTATTCGGTGCCGGGGTCGCCCTTGATCGGCCCGGTGAGCGCGCGCGTCACCCAACCGCCGTAGAACCCGCCCGGCTGCGGCGTCACGCGCTCGTCGCCGACGTAACACGCGTCCATCTTCGCGGCATAGAACGCGAAGTAGCCCGCGATGCGCTCGTATCCCATCCCGAGATCGGTCAACGGATCGGGATACGACCACGCGCCGTTGCGCACCGACCGCTTTCCGGTCACGACGTCATACGCGTACGCGACGCCTTTCCACTCGCACACCGTCCACTGCGGCGTGCGCACCAAGAGCGCGAGATCGCAATCACCCGGCGGCAGGTAGTAGCACGGTGCGCCCGCCGTCTCGACGATGCGCAGCGCCGCCGCCGAATCGGCGACGGTTTTTCCGGCGAACTCGACGCGCACGCGCAGCACCACGTCCTCGACCCGCGGCGGACGCGGAAAATCCCAGACGCTCTCTTGGCCCGGCCCGGGGACGGCGATCAGTCCGGCCGGCGGGCGGACCGAGCGCGGCGACCGGCTACGCTGCGCGAGCCGGAGCAATTCATCGGGCGACGGAGGCGGACGCACGCCGCGGCTCTTCGCGGCGGCGTCCGTCCGGACCGTTAGCCCGCTTGCGGGGAGCGGCGGTGCTGCTTCGGCGGCTGCGGACGGCGCGGGGGACGCGCATCGTTGCGAAACTCGGGACGCGGTGCCCGCACGGGCGCCGGCACCTCGACGACACGCTCGGGCAGCGCCGGCGTCTTCGCGCGCGGGATGCGGCCGCCGAGAACCTTCTCGATTTGACCGAAGTATTTTTCCTCATCGCCGCCGACGAACGTGATCGCATCGCCGGTCTTTTCGGCGCGCGCCGTGCGCCCCACGCGATGGACGTAGTCCTCGGGAACCATCGGCACGTCGTAATTGATGACGTGACCGAGTTCCGCGATGTCGATCCCGCGCGCCGCGATGTCGGTCGCAACGAGCACGCGGAACTTTCCGCGCTTGAAATCGGCGAGCGCTCGGGTGCGCTGCGCTTGGGAACGGTCGCCGTGGATACGGTCGGCGGGGACTTTATTGCGATCGAGCATCGCCGAGACGCGATTCGCGCGCGCCTTCGTGCGCGTGAAGACGATCGCTTGATAGATCGTGTTGTCTTTCAGTAACTCGAGCAGCAAATCGCTCTTGCGCATCGTGTCGATCGAGTAGACCGTCTGCGTGATACCGACCGCCGGGCCGCGCTGTGGGGCGAGATCGACGCGCTCGGGCGAGCGCAGCAGATCCTTCGTGAGCTCCGCGATCTCACGCGGAATCGTCGCCGAGAAGAACAGCGTCTGGCGCGCGGCGGGGATGAGTTTGATGATGCGCCGCACGACGGGTAAGAACCCCATGTCGAGCATCCGGTCGGCTTCGTCGATGACCAGATACGAAATCGTGTCGAGCGAGGCCGTCTTCTGCGCGAGATGATCGAGCAGCCGCCCCGGCGTCGCGACGATGATCTCGGTGCCGCGCTTGAACGAGCTGACTTGCGGGTTGAACCCGACGCCGCCGAAGACGGCGGCGACGCGGACGTCCGTGTGCTTCGCGAGGCCGGTGAGATGCTGGGTTATCTGGAGCGCGAGTTCGCGCGTCGGCGCGAGCACGAGGGCATGGGTCGTACCGCGCGGCTTTGCCATCAGCGCTTGGATCAGCGGGATGCCGAAGGCGGCCGATTTGCCGCTTCCCGTCGCAGCGCTCGCAAGCACGTCGCGGCCGGCGAGGGCCGGCGGAATCGCCGCGGCTTGGACGGGGGTGGGTTCGCTGAACCCAAAATCGGACACGGCGCGCAGTAACTGCGGCGCAAGCCCCAGGTCGGAGAAATTCAAAATATCGTTCGTTTCTATCGTTTGCGCAATTGATCGGCAAACTCGAACGATCGCGCTGGGTGACGGGTTATTCTCTCACACACGCAAAGCCGGGTCAAGGAGAAACGTCGCGATC
>Ga0116231_10013044_pt1 | contig 11854 bp, 8 predicted proteins | sample S1TSphgellanicum_2_FD_89695 | JGI IMG/M metagenome (GOLD analysis project Ga0116231, IMG submission 89695) | Host-associated microbial communities from peat moss isolated from Minnesota, USA - S1T2_Fd - Sphagnum magellanicum MG | ecosystem: Host-associated > Plants > Peat moss > Unclassified...
AAATATAAAATATTTTTTTAAAAAAATTTGTATAAAATTTTTTTTTTTATTTTTTTTACTTTTTTTTTTTTTTTTTTGGTGTGACTTATTGAATATTGTATAATTTTATCAAAGAAAATTAAAAAAATCAATTTTTTCTTAAAAAAAAAGGAAAATTGGTCCTCACACTCTTGGTATAGTTGGAAAGCCTATTTGATGAGTGAGATTTCCTTGAATATAATTTCTTAATTTTTTTTAGACCGATGGTGTACTCAGAGATATATTAAAATTTCAAAAAATAATTCGGAATTAGCTGAAATTAATTATTATTATTATTATTATTGTTATTAATTAGTGAGTCCGACTAAAAATTGATTATTTTGAGCTTGTGGGTTGCCTTTGAAGAAGAGGGTTTGGAAGTGAGTCTGAGTAAAACTTGATGATTTTGAGCTTGTGGGTTGCCTTTGAAGAAGAATTAACAAGAACAATTTAAGAAGAAGTAAAGGGGCAGGGGTTTAGGGTTTAGGGTTTTGGGTGGCACATTGTCAACATAACAACAACTGGAGCTGAAACATAATAGTAGTGGGCTTGGTGGTGTTATTACAACAATGTCCAACTCCATGGAAGCAAAGTATGGGTCTAAAGTGAAGAGACAAAATGGCAGATCTGACACACAAACCTTTTGCATTGATTGATTACCTGATTCCTACATATCAAAAGAAAGGACTGAACGAACTGCCATTTCTTACACTGGTCACAACAACAACAACAAAACCCAAAAAATTGCTACTATCAGGGATCTGGATCATCACCCAAAAACCTTTTACCTTTTGCTAAACCAAACCAAAAAAAAAACCCTAAACCCTAAAACCTTACCTTTTGCTACACCAAAAGCACCCTATAACCCTAAAACCTTACCTTTCTACATCACCCAAAAGCACCCTATAACCCTAAAACCTTACCTTTCTACATCACCCAAAAGCACCCTAAAACCTCACCTTTCTACATCACCCAAAAGCACCCTATAACCCTAAAACCTTACCTTTCTACATCACCCAAAAGCACCCACAACCCTAAAACCTTACCTTTCTACATCACCCAAAAGCACCCACAACCCTAAAACCCTCACCTCTCTACATCACCCAAAACCCTAAAACCTTGCCTTTCTAAATCACCCAAAAAATCCTAAACCCTTACCATTCTACATCACCCGAGAGCACTCTAAACCCTAAAACCTTACCTTTTCTAAATCGCCCAATAACACCATAAAGCCGAAAACCTTACCTTTCTACATCACCCAAAACCCTAAAACCTTGCCTTTCTAAGTCACCCCAAAACACCCTAAACCCTTACCATTCTACATCACCCAAGAGCACCCTAAACCCTAAAAGCCTACCTTTCTAAATCGCCCAATAACACCATAAAGCCGAAAACCTTGCCTTTCTACATCACCCAAAACCTTAAAACCCTATCTTTCTAAATCACCCCAAAACACCCAAAACCCTAAAACCTTACCTTTCTACATCACCCAAAAAAACCCTAAACCCTAAACCTTACCTTTTCAAAATCACCCAAAAACACCCAAAACCCTAAAACATTATCTTTCTAAATCACCTGAAAACACCCTAAACCCTAAAACCTTACCTTTTTATAATCTCTCTGGAGAACCCAATTATGTACCTACAATTGTTTTGTTACATTTGAAGCAAATGGGTTCAATAAAATAAAATAAAATAAAATTATAATTATAATTATAATTCTTTAGTGGTGAATTTTGGCACTGTGTTGAAAAATAAAAATAAAAAAAGAAAATATGTTTTGACCTGTCACATATTCTCTACTTAATTTCAGAAACAATATGGCCAAACATTTTAAAAAAAAAATTGGAGAAATTTTTTACCACTTAGTAGTAATAGTAGTAGTAGTAGTAGTAGTAATAATAATAATAATAATAATAATAAAATTAAAGTATTTCTACCAAAATGCTCAATCTTATGTTGAAAACAAACAAACATAATCTTAGGATATTAAATATTCATGAGCTAAAGAAATCTCAATTAATTGTAATATGATTTCAAGAATATTTCAAGAATATTTCAAGAGTAAAAGAGTTCATTTGAAATGAGATAAAAATTAAGTCAAAATTTCTTAAAGAATTTAATAAATATTTTCATTATTTCAACTAATCCAAATTTAGCAATGGATTTTTTTTTGAAATTTGATTTTTTTTGAAAAAAAAAAACTCTAATTTGGTGAAATAGCCAACCCCCATTTGGAATATCCCATTTTTATTTAAGTATTTAAAATCCACTTATTGACATTAAAAATAAAATTTATGAAATCATATTTTTAGAAATAAATAAATAAATAAATAAATATTTTGATTTGGTAAAATAGCCAACCCCCCTTTGGAATATCCCATTTTTATTAAGTATTTAAAATCCACTTATTGACATTAAAAATAAAATTTATGAAATGATGTTTTTAGAAATAAGTAAATAAATAAATAAATAACTATTTTGGGATTTAATATATTTTATTTTTACTGTTTAAAAAAGGCTTTAAAAGTTTTTAGTCAAATCTAAGGTACCAACTAGATACCTACTAACTACTTATAGGTAGGTAGGTATAGGTACCTAGTAGTGTTGTGTTCCGGGCCAGATCCCAAAATGAAATCGGGACCTGGAATGACGGGCCAATGGGCGTCTCGACATGTTCGGAATGTCAGTTTTTGGTCCCCGACGTCAGTCCGGCACGTGCCTAGGAGACCCCACCCGCGCCCCCCTTGCTGCCCGCTCTCCAAGCGGGCAGCCCAAACCCCAAAGAAAAAAGAAATTGACCTGCTGCATTTACTCCCCCCTATAGGCGCTCACTCGTCGGGTTCCAGCCCGGTTCTCACCTTCGGGAACCTGGAACCGGTGGGTAAGGGTATCACATATATACCCTTTATGGTTGCCTATTTTCTCAAAACCAAACAACCGGGCTGGGACCCTTGAACTGAGGTGATATTTATTTATTTATTTATTTCAATTTTGTGATGTTGCTCGAGTGGTAAATCACCCATAAGTATTATTTAGCCAAAAAATTAGCAATATTCAAAATATGAAAGTAGAAAAATCCTAAGCACCCTTTTCATATTGTTGACAATTGTGGCTAATTTTGGCAAATTTTTTGGGATTTGTTTCATATATTTGGCAAAAAAAGGGGGATATCTTACATAATTTTTACTTTTTTTTCAAGCAGGGAATTTGTGACAATTTGTGACAGAATACTCTTTTTTTAATTATTTTTTTCAAAATATTTTTCACAAAATGGTGAGAATTAGCCACAAACAAAAAAGAAAAATCACTGCATTTAAGGCACAATCTGGGTTGAAATTGGCGAAACATGGGTGGAGATTTGGCGAAACTGCGAGTCGTCACTGCAAGGGGAGAGAGAGCGGAATGGGTGAGGATGGGAAGGGAAGGGAAGCGAATGAAGCGGAGCGCGGAGAAAGAGACTTTGCCGTTTGCGCAAAACAAACGAGAGAGAGAGAGAGAGAGAGAGAGAGAGAGAGAGAGAACAAGGCGGCTGCGACACCAGAGGAGCTAGTCTACAGTACGCTCGCTGCCTGCACTTCCTTGGAAATCCATGTCTAAGGTATCAGGATAGTAAGCTTTTTCTCCGTTTTTTTTTTCCCGCCCCCTTTTTTCTTTCTTGCTAGTGCCGGGATTTACATGTCGAACGGAGCTTTTCACTGTCTGTGACAAGCAAGCAAACAAGCAAGCACGCAAAAATACTTCTGCAGCACTGGTCGTCGGAGCCGGTGGCGGCAGCAACATCAGCTTCTCCTGAAGCTGCTCGAGCTCCTGATTCAACTGCTTGCAAAATTTGACGTCGTCATCGCCGAGCGACGTACCCGACGATGACGACCATCATGTTCCGGCTTCTTTTCTGAATCCTTTCTTTCTTTCTTTGTGCAGCCGCCGGCCGGCCGGCCGGCCGGCGTGGTCTGAAGCCTTTTTATTTCCCCCGGCGCGCGCGAGTCTCGATTCTCGATTTATTATATGTTATGATCGACTGATCCTTCTCTGTAGCCGGGCGCGGGGAGGCCTGCTGCACCAAGACAAGTTTTCTGAATGGTTAGAACTCTTTCAACTCGTGCAGGTCAATCGATTGATCATCATCATAGATGACATATCATCATGTGATGTTTTAGCTTGGTTTCTAGCTGAGCCTAAATATGCTGCATCCTGTGGAAATAATTGCAAGTTACGACATGACATTATTGATTCAAATCGCGGCGTTGCAGTATATATGAGGGCGCGTGACTAGAGCAGCAGCAGCTTCGATGCTTTTGTTCACAACAAGCTAGTAAGTGTAGTACTGCAGGATATGTTTCTGTTTCTTCTGTGATGTAGATGTGCGGCCGCGAAGACGTAGTAGCTTCTTCTTGCTGACGACGTAATACGTTCTATTGTCGATAAATTTCGCAATTAGACGTTTCTTGCTCTGCCCAAATCCAAGGTTCAAGAATCACGTCGGCGGCCTGCTCGCACGCGGATATCTTGTATCGGAATAGTTTCTTGTCGTCGATGTTCCGTGTCGAATATCTTGCAGAAGTCGCGGCTGACTGGATCGCGAAGTAGTGCATGCTTTCGGAACTGCATTATATGATCTGCTTGTATTTGTGCTGCATATAGGACTGCCGCTTGAGCAGCATTGAGATCCGATGAAGATCACGTCGTCTCTAGCTAGCTCCTCTCGTGTTGCAGCCGCTGCCATAATGAGGCCGCTAGCTGCTAGGTGCACATGATCTGTAGTACTGTAGAAATGTTGATTGTTAAAGGTGAATCCGCATTCTCAAATGTGCTTTTTCTTTTTCGAGCCTTTTCGAGATATCTTCAGAGCTGCTCTCATGGAACGATCAGCGTTAGAGCTGCATATTGCACGAGTACTTGAGGCTCTGCATGTCATCAGAAGCATTCTGCTGCATCTGAGGTCGCGGGACTAATTGTAGCGCTCGTCGCAAGTGATCATCTGCGACGCATCCATGCAGATCCTGTGACTCCTAACTTTTAACCTCCTTGTGTCGACGACTTCAGAGCACGGCGCATGAGTCAAAGTTTGGTGTGCATTTGTTTGTGTGAAGGAAGGCATTGAGAGGAAGAGGAGGAGGAGGAGGAGGAGCGAGAACAAGTGTGCCGCAGCTGCTTACACCGATTTTACAGCGTGCTTGACCGCTGATCCATGAGCTTTCTTCAACAACGCTGCTCACAATATACGATGCAGCAAATGGCGTCGACCTATGGAAGTTCCAACATGCAGATCACCACAGAGCTCATCCAGAAGGTAATTCTTCCTCTCACGAGTCATGCCTTGGATGCTGCTGCTTACAAAAGCGGCGTATAGAACGTCCACCACTGCATGGCTCGCTCGCTCGGTTGCTGCGTGCCATGATATGATCATTGAAATGCTCAGATTCTGTGCAGCTTCAGTAAAAACATCAACGAGAAGTACATGTAGGAGGAGATTGTAAGATGCCGTGCAAGATCTTACAAGTGCATTATTGTTTGTTTCACGCATGATCTTCGGTTTTCTAACATCACGCGCAGGGGACTTGTGTGTTGTGGTGGTGGGTTACTGTGTGACTCACAGTATTTGGATGAGAACAAGCAGCTCATTCTTGCTATTCTTGACAACCAGAACCTTGGCAAAATCCACGATTGCGCTACGTAAGTACCTAATTGGGTTCCTCCTGCTGCACACACTCTTCATGGCTGATCACCTGCATTGCTTTTTTTCAATGGAGTAATATGATGAACTCGTGTTATTTAGAGGGTGATCGAGTGCACATGTTTTTCAATTTGGCATTCATGGGTACTGAACTCAAGATCGTGTGGGGAGAAATGAATGAATGCTGCAGGTACCAAGCGAGGTTGCAGCAGAATTTGATGTACCTGGCAGCCATAGCTGATGCGCAGCAGCCACAAGCTGGAACAACAGCTGCTCACAACCCACCACCTCAGGTACTCTAGTGGTTTTCTTCGTCGAAAGCAGAGTTCATAGTTCATTCCATGCTGCTAGGATCGCTTTGCTATACATCATGTCGCTGTCATGAAGATCTATTGAGAATTCTGGGGTTGTGAGAACGAGATCACACATGTGGGGGCGTTTCTGGAGAGGATTCTTCTAGCTAGTTAGGAGCGTTAGAAATTGACACCAGCAGCTTGGGTGCTTGTCTTGGAATTGCCATGTATGCAGGCTGCTCCAGCACCCCCGGTCCATGAACAAGCAGCTGCCCAACAGTACCTGCAGCAGCAGCAGCTATTCATGACCCAACGGAACTCGATTCCTCAGTACCTGCAGCAAGCATCGCAGCAGCAATCCTTCTACACCCAACAAGCGATGATGCAGTCGGGCGGCGGTTGCAACAGCGGCGGACTCCAAATGTTTTCGAGCGAGAGAGGCATTCATGGGGACTGCAACGGATCATCGCAGCTGTCAGCAGGATTCTCAGACGGCGGCGGCTCGACTAGAGATGGCAATCAGTCCTGCCTAGGGTTACGCGGAGATCAGATCCATCATGGAGGTGGACGTCACGGACCTGATCTTGGGATGGTCTCCGATCCCCAGCTCGCGGGACACAGAGATGGAGGTGGATCATCGGGGCAACAGGGAGGAGGTGGGGATGATTCAGAGACGTCTTATCTGAAGGCAACTTCGGATGCCAGTAGTTTGTGAAAGTGGGTAGAAGCTGGAAGAATTCTGCTGCTTCATACTCGAGATCATCACGCCTAACTAATTCCTCCCAAGTGCAGCTCCGGTTGCTGTGATCTCATTCGCGGTTGCTCCAAAAGCGAAAAAAAGAAGGGATTCGTGACGCACTGAAGACAGTTGCCGCCGGAGGTTAAAGAGAGATCCACTTCCTTTCATTACTGTAGTAGCCTTATGAAACTTACGGTTGCTATAGTAGCACCATTTTTTTCTTGAACATTATAAATTTCTCTCGAACTTCGCCACGAGTTACAACAATTGTATCTTCTTTTCTCTCGATCTCATGATCATCAGGGAACTCTAGCTTTCAATACGACAGATGGTCAATGGGTGGAAGGGGAAGACCCGGGTGATTATGGCATTAGGTCTCCTGCTCCTCACGGTTGGTTAGTTCACATGACCGCACAAAGATTGGGCAATCAGACTCTGAGAGAACAAGATCTGTAAACCCCCATTCCTTGTTGCGGTCTTGTTGGGAATCGGGAATAGTTGCAGGAGGCAGCAACAAGCAGTTCTACAGGCGATTCCTGAATGAAGGCTCACGGAAGCAGGCATAAATGGATCGATCTTCCGAGCTTCTGACAGTACTCGTCTACGACCAACTTGGAGAGAAGGATTTCCTCCTTGACCACCTTCATCTTCTTCTTCTGTTTGAATATGTTGATATGTTTTTTTAGGTTTTTTTCCTTTTTGCCCTAATTTCTTCCATTTCTTCCTTAACCTTCTTATGTCTAATTAGGCTCTTGCAATGAAACTGTTTTTCGCCTGACCTGTTTTTACATCATCTTGGTTGTCAAGGAAGTGGTTTTTGACTGTTGGTTTTGCAAAAGGGTTTGTTTCAATCTTCTCTTTGAAAAAGAAAATTCAAAGGGGTTCCTGAAAGGGTTTTATGAATCTCCACTACCTGACTATTCATTCATTCCGAAATCTCTTCTATCTGCTACACCTATCTTTGTTCTTTATTTCATTCTCATGCAACACAGAGAGAGTGCAGTTCTGGTTCTGGTTCTGGTTCTTGATTTTTTTTTTTGAGTCTTCGTTCAATCACTAGGACTCTTTCTGATGATGATGATGATGGAAGGATCATCAAATCGTCATGGGTTTTTAGTTTTTATCCTCCATTTGCTGTTTTCATCAATGTATTTGTTCTTTGAATGTTGTCAAGCTCATTTTGTCACAAATATAATATACCTATTAAACCTAAAGACTCTGAAAGACTCGGCTTCAATTTATATATATATATATATATATTAGTGTAATTGAAGGGGCATGTTAGCCAATGCAATTTTTTCCTCTGCTGTTGTTGTTGTTGGGGGCTGTTTATAAAAACAGAATGCCTACTTTGGTGGGTGGGAATTCTGTTTACTGGGAGACATCCCCCATTTTTATTTGATTTTTCAATTTCTCCTATGTTACTTGACAGGTAGCTATGGCATATCACAGATTTAAATTTTAAAAATAAAATCGAAGAATGTCCTTACATTTGATAAAGCACTTGACAAGCAGCTTTATCGGAATGTGGCTTGCATTGACTTCTTCACCTCACATGGGTCTTTGTGTCAATAAAGCTTGAAGCCTCAAGGTTTACTCTATACACTATAAGGCCCACTTTAGTAGATGGGGGTTCCAGGGTCCAAATTTGGAGTCATTTGAAGCAAATTGAATCATTGAGTTGGACCAAGCCTTAGACTCTAGTTTGCATCTTGGTTCTTCAAATTATGAGCTCTCTTTTTTTTTTTCTTTTTTCTTTATTTTTTTAGGGTCTGAACCAATTGATTTTCTCTCGAAAATAGTGCCATGTAGATTCAGCCTTGATTTGCCACTTTTGTGTCTTGGACCCTAGCTTACATCTTGGTTCTCCAAATCATGAGCTTTCCTTTGAATTTTAGTTTTCTCTGTTTTTTGGGTCTGAACCAATTGAATTTCCTTTCAAAACGGTCTTATGTAAGTTTTGCCTCGATTTGCCACTTTTTGGTCTTGGACCCTAGAGCTCTTCCATCTTGATTCTCTCAATCACAAGCTTTCATTTGAGCTCCTTTTTCTTTTGTCTTTGTTTTTGGTCTGAGCCAATTGAATTTCCCTCCAAAATGGTGCCATGTAGGTTTAGCCTTGAAAATTTGCCACTTTTTGGTCGTGGTCTCTCATCTAAAGGATGTGAGGCCAATTTGTGGCTCTCAGCCAAAAGGATTGTTCTATTTCATTGGAACTTGGACCCTCATCTAAAATGGCCCAATGATAACCCAATGATGATAGAGTTTTCCAAAGATGAAATGACATCGAACACTTGTTATTTTTATGTGACGTATTGATAGCTTTTACCATTTGGTTTCATAGATCATAAGTCTGAAGTAAAAAATTCAACCATAGTTGACTTCCATCGCTTGTAAGTGTTGGCTTCGATTTATATTGTCAAATATAAATTTTCAAAGAATGTTCGAAAGTAGTTGAATATGAAGAAAGATCTATTGTTTTGAACAACATTACCATGAAGAGCTAAGGTTGGTCTTCTTCATAGGATAAATGTCAACCAAACCAAACCAAACCAAACCTAATTGGGCAATCTACTACATTAAGGATGAGGTTGTTCTTGATAGAATAAACATCAATGAAACTAAAGAGGGTAGGACTACATAACAATGAAGTTTTTAATTCTACAATGATGTCAATGGAACCAAATTTGTCGCAATTACATAATGATGACAATGGAGTTGAACGAATGCAACCCATGAATCATAAACTATTTCTTAATAAATGATATTCTTCCCATGATATATGAAAAACAATATTTATCGATGAAAGATGAACCTACTTTTTAGTATTATATTTTGTAAGGTTTTATAATTGATGTTTTGTAATGTACACTTGGGTGGAATGGATTTCATCAATGCAATATGGAAAATAAAAGGTCAATGAATGCATGGAATTAGAATAGACTAAGTTTGTAGGATATTATTTGACAAATTCTCAAAAAAAAATTGATTATTAAGAAGTAGCAAAGAAATAGCAACAAAATTGGAGTAAGGACACCTTGTAAAAGGTCAATGAAGAACTTATTAAATGGTATTAAGAGACAAACAATTTGCAAACTCTTGGATGAGTATTTATGATAAATTATGCACAATTTGAATGTCATTCATGATTGTAAAGGCTCTTATTTTTTAGATCCTTTGTTGTGAGCCATTTTGCCTTCAATTTTTTGGAGTGTGTGCAATGATATGGGTCATTGATATGTCCCTTGTTTCTTGCTTCATCTAGGCCGGCAAAGACTTTAACAAATCACCTTGGATGATCAATGGTGGTTTAGGGTTTAGGGTTTATTATGTATGCAATATGCAATGGTTGTACCTATGAATGCAGGGACGTGTCATCTTACCATGATGGGATATATGAAATGACAAATGTTGAAGTTGTGATGTGAAGAATGCTTGAAACCTTGAACTTATTGTTAAGGGTACTAGAGAAGACATGAATTGGAAGGTGGTTTTTGCATTAAAATGTGAAAGATCATTATGATATTCATGGAAGTAGTTTGTCAAGGAATTGTGGTTCAATTGATGCTTATCCATTTATGTGGAATACTTGGTTATGTAAGGGCTTGAAATTGTTGTTTCTCTTCTACCATATATATTTTTTCTTACAATACTAGCAACCATATTACATTGGACCCATCTCTTGCTTATACTAATGGGAATGTATTGGTCTTATTGTCCCACATGGCAAAATCAGAGATCCTTTCTTGCCCACAACCTTGTTACTTGAATTTTCCTATTACAAATGATCTTCTTCCACTAATTATACAATTCCTTCTTTACTGCATGGTGAGATCTTCTTGATCTTGATTATGCATTGGCATCTCTTGAGCATAAGGCATGTGGAGATGAAAGAAAGGTGAGATTGTCATGATCAAGGTTGCTAAGGCTTTTTCTTGTGTATCCTTTAAAGAATCAAAGCATTGAAGGGCACGGCGATGAAGAAGTCAATTGTTGGCCAAGTGCACAATGAGTTGCACTACATGGTGGTAATGATTGGGAAAATGAAAATTGAAATTAGGTTATGCTCTTGAATTTGAGGTTGAAAAACATTTCTAATGCAACGCTAAAATTGTTGGATCCTTGAAGACCCAATGATAATATGATTACGGTCCATAATTAAGTGAACTTCACTCCTTGCACACATAACATCATAATTGCTACCTTTGATGTTCATGCTATGATGAAAAAACATGAATGTGAAACAATGAGGGATTTGGTATTGGTATACTTGTGGACTTTCTTGTTGGATTATATTTCAGATTTCAGTGAATGTGGATATGCTGGATATATTAGAGTTTTTGCCATTGTGTAAGTTTTATCATTGGAGATTTGTTGTTAACTTACAACCCGATCACAACTTGATTCAAATGTTAATCCAAAAATGGACCTGCAAAATAGGAGCAGTACTCACATACCCTAGAATTGAATTTGCCATAAAATGGGTCTCTTAAAGAAACCCGTTTTGAGTCAAATTTTCATTTGTTCTGGAAGCATTGCAAAGCCATGGGATTTTGTGAATCTGTGACGATGACGTAGATTTGGAACTCATATTTACAACATCATTCAACAAGGAAGATTTCAGAATTTTGGACAACTCTTACATTCAAAAACTCTCGGGATAGTTTACAAACCTGGAATTGGAGGTTGGAAATAAGACAAAACCTCTAGTTCTGGGATTTTCTGAAAATTTTCAAAGAACCCAGTGAGTTTCATGAAAGAACTGACAAAGAACCTGCAGTTCAGGGCAGGGTCTTTGGCAGGTTCTTTGGTTTCTTGAGAACCAGGGTTGTGGGTCATGCCCAGTTCTCTGATATTTTGAGAACCACTGGTCAAGGCTCCAGATACCTAACCCTCACCCACTGGATCTTTCTTTGAAAAAGAGAGAACTACCAAACACTGGAACATATTATATACAGGAAAAGAGCGTGATGAAGTTGCAGAGAAATCTCCACGACAACAATTATAGGTAACACAACAATGAGTGCAGTCATAACCTCATGAGAGTCGCTCACAAAGTGACAGACCATCACCTTCATCACGAACGGCAGTGACAAGCTGCCATGACTACCCACTGAGTTCATCAGCTC
>Ga0116231_10013045_pt1 | contig 11853 bp, 5 predicted proteins | sample S1TSphgellanicum_2_FD_89695 | JGI IMG/M metagenome (GOLD analysis project Ga0116231, IMG submission 89695) | Host-associated microbial communities from peat moss isolated from Minnesota, USA - S1T2_Fd - Sphagnum magellanicum MG | ecosystem: Host-associated > Plants > Peat moss > Unclassified...
ATAGCCAATTTTTTCATATTACTCCTTCCTTGTGGGCGCAACTTTTTTCTGGCTCAGCTCATCATTTGATGGCTTTTTCTAGTTTAAACCCAAAAAAAAAAAAAAAAGCAATGGTTCTGCTTTCAGAAACTGGCAGCATTTGTTGGGAAGTTATCAGTTATCATGACAGTGCTGTTGTGGAGATTTCCTCCCATCTGATACAAAGCTTTCATGATTTTTCCAGAGTAACTCCAGCTCTCCTGAATTGAGTCTTGGATAAGAAGTCTGTGATATCATTTATGTCTATATAGGGGTATTGCATTGTGAACCTGACAAAAAAAAGTCCTATATTGGAGTTAAAGCTATGACCAGGCCACTGAATAAATCAGATGTGGGAAGATGTGAAAATGGAAGAATAAAGAGATTCTGGCAACTTCAGATGCATGGGACTCAATTACCCTGTCAATTTGAAGGCAAAAAGTAGGTACTATCAAAAATGGTAAAGTTGAGAGATGAAGTTGTCATGCTCTAACTTATGGGCACCTCATGGACTTGACAGAAAGAGTGCAACAAAATTTGGACTCAACTCTGACCATTGGGAGGATGGGTTATAATAAGTCGGAGAGTGATGGCACAGATGATGAGGACCTCCCACCACCAACACACTTGGGTTCCATGACAAGAAAAGGTTGCCCCAGAGGAAATGGCAAATCTGGGGGGACTGCTGCCTCTATTGAACAGCAGATCCGGAAACTGGAGCTTGATGCATACACAGCAATTCTTCGGGCATTTGGGGCCCAGTCAGAGGTCATTACATGGACCAAAGAACGGCTTATGTCAGATTTGCGAAAGGAGCTTCGGGTTGCTGATGAACAGCACCGTGAGCTTCTTGGGAGAGTGGCATCAGATGATACATTGCGGCGTATCCGGGAGTGGAGGCAATTCGGAGAAGATCCAGGCCTTCCAACCCTCTCCCATGACCCAGCTCCAAGGCCTGCTGTGTCACAGTCCCGGAAGAAGCCAAAAACAGGTCATGCTGTTCAAACCCTACCCCCGCCACTGCCACCACCTTTACTCAAACTGGCACCCACCACTGGAGGTGCCTTGCCTTCTCCTGCTCCTGCTCCTGGCACTGGAACAGGTCCAAAAGGGAAGAAATCCAGGAGTAAAGGGTCAGTGGCTCCTCCAGTGACCACACCAAGACCTTCTGCACCTGTAGGGGCCACAACAGGAAGAGGGAGTAATGCTGTGAAGGTCACTGATCCTTGGAGCAACCACATAGATGCAGGCCCTTCAGATTCGCATATTGATCCATGGGTTGGCCGCAGAGTTATGACACGATGGCCAGATGATAACACCTTCTATGAGGCAGTGGTGACCGACTATGACAGAGTAAAGCACTTGCATTCACTTGTTTATGATATGGGTACACCACGGGAAACGTGGGAGTGGATTGACCTGAAGGGAATGGACAAGAAGGACGTCAAGTGGAGTGAGGGACCTCCTATTTTGCTTGATGGGAAGGCATCTCCTACAACACCAGCATTATCAGCAGGCAGGGGTGCTGGGCAGGGCCTGAAACATGGGGGAAGAGGTGGTTTATTGGCTGGAGCAGGAAGAGTTGAGAGCAGCCAGCGAGGGAGGCCAGCTGGCTTGCATGAGAAAATGGCTCCTGTTTCTTCTGCCCTACCAACCAGGCCAGGGAGGGGAGGGGCAGCTCCCGGAGCTGAGACCAATGGTTCTGACCGGAGAACTGGCCATACAGTTGCAATACAGATTCCAGACTTGGCAGCATTTGTTAAGGAGACGGATGACCTGGATCAGGAAGAAGATCTGGAAAAGCTGGAGAGTGTGAGACACAAAGCTAAAGAACATGAAGAAATGCTCCACAGAGCTTTGGTGGAAGTGGGAGAGTCATCTGATGAAGCTGGGAGCGATGATAGGAGACACCACCATCCTGCTTTCTCTCTGACACACTCCATTGATAAAGAGAAGGATCATCATAGCCAGCAAGACAGTGGAGATCGTGATGAGGAAGAGGACACAGCTGGGGATCAGAGGGAGGTTTCTGAGGGTGATCATGGAGTACATGAAAGGGGTGGAGCTGCATCTGATGCTGAGGTAGAAAATGCTGAAGAAGATGTGGACAGAGATGATGACATGTAGACTGTGAGATATTAGTAATTCAAACAAGTTTGTACTCTGGAAAGTGTGTAGTTCCTTCCCTTTTTCAGTCTTTGATTGTGCCCCCCTTTGTATTCCTGCTCTTGCTCAATTTCACAGGTTGGCGTTTCTGGTATAAAATGACAGCCCAGTTTTGGCACACAAAATCTTTGCAAACTGCAAACATGTACCACTGTCAATATTTCAGAGCTTAGACCTGAGCAGTTTATGGAATACACATATGATGATGTGTCTCAAAGGCATTCCAATAGAGGGCAACTTTTGATTTGTTACTCAGTGAGAAGTAAAGGTCTAGATGAAGTACTGTGTTTGGACAACAGAATGTGATCAGTTGGGATTTAGGTGCTAAATAGACTGCACAGACCCATTTCTGTTCAACCACTATTATACAACGATGCTCTGCTGTTGAATGATTAACAGATAGTTTAACTTTACAAGGGGTTGGCTTTGAGGCTAGCATAATTCTGGGGATGTGGTTGATATGCTAGATAGTCAGATTACATCATGCTTAGAGTTTTAGCTATTTGGGACCTATCAGCAATGTTAGGTGCACTAATGGCATTTGGTGCAGGTGTTCTTGGTTGAGGGTTGGGTTTTTGAAGCCTCCCCTGGAGTAGATGAAACCATCAATTTATTGAATCAGTGAAGCTCATGATGATGAATCTTCTTGGTTGTGGGTTGGGTTTTCTAATTAGTATCCAATTGGAGTGCCAATTGTGCAATCCTTTTAGCTAACTACTACGTCTTCTTCTATGGGTTTTGTTTTCGGGATTGATAAGTCTAGTTCCTGTCTAGTTTTTCTTTCTCTGTGAACCTTGGTAAGGACTTAGCAAGAGGTTTTGTAGATGATATTTTAGCTTTTGTCTTACCTCAAGATTTGAAACCAGTTTGCATACTCTCAGGCTTGTCTAGTAAGAGAAATAGTTTGAGTTACCTCCTTTTATGTTCTAGGCTTTGCACTGCCTTCACTCTTTTGAAGGAGAAAGCTGTTTGTTTTTTTTTGGGGTGCTTCTGAATGCTGCTTCTCTTGAATAGCATTAGCGTTTGATAATACTATTCAAGAGAAGCAGTATCCAAAGCACCTCTCCAAACCTTGAGTCCCCAATCTTTTTTCTCTTCCCCCACTTTAGCCCTTGCTCCCTTGTTTCCTTAATCTTTCACCCCTTGTAACCTTCCATCTGTTCATTGCAGGAGAACCCATTGATGGGAAGTTTTGTGGGTTGCTTAAAATTGTTATGACTTGGCGGCCACCTTGTGAAGTGACTTGCTAAGGGTGAACAAATTCTAGCATATGGCCATAATGATGTGAAAGTGCTAAAAAGAAATTTTGTAAGATTTGATGCCCATCAAAGGGGGGTTATCTTCCCATGTGCACAACTTTTTAGCATTTTGGGAATCACTAAGAAAATTATTCATCAAGGCTTCCAGATTCATTGGTGTTTTGAGGAGCACAATACAAAGGTAATCACAATTGGCTGTTCATCAATTGAGATCAATATCTCATGTGCACTAGGTGAAGACAAGTAAGTGCAAGGTGAAGTCTGTTTTAACATTAACCAAATGAAGCTTCACTTGGTTGCCAGGTTTGTAATCATAGGTTCATTGTAACGTAAAAACACATGAGGCAATTATGAAATAAAGTTTGGGGATAAAGGCTTACATGAAGTAAAGCATTATTTAGACCAACAGCTCCTCCACCTTCTTTGGTCCTAACCCCAATTCTATTATAGGTTACTTCCACACCTTATAAGCATCCCATCCCCAGACTAAATCTGGGGCCTTGGAATCAAAATTTAACATTTCTTCCATTAATCATGAGCTCTAAAAGGCCTTCATCAAGAAGGTAAAGGTATCAGTGTATGTTCTTCACCCTTGCCTTTCATTTATTGCACATGATGTTGCATACAGGGTAAAACTTGTTTTACCACTAGTGGGGATGAAAGCAATTTCATACCCATTTCAAGCGCTGTGTACTTTTCGTCAGGAATACTTTTAATTTCCTACTGCATACTTTTCCCTCATTTTACAAAAAGTTTTAATGCATCATCAAGGATTCTTGGATCTTTTGTCCACTAAAATAGAAATGATGAAATCCTCAGTTAAATGGCATATAGGTTCCCCTTGAAAACAAAACATGACATTCATCAAATATCAAAGACACAGAAGAAGAAGGAACCAGACAAGGAAGCAACATGTCATCACAGAATTGTGATCAAATGTGCAAAATAAACTTCAAATTTCGGCATGCCAACTTTTCAGTCTTTCCAGAAGGCAATACTATTTTTCCAAAACTTTGGTATTGCCTTTACCAAGAACAAAATCACTGGTCAAGAGGCAAGATGTAAAACCTCTATATGCAGATGGAAACCCATATAAACAAGCCAAAACACAACTAGTAATCTGACAGTAAAGCAGTGTGCATTGAAGGAAGATCTAAAGCTGGTAAGCTCTGATTGACCTATGATGGGAGGCATGGCAGTTGAGGTGGCTGCTAAACATTTCAAGGAATATACACACAGCCCAACAGTAATTGTCAACCCAAAGAAAAAACACAAGACAATCCAACAGCTGAAATAGGGTGAATCAAAAGCCTCTGCTAGGCAGTGACATAGGAACTGATGTACAGTTTCACTGTGATCTCTAGAGGTTGATTGCCACCTCCAGCTGCATGCAAGGAGACTGGAACCATGGAGAATAACCGCAAAGTTAAGGGTAAGACAGCAGGTTCTACCTTGACCTCACTTGAGAGATCATTTTCACCCAAGGAAAAATTTGCTGAGATATCATCTGTGTATATCTTTCCAGCCAACCTCTCCTCTACTTCACGAATAATGTCCTCATAAGACTCTTCCTCTGGACTACTGCCAATACTGTCTGTTGGATTCACAACTGTAGCTATGTCAGCCACTGTTCTTTGTGGCCTTCCAGGTTTGCTGTCATTTGACCAGTTTTTGGGAACAGTTGGTGGAGAGATGTCAAGGACAAGTGTCCCTGTTGCTGCAAACCACTCTGCATTCACTCCTTCTATTTCCTCATAGTATATCCGCCGCTCCATCTGCAGATTTCACCACTGCCATTCATTAACCATATCATGCAATGACTTCATAGTAAAGCAATTCAACACTTCCAGATATGTCCTAGATAATTCAGCCAACAAAGCTCCCCAGTAACAAAGACAATACATGAGAATTTCTGTCAAAGAATCTCCACGACCATCTGGATCTGGCAGAGAGACTGAGAGATCATACTTACAGCAACTTTGCAGATATAAAGAGACATGAACTTTGAGCCCAATGCCAGTACCCTAGCATCTGAAAGCAAACCCTGAAAATACAAGACATGGGGACACAACTCATCAGTTGTGGATTATATACATCTCTCTACAACGCTAGAATCATGCTGGTTCTTCTACTTCTTACTCACTGTTCTTCCAATTCCAGCATGATCACCTTCCATAATAGCAATTCATGCATATTGATGCCCAGCACTGAAAGGCAAACTCAAGATGTGATACCATGAACCAGGAATGGCCCTGAAAATGAGCTTATACAAAAAATATACCTGTTTCTTTTTCAACATGGTCCAGAGATACAGCTTATCACTCGCATCCTTCACATTCCGGCTGGCCAGCTTCCTTTCATTGCAGTGTGTAGCTATGACAGCAAGATCTGCAATTCCAGGAAGCTTGTGCTTGATTGCAGCTGAAGCCAGTGCCTGCTGAGCAGATGGTATAAAAGTTGCTTCCTTAGTTGCCTTGGCACCTGAAAAGCACTTGCTGGCCAACTGGATGCTCTGTCCTGAAGACAGTGCCTGAGAACTTTTACCTCTGCTGCAGGGTAGAGAGCTTTCACCCTGAATTATCACCTCCTCTGCCTCAAGAGCTGCAGCTAACATGCGGTGAACTAAAATGTCTGGGTACCTACGAATTGGTGATGTGAAATGTGTGTAGAGGGGTGTTGCAAGAGCATAGTGACTCCATTCTTCCTCTTTGTCTTTTAACTCTCCAGTGCAGAAGTACTTTGCCAGCTGCATGGGCTTAGTGGCTAACAACATCAAAATGTTGAAAACTGCAGGGTCATGTTTAAAACGTTCTTGCATTTTCTCCAGTGAGATGTGCAGAGCACCTGAAGAGGATGCATTCAGCTCAAGCCCATTCTTGTCACAAAAATCTTCAAACTCCTTCAGCTTCCGCATGTTAGGCTCTGGATGTCTCCGCAATAGAGCACTGTCTGGAAAAGCATTTGAAATCACACGAGCTACACTCATGTTGGCCAAAAGCATGAACTCTTCAACAACAAAATTTGAATCTTTTGTTTTGAACATGGTGCTCTCATATGGAGCCCCATCTTCATCGAGTGAAAACATGAGCTTGGAGTTGTTGAGTTTCAGTGCCCCTTTTTCAAAACGACTATCTCTTAGTTTCTTTGCCACATTATACAGTGCTTGGACATCAGCCACTACCTCTTGCCAAGTATGCTTGCCATGAACTTTTGGTAATGATGACTCATTTTCCTGCATATCTCTGGGGGCCTGCACTTCTTCCAGATCTGTGGAAACCTCATCAATCATGTTTTGTGCATGTCCATATGTAAGCTTCGCACATGACTGGATTACCGTTTTGCCAATCCACTGGTCTAGAATATCACCTGCTGGGCTTATGCTCCAGATAATCGAGAATGCTAACCGATCAACCCCAGGGTTCAAAGAACATAGCTCTTCACAAAGAAGGTGTGGCAACATTGGGACAACTTGCTGCTCAAGGTAGACACTTGTTGACCTAGACTGAGCCTCTTTGTCAAGTGCAGTGTTGGGACTAACAAAGTAAGACACGTCTGCAATATGCACACCAACTCTGACCACCCCATTCTCTAAGCATTCAAAGGAGAGTGCATCATCTAAGTCTTTTGCTGTGGGTGGATCAATTGAGAAGATGCGCTGGCCCCGCAAGTCTACTCTCCTCTTTATTTCACGTGGGGAGATCTTCCAGGGTATTTTGGGAAGGCAATCTAGTGACTCTTGTGAGAATGCTGCACTATGGACCCCATGCTCAAACAATATTGCCTTTAACTGGGCCTCAATCTGCCCTCCTTGACCCAAGCTCCTTTTTACAACTGCAGTTGGAAGATGGCTGTCAGAATGCCATCCATCTACCTGGGCAGCAACAAGCTCTGTCAGCATTGTGGCATCACCTTCCTTGAGTCGCTCATATAAATCATCTGGCAAGCAAGCTGAAAACACAAGCATCTTAGGATACCGGTTGTCCACAGGCACCAAAAGCATCGTGCCCAAACTTCTTCTCCTTTGTGAGTGGTTTTCCTGCTGTCCTCTCCTATTGGGTTTGTTACCAGAGTGCTGCGGTGTCTCAAGAAACCCTACCACACTTTCCCGCCGAGGAGACTTTTCAAGAATTGCAACAACTTTCCCTGTAGGCCTTCTTCCAGGACATGACATGACAAGCAATGCAAGGCTGGTAATGGCCGTTGCAACCTCTCCTGGTCTAGGGTGAGACCCCTCTTCCTTCTCCACATTTGATTGTGCCAAACTCTGCAAGCCCACACCTGGAGTCAATCCACTGCCTTGTAGTTTCAAGATTTGAATGACAGTATTAGAGGATCCTTCTGTATTGTTTTCAAAGGCTTGATTACTGTCATCACATGACACTTCGATTGGGAGCACATGAGTCTCTTGCTTCATGTGCATTTGATTGTTACTAGCTGTGTCCTGCACAAAGTGTTGATGATGAGCTTCCAAAGTCATCTCTCCTTCATGCAAAACTCTGGCATTTGCTCCAGCATCTATATCCTGAAATTGTGCTTCAGTGTGGTCAATAACAATTTCCTGTGAAGAATGGGCATCTATGTTGATAGTTTTCCCAGACTCCATTGCACCCTGCTTGGAAGAGCTAGACTCACTGTTGGCCTGCTTGTTAAGAGAGCCCTTGAGCCTGGGCCATGATGATGTTGGCTCCAATGTGATAGCTACAAAATCTCCTTCCATCTGCACCCAGAATCATTGCTTGATGTGTGAAACTCTTGGAAAAGGAAGGACTCAAATTGATCTTTTCATATGGGATTGAGCTCCTTTGGATTTCTGATGCAACTGGCTCAAATAAAATTCAGGAAAAGAAAGGGCATGTTGTGAAAATGTACTGCTCGATTTTGGGCCACAACTCCATAAATGAGAATGTCCAAAGGGATGCCTTCAATTGTCACATATGCCTGCACAAGATAGAAACCCAGAAGAGTCAACTACACAACTCCATTGCTCATGTTATGCAAGAGTCATTCAACCTAAAAAGGTGAAGCACAAGAGAGAAGATAGAATCTAAAGGCCTGATCATTACAGTAGAGATTGCAAAACAGAGCCACAGTCACCTCACTGCGGTTGTGAGAATTGATCCGGAAACATGCCTTGAACACTTGTCCAGCCTGCAAAGCATGAGACATGGGCTTATTTTAGACATACCTCCAAAAAGATATTCTCACAAGCCTTCTGCTGAAGGTATAAATAATTCTGAGCATGACTACAACCCTGGGAAAGCATGCAACAGCCTAACACCTTTGAGAAAACAAAAAATCTGAGAACTGAAATGTCAGGATCCCACCTCCATAGCCTTGCTCACTTCTTGAGGGGACCAATGCTCAGGAAACACTTTAGTCTTTGGATATGTACAAGCATTCCTTATCCCTTGACCAGCCATACTCTCAACCTTAGACATTGAGGGAGCTTGAAAAGGAGAACCAAGCAAGGTCGATTCTGGTCCTGGCCATGAGTGAGGACTCCCAAGAAGTCTATCTCCAGTGGATCCTATGCTTGGGACTCCCCTATGTGGAGAGACTACACCTTCTTTGCTTCGCAGCCCTGGCACAGCCTTCCAATGTAATGGTTTCCCAGTAGACTGAGGTTGTGATTGTGATGATCCTGCATTGCCTGGTGATGATGCTCTCTTTGGACCCTTTCCAACAGGGATTTGCCTTGGCCCTGTGACATGTGCTCCCCCCAGTCTTTTCAATGCAGCCACTTCTGTGGTTTCCACATCTGTGTGTTTAAGTTTTCGCCTTGCCATTCCAACAGGTGGAGGCTCTCTGGTCATCCTGCCCTGAGCATTTTCACTTTTCTTTGCCTCATGGGACTGAATTCTTGGCACAGCAGGACTTACAGCACTCCCCTCTTTTGAAAGTAGATTATAGTTGCTTGACTCTTTTTGCCCTGCTTTCACAATGGACATCAATTGCACATGCTCCACAAAATTCCTTGCAAAAGAAGAGTCTGACAATTCAATGCCAGGAGGAGTGGATGCCTCTGTCTCAGGGCTCTGATCTCCCATCAAGTCTTCAAGCTCCTGCAGTGACACCTGTTGGCTAAAGCCCTCTGGACTTTGCAAATCGAATATCAAGGACTCTTCTGGCATGCTTGAGACTGCCTCAACAGGAGAAGCATTGTCTACATATTTCACATCCAAAATCTGGGAGGACTCCAATCCAGGAGATGGAGGGCACATAATGAACTGTACAGGGTTGCCCTCAAGTCTTCTCAAAGGCTGGGAAACTGACACTGAAAAATCACTTAAGAGGGAATGCACAAGGTCATTAGAGAGCTTTTTCTTGAAGGAAGGACTGGGAATGGAACTTGGTCCAGGGCTTGAAAGTAGAGAGGCATAATTGTTTGTTCCCTGCAGCGGCACTTCCTTGCTGATCTGCTCTGCTTGAATCTTGGAACCTCCTTCCCTCATGTCTCCTGTATGATCAGATTCATACCGACATCATTTACTACATTATTAATTCAAAACAGTTCCATGTTCCTCTGTGAGTGAGTATCTGATTTACAACGATTCCTGCAAATCGAAGGACCGTCGGTGCCCTAAAACCACCATAAGTAGCAGCCATTATAAAAAGCAAAACACGGATGAAGAACCACGATCATCGCAAAAGAAAAAAGGCTATGTAAGAAGCGAGAGCTTCAGAGAGATGATGAAGGAACTTCTTCAGACATAATGAAATGAACCTAAGAAAACCAGAGTGTTTTAACCCCGTGTCATATAAGGTTGCTTCCGAGAGAGGACTGGTAACATGAAAACACAATCAACAAATGGTAAAGCTCTAAGTTATCCATGAATTTGCGCAGCGAAGCGGTTTCTAGTTCGCTACAAGCAACAAAACGAAAAAAAAAAAAAAAAAAGAGACACAAACCTTCCCGGTAGAAAGCAGCAGCCACAGCAGCACCCGGGGAGGCATTCTCATTGTCATTGCCAGACGGAGTCGAAACGTCACTCTCCGCTGCTGCTGCCGCCGCCGCCGCCGCCGCCGGCCGATTTCCCTTCCCGTCTCGCCTTCTTTGTCCAATCATGAAGATAACCTCATCTCCCTCGAGCAGCGTCTTCCGATCCCACGAAGCCGCAGCATGCGAAACGCCAGAGTAGAAGAAACACGACTGCGGTGACAACGACGACAAAGACGACGACGACGGCGAGGACCTCGTTTTATAAAAGAGACACCACGCGTGGCCCTCAAGTTCTCCATGTGGACTCCAGGGTTTCGTTTTAAGGATTTTGTGATGTAGCCAAAGTGGCGATCATTCATAAAAAATAATTTAGCCAAATTTGGTTACTTACTAGATGTGAAAGTAAAAAAAAAATTAAATATACAATTTATTTATTTTTAAAAACAGAACAGAAACCTTCTATATTCTTGGCTACCTACTGAAATTGATCATAAAAATTGGGCAATTGCAATTTTTAAAATTAAAAACTTTCAAAATTTTGGCGAATTTGGGTCTTTTTTTTTTTTCCAAATGGAAAATCCTTTTTATAGGTCCAAAAAATCATATTTTTCAGGTTGAAATTTGGCGAAAAGTCTCTTGGGGAAAAGAAACACTACCCAATAGTCAATATGGGTCTCCTATCTCCATTTGTAATTAAAGATGATGTTGAGATTTATGCAAATGGAATGCTCATAATAGTGATTTATTTTTTTTTCCATTTTTGAAAAGCTTGACAAGATTTTAGGCTTTTAACACTAGAGAAATCAAAGGAGGTTTTTACAACTTAGCCAAAAATGATAACTTTAATCTTGTGTTCACATGCAATGTTGGGTAGCATACATGTAATGTGAACGTTTACATGGTGTACAAATTTCACTCAAAGGTAGCACATAATCTAGGTACTAATAGCTTTCACCTAATCTAGAAAAAATTGTAGATTTTGAAATCAAATTACAATTTTAAATGAGATTTTAGAACCATAACCTTCACACTTGATGTTAGGGACCTTAGTGGTAAGTAACCTAACACCAACTTAATTTTCTAGAAATCACATGACACACATCTAACATGATGGTAATTAGTTTCATTGGCGAGCATTCATACATGTGATGTTAAGTATGAATTAACCACTACATTTAATGTAAACCTTAAAATTGTTTTCATCATCATTCACACATGTGATGGTGTTTTTGCATGTTGGAACCTTGTTCTTAACAACCCATTATAATTAATAATGCACATTAAAAATATTGCAACCTTGGCCAAAATTATGATCAAAATTAAAGCATGACCCAAAAAAAAAAAAAAAAAAAAGGGGGAAAAAAGAAAGAAAGGAAAAGAAAAAAATAAAAAAAAAAAAAAAAAAAAAAAAAAAAAAAAAAAAAAAAAAAAAAAAAAAAAAAAAAAAAAAAAAAAAAAAAAAAAAAAAAA
>Ga0116231_10013046_pt1 | contig 11852 bp, 9 predicted proteins | sample S1TSphgellanicum_2_FD_89695 | JGI IMG/M metagenome (GOLD analysis project Ga0116231, IMG submission 89695) | Host-associated microbial communities from peat moss isolated from Minnesota, USA - S1T2_Fd - Sphagnum magellanicum MG | ecosystem: Host-associated > Plants > Peat moss > Unclassified...
ATTATTGTTATAACATAGATTTGTATATTATATAATTTATATTCTTATATTAGAAGAAATTAATTAATTAAATTAATGTGACATTACTTTAAAATCATTGTAATTACTTCATATAAGAATTAACTAGTATGTGCATAATTATTTTTTAATTGAACATAATTATTCACACTCTTTAATTTATAACTTCAAACCTGAATTAAAAATTTGGCAAAATTACAGTGTAATTAAAATAATTATTTTACTGATTTTAGTTTCACAAATTATTATATCATAATATTATCTTTAAAAATTATGTGATTAATCATCTATGGAATATTTTATAGCAATTTTACAGTAATTACGAAAATTAATGTTATGTTTAACAAATTATTGTATTTATAGTTAATAAATACCAAGAGAAAAAAATTACTTGACTTATAATAATTTATACAACAATAAATGTTATTATATAGCAAGTAATGTAATTAATTGAATAAATGTTTTTTTTAATAATGTAAAAATTTACTTTCTAATAACAATTGTTAATTCATTATTTATAATTTTAAAATAAATATTTTAAATATGTTATTATTTATGAGTTATGTATTAATAACTTGTGAGTAACTAGATAGATAGTTTCTTAAATATTAAAAAATTATTACTTATCTAAGTAATTGATAATGAATACTGAATATTTGTAGTGTATAGTTTATAATTTAAATATATGTAAATCTCATCATTATTAATTAAATGATTATCTAATTATTTAATACTTGAATTGTTCAAAAATCTAAAAACTAGGAAAGTAAGGCATGAAGAAAGTTTTGGAATTATAACTTAGTTTGTAAGGAAGTTGCAACTTCAAAACTTATCCCATGTTTATTCATCATTCTTATATTTTGAACACTATATAAACGACGGGGGTGTGCCCATCCAATTTCACATTAAGAAATTTGTGCACACAAGATGAACTAATCAAAAGGTTCAACCCAAAACAAAAAAACAAATAATGGACAATTCTAAAATACTTACCTCCCCAACCTACTTATTTATTTAGCTAGGTAGGTACCTAGTTTGACCTACCCATCTAGGTCGGCCTATGTACGTACCCACCTAAGTACCTACCTATATGAGTAGGTATTTAGCCTAGGAAGGTAAAACCTACCTACTTACTTTTTAACCTAGGTAGGTAAGTAGGTAGGTAAGGATTATAAGCACCTATTTATGTACCTACCTAGGTACCTACCAACCTAATATTATTATTATTATTAAATTATTTTTTAATGCCATGTGGCATATTTACATTGGGCCACGTGTCATAATATAAGATCATCCAAGTATTTGAAGTGAACATTTTAGATTATTTTTAAATAATAATAATAATAATAATCATATATTATGACACGTGGTAGCACATGATTTGTCTTCAATTGTGACCAAAATAGTTGCATGTGATAATATGTATACAATGGAGTCAAAGGATGAAATGTATTTGTTAATTTTTTTTTTCATATATACCTTTTATCATTTGCAATTAGTTTATCACATGCGACTTGTCTTAAGCAACTAAAAGGATTTTAGTTGTAAAATGTCTCTTGTGATTAAAATTTACTCACAAAGAATAGTCGAAAATACATGTTTTTCTTCTAGTGCAACTTGCCCCCAAGTCCAATTGTCACTATAAACTATGAATCACCATCTAATTCATCTTGTTTCACAATTCTTCGTTTTCAGACTCTATAGATCACTTTGTAGTCCCAATACTAAAAGAAAAAAAAAAATCCCCAATATGGTCACTAAATGGTAGAGGTGAAATTTAATTCTTGCAAAATTATTCCACATTACTATAACAACAAATTTGCACTTCACATGCATACATCCATTATTTCTATATTAAATCTCAACACACTTAACATTACCATTCATTAAAACACCAAATTCATGGTTATTTCATATAACCTAAATCTACACTTCAAAATACATTGCAAAAAAACTTCAAAAACAAGATTACAATTCATTTCATCATATTTTGATACTATAGAAAATTCACACAACAATATAAACACAGAATTCACTACAAAAGTTTGTGCTTCTCTATACTACTGAAAACATGAATCAAAATTACAACAGAATCCTAGGTTTTGATGAAAAAAATCAAAACAATAATTAAAATTTGTGGTGTATTAAAATATAATCTATGATTTTCTACTACAAGTACCTATAGCTCCTCCCACTCTTCCGTTAAAAACATGTGTATGTAAATTGTCTTCGCTTTTCCCAAACCTCCCCTTTTGGGTAGTCCCAAGTCTCCTCATCATGATTAAAAACCAACAAGAATTCAAAATTCAAACTAACAAAGTTCCTTAATTAGTCCCTATCCTAAATGCTTGTTTATCCAAAGCCATGTAATCATCCAACCCCTTTAACATTTAGGATCAATGATTGAAGTCTAAAAACATTAGTTTCCAGTTTTGGATGAAGACACACTTGTTGATTCTCCAAAAGCACAAGTGGTTTAGGAGCGGGAGAAGAAAAAGACCATTGATGAGTGGTTGCAATTTCCTAAAGTTATCACAAAAGAGCAGTTCATCAATGAACGTCAATTAGTGTGTTTTGCTGACATCTTACCATTATTGGTGCGCCAATTTCATAGGTTGACGAACACAAAACCATCAACACTAAGGGACTAGTTGAGTCTACAGCTAACTTGTTTTCCACCAAAAAAAAAAGCATGCAATCATCAACAAATGTTGATCATGGAGGGCGGAGATGAAGAAATGGAAACTAATGTTACTACACAATAAGATGACGAATAAACACAAACAAAATGTGACATGGTCATGGAAAACATAAGCGTACTTAACTTTGAACAAGTAAGAAACCAACCACCTTCACTTGTTCAAAAGATTTAATCCATACCTATTTATATTTTTCCTAAAAAATCTATAGCTTATGCCTAGCATGAGAGCCTTAAGCAAGTTACATTTTTTTTTGAACAAATAGCTTTAGTTACATAATCTTCACTTCAGATAGTAGATAGCTTAACTAATTTGAAAACTAGGTACAATTCTATTGAAAGTTTATTGGAGGATACAAACAACCAATTATAAACCCATTGCCTAGAGTTAACTAGTACTTAGCAAACACTTCAAAACTAGGATAAAAAGTTGGCTACTATAAAAGTTTAAAATGTCAAACTACAAATAAAAAATAAAGATATGGTTGCTAAAACCATTGAAGCTAATAAGGCAATTAAAAAGTTTGAAACCTTGCAGCAAGAGTATAATGAGCTAAACCATGTTCATTTCAAGAGCCATAATGATCTTAAGGTCCTATAGATTGATTATGATTAGTTGATGAGAGATTATGGCAAGATGGAGGCTGTTAATGTTTAGTAGAAAAAACTCTTGTGGGTTGGGAAAATACTTGTACCCAACAACAAGTACAATTGACAGAGGTCAATATGGAGATGGAAAATCACACCCATGAGTTGCAAATGCAGATTCAAAAGTTGAAAGGTGAATTGGAAACAATGCGCTAGTCACTCAGTAAAAGTTTTCAAATCACATACATGGATAACCAATTGAAGGAGTTTGAATTACTATTGGATAATGCTTTCTTCAAGGTGCGAAACCAAGCCTTGGAAAACAAGGATCCAAAATGGAATGGTGGAAGACAATGCAAGAGATCATGAAGGAGCAAATTCAAGACAGTTTGGAGCTTGCCCATGCTAATGAAAAGGCGTATCTTAATGAATTAGTCACCCATAGGTTGTAGTTCAAAAGGATACAAGTATGACTGATTGATTATTAAGTTGATCAAGGAACCTATCAAGATATCTTAAAGATTTTCTTCTGTGTAACCAATACCTGTAGCTGTGAGTTCTCAAAACAAATTGGTTGCTACGACCATAAAGATACTAACATAGATGAGGGGAGGAGCTAAACTTGCTACTATCTCTTGTAATTTGTCTTTGTTGTCCATAAAACTTGTTGAAGCACCTTTTGTAGTTACAAATGTTGAGGTAGTTAATTTGTAGATACATGTTACTCCCAATCCTATACCACTACCAATACCACATATTGGGGTAGAAGTAGAGGTTATAATGATTGATATTGCCATACATGCATTTGAAGTTTTTAAGACTTCAAAAATAGTGCTAAGAAACACACGTTACTTAAAAACCAAAGCCTGAACCAAATACCTTAGTTAAACTTGTTGATGACTTAATAATAGGTGTAAAACACACAACTCTTGGCGATTAATTTAAAGGACAAAATATGGTTTTCAAGGGGGGTAATGTCAACCCAAATTTTCACTTTATGTATATAATAACTAGTTGTTACCAATTGGTAACTGATGAAACAATATTATTTTGAATATTGTTTTAATTATTATTAGATAGTAGGCAACTAATCTATTATGATAACTAATAACTTGTCTGTTATGGTAACCAGTAATTGGTCTATTATGATAACCAATAATTGGTTTGTTATGATAACTACTAACAAGTCTTTTAGTGAAACTATCTATTAAGTTAATTGATAATTAGTCTATTAGCATAACCGATTGTTGACAAAAACAAGTTTGTGTTTAACTTATGACTAGTACTTGTTATAGTTAAGTTTGAATCAACTTATTATTGTAATAGCCAATGATTATTTAACTCAAAACAACATTATGTTAGGTATAAATAAGAGGATTTAAGGATGATGGAATTTGGAACTTTAAATTTGTAACTCTTCAATTTTATTTTATTTAATTTGATTTTGGGAAATATGTTTTTATGAATAAACACCTTCATTTCTATATTTTTATTTTTATGATTTCAAATCTGAATAAAATTATGCATGTTGATTGTCGCAACCCTAACATTGGGTTCATGATTAAGTGTGGAGTGCAAAGGGCCATGAGGCCAAGAGAGTGTGTATGGGTGTGAAACACACTTTCACAAATGGGGAACAATGCAAGGGATGGAGCCTAATGACTCCCAAGTGCACTCCCACTTTGGGACATTCATGTAAGAGTCCCAAATGTTCAGAACCTTGGTTGGAAATGGAAACAAACACCAAATTGGGCCCCTTTCACACCATTGGAAAGGTATTGAACTGTAGATACTTAAAGTGCCCTTGAATTGTTCATTTAGACCTAATATGGATGCGTTATGATCAAAAGAAGGGTCAAAAGTCAAATTGGGAATTTGACTCCTGACCACAAATCCCCTTTGAAAAAAGGTCAAATAATCTCCAATTGGGGCATGCAATACACCATTGAAAAGATCTTTTCCAGGGCTATAAGATTGTGCCTTCGCATGCTCCAAATATGATTTTTAAAGGAAGATATGAGCATCCAAAAAGTTTTGAGACAACAAGAGTCCCAATTTTCAGAATCCTACTTGAGAGTCCTAGGAAAAAATGTCATTTGAATGTAGCCCCCATGGAGAGTCACAAAATATATTATAGGGAGGGGAGTGATGCCTCCTCCCAAAGTTTGCGAGCTATGTAAAACTTGTGTTTGAGGTTGTCCCTATTAAATTCGTCGCATCATTTGCATTTAACTTACACTAACTACCCTCTTTCCTTGGTTGTGCAAGTTGATTTCATCATGAACTTTTGCTTATGAGTTTGTCCTAATCCCATTTCAAAACCATAACACACCTTCCTACCCCTAAAGTGCCACAAGCTAAGAAGCATGCCTCAACTTTTTTTTTTTTTCGTTGTTTTACTCTAGGACCCACATTTGGGTTTCTTAAGGAGTTTGGGGGCATATCATTGATATTTTTTTGAAAACCAGAATTGGACAAGAAGAAAATAAATTATGTTTTATTTGAAGGAATAGAAAACACCTTTAACACAAACCTTAAATTGATAAATCATTACAAAAATATGTGGTTTTTTAAAAGGCCAACTTGACCAAAGTGTCCACATTGACCTTAAGGTATGTCCATTTTAACTAAAGGTTTGGGGCATGAAAAACACATGTTACATTTGATCAATACATTTAATTAAAGTGCATTTTTGACCAAGTGTCAAACTAAAAATCCAGTCAAAATGGCCATGGGTTAGTCAAATTGGCCACATTAAATGGATAGGGTTTAGTCAAATTAACCATCCTCATTTGACCTTTAGTCAAATCGACCATTGTGGTTTGACACTTAGTCAAATGAACCATACTCATTTGATAATCTAGCCTACTTGTTAAGCCCAAGTTACCTATTTAACCTAACATAATTAGTAGGTTAGGTTAAGGCTTAAACTACCTATCTTGCCTAGCATAATTAATAGGCTAGTAGGTTATTTGTTAAATAATAACCTAACTAGTAGCCTAGCTAGGTAATTTAACCTAAACCTATTTAGTAGGTTACCTAAAACATACCCCACGATTACTAAATAACCTATAACTAGGTAGTGTAAACCTTTTAAGGTATCTTAAGTGACTTACACTTACTAGGTATACCTATTAACCATGTAGGTAGCCTATGTAGCTTAGGCCATCTATGGGTATGTAGCCTAAGCCTACTAAGTAAATATCATAGGCCACCTAAGCCTAGTCGGTAAGTAACCTATCCTATTAGTTAGGTAAGTAGCTTAGGCCACCTAGGCCTACTAAATATAAGGTAGCTTAACCTAAGCTATTGAAGTCTATTTGGTAGCTATGTACCTAATGTAGGCCATTTAGGCCTACAAAGTAAGTAGTTTAACTTAGGCCATTTAAGCCTACTAGGTACATATGTAGCCTAGGTTAGGCCACCTAGGCCTACAAGGTAACTAAATAGCTTAACCTAGGCCTACTAAATAGGTATGTAACCTAGTTTAGGCCACCTAGGCCTACATGGTAGGTAGCCTAACCTAGGGCTGCTAGGCAGATATGTAGCCTAACCTAGGTTACTTAGGCTTATTAAGTAAGTACATAGTAGTTAACAAGGGTTTTCTATTCCCATTTAAGTTATTTTACCTCTAGATTTTTCAATAATAGGTTTTTAAATAACAATAAGTACATACAACACACAAAACAAAACTTCAAATAATACAAATCCTAAACTAACATGTACACAAATTGTTCTAATTTGAAGGAATTAAACTGAAAGAAAAAATGATCCATGTTCCATAATTTAAAAATGAAACACATAATCATCAATGAACCAAAAGGTTTTTCAACATGTATGTCCTCCTAGTCTTATATTAGCCATTTCAAAATACAACAATCATAATTGACCATCATAACCAATCATTGGCCAGTATATATTTAAACTAACAGTCCAAAATTTCAAAAAAATACATCTTATTTAACTACTTGTCCAACTACCGGTTCTATCAAATATATAGGTTTTATAAATTACTTATTGATTAACATGTTAACTTATCTTCTTAACTTAGTCATTACCTACCAAGTTTAAAAATTGGTTAGGTCAACAAGTTAAAACCTACTTACATTATCAACTTATTAAGTCATTTGTTACCAAATATGGGTAGTAGTAGCTTAACCTAAATAGCTTAAGTTAGCCTAACCTAGGTTTACTAGGTAGGTACATAGCTTAAGTAGCCTAAGTTACCTTAACCTAGGCCTACTAAGTAGGTACATAGCCTAATTTAGGCCTACCAGGTAGGTATGTACCTAATTTAAGCTAGGCCACCTAGGCTACTAAATAGGTAGTCTAGCCTAGTATTAAGTAGGTAGCCTAGCCTTGGTCCTATTTAATAAATTAGGCTACCTAATTATTATGCCTAGGTTAGATCTATTAATTATAAGCTAGTAGGTATCTACATAGCCTACTAAAGAGCATAGGCATAGGTAGGTATAAACATAGATTTAATAGGTATTTATAAGGCTTAATAGACTATAATTTACATGTTACCTAAGTACATGCATTTATTAATAAATACCTCCTACCTACTTATAACCTACCTATTTATGCAAGTAATGTAAAAAAATTCAAATTCATTTAATGCAATATGTTGAAAAAAACTTCATGAAAGTTAATTACAATATGTTAATCCAAAATCATGTTTATTACAATATGTTGTCCAAAAAAATCACCTTATGGGGTGGTGGTGCAATGGTTAAAGACTTGATTTCTCAATGTGGAGGTGAGGAGTTCAAATCCCCACATTCAAATCCCCACATTTGTAACCTAGGCTACCTTGGCTACTTAGGTGACATAATCAGGTAGCTTAGGTTGCAAAACCTATTAAACCACCTAGGCTAGGTTACTTGGCCTAACTTAGGGGGCTTGGCCTAACCTAAGTGGTTTGGTCTAACCTAGGTGGTTAAGCTAGGTGGCCTAGCTTAAGTGACGCACTCCCAACTCCTTGAAGGACTCAAATGTAAATCCTGTTAACAAATAGGAGATCTACTCAATTGCAAACATAAATCTTTATTGAAAGGAAACTACAACATAATGTTCCCAACACAAAACACAACATCAAGAACTCTCCAAGGTTCTTGTCACATGAAATACACAAACTTGTGTAATGAAAAAAAGAGAACCAAACCATCAACACCAAGGTATTTAACTACAAAACCAAACCACAAATAACCAAACTAAAATAAGTAGCGAAAGTAATTCAACCTTGAGAAAGTAACCTAGTTACTTTCCTACTCTAGTAACTAATGAAACCTAACTAGTTGAGCTTGAATTCTCAACAAGTCCAAGTAAAAAACAGCGGAAGAGGGAGGAGTTAGGGCACACTCCCTAACTCACAACACTTTGAAGGGTAAAGGGGCGTGTTGGAGCTCCGGGATGGGATTAGGAAGAGTTAACAAGCTTCCCTCTCTCACATGGGCCTACACACAACCCACACAAAGTGGTTAGTGCATAGTTGGAACACCTTTGGTGCTAGGACGAACCACGAGCAACACGGACACACTAGATTCACCACGGGCCGGACTTGGGGGAAGCCACCACCTTCCCCCTTAGAGTATACTTTGTGGCTGGCCATAGAGCCCACATCCATATAACTTTTCTCTCCCACAATTCCCAAGTGGGAGTCTCGAAATTACGCTAGTTAGGACTCCCGCGACTTTAGAGCCCCATAACTTTATGAACAGACCTCGGATCGAGATGTGGTTTGAAGCAAAGTTATAGCTCTTGTCGAATGATAATATCAAGGTTAATAAGTTGACTAAATATCAAATCAACCAAATTATCAAAATAATAAGTCAAAATTATTTAGTTGATTCAGAATTAGAGAAAGTAATTTAGAGAGATATCAAACAATTGATGAATATTACTTGTTATCGTGTTTTTCGCCTTTCCAATTGTATGTTGCACGCCCTCTACAACCAAGTAAATCGAGTCAATTCCCGACTTTTTCGGGTCGGAGTTAAATTGGCAATTTGATTCCCAGCCTTTCTTTTGGCCACAACTTGTGTTTCAAATGTCCAAATGAGCAATGCGAGCCCATTTTAGACATCTACGTTCCAAGAGCTTTTTAATGATATAATGAATGCCACAAGCCATTGAGTTTTGACCCCTAAAATCGTTCTCTAAAGTTTTGGGAGTCCACCGGGACTTCATCTCCCAAAGTGGGAGTTGCCTTGGGAGTGTGAGGGTTCACTCCTTCATACTCCACACTTTCTTACACTCCCGGGAGTATGTGATGTGACTCCTAGGCTTCTTCTTGGCCCGCACCCTTGTAAACCCTTTGCCTTGGTTGCGAGCCCAAAGCGAGGGTTGCAACACTTTCCCCCATTAGAAGAAGAGGTCAATGTCCTCATTAACATTTAGAATTTATCTTTTCAATGCAATTTCTTTCATTTGGATCTTTGGCCATTGCTTGCCGACTTTTGCAGCAAGACCTTACCTCAAGCTAACTTAGGCATCCTCAAGTTTCCAACACTTTCTTGACAAGTCCAAGGATGGTCTTATAAAAAACCCTTAACCATTGCTTTGTCAAAAGACCTAAACTAGCTTAATTGACGAAGCCTTCATTTGGGAAGCAATTTCCATCCTTCCCCTCATGAAGAACTCAAATCAAATCAAATATTGACTTAAGCTACTTGACATGACTCCTTTCCCACCCTTGCGCCTTGATCACAACAATCAAACCTAACTAAAGGTGTGCCTATCAAGGTACGAGAAGCAATGTTTAAGCTTTGCAAAAGCTTAAGTCCCAAGCTACACAATTATAGTACATGAACGGGGTCATGACTTCCCACATTGGCCGCCACTACCAACCAATCCTTTGGGATGCACTTTGGGCATGTGCATGTCCTTGCAAGCTCACCTTGCTTGCCTCTTCTTTTGGGGCCAAGATTTCTCTTAGTCCCCACCTAGGAATCCGATTTTGATTTGGGCTTACGCAAAAGAGTTCCATTTGTCCATGCCACTTGACAACCCCTTTTTATCATACTCATTATGTTTGTGATGCAATTTTTTAAAAGTCTTTAGCCTTTATTTCACTTGTAACTTGATGAAGTACATTTCTGTAACTCCTTGCCCCATTAAAAGAAAGGTGATGTCCTCATCACATTCTATGCTTCTTTTGCTTCTTTGCCGGTCTATTGTGAAATTCCTCTATGGCTTCTTAGGCATGTTCCATATCAGACTCATTCACCCAAGATGCCTATATTGGATGGTATCCTTTTCACTTGGCCAAGTATTCCCACTCCCGCCCCTTTAGTTGCCTTGATTTGAACACGGCCTCCACTTCAAATTTTGGTTCATTATGAATCAGGTCCAATGGGGGCCTTGAATTGTGCTCTCGATTAAGCCTTGAAGCATCATGGGTGACCAGCTTTAAAAGCGAAACATGAAATACGGGATGAACCTTAAGATTTTCCGATAGTTCTAATTTGTAAGTGTCGAGAAATTTCTTTTCCAACACTTTGAATGGGCCCGCATATGGGCCCAAGAACTTGTGGCTCAAACTTTTTAGCAACCGAAAATTCTTGATGTTCAACCACACTTCATCTCCTTCAAAATTCACTTATCGTCGAGACTTGTCCACAAAATCCTTGTATCATTTGTGCGCCTTTTCAAGATTGGCCTTAACCATCCCATTTCTTCATCAAGTTGTGTGACCATCGACACTTCCTCATTTACATCACTTGGGGGTTGCCCAACCCAAGTTGTGGGCACAATTGATGACTTGCTCGTCACCATTTGAAAGGGGGTGGGCCTTGTTGCCAAATGCTCCGAATTGTTGTAACAAAACTCGGCCAACTCCAAATGGTCCACCCAATCTTGTTGATCCGTCGCCACATAATTCTTTAAGAATTGTTGGATCACCGAGTTCACCCTCTTAGTTTGTCCATCTGTTTGGGGTTGGAATGAGGTGCTCATCTTGAGCTCCGACCCCATGCGCTTCCACAAGGCTCTCCAAGACTTGCTTGTGAACTTCGAGTCTTGGTCCGACACAATGTCCTTTGGGAGGCCATGATGCTTGAACACATGGGTGAAAAACAACCTTCCCGTCTCTTGGGCTGTGGCACCTTCCTTGGTGAGAATGAAGTGTGCCATCTTATTAAATTGATCCACCACCACCATGATCGCATCAAACCCCCTTGATGGTGGCAAACTCACCATGAAATCCATGGAAACACTTTCCCACGGCCCTTCCGAAATGGGTAATGGTTGCAACAATCTGGCTTGTTTCTTATTGAATACTCGGTTTTGTTGGCAAGTCAAGCAAGTCTTCACGTATTCTTCCGCATCCTCTTTCAAGTTGGGCCAATAGTAGGACTTCTTGAAAAATGTGGTGGTGCGCTTTACACCACCATGGCCCGCAAGGGGCCCATCATGACATTCCTTCAAAAGCACATCCCTTAACCTCCTTTTTGGAACATAGAGCTGATTTTGCTTATACCACAATAGTCCATTTCGCAAGTGGAAGTGGGACTTGATCCCCTTTTGAATGTTTTGCTTCTTTTCC
>Ga0116231_10013047_pt1 | contig 11851 bp, 11 predicted proteins | sample S1TSphgellanicum_2_FD_89695 | JGI IMG/M metagenome (GOLD analysis project Ga0116231, IMG submission 89695) | Host-associated microbial communities from peat moss isolated from Minnesota, USA - S1T2_Fd - Sphagnum magellanicum MG | ecosystem: Host-associated > Plants > Peat moss > Unclassified...
ATTGACCAGCGTCGTCTTGCCGGCACCCGAGTGGCCAATGAGGCCGATCTTTTCTCCAGGCTTGATGGTCAGGTTCAGGTCTTCGATGAGGCTGCGTTCGCGGCCATAGCCAAAGGTCACATGATCGAAGCGAATTTCGCCGCGTCCGATCTTCAACGGTTTCGCACCCGGCTGATCGGCGAGCAGCAAAGGCCGCGCGATGGTTGCCATGCCTTCTTGCACCGCGCCGATATGTTCGAAAACGCCCGTCACCTGCACAGCCACGGAATTCGCGATCGATGCGATTTGCCAGGTCAGCGGAATTGTCATGGCGATCACGCCGACATCGACAGCACCCTGCCGCCATAGGATCAGCGCAAGGGTCGTGGACGCCGCGAGCAGAACTGCGTTCAGCGTCGATAGAGAGGTGGAAAACAAAGTCGTCAGCCGCAATTGGCGCCGGAAAGCTGACGTATGCACATCGACGGAAGAACGGACGTAATCGTCTTCGCGTTCGAGCTTGCCAAATAATTTGAGGGTCAGAATATTCGTGTAACTATCGACGATACGCCCGATAATGTCGGACTTCGCCTCGGACAGCCGCCGTGATTGATCCCGCAGCCGGGGCACGAACGTCCGCAGCAAAGTCAAATAGACTGCGAACCAGACGATGATGGGCAAGGACAGCCGCGCATCGGCGGCGGCCAGCATCGACAACGCTAAGAGACCATAGACAAGAATGCCCCAAACGGCCGTGATCGAGACCACCACGCTTTCGCGCAAGGCCGGGCCTGTTTCCATAACGCGGGCGGCAATGCGGCCCGCGAAATCATTCTGGAAGAAAGGCCAGCTTTGCCGCACGACATGCCGATGGCTTTGCCAGCGGATGAGATTGGTGACATTGGCGGCAATCGCCTGATTGGCGACAAGGCCCTGCCCCATGACGGCTAAGGGCCGCAAGATCACGACAATCAATCCGATGATGAGAAACGGCTGCGCCGCTTCAAAGAATACGTCGCGCGGTGTCGCGATCACGAGCCGCACGATACGCCCAACAAACCACGGGATCGCTGCGTCGAGCGCCGCGACCGTCAGTCCCACACCAAACAGAAGCAGAAAAGGCAAGCGGCTCTGACGGATGAAATGCCAATAAAACGCCAGGAGGCCTGACGGCGGCTCTTCAAGCCGCTGGTCTCGTGTCGGGGCAATAATGGATTCAAAGAAGTGAAACATAAGAGATCAACATAGCCTGCGCCCCCCTATCTGACAGAGAGCGGTGAAAAGGTTCATGTGTCATCTTCGCGCGGCGGATTTATGGAAGATGCTTGCCTTCACCGCTTGTTTCACAAAGATAAACGTGCGCAGCCTGTGTTTGCTCTTGCATGCGCGATTGCCGCGTTGATGATGCCATGAGCCGATTCTCCCCGGCTCTCTCCGCCAGGCGTAATTGAGATGATACAAATACCCGGAAAAGCCTGCGCCGAATGCACACTTTGCTGCAAGGTGCTTGAAATCGAAGAAACCGCGAAGCCCGTCGGCGAGCTTTGCGAACATTGCCACCTTGGCGCGGGTTGCGGCATCTATTTGGACCGCCCGCAAGTCTGTCATGACTATGAATGTCTCTGGAAGAACGATCGCGCGCTCGGCCCGCAATTGCGCCCTGACCGGGTCGGAACGATCCTGATGGAAGATCCAGACAGCGATGAATATCGCGCTGTCTGCGATCCGGCCAAGCCGATGGCTTGGCGCAATCCGCTCGTCTTCAAACATCTCGTTGCGATGGCCAAAGCCGGCCGCATCGTTGTCGCCAAAGCGGGCGTGAAAGCGTGGCGCGTGCATCCGACAGGTCAATGGGGACCATGCATATAGAGCCTTATTTCGCGGCAGACATTTTTACTCCACGTTCGACCCGTTCCATGCGGCAGAGATAAAAGCCTATCAATGCCGCAAGGCTCAGCAGGCCAGAGACAAGGCCTGTAATACCCTGCCAGCCGAACGCCGACCAAAACTCTCCGCCAGAAGACCCAACCAGACTCGATCCCACATAATAAGACAAAAGATAGAGCGAGGCAGCTTGCGCGCGTGCGACGGTTGCGCGGCGGCTGACCCAGCCGCTTGCGATGGAATGACCGCCAAAAAATCCGATTGTCAGGAGCCCAAGACCCGCAATAACCACCGGAAGCCTATTTGGGAGGGTCACGAACACCCCGATCAGCATTAGTGAAATGCCAGCGAGCAGCATCGGGCCAAGGCCAAACCGTCCGCCCAGCCGGCCGAACCAGGCAGAAGCCGGTCCACCCGCCAGATAGACAAGAAAAACGGCCCCTGCCGCCGTTTGCCCGAGTTCGAAAGGCGCTGCCAGAAGCCGGTAGCTGGCATAATTATAGACGGTGACGAAACTTCCCATGAGCAAAAAGCCAATGGCGAAGAGCAGCATAAGGCCTGGATCGGAAAGATGCCGCGCAAAGCTCCGCCCTAATTGACGAAATGAGATGCTGCGCTCCGGCACAAAATGTTTCGAACCCGGCAAGACAACGGAAAAGACGATCGCCGCCAAAAGGCCCAGCGAGCCAAGCGTTGCAAGTGCGAACGCCGCCGAATGGGTCAGATCGATCAAGAGGCCCGTCAGTATCCGTCCGGTCAAACCGCCAAAGGCGTTGCCCGCGATATAAAGGCCCATCGCTCCGCCAAGATCTTGCGGATGCACTTCCTCCGCGAGATAGGCCATCCCAATCGCCGGAACCCCAGCCAGCGCGAGCCCCTCAAGCGCCCGGATCGTGAGCAATGTTGGCCAATCGGGTGCGAAAGCCGAGAAAACGCTTAAAGTGCCGACGCCGAATAGTGAGAAAGACATAACATCCTTGCGGCCATAGGCATCGGAGACTGGCCCCATAATCAGCAGGCCAGCTGCGAGCATGGCCGTCGTTACGGAAAGAGACAAGCTGCTGACGGCAGGTGTGACTCCGAAGTTCACGGAGAAAACCGGCATCAAGGGCTGAACACAATAAAGGAGCGCGAAGGTGGTGAAGCCCGCCGCCACGAGCGCCAGTGTCACGCGCCGGTAGGCAGGATCATTGCGCCGCAAATAGGATTTGGCCAATTCAGTTTGCGTCACATGAAGCCGCCGTTGAGTCGCAGGAGCGGCTTTTGATTGCCGTGGTTGATTTGCTGGAGACAAGACCTCCACGTATAGCGCTTCGATCAGGATCACCAAATGGTGATTCAGAACGGTAAGTCACACAACCTCATATGAGGCCGCCTTGCCCGAGCATTCTCCGCTCACTCTCGAAGAAGTCACCAAACCGCTCGCTGAGGATGGCTGGGCCGTGAAACGGCGTGGACCGGGCGGCCATGTACAATATGTCCATCCTGCGAAACCAGGCAAAGTCACCCTTGATACGGGTGTGCGAGAAGTCCCAGCGGGCACGCTCCGTTCAATCTACCGGCAGGCTGGGTGGACATGGTGAAAGGATCCTAATCATGGCCATGACCTATGCGCTCCTCTATGAAGAGAATGGTAGCTTCGGTATTTCCTTTCCGGATTTTCCAGGGTGCATTTCCGGCGGTGGCTCGGCTGAGGAAGCATTGCGGCGCGGCCGCGGCGCCCTCGCCTTTCATATCGCAGGCATGGTGGAAGACGGCGATGCCATGCCGCGCCTCCGCGGCCTCGACGAATTGCGGGCCGATCGCGACTTCCGCGCCGATTGTCACGCTTGTCGAGGTCGTTCTGCCGGGCAAAGCCTTGCGTCTCAACATCTCGCTTGAAGAGCATCTAGTCGAACGCATCAATGCTAATGCCAAAGCCGCTGGCGAAACCCGCTCGGGCTGGCTCACGAAGGCTTCGAAAATGCGATTGGGCGAGCAGTAGGATAGGAAACGGCGGAAGCGGCAAAGGATGGCCGCTATGGGTTCATTTCCTTCCGTGTGCTTGCATTAGGGGAAAATCCGCGTATAAAGCCCGCTTCCCGGCATCGGCTGGGGGCTGAAGGAAGACTTTGCTTCTGGCAAAGCGGACCAGTTTTCGACCGATCCCGTCTTCCGTGTCTCCGCCTTCGTTGTTTCCGTCGAGCCTTTCCGGGGCTCGAAGGGCTCTGCGCCGATGTTTCTTTGGAGCTTAAGAAAGGCCCGTTCATGGCTCTCTACGAGCATGTCTATCTCGCGCGTCAGGATATTTCCGCCCAGCAGGTGGAAACCCTCACCGAACAATTCAAAACCATTATCGAATCCCTTGGCGGCAAGGTCGAGAAGATCGAATATTGGGGCGTAAAGTCCCTCGCCTACCGCATCAAGAAAAACCGTAAGGCGCATTTTTCTCTGCTGAACATTGATGCGCCGCCAGCCGCGCTCACCGAAATGGAGCGTCAGCAGGGTCTCAACGAAGACATCCTGCGTTTCATGACAATCCGCGTCGATGAGCTCGAGACAGGGCTCTCTGCGATGATGCGCAAGCGCGACGATGACGATCGCGGCGGGTTTGGCGGCGCGCCGCGCGGCCGCCCCGATAGAGGCGACCGGCCGGATCGCGGCGACCGCGGTCCGCGCCGCCCGCGCGATGATAATTCCATGAATGAAGAAGGAGGCTTTTGATGGCCACCGCAGCAGCCGGGGGCGCACGCCGCCCATTCTTCCGCCGTCGCAAAACCTGCCCATTCTCGGGTCCGAGCGCGCCAAAGATCGACTATAAGGACACACGTCTGCTCTCGCGTTATATTTCCGAACGCGGCAAGATCGTACCCTCGCGCATCACCGCCGTGTCTGCCAAGAAGCAGCGCGAACTCGCAAAGGCGATCAAGCGGGCCCGTTTTCTCGGGCTTCTGCCTTACGTGATCCGCTAAATTTTCCTTTCTGGGCTTGCTCGCCGGGAACGAAGTTGATCGCAATGAATAAGGCTGGACGGACATCAATCCGTCCAGTTCAGTTGGGATGAGACGGATAACTTTCCGGATTCTTCCCTAACCGCGGATTGGCGGGACAGCTCAGCGATGAAAACAAAAAGTATTCAAAGTCCCGGCATTGGCCCGATTGTGATGATCGGCGCCGGTCTCTGCACGGCACTGCTATTTACAGTTGCCCGGCAAGGGACATTTCAGTCGATGGCGCTCGGCCACGTTACGCCTTTGCCGATCATGATTTCGGCACTTGGCTTCGGTCCGGCCATCGGTTTCGGTTCGGCCGGCATCGCAGCGATCACCGTTGTGCTTCTTTCGGCCCTGCACGGCGGCACGCTCTCCGGCGAGAGCCTTTTGACCGGCCTCATTTTGGCGGCGGTCTTCGCTGTAATCCTCGCCCTGCCTTCCTGGTGGCTTAGCTTTTTAGCTTGTCTTGCCCGGCTCGAAACGGCTAGCCGCTGGAAGACCGCCCCCCCTGACAAGAAAAACAAGCAGCTTACATTCTATCCGATTGGCCACATCCTTGTGCATGCGGCTATTATCGCCCTTGTCCTTGTCGGGCTTGGGGCAGGCATGGTCGTGTTCGGCTACGGAACCTTCGACGACGCGTTCGAGAGCCTTACGGTAGAGTTAATGCCGTTCGTTCAAAAACTTGTCGATGTGCGGCCAGAACTCAGCAGTTTTGACGTCCATGCCCTCACGCAAATGACTTTAAGGACAATGCCATCGGTTCTCTCGGGTTGGATCCTGCTGACCTTCGCCGGAAATCTTTGGCTCGCCGGGCGCATCGTCCAAACCTCAAACAACTTGCGCCGTCCCTGGCCGAATATCCCCTATGAGCTTCGCATTCCGCGTCCCTTCGCCGTAGTCCTGGCCGCGGCTTGCGCTCTGTGCTTCGTCAAAAACTGGCCGGGTATGATCGGCCTCACGGCCGCTGTAACCTTCGCGCTGATCTATGCTTTGCAAGGCATTGCCGTCATCCATGATCTCTCGCGCGGATTGAAATGGCGGACGCTCATGCTCTTCGTCATCTACGCAACGCTGGTGTTCATCCCCTGGCCATTAGCGCTGTTTGCTGTGATCGGTCTCGCCGATACGGTTTTTTCTCTGCGCGACCGCAAGGCCGCGGCTCTCCTAGCTGCTAAAACATAAAGATATCCGAAGGAGCCACTTATGGAAGTCATCTTACTGCAACGGGTCGCCAAACTCGGCCAAATGGGCGAGACCGTGCGCGTCAAAGACGGTTTTGCCCGCAACTTTCTGCTTCCCACCGGCAAAGCCTTGCGTGCGACCGAAGCCAATAAGCACAAGTTCGAAGGTCAACGCGCCGATCTTGAAAAGCGCAACGCGGAGTTGAAGAGCGAAGCGGCGGCCGCTGCCGAGAAGATCGACGGGCAGGTTTTCGTCATCATCCGGCAAGCCGGCGAAACCGGCCAGCTCTATGGTTCAGTTTCGACACGCGACATCGCCGAAGCGGCGTCTACCGGCGGTTCCTCTGTCCATCGCAATCAAGTCGTGCTCGCCACGCCAATCAAAACAATTGGCTTGCATGAAGTGCCGGTCAATCTGCACCCGGAAGTCGAAGCCAAGATCACTATCAACGTGGCCCGGTCGCCGGAAGAAGCCGAGCGTCAAGCCAAGGGCGAATCGATCAATATCGTCGAAGAAACGACGATGGACGATCTCGGCCTCGAAGTTGGCGCGGCGCTCGCAGATGCCAATGGCAGCTTGGGCGACCGGTAAGTTCATTCAATTCTTAAGGCGGCGGCAGGCCTTTAGACAGCCGCCGCTTCAACGCTTCCGGGGCGGCAGCGGACGCCAGATTTCTTTATCTGGCGGCTGATCTGATCGTGTCCAGGCATAATGGCCGTCCGCTCTGAAGCCCAGGACATAGCTCGATGGCGTATAAAGCGACCATTGCTCGTCATGCTCGTCGTCGCCATAAGGCCATGTCTCGAGAGTCGCACCAAGATCGAAGACGAATGTCGACCTTCCCAATGCGGGTTGCACCTCGACCGCAATGAGCTTTTGTCCATCCATGAATTTAGCGGCGTCGATAATCTCTTCATCGGGCGCGAGGTCCGTGCGGAAATCAACCCCGTTTTCGCTGCAGAGCCAATGACAAATACCAATCCACAGATACCATTCGCCATGCGCCACAACGTATCTGCGCTGTAAAATTCTCCGGACCTTCGGACTGTCCGTGAGCGGACTTACAACCGGCTCGCGAATTGTGAGATGCGGCGCGCCAAATTCGAACGTCAGCATACTGCCTTGATCTTTTTGAACATGCCAAGCAGGTAACCCGATTAACCCGGCAAAGGCACCGCCGACTGGATCGGCTTCATCAAGAATACTGGAAGGATGGCTCATGCGGTCTTTTCGCTTCAGCAAGATTGGCCGTCAACGGCAAATTATATTTAAAGCCGCGCCCGGCAAAGTTTTAGCATCCCCCAAGCTTATGTGCATTATTGGACTGCGCGATTAAACTTTATATCTTTTATAGAAAGCTTCCGCCCCTTGGAGCGCCCGGCACCGGCGCGCCGCGGAACCACAATCAAGACTATTTTTTCAATTTTGCCGGGAATTTTGCTGCCCGTGTGAACTGGTGTGAATATCGAAAAGCGACTCCGTTCCTCTGCCTCCGCATGCGACAACGCGCGGGCTAACCGCCGATTCGCTATTCCTCACCCCGGTCTTAGGTATCCATGCCCGCCATCGAACAGATTGTTGACCGCCTCGGTCTGCTGCAAGGACAAGGTGCCTCAGCGGAAGCGAAATTCCGCGTCGCCCCGCATAATATCGAAGCAGAGCAAGCACTTCTCGGCGCGGTGCTCGTCAACAATGATGCTTTCGACCGCGTCTCGGATTTTCTCCTGCCCGAGCATTTTTCCGAGGAATTGCACCGGCGCGTCTATGACGTCGCCTCGCAACTCATTCGTGCCGGCAAAATCGCGACACCGATCACGCTGAAAACCTTTCTGGGCGAGCATGACCTCGGCGGCATCACGATCCCGCAATATTTGGCGCGTCTCGCCGCTGAGGCGACGACCGTCATCAACGCCGAGGATTATGGCCGCACGATTTATGATTTGGCCCTTCGACGGCAGCTCATCATGATCGGCGAAGATATTGTCAACGCCGCCTATGATGCCCCTGTCGCCGCCTCGCCGCGCGGCCAGATCGAAGAGGCCGAACGCAAGCTTTATTCGGTCGCCGAATCCGGCCGCTACGATGGCGGTTTTCAACGCTTCTCGGACGCTTTGACAACCGCCGTCGATATGGCAGCGAAGGCTTGGGAGCGCGACGGGCGTTTGTCAGGCATCGCAACCGGCTTGAGCGATCTCGACCGCATGATGGGCGGCTTGCAATCGTCCGATCTCATTATTGTCGCCGGTCGCCCTGGCATGGGCAAGACCGCGCTTGCAACGAATATCGCCTTCAACATCGCCAAGGCCTATGAATTCGAACAGCGCGCCGATGGCTCACATGCGACCGTCAATGGGGGTGTCGTTGGCTTCTTTTCGCTTGAAATGTCGGCCGAGCAATTGGCGACGCGCATCATCTCGGAACAAGCGGGCGTGGCCTCTTATAAGATCCGGCGCGGCGACATTACGGAAGACGAATTTCATCGCATCGCCGAAGCCGCGCGCGACATGCAATCCATCCCTTTTTACATCGATCAAACCGGCGGTCTTTCCATTGCGCAGCTCACCGCCCGTGCCCGGCGTCTGAAGCGCCAGCGCGGGCTCGACGTGCTCGTGGTCGATTACCTTCAACTGCTGTCTGGATCGAAAAACCGGAGCGGCGATAATCGCGTCCAGGAGATGACGGAAATCACGACGGGCCTCAAAGCGCTCGCCAAGGAAATGAATGTTCCAGTGGTCGCGCTTTCGCAGCTCTCGCGCCAGGTCGAAAGCCGCGACGACAAGCGCCCGCAACTGTCGGATCTGCGCGAGTCAGGCTCGATCGAGCAGGACGCCGATATTGTGATGTTCGTCTTTCGCGAGGAATATTATCTGAAGAACAAACAGCCGCGCGAAGGCACCGAGGAGTTCCTGACCTGGCAAGCCGATATGGAACGCGTGCATGGCCGCGCCGAAGTCATTCTTGGCAAACAACGGCATGGCCCGACGGGCACGATCGAGCTTGCCTTCGAGGCCGAGATGACACGTTTCTCCAATCTTGCGCATGAAGATAGCCTGCCGGTGCGTATTTGAAAGCTCGCGCCTCCTTCATCTGCCAAAATTGCGGAGCAGCCTCGCAACGCTGGCAAGGACGCTGCGAATCCTGCGGCGCATGGAACTCCATCCTAGAAGAAACAGCTGCGTCCGGCATAGGCGCACAGGCGGCCCGGTTAGCCCCGAAGGGGCGCGTCTTCGGTCTGACAGGGCTAGGCGACGCGAACACGCGTTCGGCGCCGCGCATGACCACGGGAATCGGGGAATTCGACAGGGTGAGCGGCGGCGGTTTCGTGCCAGGCTCAGTCCTTCTGCTCGGCGGCGAACCCGGAATCGGCAAATCGACGCTTCTGATTCAGGCTTGCGCCCTGCTCGCGGCGAAGGGCGAGCGCGTTGTGTACATTTCTGGCGAAGAAGCGGTCGATCAGGTGCGGCTGCGCGCCGAGCGGCTTGGCCTCTCGAAAGCACCAGTCGAGCTCGCGGCCGAGACCAGCGTCGACGATATTATCGCCACGCTGGGTCAGGGCCGCAGGCCATCGCTTGTCGTGATCGATTCGATTCAGACCATGTGGACGCAGGCGATCGAATCGGCTCCTGGCACGGTCACGCAAGTGCGCGGTTCGGCGCAGGCCCTGATCCGATTCGCCAAGACGACCGGCGCGACTGTGATTCTCGTCGGCCATGTCACCAAGGATGGCCAAATCGCCGGTCCGCGTGTCGTCGAACATATGGTCGATGCGGTGATCTCTTTTGAGGGCGAAGGCGGACGCGATGTCCGCATTCTGCGCGCCGTCAAAAACCGCTTCGGGCCGACGGACGAGATCGGCGTCTTCGAGATGACTGGACGCGGCCTCGGCGAAGTGACCAATCCCTCTGCCTTATTTTTATCATCCCGCGATGCCGCCGCGCCGGGCACCGCTGTCTTCGCCGGGATGGAAGGCACAAGGCCGCTCCTCATCGAAATTCAGGCGCTCGTGGCTGCCAGTTCGCTTGGGACACCGCGCCGCGCCGTTGTCGGCTGGGATACGAGCCGGTTGGCCATGGTCATCGCCGTACTCGAAGCCCATGCCGGGTTAAAACTTGGCCAAAACGACATTTATCTCAATGTCGCCGGTGGTTTACGTGTCGGCGAACCGGCTGCTGACCTCGCCGCCGCCGCCGCGCTTGTGTCCTCGCTGACAGGCGTCACTTTGCCATCGACCAGTGTGTTTTTTGGAGAAGTCGGGCTCTCCGGCGCGATCCGTCCGGTCGCACATGCGCTGCCCCGCCTGAAGGAGGCAATGAAGCTCGGGTTCGCCCGCGCCATAACGCCCCAGGAAACGCCAGCGCAGGGCCGCGGGGCCGCGCAAACGATTGGAGTCACCGCCTGCTCTCACATTTCGGCCTTGGTCGCAGAAATCGCTCAGATGCGCAAAACCGCGCGCAGCCCTGCACAAGGCAGCTGAAATCGGCTTCCGGCAGGTGACGGAACCGTTGCATTTCGTTATAAGATTTGTGACGTCAAGTTTTATCGCTTGGACCTCAAACAGACCGCAGACCGTTCATGACCGGCATGCTGTGCTGAAATCACATTGAAACTTTTTGCGGTGATTAAACCATCTGCCACGTTTGCAGCACTAGACCGGATGGGATCATTCGACCGGCGGAAATGCTGAACATTCGTGCTATGACGGCGCGTTCAAACGCAAAGTTTGAAAGCGCGCAGGACGTGTTCGAGGGGCCAGATTTATGCCATCCTATCTCGATCTAGGTTTGATCGTCGTCGTTTTGATTTCGGCTTTGCTGGCGATGCTGCGCGGATTCACGCGCGAGATTCTTGCCATTGCCTCCTGGACCGCCGCCGCTTTAGCCGCGGTCTATCTGCATCCTCTCGTGCTTCCCTATGTGAAGCCCTATATCAGTAAAGATGTTCTCGCGCTGGCGGCCTCGGCGGCGATCGTCTTTTTCGTGACGCTAATTGTCGTCTCGCTGATCACGGTCAGGCTGTCCGATGCCATTCTTGATTCGAAAGTCGGCGCGCTCGACCGCTCGCTCGGCTTCCTGTTCGGGGCGGTTCGCGGGCTTTTGCTCTGTGTGATCGCTTTTGTTTTCTTCAGCTGGCTGGTTCCCGAAAAGGGTCAGCCGCAATGGGTGAAGAACGCCCGGATGCGGCCGCTGCTTCAGACAACCGGGGACGAATTAATGGCCCTGCTGCCCGACGACCCCGAGGGCTTGCTTGCCAAGTTGAAGACACCGAAATCGACCGGTGCCGCTGAGGAAACACCCGCCGATTCAGATGTCGATACGAAACCTGTCACTCCGGCGCCCGTGCCAAAGCCCGACCCTGGCAAACATACATAGGAAGAGATCCATGGATGATGCCCAAGCTGCCCCTGCGAAAGAATTTTTAGACGAGCCCTTATTGGACTTGGAAGAAGACCGTCTGCACGAAGAATGCGGCGTATTCGGAATTTTCGGTCATCCGGAGGCAGCGGCGATCACCGCGCTTGGTCTGCACGCCCTGCAGCATCGCGGGCAGGAAGCAGCAGGCATCGTTGCCTTTGATGGATACAGGTTTAATTCCGAACGCCGGCTTGGCCTTGTCGGCGACCATTTCTCGAAAGCATCGACGATCGATCGCTTGCCCGGCACAGCCGCGATCGGGCACGTCCGCTATTCGACAACTGGTGAAACAATTCTCCGTAACGTCCAGCCTTTATTCGCTGAATTGGCTTCAGGCGGTTTCGCCGTCGCCCATAACGGCAATCTGACCAATGGTCTGACGCTGCGCCGCGAGCTCGTAAGAGATGGCGCGCTTTATCA
>Ga0116231_10013048_pt1 | contig 11851 bp, 11 predicted proteins | sample S1TSphgellanicum_2_FD_89695 | JGI IMG/M metagenome (GOLD analysis project Ga0116231, IMG submission 89695) | Host-associated microbial communities from peat moss isolated from Minnesota, USA - S1T2_Fd - Sphagnum magellanicum MG | ecosystem: Host-associated > Plants > Peat moss > Unclassified...
GAGATGGAATATAGGAAAATTAAATATTGGATGATATGTAGGCCAAACAAAATGGAAATTCTAAAACATATGAGTCTAACCATGACAACGGATGAAATGAGAACATAGAAAATAAAATAATTTGAAAACTTGAAAAGAGGGTGGATGAAATGAAGGAAAAGAAGCCATGACCCAAGAGAATTGAAATCCTTGACAAATAAAGGCTAAAATGAAAGCTAATAAGTGTAAATCTAGGAAATAGAATTCTAGGAAAATAGATCAAATGCACCTTGAGAAAACGCCGCTGCTACAGAAGCACCACTAATTACTTCTGCACTTGTCTTCTGTTCTTTTTCCTTCCCTCTACCTCTTACACTTTCTCTCTCTTTCTCTCTTTCTTTCCTTCCTATGCATACCATCCTATCTCCAAACGATCTTCGCACTTAAAATCGACAGCGCGAAAAGAGCATACTGAAGGTTAACAAGAGAATAAAAATAGAACACCAACGCACATTCCATAAATACGCAAATCCAAAATACGGATACAAACCGAACTATGTAGCCGTTCAACGTCAAGGTCATCCTGCACCTACCATTCTCTTACCAACTGGTTAATTACTACCTACCGTCCTCATTCTGACGCCCGGAGAAACACAAGGCCTGGGCGGTTGGGGCTGCAATTATTATAAGCCCGGGCGCTTCACCCTTACTGCCATATAACTGCTGCTCCATTCCCTTCCAGAACGCGCCTGCTCTTTTGCTACACCTTTTCCTCCCTCCCCAAGAAGCTAAATTGCTAGCATGTGCAAGTCTCATTGTCCGTAGCTACTATTCGTCCGGATTAAAGGGAGCTTCACGATGTCCTCGCTATATTTAGCTATTGTCCGTAGTTACTATCCGTCCGAATTCAGGGGAACCTTCATTCTTCCTTTACTATATGTAATTCTTGTCAAGGCTCACAATACATGCAAGTGTTTAATCATGTTACATCTATCCTAAATTCAAAAGCTTGAAATTTGTTCAAAAGTTTGCAAGGAAGGTGTTTATTGCACGAACAATTTTTCAAAAATACAAAAAATAAGAGCATCGCCCATTTCTTACATTTCATTTCTATGTAAACCTTATTAAAACATTAGTTGGCCAAGTATTTAGTTAAAACAAAATGTTTCTTTGACTAGAATGTTTCCAATGATGATGTTATATTTTGTACTTTAAAGAATGAGTTTTAAATTTTTCATTTAATGTGGGCCAATCCAAAAAATGTCAAAAATCCTTTACATTATGATACTTATTTCTTGAATATGTCTTTTTCGGCACACTAATAATCAAGTATTGTGGAATCTTGAATTGAGACTAAAAAAATTTCAATATTGTCAATGTGATCACATGCCTTCATTGATTTAAGCTTATAATGTCTTGTGATGATTATTAAATATTAGTTGCCTAATAATATTCATTTAGGTTGTTTAAAAGGCAAACATTCTTCTATCACAAAGAGGTAAACATTTTATTTTATTTTTCAAAACCCAAAAATGGAAGAGCCTCTTGATAGGAGGTTGAGATCTTAATTAAATAATAGGTTTCTTTAAAGAAGATGCATAGTTGTAATTGATTTTGGAGAATGTTTGTTGGGTCTAAACAAAATAAAATATGTAAATCCACAATAAATTTTCTTTTCACATAAAAATATAAAGAAAACATTTTTAAATGTCTTCATCAAGGACAATGTATATTGCAATCAAAAAAATAAAATTTCATTAATTCTTTGATTTAAAAAAACTAGTAAACAAAGCAAAGAAGATAAGCATTGCCTGAAAACTAACGGTTGTAATTGTAGTCATAATCAAGGTGTTTTTAAAGAAACCAAGATTTCATAATTTTTGAATCTTAAAATATGAAAAAGTAATTTCAACCAATTTGACTATGTGACACATGTAATTTAAGTTGTGTGTACTAATAAACATTTCAAATTTTTATAAATTAATTTTTCATTTAACATTAGTCTACATCTAGATGTTTCATGTGTGTTTGACAACACATTAAACAAGGTTCATATATTAGTCTTTATGAAAGTAGCTTAGAAATTTAAATTTTCAAACATTTCATTATTTTTTTTGGAAGACATATATGATATAACTTTCATGAATTTGATATTTAATAACAATTTTTCTTAATGGTTCAAATTTGGTGCAATTTGGCATAAGTTAATTAATCCTATTGATTTTTATATCGTGTTACAATAATCATCACCATGATTTAAATTTATTTTTTAAGGAATCTTAAGAACATTAATCTATGTATCAAATATATAAATAGAATCATCCTTGTGTTCATTACAACTTATAAAAACATAACATGAAAAAAAAAACATAGTTCATAATTGAATTCTATAAAAGTCCTTTCAAGTGTGACATTCATTTTTGGGTACTCAAATTGTGACTATAACCTTATTGTGGATTGAATACAACCCAAACATAGGCATCAAAATTTGCAAGTTGTTGAAAGTGTGGCACAACATCCATGATTTTTAAAGATGAATCTTTTATTGAACTTTTTAATACAACCATAATGGTAAGCATCCCAAATTTTAATTTTGATTTAATTGATGACATATTTGTAGAATACCACTAAAATATTATCAATAAACAAAATTAGTATAACATGCTCTCCCCCCCTCCAAAATTGATAAAATTTTATTATTTTAAAAGAAATTAAAATTGAATATATATATATATATATATATATATTTTACCCAAAAAAATCAACAAAGACAAAAAACATTTCTTGTAAAAACACAAACCAAACCAATTAGCAAAAAAAAGAATAACCTAAAACTTCAACATAAACCCTAAACTTCAAAACTAAACTTAAAATCATTTTTTAAAAAAAAGATCTAAAGGAAACACATATTTTATAAAAGCATAAACAAAATAATAAGAAACAAAAACACCTAGGTCCTAAAGCTTAAACCTTAAATGATATTTGCAAAAAAGAAAAAACCTAATTATAAAAACATTTAAAAAAATTAATATTATATTTAGTTGGAGGATATAGAGTACCATCTCTTTTTTGTGACTTACAAAACAAAAGATGACAACATATCTACAAAATCTTTAATCTTCATCTTAAAAAAAATCAACAATAAATTTTGTTGTGTCAAAACCACAAAATAGTCTTCATTTATTGAATGTATTCTTTGACCAAAGTTTGATATGGTTGCTCATTCTTCAAACTCACTTGTTAAAAATTTCCATCTCCTTATCATCAATTTCAAAAAATTGAGATTTCAAAATTGGTTCCCTAACAAGAGATTCACAATTAGTCCTTTCAACAACTTCAAATCCAAAAGGCATAACTTGAATAAGAGGATCAAATGTAGAAACATCAATACTAGAATGAAAAGTTAGATTAGTTACAATAATAGGTACAAAGAGTAGGTGCCAAAGAAGAAACCTCACTATTAAAATCAACAATAGATGTAAATAAAGAAGCATTGGGAAAGAAATCAAAATCTTCCAAATGTAAAGTGATGTAAAGGTCAAAAAAATGCCCACACAAATCACCATCTGCTTTAAGATACAATACAATAGAATGAAGAAAAGGTTTTATCAATTTCAAGATGCAATTGAATAGAATCAATAAAAGGTTTATCAATAGAAAGTTAGCAACAAATTCATGAACTTCAATGTATTACACATAAATGTCATCTCCATCAATGGACCACAACAACTCATCAATGACATTAGTAGTCAATGATGGTGTAATAAAAGGTGTAGCAAAATAGAAACTAGAAGGATGCAAATCAAAGAATTCATTACGCAGAGAAGAAGATGCAAGCAATATTTCCTTCAAAATTTCAAGAACATTTCTTCCTTTAAAGCTTTCATTACAAAACTTTTTCCCGACTACTTCATCAACAATAGACATTGCAAAACTAATAAATTAAAAAAAAGACAAAAAAAATGAAAAATGAAAAAAATTACATTACATTGTGTGAAGATGCAATTGAAAATTACAAACAGCAAAAACCTACATAAAAAAAAAGTGAAACAAAATCATAATAAAAGAACACTTGCACACATGAAACAATAATTTTTTTTAAAAGCCAAGGAAAAAACTTGAAAAAAATGTGAAAATGCAAAGGGTGGGGCGGAAAAGAATGTAGTGACAAATAATAGCCAGGATGAAAAATGCAAGAACATTTGTGATGCTGCAAATGCCATGATGCACTAACACCAACAACAAACAAAAGAGATGCAAGAAAAAAAAAGTTTCACAGACACAAAAAAGAACATGCGCACGTCAAACAAGTAAAGAATTAAAACAAGAAAAGAAAGAAAAAACAAGGAAACAAAAGAGATTCAAGAAAAAAAAAAGTTTCAAAGACACACAAAAAAAAACCTACACACGTCAAACAAGTACAAAATTAAAACAAAATAAGAAAGAAAAAACAAGTGGAAGGAGAAGAGATGTTCATGGAAGTACGAGCAAATGGAAGGTGCTGAAATAGAAGCATTGTTACAAAAGGAGAGGAAATGGAACAAAAAGAATTTAATAAAAGCCCAAAGAATTGTAGGAACTGATTGTCGAAGAAATAAGCACAAAGAGAGAGCCAATAGAAAAGTGCACATGCAATACAACAACAAGCTACCGCATAAAATAAACAATGAAAAGAAGAGAAGCAAGAGGAAGAGTTGTTACATGAAATAAGCAATGAAAAGAAGAGAAATGTGTGAGCTCCATTGTTATATTCACTATGTTTAACCTAAAGTACATGGAAAAGAAGCAATGAAAAGATACGTAGGTGTCGTTTTAAGCTAATTCAGACCAATGGAAATGGTAGAAAGGGGCCGTTATTTTCAATGTTCTGCAGAATAGGGTTGTGTGTAGGTCTGAAGATTTTATGTTTTTTTTTTAAGGGCAATGGGATCGTTGGATTTGATGGTCTGGATTTAGGGTTTGGAGCTTTTTTCCTCTGCAGTTGTTTAGGGTTTGGAGGTCTTCGTGTGCGGTTTGTTTGGTGTTTCTGGATTTGGAGTTTTGGGTAATTTGCGGAGTTGGAGATTTGGGAAGGAAGACTCTTTAATTTCCCGCAGAATTTCGGTGAGAGATTTTTATTTTTTGTTTTTCCCTCGTCGATTTGTTGAGGGATTTGAGCTTTTAATCTGTTGTGGAGTTCGGGACAGCTGGTTTCTTTTGTGCACAATTGAGAGAGAGAGAGAGAGAGAGAGAGAGAGAGAGAGAGAGAGCTTGGATTCTCAGAGTTGACAAGGGAAGGAGGTGGGCAAAAGAGAGGGAAGTCATGTTCTTTCACATTTATTTGGAGCGGAACATGCAGCTGCACCCACGACACTTCGGGCCGCATCTCCGTGACAAGCTCATCGCCAAGCTTATCCAGGATGTGGAAGGCACCTGCAGGTGTGTGTTTCCTGTTCTTATATTATCTGTGTTTTCTTTTTCCTCTCGATGAGCAGAGAGAGTTGTGATAATTAGTCTCAATTCATGTTTCTTTCTTCTCTACTCTTCCTGAGGCAAGAAGTGGACAATCGTTGTTCCCTGATTTACATGAACAACTGTGCCTGAACATCATGGAGTGATTCTGAAACATGGGTTTTGGTGACTGAAAGTGGGGTTAAGAAGCTTGGGACGGTCTTGGCATGGTAGGCACCAGTAGTGTAACTTTCATGATCTTGGTCCCTAGTTTTCTCATGGGTATTCATGTCCTTGTTTGCTCTTCTTGGTGTCGACTCTTTGCTCTCACATAAGGTTGATAACTTTTTTCCTCCTGGGATCTGGTTTCCTCTTTGATTCTATGATTATCAGAAAATGGTTAACCCTAACATACTGACACTGGAAATACGATCTGTGTGGGGTGCAGTGGGCGGCATGGGTTTGTGGTGGCGGTGACTGCAGTTGAAACTATTGGGCAGGGCCTTATTCGTGATGGAACGGGCTTTGTCACCTTTCCTGTCAAGTATCAGTGTGTGGTTTTCCGGCCTTTCAAGGGCGAGATTTTGGAGAGTGTTGTCACCATGGTTAACAAGGTCTTGACTTTCTTTTTCCTTTCCATACCATTCATTGCACAGTTGCAGGCTTAAGGTGTAGCCCTCTATTTGCTTTAGGCCTAGATGCTTGCTTATATAGGAAATCCATACAATCTTGTTGCTGGTTGAATTTGGATCCTTTTAAGTTTTGTTATTAGCAATGTCTGTTGCCTGCTAGCCAACAGCATGACTGAGTCTGGAAATGCAACACAAATTTAGGATGCAGATTTCTGTATTTGTTTGCAAGCATTGAGCAGATTAGTATATAGAACTATATGCAGCCACTGTCAGGAACTGATGAAGTAACTGGGGATTAATAGAGCTAGTCATGCAATGAATGTGATGGTCTGATGCTTTGTGAGAGACATGCACACAGCTGTGACGGCTATTCTTAACATGGTGTTTTGGGTATGGCTGGAACTGACATAATGGTCACTTTCAAAGTGTTTTTGTGTAGTCTCATAGACATTGTAGTCAGGGTTTCAAGAGAAGGTGAGTTTTGGAGAGATATGGCTTTCTGGTATCACTTGGAGGCTTCTGTTTGTTTTGCCAGAAAAGGGGACATTTTTTCAGAATTGTGGGTTTTTATGGGTTTTTCAGATGGGTTTCTTTGCAGAAGCTGGCCCTGTGCAAATATTCGTATCTAATCATGTGAGTGTCTTCTCCCTCCAATGTGCCCTCAAAAATTGTAACATCTCTTCTTTGTCACTCAGGATGCCTAGTGGTGAGTTTGTGAATTCAATTGAGTGCCTGCAGTATGCACTCAATATCTAAATCGGTCAATTCCTTGATTATAGTAGATCATTCAGAATGTGATGCATCACACCGGAAAAGGATCAACAGAAGTGACTAGGACATGATGACTGTGGTTTGCTATTTTTGTGGGCAGTTGATACCAGATGATATGGTATTCCAGTCAGGAGATGTTCCAAGTTATGAGACATCAGATGGCTCAGTATGTCTCTTTCCTCAAGCCTCTTTTCAAAGTCATTGTGTGTCTGAGAAATGTCTGCTGTTCTGACTGGAAATTCCAGATGTTGTCAATTCTCTGGGGTGTATAACCTGAACCATGATGTGTTGAAGTATTCCTCAACCACTAGCTTGTCTTCCCAGACCAAATAGCTGACCTTCTAGTGTTGGGTTGGCAAGAGTAGGTAAGGATACAGAAGGACAGTGAAGTTCGGCTCAAGATTGTGGGTACACGAGTTGATGCTACTGAAATTGTGAGTTCTTACCTCCATCTATGGGATCAATGCAATCTCTTGTCATACTGATGACATGCTGCTTGCCCTTGGACTACTTTCTAATAGATTCCATCACACTTATGGACATATCTGATATATAACTTCTTCTTGTTTGTTCAGTTTTGCATTGGCACGATCAAGGATGACTTTTTGGGACTTATTGGTGACCCAGGGGGTGCTACATAGTGCTATTCTACCCCAAGATTGTCTCTGTATATCCACACCTATTCAGACAAGAGCTATAGCTGCCCAGTAGAGACTTCATTCTTGACATGTTTTCACTTTGTTAGTTAGCAAGTGCAACTGCAAGAGGAAGAGTGAAAGATGGCTTTGATCTCAAGATTTGCATGTAGAGCTGTTGTTGCATTCACGTTGCTGATACTGAGATATTGAACAAACTTGGGTTCGTTGAGATTTCAAACTGCATCTATGGGCCAAAATCATGACCTGAAGAAAAATGGGCAGATGGATGAAACTGGAACAGCTAGGTGCAATACTTGTTTCAGATTCAATCAGAGTACACCCATGATGCCCATTCAGTTTCACTGGGGTGTAATACATTTGTATGTCATCGAGGTCTGCTTGTTCAAGCTCGATCCAAAATTTTTCTGTATTATGAAGATAGTTTTGATTTCCTGTTTCAGATCATTTCCTCCTGGAGGGTTTTAAGAATTGAATGTCAGAAAATGGGCGGTTGTGGTTTTCTACTCAAACCAATGGGTTCCCTTTGTCAACTTGGTACCTGATTTTAGGTGTATTTGGGCAAAATCTAACATTTGATCTAGTAGTTGCTGTTGCAGATTTTAAAGTCCTGTTAGAGCTGTATCTGGATGTTGATCAACAAACCCTATGAGGGAGCTTCAATTCCACCCAGTGCATAATTGTTTGGCGACTCTGTAAGTAGCAGTGAGTTCAGTGATTGTGCTTGATCCCAAGATAGATAAACTTGTCTCCTGGAACCTCCAATTCAGTTTATGAACAGCAGCCACACAAAAATTCCCAAAAAAATTCAGGTGCATTTGTGCCTGAACTATTGTTACTCTGTTGACAACACAATCAGAAAAGGCAAACCCATTACCTCAGCTATTTGCAGTAACAGAGCACTGGACGAACAAGCACTCCATAGTAGCTCTACTCTATTTGCTGTAATGCAAACTTGACTCAAAATTAAGAAAGATACAGAGTGCAGACTAATGCAACAGAAAAAAGAAAGCCAAACACATGAGATTGCCTGATTTCCAGCTGCAGTGAACCAGCACCAGTGCCCAATCAACATGGTTAGTGGAGTTCTTCAATTCTTTTTGCTGAACCTAGGGTAACAGGGCTGGTCTTAGTACACTTGAGAACTTAGAGGACTGGAGTGATTTGGATTGAGCTCTAATGGCTTTGGGGTTAAAAGATGGGATGTAGAACTCCTGTAGGCACTTCTAACACCCTTTAGATCGCCTCATTTGATTAAGGGACACTCAAGACACGGGCTACCAAAGCAAGGGGTGTTGCTGGGTAAAAAAATCTCCACGAAACTTCAAACACCCCTATCTTCAAGCAATTGAACTCCTATCAACTTCTATCAAGTAGTGGCATTGCCATGCAACATATTGGTCTACTCTAACCCCCCCCTCCCTTTCCTCTTTGTTCTTCCATTTTTTGTTCCTAGGGTGGGAGAGTTTGGTCTAAGCTCTCTTCTTGGTTCCCGCTTGTTGCTTTTTTGTGTGCTATGTTCATTTTCTAATTGTGTTGCCTTTGTCTTCTAATCACATTTCTTTGTCCTAATCACATAGCTTCATTTTTTTGGTCACTTTGCCTCATGTCTTGGTCTCATTATCTTTGTCTTTTGGTCACATTGCCTTCATCAATCTTCATCATCATCGTTTTGATCGTGTTCACATTATTATTATGGTTTTGATTGTAGTTGTGTTGTTCTTTGTCTTGCTAATTGTAATATTTGTTTTGTTGGTTGTAATCTTTGGTTGTGATCTTCTCGTTTTGTTGGTACCCTAAACCCTCCCCCTCTTCTTCTTTTACTTGTTAATTGTTTATTTGAAGTTGCTACAAATGTGTTATAAAGTTTTCTTTTGCTTATTGTTGGGCCTTTGCTTGTTGTCTTGCCATCTTTTGACCTTTTATTGTTTAACCAAAGTTGACACCTCTATAGTCAAATGGGTGAGCTCACATTTTAACTTGGAAGTTTTAGTGAAGTCTTTGTTTTGTTGTTGCAATTTTATGGTTGATTAAGTTGATGAAGTTTGGCCATTGCTATTTTTAAAGTTCCTTTCGAGTTGTTTCTTTAACCCTTAGGTTGGGGTTCCAAAAAAAGGAAAAAGGTCTCCAAGATTTTCATGGGGCTACTTTTTGCAAATCACATTTACTTGAAACAAATTTAAATGAGAAAATTTGAATAATCCAATTTAAAATAATTTATGTGATAGTGGTGAGTTTTCACATTCATACATAATTGTGTATGAATATTTTGGTTTATAGCTAAAAATGCAAAAAATCCCAAAATGAGTTTCAATGGATAATCAAACATGTTTTTTTGCAAGATTATTTCTTACACATGTGACCTGCACCCAAAGTTAGATATTTTGAACTCATTAAATGTAAATTTTTATTAAGTGGTTTTTTAAATGAATATTTTGCTTTGCATCATTTTCCTTCAAAATTTCAAGACTTTGAAATTTTTGTATGATTTGGTTTTTCATCAAGTTCATTTAATGAACATGTACTTTCATAGAAGAAGGCATGTTTTTGTTCTACAAAAATTTTGAAATTAATTATATGACTTTATGCATACCTTTTTATTCCTTTTTTAAAAAATGCAGTTTAGACACTTGATATAATTAATTTACAAAACTCAAAATGACATTTACATAATATCCAAATTATTTTTATTAATTTAATAAGACATCATTTTATCTATTGGCGTACAACCATCCATTACAACTATAATAATGTAAGATAAACAAAAATCCAAAGTTATCCTTTGTAATCCTTTAAAGACAAGTCATTCCTTTTTGGTACCCTATCTTTAATACACCCCCTTATTAGTGATCTTGTAGTTCAAGTAGATTGTTTTTCCACCTTTTATCTCTTTCAATTTTGTTTGATTGTTTTTTTAATTTCCTTTTCAATTGCCTTTTGTTGCATGATGTTCAAATATTGATTGAAAGTCACCACATGGCTTTGTAAGAATTTTTTTGTGCCTTGAACATTTGTTTTTGCAACTATGTTTTTTGGAACTACAATCCAAACAAACATAATCCCCCCACAACCTCCTTAAATATTTTTCCCTTGTGTTCCTTCCATTATGTGAACTTGAGATGTTTGCATACAACCACTACAACAAAATGCATCCATGTACACCAAGTGATTTCATTGGATTTTGAATGAGTTCACTGGTCCTAGAAAATGGGGCCTAATGGGGATGTAGTGAATTCACTAGTTTAGTGAACAGGGACTAATGAACTATGCTCACATTTTGTAGGAATGAATATTAAACATTCATAGTGAATCAAATTTCTTTCAAGTTGCTTTTAGGTATTTAACTTGAGATGTTTGGATACACCACTTTTAACACTTATGGTAAATCTAGTTTTTTCAAATTCCTCTTGGGTATTTTTAATTCATGCCACTCTTTCAACTTCTTTTTGTGTATTTATACTCACATTCCTTATGTACATTCTCATCAATTAATATTCTTCTTGCATTTCATTATATTTATCTTACAATGTCATTCAATAGATGTTTTTCCTTGGTGAATTGTAGTTGAATCTAATTAAATATTATCGGGGAAGTTTAGATAGGGCCATGGGTGGTGGTGCCTCGTGGTAAGGACTTGAAAATCATGGTAGATGTCATTTGCTACTTGTGATTTCACAAGTTGTTTTCTAATTCATGCAAACTATAAAGTTATAAGTTAATAATAAATGTGGGGTCAAAGCATGCAATGGAAGAGCCACTATGGAAACATATTTGTGATTTATGCCAGTTGAGTGATCCAACACAACATTCTTGTGTAGACTACTAATTTATTCAATTAGAGTACAAAATGTGACATGTATATATTGGGGAATTATTGTCCATTTGATGAGATAATCTCATGGAAGTACAATTGTTGCCTTACTCTATATGTAAAGATGATGATATCATTTTAGAAAATGAATGTTCATAAGGTTTTGAGATATGAATGGGAGCTTGGAACTTGTCAAAATGTGAGTGTAATTTTTCTCAAAAATTGGGTTTTTCTTTAAACATTTAGAAATTTTTGTGTTATAATGATAAAAAAGTTCTTTAAACTCTATTGTGATTAAAGAAATATAAGTAAAGGTTAAAGAAATGTAAATTCCCTAGTACACAAATTCAAACATGAAGTTTTAAAATAACAAGTTGTCAACAATAATGTTTCATTAATTCAAGTTGCATGAACTAAAGAATTTCAATATATATATATATATATATATATATATATATATTACATCATTAGATACAATCAATAAATAAATTTTAAATCTTAAAAAAAAACAATATATATGTAAATAAACTATTTATTTAATTTCATTATGAAAATAAAATAAATTTTTTTTA
>Ga0116231_10013049_pt1 | contig 11848 bp, 11 predicted proteins | sample S1TSphgellanicum_2_FD_89695 | JGI IMG/M metagenome (GOLD analysis project Ga0116231, IMG submission 89695) | Host-associated microbial communities from peat moss isolated from Minnesota, USA - S1T2_Fd - Sphagnum magellanicum MG | ecosystem: Host-associated > Plants > Peat moss > Unclassified...
GTTGGCCACGGTGTGGCGGTGTAGTTCCTTCTTGTAGAGGGCGACGCCGTTGAATTTGGTGGGTTTTGGCGTGGGCGGTGGCTGGTGGGGGGGGGGGAGGGGGGGGGGTTTGGTGGGGGTCAGCCAATTGTACTTCAACCTTGCTAAATAATACTACTTTTCTTTTTTTTTTCCCCCTTTACTTTAGTAACAAGGGGGTGTTTCACACTCTCGCCTTGTCATTTACATTACGGAGTATCTTAAGGCAAAAGAAAAAAATTATGGAAAATTCAAAAGGCCATGGAAGAAACTCTGATGGACCTTAAAGGTGGCCTTAACATGGCCTTACACCCCCTCCAACAATCCTTCAGTCCCTACACTTATTAAGGCCAACTTGGAAAGGAGGGTACGTAAAAAGTCACCCGTGCACTAAGTGTAAAGTTTTTTTTTCGGGAAAGGCAAGGCAAGGCGGGGGGACGTAAGAACGTGAGAGCTTTGTTTGAGAACGTGAGATGAAGAGCGTGACAAAGTGATATGGTCCATGCAGTGCATGAGAACGTGGAATGGAGAACGCGAGAACGTGAGAACGTAGGTGGGGTTGGGCGGGCGAGGGGACAACAGTGACAGTGTGGGGGCGTAGAGAGAGGCACGGCTGCATACGTGGCTTATTTCCACACCAGAGAAATAGTATGTGGTGTAAGAGTCGCTGCGTTCCTATTGGTCACTTTAGGGTTTCCGTTCCTGGCCATCCCCTGATCGAACCCCAGCAGCGTCGCGCGAAGTTCACTGTGCGAGCGCGCAACCGAACAAACAAAAATCCCCCGCTTCTCTCTCTCTCTCTCTCTCTCTTCTCTCTCATTCCGCCAGAATCAAATGCTCGCTCCTGATTGCTCTGCTTTCCCTCCTCCCTGCTCCTCCTGATTTGATGATTTGTAAGACCTGCTGAACTTCAACCTGTTGTAGGTAGCAGCAACAGGCAGCAGACAAGACCATATTATTCAGTTGCAGCTGCTGTTTCTACCTCCCACCAATACTTACTAAGAGATTTTGTTTCATCGTATCATCGCCCTTGTCTTGCCCCCCTTCCCTTCTCTGGCTTCTGTTGCCGTGTTCCTAATATTGTTCTCTCAGCAGCCGATTCGTGTGTCTGCTGCATCTTCTTGCAGCTGCTAGCTTGTCTGATTTCGTTGGCGCCGCGCAAGACGGAGTGGAACTAGAACTTGCTGCTGAATATTACTCTGTTGTTGTTTCGTTGTTTTAGCAGCTTGCAGTGGAAGCAGCAGCGGATCCAGGAAGGTGCAGCAGCTTGTTGTTCTGCAGTGGGATTTGTAATACCCAGAAAAAAAAAACGTCACAAGTGGGGTTTTTTTTTTGTGGGGGAGGAGGGGAGTTGGGTCCGGACGAGGATGATTTGTATAGTACTTCTTGGACGAAGCTGCTGTTGAAGTTAGCTTTCGAAAGGAGAGGACGTCCTGCAGAACTTTTGATCTGATCTAGTGGAGAGAAAAAGAGTATACCCATTTGCAACAGACCGAGTTTCTGTGAAGGGAAAAGAGTATACCCATTCGCAGCAGATCGAGTTCGTGTGCAGCAGCAGCTTCAAGTGATCTGTCTGCTGAGAGTATGCAACATGATCATGCGGAGAATCGGACTAGGGCGAGTTCTCGTTCTGATCAGAAGCGGAGAAGCTGCTTTGATGTTGCAGCGGCGGTAGAGCATCGACACGACATGAAGAAGAGACGAGCGAGGGATTCGGTTACTGGTGTAATTCATCAGGGTATTTCTAATTCTTTAACTTCTTCGCACTCATCCCCGCAGCGTAGTTTAGTTTCCATTCCTGTGGAAGCTCCTTATTCAACGCCGTGGAATTCCTGTTTTACTCATGAGCAAGGGTTTGACGCGGGGTTGGTGATGGGTCAGACGTCGGCCTTGCAGTTCATGAGTCATGTGCATACCACAAATAGGTGCGTAGAGGAGGGTGTTGCAGATTGTGACCACGAGGAGGATGAAACCGACACGGAAGAAGATTGTGAGGATGGCAACGGGCTTGTCATGGCCAAAGCTTCTTCGGGTCACGAGTACGGGGGGGACGGCGATGCAGAAATCAGCTCAACAATCTGCACGGATCCTTGCCAAGCCGTCAGGCTGGAAACAAGCATGATGTCCCCATTAGAGAGGATTCAGTTGTTTAGGCAACAAATGTCCGGCAACGTTGTCATTCCCGATACCTGGTCAGGCGAGGAGAAGCTCAAGGACTGGGCTCGTCATGGCACTGTGGAAGATGCATTGCGTCCGCTAGGACTCATGATGGCTACCGCCTCTTTGGCCAACGACTCTCTTTCGAAACGTGCAACTCCCTCAAGGCTTCCAGGTCCAGCTTCCATCTCTCCCGTGGTATTATCACAGCTTAGATAACCGATCGACAAACAACAAACGCTGAAGACAAAGACATAGCTTGGTAGCAACCATAACTGGTGCTTTCTTTTGTTTTACAGCGTAATACTACTCTAGTCTGGGCGTCAAGAAAGGCAAAGAAGCTGCAATTCATGGAACGCCATAGAATGGTAGATCCATCTTGTACCATTTCCGTTTGATTCTTTCACTGAAATGAAATCCTGGGAGTGCCATTCTCTCCCTACCCACTTTCTCAATTTGTCAAGAAACTAGAGCTAGCTCAGCTTGTATTTTTTGTCCTCATGTAGTTGTGCACCTTCTTGCTACAAATGGAATAACTCATATGCTAAGCTGATCACTATCGTCTGCCGATCTCTAGTCTCATCACCAGTCTGAGAATATTCACAGTGTTCAACCAACTCATGAGCCATGATCATAGGTATCTTTCTCTTGAGATCCATCAGTTGAACTCATGAACTGCTGTTGAAAGAAAATTGCAAAAGCTGGATCTGAATTTTGAAGAGTGTCTTCATGTGGGTTTTCTTGTCAGTCAGGCTGTTGCTCATTGGACATTACCAGGATATACATAGATAGTAGCTGAATCCAATATTGAGCTTCTAAAATTTACACAAAACAGCCAAACTGCCACAGATTCAAGCTTCCAGATTTTGGCATCCAGCAGCAGCAGCAGCAGAATCACACAAAATTCTTTTCAAAACTCCTAGTTACAAGAAGCTTCTTAAAAGAGTATTCAATGTTCCATGAAAGCTAGTAGTAATTCATCTCTTACCCCTAAAGTACTGTCATGGAACATTTGCAATCAAAAGGAGTCTGTTGCCCCAAGGGTGATGGTTCAGTGGTATGACCCATGTTTTTTGTCAGCTAAGTGATATAGTCTCTATTTAGAAGCCCCAGGGTGACGACTCAATGGTACAATCCATGTTTGGTATCACAAAGGTCCTGGCCTCAAACCACATGTCTGATAGCTCAGTGATGCATTCTCTATTTAGTAACTTGGGGTGATGGCTCAATGTTACAGTTCCTAGTTAGTACCAGAAAAGGTTTTGAGTTCAAACCCACTAGTGAGCAGGTGAAAGGCCTTGTCCCAATCCCTGGTTGGTACCACAAGTCTAATTCCTATTTGATATCACAAAAGTCTTGAATTCAAACCCAGGAAGTGAAAACATAATTATATCATGTGTCACAAGGCTTTGTTGGTTGATATCACAATCCCAATTCCTATTTGGTACCACAAAAGTCTTGAGTTTCAAACCCACTCGCAAGCAGGTGAAAGAAAACATTGTTGTATCCTCTTCCACACGGTTTGACTTGATGTCATGTCCTTTATCACAAAGGCCTGACTTGAGGTCCAGCCAACAGCTTGTCAATCAATTCTGCTAGTGTGTTCAAGAAGAAAAAGAAAAAATTCTTGATGTTCAGTCAAAATTCTTTTTCTCAAATTTGAAGAAATTTTAGCTACCCATCGATCATAATCGCAATCACATGCTGAAGAAACGCATGAAATTCTAATTGCGGAAGAAGAAGATGATGGGTGAAGCGAAGGTTGCAACAAATGATATTCCAAGCTGAAGAAGAAACAAGCTCTGATGCCTCGAAGAGGAGAGCTTCAAAGTACGTACGCTCATCAGCCGCTCCGTTGCAACAACAACGCGCAAAAACCTCAAAGAGCTTCGAGGTGCCAGTTTGAGGTGCCAATTCGAAGTGCCGATTCGAGTAGACAAAAACAAACGTAGCCTGTAGGTTGTGGTCATTGATTCTGCTAGCACCTCGACAGGGGACGTCACAATTTGAGTACGTGGCAAATCGGGACCTGGGTTTCGGATGGTGGGAAACGGGAAATTCGGTTTGGGATTGGTGAACTGGATACTCTTATCTAAATACGCTGCCCGGATGGAAATTTTATACGCATGGATGCCCGAGAAGTTCTCTTCTTTGGTACAACATCAGTAGTAGTGTAATTGGATTTTTCTCTATTCTGCCCGTAAAATAAGTGTCGTCGTCTTCTTCGTCTCTCTCAGCTGCGCGCGGAGGAACAATCGCTCGCAAATTCTCGCAGCGATTTCGTGTTCTGTTGAACGTTTCCACGCACTTGCAGCTGTTTATTTGAATCGATTGCACAGTGTTTTTTCTTGTGGATTTTTTTCTGTTTTTCTTTTCCCCGCAAGAAAAATATAATGGCAGCAATGGCAGTTTCTGCCGCGGTTTCAACCAATGTCACAGCTGCTGCTCCTTTGAAGGAGTTCCAGGGGCTTAAGGCCAGCACCAGTTTCAGCAAGGTCCAGAGTGTGGTAATTTTTTTGCTACCGTCCTACTTTGCAAGCGCTTTTTCAAGTTCTTAGCATTTTTGTGCTGAAAAATGAAAGGCTTGTGTTCTTGCTTTTTTGTGTGGATCGAGGTTCGCTTCGTATTTGCACCTCTCCTGCAATAGCAATTGGCTGTTGCTTCGGTGTGAACTGTTGTCGCTTAGGCATCTTAGATTCGAAGATCGGTCGGGCCTGCTATGAGCACGGCGGCGTGAATTGCGAAGGTAAATTGCATAGACTGTGACAATTTTGTGTCAGGAGCGATGTCAAATCGCAGGATGATTGTGGATCGAGGTGATTATTACTCGCTTCGTTCGTCTTCCTCCAGAGTAGTAGGCGTGAGTATTCCAATGCCGCTTTCCATGTCCTGTTTGGAAAATTTCTTAAAAGAAGCTGTGCTCGATGCAGGCGATGCTTCCACGGTCCGTGAAGGGCAAGGGCGCCTTAGGTGCTCGCTGTGATTTCATCGGATCTTCCACGAATCTGGTAAGTCTTCCAGCAACAACATTCATGGTTTTATGGTGACGACTGCACATTGTGGAAGCATGCATGTTCCGTTTTAAGTCTTCTTCCAATCGTGGAGAATTGACTCGAATATGTCAGGTGTATTTTGGGATTCATTGCTCATCTGTAGAAATATCTACCTATTGAGAAAGGACCTTGTCGACAACAGTTTTCTTCATTGTTTTATTTTCTCACATGTCCGTGACATCCGCTCTGCAATGCTCTTCTCAAACAGATCATAGTTGGGTCAACAACACTGATGCTGGTTGCCGGAAGGTTCGGCCTGGCACCTTCAGCCAACAGGAAAGCTCTTGCCGGGCTTCAGCTCGTGGACAGAGACTCAGGCCTACAGACAGGAGATCCCGCCGGCTTCACCGCCACAGACACCTTGGCATGTGGCGTAGTGGGACACATCATCGGCGTAGGCATCGTTCTTGGCCTCAAGGGCGTCGGTGTCCTGTAATTTCCGCTTTCTTCATCGCCATCTCTTGTAAAGAAGAGCGTTGGTGCATAAGTAAAAACTCTTCTCTCATTCCCTCCAAACAACACCCAAGCTTTTGTTCTTGTACGTGTTCTCTGTTTTCGGATTGCACTCTCTCTCCACAGGAAAGTCATCTCTAATGGTTAAAGAAAACATACTATTGTTTTAGTATGTGAATAGATGATCGAAATAAGTTTGGTTCACCTTCCTGCACCACAAGCATGTCATTAGCATGAAAGAAACACATGATTATGTACTATGGAATGGTCAAGCCCCTTGCAAGCCCTGCCCATTATACTGGGTAAGGTGCCAGGCGAGCCCATAATGGGCTCGCCAGGTGAGACACCCAAAGTAAAGGATCAGACTATTCTGCCCTTTTTCAGGCCCTGCTACATGGCAGAAACTGCCGAGCAAACAAACAGCCAGTGCGGGCAGATTGAGTCTACAGAACCTGCTGTTTCTCAAGTAGGTACCAACGATCCTCTGCCAAAGGGAGCTGTGCAGGCTCTCTAGTACATAATGGGCAGGGGCTTGACCATTCCATGGCATTAAGATCTAGGGTGGCAGATTCAATGGTTTTTAGAAATTTCAAGTTCAACAGCAGACACATTTTGGTCATTATTGTGAATGTATGAGCATCATTGGAAGAGTTTATCATATGATGTTGTCAAGAAGATGACACAATCTGCCACCCCAGGCCTTGATTGATTCAAGTTGGACAACATGATTTCACAATGTGATCTGGAACTGTTCTTGGAAAAAGAGAATCTCATCTCACACTGACGGGGAAAAAGTGTGTGCGGTGTGGAAACCACTCAAACTGGCTTGAGAGCTTGAAATGTTTGGCAGTGAAAAGTCTGGAATCAGTGTCCAAACCTTCCATTCCATGTGCAACAATCAGAGAGCTGGGGTGAAATATGAATTCTGGACCTCTCATCATCAGCTTTGCGCATTATAAGACTGCAGTACTTAAAGTTCACACTACTTCACAGTTTCTGCAAAATCAAATTGGATTAAAGGTCTGTTGCATTGGCCATTAGTACTTCAATCCCACACTTGATACTTTCTGATGCAAAGCTTGAAGCCATCCACACAAAGAGTTCAAAAGTACTTCATAACCAACTGCAATGAGACCTCCCTCTTATATCAAGTATCATGTTGCCTTCTTACGTTTTCAATGTACCTCATTAATTCCTTTTGGCACATTCTTGGTTGCTGGTTGATTGAACCTTAATGCACACTCTTCAGCACTCTTGTTTGGTTTTGTCCAGCAATCAGCTCAAGCACATTGTACTAAGTATATATTTGTCCTATTGACCAAAAGCTCAAAAGTTGCTGTTCCTATTGACACAAAGGTCACCTTTTCATTTTTTGCCTTCCCTTTTACCATTGAGAGAAAGTTGGTGTCTAATTAGGGCACTTGGATCACTAGACTACATTTGGTGGAGGATAAGGTCCCATGGTTGTCGGTGCGATCCCCAAATAAGGGACCTAGGATGAGACATTTGGCCAAGTCTAGTGCCATTTTTTTGGGGATGTTCCCACTCATGGGTATTTACCCATGGTAAAGCATGTGGTGAGGTTTTACCATGCACCTGAACATACAAAGATGATGGGTTTACCTTGTGTAGAAGTGGTGGGGGTTCTTACAACTATGTGAGAGGAGTCTTATGTCTATAAGTAGGTATAAGATCCCTTCCACTCTTAAGGAGTAGATGTAATATCCCTCTTATCTTCTAGTAGGGATGTCCATGGATTGATGCATTGGTGGCCATGTAGGTGAGAACATTGAAATTTGATTAATTTTAAGTACCCCATCCTTAGGACTTTCCAATTACATATGTAATTTGATCCACGAGATCCCCATTGTTTCCAAGGAAGTGAACAAAAGTTGGGTTGTTGTAACACAATGTTACAACATGTGGATTATTTACTCATCTAATCCTCCTAATCCTCTTGAAAGATCAACTTACAATCCCATACATAAAGAAAGGTATATTATGTCTTGTCCCGCATTTGGATGTCCACCAAAATGAAGTCAAAGTTTTCCTTGTCTTTTTATTCTTTTGTATTAGAGATCTTTTGCTTAACACCATTCACAAGTATTAGCATTGCACCATATTGTGAAAGCATTGGCATTGTAACTTTTCCATTACTTAATCATGTTGTCATCCAACTACAAACAATATGTAACATGACCCAATGTTTAAAATTGATTGGTATTCAATAATTGCTTTGGATAATTTTCAAACAAAATTAAGAAAAAATGTTTTATACTATAGAAAACATTACTTTGCCCATAGAAAGTTAATATCATCAATATTTTAATTGTAGTGATAGCATGTCTACTCACACATTTCCAAGATTGTGGAAAAAGAGTTGAGAATAACATTTTTGAAGAAGATAACCATTACATTTAATTGTAGTAAAATTGAAAATTAACACAACTAGGAAAGGAAATCATAACCTTTGAGTGTTCTACAAGATTTTTTTGATTTGATTGTTCCATTTAATTGCTTCTAACACCAAACAAAGTACAATGAGTGTATTGAAAAAGGCCAAAAAATCACACAAGAAAGCAAACAAATTTCAATGAGAAATCACAAACCAAAATGCAATTTTTATGTGCCCATCCCCTATCCACCTAATTATTAAGTATTGAAGGAAGTACCATAAGAAGTAGCTAAGAAATGTTAGCAATTACCTAACTAATAAATAGGGCACTAAGTGGCTACTAAGTACGTGTATATGTATCACTAGTACATAGGTATTAGATATGGGACAAGAAACCAACAAGTGGGTTTGCCAAGGAAGTTTTGTCTTAATTTTATTTAACACAAGAAAAGCACAATCAATAATTTGAAGAATAGTCAAAATTTGACAATAGTTGAAACTAGCACTTTATTAAGAAAATAGTCATGGTTTATAAAAGAATACAAATTGCTCAAAAGGAGTTCTAAAAATGGTTTCATCTCAAGCTTGGGTATTGTCAATTTCCTTTTGTTGCAATTAAAGAATTAGTAAAGAAAGGCACCTAGACTATACAACACCTTGAAGATTCAAAGTTATTTCTTTAGAATTTTTTTTCATTGTAGTCAATGTAAAATACTTAAGTTATAGAAGTGAAACTTTATTGAAAACTTTTATAAACTTAAAATTAATACCATGTGCATTTTCCAAAAAAGGTATAAACATTTCAAGGTTTCACCCAATCTTCAGGGGTAAGAATGTTGAATGCATGAATATCCAATGGTTCTTGATGCTTTCCAAGAAATTCATAAAATATGTTATGTCATGAATATGAAAGCGTTTAATGATACCAACCCACCAACAATTTGAATACCAAGCCTCCACCACATCATTTGCAACTCCACTTTGAATGTTTAATGTAAGTGGAATTGATCTAATTGTGAAATGTTCACCCTCTCACACAAGAGTTTCAATTCATCATTGTTGTCAATAAATTCATCATATTGCACAATGAAGTTTTCTTTGAAGATGAAGAATTTGAACAACAAACCATGCACCAAAAAAATTCATCCTTGACATTTTTGACTTCAATATGAAGTTCTTTCATTCACATATTGAACACACTTTCAATGTTGTAGATGTGACAAGATTTATGTACAATGTTAAAATATTTTAAAATGTAACTAATTTTTTAATTTGGTGTGAAACAAGATTATACTTTACATTGAAATTAATATAAACAACAACAATGTTGAGTGAAAGCAAAAAAACTTGTGAACCATATTTGCATGAGATGGATGATTCTAAAGCTACACAACCCTGATTATTTATATGTCCTTTCATGGGAAATCTAAAATCACTTAGAAATAAAAATTTGAAGTATTGCATTTCATAAAGTAAAGTTCAACAACATATCAATGCATGCAATAATGTGTAGTGGTTTGAAATTATAACAACCAACAATTGTGATGGTTGTTTGATGTGACTTGCAGCCAATGTTATCTACAATGTGTTGTTGTGCTCATGAACATGGCTTGTAATAAGGGAATAACCACGCATGCAAAGTTAAAGAAATTATTTGGCAAGGAAGCCTATAGTATATCCAAGGATAGTTTATTAATTATCACAAATATGAACAAGCTTTTGTTAATGTATGTCTTGGGAATCAAAATGAAAAAAAAAAAAAAACAATCATGATTGGGACAATTACTTCATCAAATGGGTGAGTCAAGATCTTTTATGCCTTCATGGTTCAATTGAAATGTCACCTTAGTAAGCATCTTACACATGCATATAAGAAATGAAAAAATTTAATTCAAAAAGTTGATCTTTGTTGTTATTATGAACAACATTTAGTTTGACACATATCTTGTAGTGGGAGTGAAAGAAAACATGTTACGATTACACATAATACTTGCATGAGTTTGGTCAATCAGAAACTTACAAAACCCCAATTTTTTCCACAACTTTTGATGGTTAAATTTTGACAAGTAAATCTACAAGAAAAATGCATATTTACAATTGGCATGTGCAACTGCTTTTTAATCGCATGTGTTACATGCATTAAAAATGACTTACTTGTGTTAAATAAGTCGAATGTGTTTTTAATTGCAAGTGACAATAAATGTAGGATGAAATCAAAGTCAATGTATATGGTTTCATTTTTATGTAATTTATATGGTCTTTGCAACTCATACATAACTATCATGCGAATGTCAATATTTTTAATTTTAAAATGCACACCAATATATTTTAGCCATCCACATGAACTCATCAATGTTGCCAATGGCCACATGTCATGTTAGGTTCAACCTAATGTTAGGTAGCCTACAAGGCACCTAACTAGTTAGGCCTAAACCATGTGGCATTTATAGTACTAGCTCCAATGCTTCAATAGCCTATCTAGTGCCTAAGCTAAACATAGGCCATGTCACACCTAAGTTAAGCCTAGATTAGGCCATTAACACCTAGAATTTAAAAAACCTTATTTCATTTTGGGTTTAGATTGTAAGATCAAACCTTTTTATTAGCTCACCCCAAACGACACTTTTAATTTAATGTTTTGTGTTTTACTAATGTTTATAGTGCACTTCTTTACATATTCTAAAAAATTGAAAAAAAAAAAAACCATATATGGGATAAACATTCTAGTTGCAACCTAGTTGTAACCTAGTCACAACTACTAACTACTCCCTACCAACAACTACCAAACTACTTATTTACTTAGCTACTACATAGCCCAATTTAAGTTACTACCTACCAATTAATATTGAACCTAACCTACTACCTACTAACATAACTTATAACTTATTAACCTAAGTACTAGACCTACTAACTATTATTTAACCTAACCTAAACCTAATAATTAACATGGCTTACTAACTAATGTAACCTACATGGCACTTGGGCTAGACCAAGTGGCACCCATGTTTCGATCACATATGTCACATGGCGTCTATTAAGGCCTAGACCTAAGCGATGCCATGCATGAAAATCTTATAGTAAAGCTATACTTTACATGGATTTGCTATACATATTTTGTAAACCTTTGAATAGAATAAAACAAGATATTCTAAAGTTCTAACCATTCCACATGCACTAGCTTGAAATCAAGTACAATAATATTATATGAAAATATATAAGTAATATAAATGAAAAGAAAAGCAATTCATAAATGAACTAAAGTCAAATTCTAAGGCAAAATACTTGATGTTCGATTTTCATGTGCTAAAACGTTGGCTACTTCAAGGATATCATTCATCTAACCAATTAAAACACAAAATATCATTTCATAACAAACATAATCAAACAAACACAATACTAAACCCTTTCATGGAACCAAATAGAATTCGTTGTTTGTTAAACAACAAGAAGTTAAAACAAAAAAGGTGTCACATAGTTTTGAATGAGGAGCAAAATCTATCAAATGTTTAAAATAGGGTTCCACAAAACAAATGAAGATAAAAGGTGTACTAATTTTCTTCCATGTGTTTTATTGGATGCAAAATCCTTTGTGAGTTCATTATTGTTATGGATCCACCCCAAACTTGGTCAATAATCACAACATCAATGGGACTTGGTTTATTTTGGAGTAGCCCATTTTTACTTTGTCAAATCAATAATCACAACAGCACCAGGAGTTAAAAATCCAATTTTTTCTCACCTTGGAACCATGGGGGGTTTCACCCAAACCTAA
>Ga0116231_10013050_pt1 | contig 11848 bp, 7 predicted proteins | sample S1TSphgellanicum_2_FD_89695 | JGI IMG/M metagenome (GOLD analysis project Ga0116231, IMG submission 89695) | Host-associated microbial communities from peat moss isolated from Minnesota, USA - S1T2_Fd - Sphagnum magellanicum MG | ecosystem: Host-associated > Plants > Peat moss > Unclassified...
AAAAATATTAAAAAAATGATTTTTTTTTTTTTTACACATTCCATAATACAAAAAAAACACCCTTTTGACCTTGCCCAAACGGGAAAAAAAAAAAAAAAAAAAAAACCAACCAAACCGCTAACAAACTGAAACCGACAAAAAAAAAAACATTCCACTACGTAACATGATGAAAGGAATGTGTAAGTTATCTATGGTTCTATTTTGGGGAAGGGAAGCATATCTAGGCTTTTTTATGTTGGGGGAGTACCCCCATAGTTAAGAAAAATTTAGGTGATGGGCCACCAATCAAGCCCAAAAACTTCAATTAATTTCCTAACAAAGAAAATCCACCCAAAAAACCCAAGTTAATTTCCGAACAAACAAACCTAACCCAAGTTAATAATTATCCTAGCAAACAAACCATAGGGCAGTTCAAGAAGAAGAGTGCTCACTATAGCCAGCATTTCACTTTTAAAAAAACAGAAAATAATAATAATAATAATAATAATAATAATAATAGTAATTTCTTTTTTTTTTAACATACAGTAAGAGAACAGATGGTTGTCAACCGGTTATTAGAAATAGGAATAACCGGCCAACGAACACTGCTAAGGTACCTACTACACTAGGTAGGTATGTGGTCAATCCGGTTGGCTTGGCTTGGCTTGGTCGGTAAATGAGGTGAATTTTTGATGAGTTTAGTAAAGAACGATGGCCAATGGCGTAGGCTATTTATTTATTTCATTTTGCGTGGCAGTTAACTGCTGAGGATGCGGCCCGCCAATTAAGCAAAAGTTAACTGCCACGCGCCTAACTCAACTCAACTCCCCCATTCAATTCAAATCCTTGCGGTTTTTTCCCTCAACCCACGCCAGGAACAGTCGTCGTTGGCAGTTCTCGGAATTTTCTGCTTGTTTCCGTTTTGTTCATCAATCTCCTCCTCCTCCTCGCGGGCAGTTGTGTGCGTGTTGTCGTGTGTGCACGTTTGCAGGTGCCGTCCGTTCCTTGTTTGCTCTCTCTAAGACTGCCAGGTAAATAATTAGCGAGCGATAGAGAGAGAGAGAGAGAGAGAGAGAGAGAGAGCGAGAGGGTAAGACAGAAGACTCGGATTCATTCCTTTTTCTTGTTTTCTTTTTTTGTTTGTGGGCTTCATTGTCAAGAAGAAATTGGAAGTCTGTGGGTTTAAAAGCTTGGTTATAAGAGCCAAGTGATTATAACCTCGACCCTGTTGTGTTTGTTCTTCTGTGTTTGATTGTTTCTTGTTGACGTTTTAAAATTTTGTCGATATGTATATATATATACATACTAGTCCAGGAGTCGATGATCGGGGTTTTTCTTCTTCTTGATGGAGCTTCTTCCCAAACGCGACGGAACTGATCGTGATTCATAATTCCTGTTCTGATCATGTGTGAAGAAGGCTTCGTCTCTTCTTTATTTTTTGCTTTTGTATTGACTCTTTTTTTTTGGGTTTTTTGTTATGATTTGAGTGTGCTGTCTGAATTTGGGACTCCTGGGAATGCTGCTGCTGCTGCTGCTTTGGAGATCAGACGACTCTTAAGAAGAAGAAGAAGAAGAAGAAGACTCGCGGAAGCCTTACTTAGGCGGGTCATGACTCAGGATCTTCAATGGTTTCTGGCGGCGATCGTGGTTTTAAGATTACCTTGCTGATAACAGGCTTGAGAAGACAAGGTTGCGTACGAGACTCCGATGCCAACAGGTTGCCGTCAAATCTATTCCACTTCTTCTTCCTCTTCTTCTTCTTCTTGTCTTTGTTTTCTCCTCGCTATATAAATAAATGAGAAGACAGTTGACAGAGGAAACACTATAGAATAATAAGAAACGGTCTAGAACTAGTGCAGGAAGTTTCTTCTCAGAAATTCCCGTGTTGTGTGTCCGTCATGGGATTTGAACAATCTGGCACTAAGACTTCTCGCCGTCCTCCTCTTCTCCATAGAACTTCTTGTTGTCAACAAGGAGCATTTTGATTCAAGTTTGTGGCTGGCGCATAATTATTGTAATTGTGCTATGCCGATGACGTTCTGTAATCACTGGAGAGACTAGGATCCGGGTCTCTTACTCTCTGAGATCATCAATTCGTCGCGCAGTTTTAGTCTACCTTGCAACTCTGTTCTTCCTTCACTCTTACCAGAACCGCGAGGCCGCGCTTGGACGACACGGTCGCAGATTCATCTTTGTGTATAGGAGTCATAGCCTTGCTATATCCCCTCCTGCAGTTCTCGCATCTTTCTGGACAAGTTTGCTAGTCGGCACGATACTAGGCTTGAACGTTATTGTGAAAGATCCTGCAACCAGATGAAGAAAGACGATCAGACAAGAACTGTGCATAAAAGAATGCTGCTGGCGTAACTGCTTTTCGACAAGACAAGCAATTGTGTTTTTACGAATGTTGTCATGCTGAAGCAGCAACGATTGAACTCGAAACGCCTTCAGTCTCCCCCGCGGCGTCTCGGACTTCATTGCGAACTCTTTGAGCATAAGAAATCGGCGTGCTTTGGAATCAGGAGTCCGCTAAGACGGAGGAATTCTGCACATTAGATTGGACTCAAGACCACCAGCACACAGTACAGGGCCGGCCAGGTACTTGCTGGAATCTGAGCAGGGAATTTGTTTATTCTGGAGCTGCTGCTGCGCAATGGGACAGGCTCTGTCAAGCTGCGGCGGCAACATGGACGGGGCCGGGATTCAGCGGTTATTTTCAGCCATCAGGGAGCATGATGTGCAGTCTGTTGAGACTCTAGCCACTGAGGAACCGAAGCTTGTCAACGATTCTGTTTTCTACATCCGCACGACGCCACTGCACCTGGCGGCTTCTCTTGGCCAGCTTGAAGTAAGCTCAACAACACTCGCCCCCAGTCAATGGCGCAAATCCACCTGCAGTATAGTCGAGAATGCAGGAATCTCTCTCTAGAATGAATGAGCTTGTGAAACTTCTGTTTGTGCTTGACTCACCTGCATAAATCTTCTCATATATTCTGAATCTTGAGATTGTATTGGGTGACCTAGGCTCACCGTCTTGGAAGATAGAAGGACATGATGCTGAGCTGCTTTCCTTTTGTGAATGTCATGGGAAGCAGATTCTAATGCTCCTGTTGAAGCACAGTGCAAGAGTGAATGCAGTTAACAGTCGCAAACAGGTATGATGATGTCTTTGCCTACTTTTGAATGATTCATGTATGATTCATACTGCAATGATTTGAGTTGTCTGAATTTGTCAGGATATGGAGAGTTGTAACTTGATGCAGATTCAAAGCTGATGCAGGTCCTCTCCAGACTTACTAGACTTTCTCTGTGACAGTCCTGTAAATTTCTTGACCTCCATATAATGGTTCCTTCAAGATCCATTTCTTGTACAAGTTGTTGGGTGTTTAATTTTGTGTTGAGGTTTGGTTGTGATGGGTGCAGACTCCACTGATGCTGGCATGCAAGAATGGACGATCGGCTTGCATTGGTCCACTGCTTGACAATGATGCTAATGTAATATATTCATCCCTGTCATCATGGTGGCTGGCTATCTTAGATTTCTGAACTGTATCCAGTGGAAGTGGAGTTGGACTTTGCAGGTTTCATATGGAAAGTATGTAGATTTTATTAGTCTTCTATCATTGCCTCTTTTACAGCTGCCTTCCATTCTTTGCCTGAGGTGCAATGGTGGGTGTTGGATTCCATGAAGCAAAAGCTTGGTAGTCTAAATACCTGGGGATTTATGTTTATATGGAACCAGGTATTAGCAGTTGATCGTGCTAATGGACGGACATGCCTTCATTATGCAGCCAAAGGAGGCCACATTGAGTGTGTCTGCAAAATACTGACAGCTGCTGAAACCGGACCTGTTGCAAATTCTTGGTATGTCTTACAATGTGACAAACTGTATGTCATTAAATTATGTCTTTTGAATTTTGATTACAGGTCCCTCTGCTGGCGGAAATTGTTGCTGCCTGTTAAAAATTCCTGTTGAGGGTTGTTTCGTTAGGGTTGCTGGTTCTTGATCCTAAAAGACAAGAAGAATTGTCTTATAAACAATTTCATTCACTATTGTCATCAGACATTCTTCATTATTTGTTCTCATCCTGCTGGGCTTTGGATTCCAGGGGTTTTGTGAGGTATCTGAATATGAGGGATGTTTATGGGGCAACCACTCTTCACTTAGCTGCATTGGGTGGTCATACTTCAGTTGTGAAGCGTTTACTGGAATGTGGTGCTATGGTGTTGGCTACGACTGCCACCAATGGGTAAACCTCATAATAACTTTGTACAAGTGTTTCCTGTTAGTTTTTGTCTGGTGGGCTTGTCTTGGAACATTTGTCTTCTATACTGATTGTCAGCAAAATAGCGGGAAAACTTGGTTTTGCAATAGTCACTGCATTACTGGAATGTCACCAATTCTCAATTGATGCGTGTTGGTGATGCTGTCTTATTCTGAGTCATGTAATGGTCTATCTGCACAGTGGGTACAGCAAAACAGTGACAAGGCTCCCTCAGACTGTTTGTGGAGCTAATGGTGAATGTTGTCACTGACCTAGGCCATTGAATTGTGGTTATATCATACCAGATCTGGACAAGGCAGCTCACCTCTGCATCTTGCAGCACGCTCAGGCTCTGTGGAGTGTGTGCGGGAGTTGCTAGCATGGGGTGCAGAACGAGATGTAACTGATATCATGGGGTATGCTGCATTAAATTACGTTTTTGAGAGGTGGAACTCAAGTGATGATAGTACCATGTAGAAGTGAACATTGATAGTACAGGCAACTCTTAGGGCTACTTATGATGTCCCTTTGTGGTGCCAGGTGCCATGAGGCCGTGGGAGTTGACTGACCTTATTGTCCTGTGTGTCCTTGTCCTTGCAGGCATTCCCCATATGGTATTGCTCTACAACACAAGAATATTGCCTGTGCTGCACTTCTGAACCCCAATTCTCCTGAACCCCTTGTATGGCCCTCATCCTGGAAGTTCATAATCGAGCTGGAACCTCAAGCCAAAACACTGCTCAAAACTGCATTGGCTCATGCAAATGACGAGTGGGAAAGACAACTGACCTTGGACAGCATGCCTATAAATTCCAGTGCTGTGGTGCCCAGCAGTGAGCCCACTGGACTTGCAGGGAATTCATCTCTCAATCTGGAAGAGTCCCAGCTTGAGGTAAAAAGCTAACTCGTTAGACGTGAGGTAGTTCTCAAGCATCATTGAGAAGATATAGGTGGATTTAGAGAAGATTTTTTCTGATATATCCTCAAAACAAGTCTGGTAGTCCCAATTCTATGGTTGGCAACCCAAGTTGAGTACTCACAGATTTTATAATCTCTGCACCTTGGGAGGGTGTTCCAGAAACTTATCAGGTTTGTGGGTAACTGACGTGCAGAGGAGTAGCAGTGTTGCACAAGAAGTATGCTGCATATGCTTTGAGGAACAGTGTACACTTGAAGTACAGGAATGTGGCCACCAAATGTGTGCGAAATGCACACTATCTCTGTGCTGCCACAACAAGCCAAATCCATCTGTTTGTGTCTCTCCACCTCCTGTATGTCCCTTCTGCCGACAGAATATCAACCAAATAGTTCTTGCAAAGCCCAAGTCATCTCCCTCAATGAGCAAGCACTGCTTGTCTCGCAAAATCTCCTCAAGGGACTTGGTTGACAGAAGCTCTTCAAAGAAGTTACTTGGTAAAGACTGTGTTGGGGCTGCTTCCTTCAGAAAAACTAGTGCTGCAAGTGGTGGCAAAGACTCAGGGCGAATAGCAGATGTGGATTGGTTAAACCGCCTCGACTCCAATTGCTGGCAACAATCAGGAATTGAAATCATTTCAGGGTAAACAGCCCTTTTCAACTTGAACTCTCAACCTGCCTGCAGTTGCAGCATCATTTGCAAAAGTCAGGAAATTTCCATATTGTTTGCTGCTGGAGGAGTATTCAGCATTTCAAGTTAACACATATTACAGTGTTGTTTTCAAGGCACAGATTTTTTCAAGCGCACATACCAACAAGAAAAAAGGTAACATTTACCCCACATTCTTTGGAGATGACATTTTGTAATTTGTTGCTGTGCAATGAAAGCACTTACCCTTAAAGTTTCACAAGAGTTTTCTCGAGGACAAGTTTTGATCTTCCAAGATCTGGCTAAATTTCCTTCATATGTGAGAGAGCCTAGGCTTTTTTCCCATCATCTTCACAGTTGATTCTTAGGGTTTAGATACAGGGGAAACACCACAAATCACATCATTGTGGGGTTGAAAAGGAGATTTTAACATTTGCATGACCAACACGCGTCAATTGAGGTATCACATTTGTTGGTGATAAACCCTAAACCCTTCCATGCAAAAACATTTTGCAAATACTTGAACAATATTGAGTTTAAAGAGTACAATTGAAATGGTGGTCAAGATGAGATAAAGAGTTATTGATGATATAGTGCCATTCTTTTCACCATCGGTTTTGCTAAGTCAAAATCGGTGGATTCTTTTTTGTCCCTTTGTTGCTTGTCTCTTGCACATACACTTCGGTTTTTTGGGATTTGCTTCCATCCACCCCTCATTGGCACCTTTCTATCTCCCCCATGTGTACTTACTTTCCTCTAAAAGGACAATATGCATGCAACGGTTTGTGTACAAACGAGCTTTGTACCTTAGTGGATGTAATTGAACACTGGTAAAAAGATATAGTAGTGCCTTTGGCAGCTGCAAAGTTCAGACTGCCAATTTATATAATTTTCACCAATGTTGACATTTTCAAAAAAACAATTAAAAAAATTCTGTGAAGGAAAATTCTAAAGAATGTTTTAGAATGTTCTGAAATGTTTTCTGTTTCAGCGTGCAATCTTCAAATTAACAGAATTATTTCATAGTTAAATGTTGAACTGTGTCCATTGTACTATTTAAATTATATGTACAAATTCATAATAGAGAACATCACATTACACTTTTCTTTTTTTTTCAAAATGGTTTCATTTGTCAATTAAAACAACTATAATTTCACATAAAATATTATTCCATTTCCTTTCCTTTTTTCTGTACATCTCTGTTTTCAAAAATTCACTTTGCTCACTAAAACTAAGCAAATCTATATTAACTCCACACAAAACATGAACAAGGGGTGTGTGTCACATTGTGAATTTGCCATTTATATTTAAAAAGTTATCTTAAGGCAAAAGAAGAATTATGGAAATTCAAATATTTCACCATGCAAAAATATAATCTTCAGAAAAATCCTCTAAAAGAAACCAAAATCCTTCAAGATATTCAGAACTCGATAACTAAATCTCATGTTTCAACACAAGCCAAAATGTCATCTGTCAAAAATCCTCATATAAAAATAGACCTACTACCTGGGGCCAAAATCCATTAAGCTACTATACTCTATAATGAATCTAAACACAATATCCTTTGCCTTGGCAAGTAAGGTCAAAGACAATTATGTGCAAGTGGATAGAACATGTATCCCAAGTTTATGAAAAGTAATATGACAAGTACATGAAAAAATCATGTATGCAATTTACACAATTAAGATCGGCATATTTATGGATCTACATATCATACATATCTATCTATCTATTAAAATATGGATTTAGGGTTTGATCAACACTACTTACTTATCTTGAGAAGGAGAGTTGTTATCAAAAAAAGCTGATAAAATCCCAAGAGTTTGCAATACTATTCGGTTACAATCTCTCCTACAAAGGACCATCAGTCTTGAACCTTTTGACATAGCATAGGAAACCAACCCATCTTGGTCCATATGTAAGGGAATGCCCCTTCAATTCATGTTATCAAATAGATCACAGAATGAAAACTCCAGAAATACAGATTTGAAGGAAAAATGTTAGTGTCAGTTTCCAGCCAATGAAAACAAATCCAAAAGTAATGAGTGCAGCTATAATAAACCTCTTGTGTCACAAGTTACCAGATCATCATTTCTTCATGAATGGCAGAGCCATTACCCTGCACTCAATTCAAATTATCAAAGTACATAATTGCCAGCGGCAGCACAGAAGCTCAGCTTGAGGGGTGGTCATCCCTTATAGGAAAAGCATTCCATGCCTACATCACAAGAGAAAGGACACTGGTACAATGAAATCATATATCTCAATGACCAACTTTGACCATTCTTCATCTTTGTGGCATTTACAATGCGCAATCGACACCAAGTTCTGTAAAAGCTGTTTTCAGCCTAATCAGAAGCTTGGAAAGCATGAGAGTAAAGCCAGCAGAGCTTTTGTCTACTCCCACCAACTCTCTATCTGCAACTGTTGTTGAGAAGGTATCATGATTGTCTTGTCCAAGAGAGCCCACCAGAGCCCCCTGTAAGTATGCCTCACATGACTGCAGCAATCTAGCTCCTCGCTGTGCAAAGTGTTGTTGAATAAGAAGCTCTAAATGCATCGGAGGTCGGCGGAGCAAATATAACATGGACTTACAAGACAGCAAGAATGCATTCTCATTGTACAAAATTGAGTTCTTCTCACCCTCAGCAGTGCCCACCTGTCGGTCATAGCCAGCTTCATTAAAATAGGGCTTTGCATTCAGAACAAGGCCCTGAATTGAGACAAGAACTTGAAGTATGCTTGATGTTGATGGGTTCCACACTTCTGTGCCTTGGCCTGTCCAAGTATTGAGAAGGCTGAGGCACACTTTACCATTTTCATACAGATTTGGATTCAATCGCAACCCACCTGAGTGATAATGAGTTTGAGGGGGTGTGTTGGGGTAGCCAGGGGGAAGATAGATATCAAAAACAAACAAGCCATCATGGTACGGGGTATTTTGTGCACCCAGAATCACAGCTCTCATCAAATCCATCCGATCCTCATAAATTCGCACATAGATTGTATCAGGAAGGTTTTTCTCAAGAATGCTCCACTCCAACCGTATCTTCTTTGCCCATTTTCTGTCAATGACTGCCTGGGCAGTCTCAACAACAAAATGGTGATCTGATGGATCCACAACACTATCAAAGTGCTTTATACTTTGGAAATCAACAATTTTCCTCTGCAACTTGTACCCTTGGGCTTCATCCAATGCTTCATGAACTGAACAAGTCGCCAAATTATGACTGAAAACTTCTGAAGTAACATCTGAATCCCCATGCATTTCTCGTGGCTCTTCAACATCCACTGGTATTGCAGGCTCTGATGAGGCTACCAACCTACTGTTTTTATTGAGTTGTTCCTCAGCATGGCTTCTTGTGCAAGAAGGTGTCTCCTCGTTATCTTCCCCTTCAGACACTGCTGCAGCAGCATCAAGTTTTTGAAGAGCGTTCCTACCACTCAGGGATAAGAAATCAACCACACGCCAGGGCTCTTTTGACTGACGTGGGTCATTACTACTCTCAATGAGTTCTTCCACACTCGGCTTTCCACCAGCTGCTGTTTCCTTTTGAACAGTAGGCTTGTCCCTAAAGCCAAGTAGTCCTGATGCCATTCTTGAAACAAGCCCTATTGCAGCAGCTATTGGGCCTTTAAATTGTCGAGGGCTGGAAGGAGTTGGTGGAGGACCAGCTTCTCCAGAAATCTCTCCAGTACTTGGGTTTGACAGAGAAATTTTCCTGTTTGCATCTGTGACACTAGGGTTAGGGTCACTGCCTCCCACATCCTCAGCTGCACGCTCCCGTTCATCAGAAGAGTCTACAGTTTCCCAGCTGGCTGCATCTTCATCGCCATAATCCTCCTCTGCATCATCAAGGTCACTTGTATGCACAGATGAGATATCATCATCATCACGTGTCACCACAAATATCGCCTGAGGTCCCACCCTGGAAACTATACCATTGGCCCATGCAACCTCAATGTCTCCATCTTCAAGCCCAACAATGATACCAACCCATGAAAGATCAACATTCTGTGACTTGGGATCTTGGTGATTTGTCTTCTTGTGAGCTTGCTGATCCAAGCCCCTCTTTTCCTCTGTGGCCTCAGCCACAAGGTCTGTGGACTCCACCTCTGAAGTGGCTTGTAAACTGGATGTGCCACACTCATCAGATACATCCCCAGCCACAGGGTCACTAGACAGTGCTACAGGTAGGCGAATCACAACATCCCCTAAGCAGTATGTGTAGTCCGGGTGCTCTAGAAGCTCATAAACACTCACAGTCTCTTCCTTATCAAACTCCCGAAGCTGCTCTGGGCGATCTACTGGCTTCAGCCACCGCACCAAAGCTGTGCGCTGCTTTGCATCTACAGTTTTCACCACACCTACACGCCGAACTTCATTCTCAAGCCCCTCCCCATCTGAGCCTCGTTCCAAGACATACCGCTCAGGCCAGAAATCATGGTCTCCAAGGTGATCAACTGGTATGAGGGAGCAAGCACTGACCTGATTTGATTGTGTCCCATCTTGCCACAACACATCCACAACAGTTCTTGTATTAACAACCAAAGCTGACCTTTCTGCCATTTTGTCCTTCTTCAACGCTTCCTGATCCTTCTTTGCCGCCCGCCGTAGTAGCTGTTTGCTGGATCGCCGCTTTCCTGACCGCTGCTGCCGTCGCTGAATGTCTTTCAAATCTGAAGCTCCATGGCAAGAGCTACATGATGATCCTGTGATGACAACACTTCCATCCACCAGATCTGACACTGTTGGATTGGGAGAAGGAGGGGGAGAAAGCTCCAGACTACTACTACTAGGTAGCAATAAATCCCTTTCACTTTGCTGTGCTTCTTCTTCCAGACTTTCTGGAAAATCCTCATCCAGAACTGCAGCTGCACTGTCACCATGAGTTCCAGCCATGGTGACACCGTTCAGCTTCCCTTCAGGCAGTAGGGTTCTGTCTCCAAGCTGCCAGTTGGTGTGTGCAAAACACATCATTGGGACAAGGTTCTTAGCTTCTTGTTGGTCAGAGGGAACTGCAGATGAGTGTGTAGCAGATGCACTGATCCAGTGAACCAGCACAGAGCCAGCCTCTACATCCACAACTGTACCTTCCATTTGAGTTGCCTTCCAGCTTCCCCGCAACCACTTTGCACCTTTCAATGCCCTAGGGGAAGCTCCCCTCACTCGCTGGCCTGGATAGTAAGGCGATTCTTTATCAAAAAGAGGAATCTCAGAGACAGGAACAAGCCGATCAATGTCAGCTTGGAAAACCTTGCATTTGCTTCCATCCTTGAACAGCACAGTCACATTGTCCACAACATCCTCGACACGGCCGAGCCAGTGACCATTGATGACATAATCTCCAGGGTTGAATGCTCGCACACGACGAAGAATGCGACTGTCAACATCCTGTACAATGTCTCGCAAGTCCTTGGAAAGATCCAGATCCACATACATCTCTACATGAACCACTGTACCTGTCTGTCCCAAGGGATCCAATGCCGATGCAACAATATCCCCATGCATCAACACACGATCCAGAACCTCAAGTCCATTCAATTCTTCAGTCGATTTCTCGGAGTTCAACCACAAAATACGAGCATAACCTTTTACAAGCTCCTGGTGATGATTCTGATGATGTTGATGATGATGAGCATCTTCCTCTTGTTCTTGTTCTTGTGCTTCTTCTGCATCTTCTTCCTCCTCCTCCTCCTCATCATCATCTTCGCTGTCTTCTTCACTATCTGAATCTCCTCCTACTTTCACCACCATCCCTATATGTGGAGGATACCCTAGAACCAAGCTGCTCCTCACCACGTCTTCTCTGAAAATTCGCACCTCCGACACTTTGCGGCCTTCTGGATCCCATCCTTCTGTTGTATCAGAACTCGCTACACCGGCTGCTGCTGCTGTCCTTTCCATATCTTCAACCTTACCACTCCCTCAAATCCCTTACAACAAAAAGATCGCCACTAGAAATCCCTACCACCAGAACACAACACTTTTCCTTGCTAAACTACTCTCTCTCTCTCTCTCTCTCTCTCTCTCTCTCTC
>Ga0116231_10013052_pt1 | contig 11845 bp, 14 predicted proteins | sample S1TSphgellanicum_2_FD_89695 | JGI IMG/M metagenome (GOLD analysis project Ga0116231, IMG submission 89695) | Host-associated microbial communities from peat moss isolated from Minnesota, USA - S1T2_Fd - Sphagnum magellanicum MG | ecosystem: Host-associated > Plants > Peat moss > Unclassified...
CCTGTTTGGCTGGGGGACTAGGATTCGAACCTAGGTAAACGGTGTCAGAGACCGTTGTCCTACCGCTAGACGATCCCCCAAAATCGATCGCATATCGGCGGCCGCTTGCGCACCCTAGCGCTTGGAGAACTGGGTTCCGCGGCGTGCCTTGCGGCGACCGACCTTCTTGCGCTCGACTTCGCGCGCGTCGCGGGTCACGAAACCCGCCTTGCGCAGAGCCGAACGCAGCGTCTCGTCGTACGCCATCAAGGCGCGCGTGATGCCGTGGCGGATGGCGCCCGCCTGACCCGTAATGCCGCCACCCTCGACGTGCGCGTCGACGTCGAACTTCCCGTCCAATTGCACGGCCTCGAACGGCTGGCGCACGATCATGCGACCGGTTTCGCGCCCGAAAAACTCGTCGAGCGTCCGGCCGTTGATCGACACCTGACCGGTGCCGGCCTTCAGATAGACTCGGGCACTCGAAGTCTTGCGACGTCCGGTGCCGTAAAAGGAATTGGCGACTGCGTTCTGAGCCATGAGATGGTTTCCTAAAGACTTAGATTTCCAGCGGCTTCGGCTGCTGTGCTTGATGGGTGTGCTCGGGTCCGCCGAACACGTGCAGTTTCCGGTACATGCGCCGCCCGAGCGGACCCTTCGGCAACATGCCCTTGACCGCGAATTCGATGGCCCGTTCGGGATGCTCTTTCAACAACTTGCCGAGCGAGATGCTCTTGAGATTGCCGACGTAGCCCGTGTGCTGGTGGTAGAACTTGTCGGTCAGCTTGGCGCCCGTGACGCGCACCGTGCCGGCATTGACGACGACGATGTGGTCGCCCAAATCTTGATGTGGCGCATACGTGGGCTTGTGCTTTCCCTTGAGGCGGTGCGCGATCTCGGATGCGAGTCGGCCGAGCGTCTTGCCGGCGGCATCGACGACGAACCAATCGCTGCGCGACTCGTGAGGTTTGGAAAAAACGGTATACATGGCGGCTACTTCTACTGCTGATGGCCTTGAGGCGAAAGGCGCGAAAGTGTACAGAAGCTTGGCGTACCTGACCAGTGCCGCTGTCGTTAGCCGCGCACTACATTATATAATGTGTCCATGAGCACCCGTTCCTATTCCATCCTCGATCGAGTCCTGGGAGAAATTGATAAGGCAATCAAGGTGTTAGCCGCGCCTGCGCATGCCGCCCGCGAACTCCCGGTCGCCGCCCACGGGGAACTCGTGCTCGAAAAGGCTGAAACGGACGAATCGATCCGGCTCATGCGCGTCAATCACGCCGGCGAAGTGGCCGCTCAGGCCCTCTATCAGGGTCAGGCCTTGACGGCGCGCGACACCAAAGTGACCCAGGCTCTGCGCGAATCGGCCGCCGAGGAGACCGACCACCTGGCCTGGTGCGAACAGCGGCTCGGCGAGCTCGGCGGCCGCACGAGTCTCTTGAATCCTTTCTGGTATGCGGGCTCCTTCGCGATCGGCGCCCTGGCCGGAGCCTTGGGCGATCGCACGAGTCTCGGCTTCATCATCGAGACGGAAAAGCAGGTCGAATCGCATCTCGGCGAGCATTTGCAGCGCTTGCCGGTCGCCGACTCGCGTAGCCGCTCGATCCTCGAGCAGATGCAGCGCGACGAAATCGAACACGGCGCCAAGGCAGCGTCCCTGGGTGGGACCGCATTGCCGGGTCCCGTCCGGCTCGCGATGCGCCTGACGTCGCGCCTCATGACGCGCGGCGCGTATTGGCTGTAGAGGCCCGTGCCACCGGCAACGCGGCCATTACTGCTTGCGATTCCGGGACTTATGTAATAAAACGTGCGCCAGCGCATCATTTAACGGCCGCGATCAATTTTTTAGGGAGACACCATGGAAGAAGGGGCAAAAGCCTTAAGCGATATCCCAGCGATCAATCGTTTCTTGAGCTACTGCCGCATTCGGACAGTCCCTTCCAAGACCGTGATCATTCATGCCGGGGATTTACCCGACATTCTCTACTACATCATCAGCGGCTCGGTCGAAGTCATGATCGAGGATGAAGACGGCAACGAGATGGTGCTCGCCTACCTCAACAAGGGACAGTTCTTCGGCGAGATGGGCTTGTTCTACGAGCAACCGACGCGCAGCGCCTGGGTTCGCACGCGGCAGCAGTCGGAACTCGCCGAGATGACCTATCCGCGCTTCCGACAGATCGCGGCCGAGAGTCCCGGGCTGATCTTCGAGCTCGCGACCCAGCTCGCGACGCGCCTCGATCGCACGAACCGCAAGCTCGGGGATCTCGCCTTTGTCGACGTCACGGGGCGCGTCGCGCACGCGATCATGGACTTGTGCGGCGAACCGGACGCCATGACGCATCCCGAAGGCATGCAAATCAAGGTGAGCCGCCAGGAGCTGTCGCGTCTCGTCGGCTGTTCGCGTGAGATGGCGGGCCGCGTGCTCAAAGTTCTCGAAGAGCAGGGCCTGCTGCGCGCAACGGGCAAGACCATCGTCGTGTTCAACGCGCGGCCCAAGGTCAAGACGCGACCCTTGATCGTACCCGTCAAGGCGGCCGCCGGTTCCGCGAAGCCATCGCGCGTCGAACACGCGGACGACGATGACGACGAGGATGAGGACGACGACGAGTAGTCGAGACGAGTAGGCGCAGCGCGGCCGCCGCCCCGCACTGCTCGTCAGGAGGCGCCGCGACCGCGTTCGATGGCCGCGCGCATGGCGGCAATCGTGGTCGCGTAATCGGCGCTCCCAAAAATCGCGGAGCCGGCCACGAAGGTATCGGCACCGGCGCGCGCGATCTCCTCGGCATTGTCCACCTTGACGCCGCCATCGATCTCGAGGCGAATGTCACGTCCGGAACTGCGGATTCGCTGCTTGACCGCCGCCAGCTTCACGAGCGCGTTCGGTATGAACTTCTGGCCGCCGAAGCCCGGGTTCACCGACATGATCAACACCAGGTCGAGCTTGTCGATCACATAGTCGAGCCAGTCGAGCGGCGTCGCCGGATTGAACACGAGACCCGGTTTGCAGCCGACATCGCGAATCAGCTGAATCGTGCGATCGACGTGCTGAGTCGCTTCGGGATGGAAGCTGATCGAAGTCGCGCCGGCCTTCGCGAAATCGGCGACGAGCGGATCGACGGGCGAAATCATGAGATGCACGTCGATCGGCGCCGTGATGCCGGCCTTGCGCAAAGCCTCGCAGACCAACGGTCCGATCGTGAGATTAGGCACGTAATGATTGTCCATGACGTCGAAGTGCACCCAGTCGGCACCGGCCTCGAGCACGGCATTGACCTCTGACCCAAGCTTCGCGAAATCGGCTGACAGGATCGATGGAGCGATGATCGTATTCATTTCCGAAAGCTTATCACCGCATGCCCCGCGCGGCGCGAATCTCCTCATAAGCTTCTTGAATTCTTTGAGTTTTTTCCTTGGCGACCTGAGCCATCGATTCCGGCAAGCCGTTGGCGACAAGTTTGTCGGGATGATGCCGACTCATCTGCCGCCGGTAGGCCTTCGTGACCTCCGCATCGCTGACGGCCGCATCGACTTCGAGCTCCGAGTAGTACTGCGCCAGCCCGCCCCGGGTCCCGGCGCCGGCGCGAGCGCCGGCATTGCCGCCGGCACCGGCATTGGCGCCGCCGCCGTTGCCGCGCGCATAAGTGTTGCCGCCGAAGCCGTAGGCATACTGCTGCCGCGCGCGCAGTACGGCTTCCATGTGCGCGAACTCGAGCGCCGAGATACCGAGCCGATCGGCGAGACGGTTCAAGACCGCGCGGGCCGGCGGCAGCAGCCCGTCACCGGCCAAGGCCGCGCGTAGCTGCAGTTCGACGAACGCGCGCAGCAGATCGTGGCGAAGACCGACGGCGCCGCGCAGGCGCTCCACCGCGAGCTCGAAATCATAGTTCGCGGCCTTGCCCGCACGGAAATAAGCGATCGCCATGGCGACTTCGGCAGGCCCAAGATTGAGCTGCTGCATGAGCCGGCGCGCCGCATCGATCTCCGCTTCCGATACCCGTCCGTCGGACTTCGCGACATGACCCATCAATTCGAAGGTCATGCGGAAAAAGACCTCGGAGATGGACGGACCGACCGGCGCGGGCCCCGCGACGGGGCTCTGGTCGAATAGGTGGCCGATGACGGCCCCGACGATCGCCCCCCAGATCGTGTGCAGCGTCAGAAAGCCGATGATTGCGCCGAAGAATTTGCCTTTCCAAGCCATTCGCGTTGACCTATCCGAGCCACACCGCCACAATCGCCGACCTTCGATCGGACAATGGTAGCAGCAGGCAGGCCGCATACACGTGGAACAGACTTCACATCCGGCACCGCTCTTCGAGTCGCGGTTGCGAGGACTCAAGAAGATTCACCAGGGAAAGGTGCGCGACATCTATGAGGTCGATGCGGACCACCTGCTGATCGTGACCACCGACCGGCTTTCGGCCTTCGATGTCGTGCTGCCCGACCCGATTCCGTTCAAGGGCGAGGTGCTCACGCAGATCTCGCTGTTCTGGTTTGCCAAGACGCGGCACATCGTCGTGAACCACCTGGCCCAGGATCTGACGCTCGCCGACGTCGTCAGCGACTCGAACGAACGAGCCGCGCTCGCCGGCCGCGCGATGCTCGTCAAGAAGCTCCGCGCGCTGCCGGTCGAGGCCGTCGTGCGCGGCTACTTGATCGGCTCGGGGTGGAAGGATTATCGCGCGCACGGCTCGCTGTGCGGCATCAAGCTCCCGCCGGGCCTCGAGCTCGCCGAGCGATTACCGGAGCCCCTGTTCACTCCCGCCTCGAAGGCCCCGGCGGGACAACACGACGAGAACATCGACTTCGAAGCGATCACGAAGATCGTCGGCCGCGACACCGCCGTCGAAATGCGGCGCATCGCTCTGGCGCTGTACACGTTCGCGGCCGATCATGCGCGCGCGCGCAACATCCTGATCGCCGACACGAAGTTCGAGTTCGGCGTGGATGCCTGCGGCCGGCTCACGCTCATCGACGAGGCGCTCACGCCGGACTCCTCGCGCTTCTGGCCGGTCGCCTCGTACAAGCCGGGCATCAGTCCGCCGAGTTTCGACAAGCAGTTTGTGCGGGACTATCTGGAGTCGCTGCATTGGAACAAGAAGCCCCCCGCTCCCCGTCTGCCGCCCGAGATCATCGCGCGCACGAGCGAAAATTATCGCGAGGCTTTGAAACTGCTGACCTCGTGAGCGCGGGCTCGCCATGTTGAAGTTCGTCGAACGACTCGAAGATCTACTGTTCGTGCGCTCTCTGGGGATGCGTGCGCCGTGGGGTCCGCCGCTGCGCGCGCTTCGCTATCCCGTCGCATTGATCCGCGATTGGATCGGCGGGGAGATCAACGTGCGCGCGATGAGCCTCGCCTACACGACGCTGCTGTCGATCGTGCCGCTGCTGGCATTCACGTTCGCGATCTTGAAGCTCACCGGCGCGCACGCCAACATCGGCCTCATCCTGTTCGAATTCCTGAGGCCTCTCGGGGATTCCGCGGCCCACGAACTCACGCAGAGCGTGCTGCAGTTCGTGCGCAATCTGCGCGGCGACGTGCTCGGCACGGTCGGCTTCGCCTCGCTCGCCTATACGGTCTTCACGACGATCCGCAAGGTCGAGGCGAGCTTTCATTTCATCTGGCGCGTCGAACTGCCGCGCAGCCTCTGGCGGCGTACGGCCGAGTACTTGATCGCGATGTTCGCGGGTCCGATCCTGATCGCGGCGGCTCTCACACTCGTGGCCTTGGCGAGGAAAGGTCCGATCGAGCAGTGGACCCACTCGATCCTGCCGCCGGATTGGACCTTGTCCCTGGCCGGCAGACTCCTGCCGTACGCGATCGTCACCGTGGCATTCACGACCATGTATGCGCTCGTGCCCAACACGCCGGTCAAACTTCGAGCGGCGTTGATCGGCGGCCTCAGCGCCGGCATCGTCTGGGCGCTCGTCGGCAAGGCGTTTACCGCGTTCATCGTCTACTCGTCGCATTTGCTTGCCGTCTACACGAGCTTCACGATCGTGCTGACGACGCTGATCTGGATCTACTTGAGCTGGCTGATCCTCATGTTCGGGGCGCAGCTATCGTTCTACGTGCAGCATCCGCAATATCTGCAGCACGGGCAATCGCCGATCGAACTCTCGTCGGGCGCGCTCGAGCAGGCGGTGCTTACCGTCATGGTGCTCGTCGGTCTCGCCCATGGGACGGCGAAGCCGGGTTGGAGCGCCGAACGGCTGGCCGCGGAGTTGCGATTGCCGATGGGCGCGCTGCTGCCCGTGCTCGCCTGCCTCGAGCAGGCCGGCCTACTGCGCAGCGACGCTCAGGCGGCGTTCACGCTCGCCGCGTCGCCCGAGCAAATAGGGCTCCCGGCGATCATGTCCGCGGTTCGGCGGGTGCGCATGGGCCGTTTGCAGGTGGCCGTGCGCGCGGCACCGGGATGCCTCGCGGTCATCGAGGACGTGGATGCCGCCATCAAGGAGCGGCTGTCGGGAAAGACGCTCAGCGATCTGCTCGGCGCCTCACTCCCCGGCGATCGTGAGATCCTCGAGTAACACGGAACCGACACGTACTGCGCCGCGCGCATCGACGTCGTTGCCGACGGCCACGATTCCCTGAAGCATCGTCGTGAGATTACCGGCGATCGTGATCTCGGCGACCGGGAACTGGATCTCGCCGTTCTCGACCCAATACCCGGCCGCGCCGCGCGAGTAGTCGCCCGTCACGGTGTTGACGCCCTGCCCCATGAGCTCCGTGACGACGAGGCCGGTGCCGAGACGCCGCTGCAGATCCTCAAGGCCTCCCTCGAAGGTCGGCGCCACGAGCAAGTTATGCGGCCCTCCGGCATTGCCGGTCGTCGCAAGTCCCAGCTTGCGCGCGGAATAGCTCGACAAGATGTAGCCCGTCAACACGCCGTCTTCGATCAATTCGCGGTCGCGCGTCACGACGCCCTCCTCGTCGAATGGCGCGCTGCCCACGGCCTTCGGAATGTGCGGCCGCTCCGAGATTCTGAACCCGGCCGGGAACACCTGCTTGCCCGCGGCATTCAGTAGAAACGAGGACTGGCGATACTGGCTGCTGCCGCGAATCGCCGCGATGAAATGACCGATGAGACCGCGCGCGAGCTCGGGCACGAATAGCACCGGAGCACGCCGAGTCGTCAGCTTGCGGGGACCCAAGCGCGCGAGCGTGCGGCGCGCGCTCTCGCGGCCGACGGCTTCGCCGCTTTCCAAGTCGCGCCAATCGCGGGAGCTCGTGTACCAATAGTCGCGCTGCATGTCCTCGCCGCTGCCGGCGAGCACGACGCAGCTCAAGGTGTGCGAGGTCGTTGGATACCCGCCGACGAAGCCGTGACTGTTGCCGTAGACATGCAAACCGCGGTGCGTAGAGACCGACGCACCCTCGGAGTTGTTGATGCGCGCATCGAACCCGAGCGCCGCGGCCTCGCAGTTTCTGGCGATCTCGATGGCCTCGTCGGCCGTCACATCCCAGGGGTGCGCGAGATCGAGGTTCGGCGGCTCGCGCGTCATGAGTTCCGGCTCCGCGAGACCTGCGCAGGAATCCTCGGCCGTGAAGCGGGCGATGCTGCAGGCTTTGGCCACGGCACCGCGCACAGCCTCCGGCGAGAAGTCGGCCGTGCTGGCGGACCCTTTGCGATGGCCGAAATACACGGTGATTCCCATGCTGCGATCGCGTTGATGTTCCAGGGTCTCGACTTCGCCGAGTCGAACGGCGACCGAGAGACCGGTGTCCTGACTGACGGCGGCCTCGGCTTGGGAGGCGCCGCGCACGCTCGCCTCCTCGAGGGACAGCTGAATGATCGACTCGAGATCTGCCAAGTTGAGGCGAACTGGGCTGGTCGGCACGGCGGCCATGGGAGTCTCCAAAAACCACGATTCTACTGTCCTTGGGTGTAGCATGGGAGGATATGACGAGTGAGAATGAAGCCGGGGATCCGGCCGAAACCGAGCAGCAGCGCCTGAGCAAGAGCGCCCGAAAGCGGGAGGCGGCTTCCTTGCAGGAACTCGGTGTCAAGCTCTCGGCGCTGCCGGATCAAGAAATCAAGGATCTGGATTTGCCGGAAAATCTGTTTATCGCGCTGCGTGCGCTGCGGCGACTGCCGTCGCACGGCGCCCAGGTGCGCCAGCGACAATATATCGGCAAATTGATGCGCGAGATCGATCCGGAGCCCGTGCTCGCAAAGCTCGCCGAACGCAAACAACGCCATGACGTCGAGATCCGGGCGTTCCAGCGCATCGAACGCTGGCGTGATCGGCTGCTCTCCGACGAGAGCGGCGCGATCGATGAATTCATGCGCGAGGTTGCCGGTGCCGATCGTACGACGCTGCTGCGCCTCGTCGAAAAGGCGAGCCGCGAGCGGGCCGAGCAGCGCTCCCCGGTCGGCGCGCGGGAGCTGTTCGCGTACCTACGGCAAATGCTCGGATGACCACGCTCGTCGGCATCATCATGGGCTCGTCTTCGGACTGGACCACGATGCAGGCTGCGGCCGACGTGCTCGCCGCGCTGGGGATTGCCCATGAGGTGCGTGTGATCTCGGCACATCGCACTCCGGATCTCTTGTTCGAGTATGCGGCGGCGGCGCGCGGGCGGGGACTACGCGCCATCATCGCCGGTGCGGGCGGCGCGGCGCATCTACCGGGGATGACGGCCGCCAAGACTCCGTTACCCGTACTCGGCGTTCCCGTGGAATCCAAGGCGCTGAACGGCATCGACTCGCTGTTGTCGATCGCGCAGATGCCGAGCGGCGTGCCGGTCGCGACGTTTGCGATCGGCGTGCCCGGCGCGAAGAATGCGGCGCTGTTCGCCGCCGCGATGCTGGCCCACGAGTTTCCGCAAGTGCGCGGCGCGCTCGACGCATTCCGCAGCGCACAGACCGAGGCCGTCCTGTCGAAGCCCGATCCGCGCCAACCTTGAAGTCGGGTTTCTCGCGGGTGGGCATCGTCGGCGCCGGGCAGTTGGGGCGTATGCTGGCGCTCGCCGCCTATCCACTCGGTCTGTCCCCGTTGTTGCTCGACAAGTCCGCCGATGCGCCGGCAGCAGCGCTCGCACCGATGCTCGTCGGCGATCTCGAAGATCCGGCCCTGCTCGCGGAACTCGCCGCTCGCAGTGACGTATTGACCTTCGATTGGGAGAATATCTCCGGCACCGCCCTCGCGCCGCTGGAGCCCCTGATCGCGATCCGTCCGTCCGCCGCGGCACTCGCCGTCTCGCAAGACCGGCTGCTGGAGAAAGCTCTGTTTGCGCGCCTGAAAATGCCGGTGGCGCCGCACGCACGGGTCGACGAGCCCGCGGACCTCGAGCGGGCGATCCGCCGTTTGGGTGCTCCCGGCATACTCAAGACACGCCGGCTCGGCTACGACGGCAAAGGGCAGTACGTCGTGCGCACGGCCACCGACGCCGAATCGGCTTGGGGCCAGCTCGGCTCGTCCCGAGTCGGGGCGGCCGGCCTCATCTACGAGCGGTTCCAGAGTTTTTCGCGCGAGGTCTCGATCATCGGTGCGCGATCCGTCGACGGTCGCATGGTGGCCTATCCGCTCTCCGCCAACACGCACGTCGGAGGAATTCTGCGCTACGCGACCGCGCCTTACGTCAATCGCAAGCTCGAGCGGCTCGCACGAATTTACTTGCGCAGGGTGCTCGATGAACTCGACTATGTGGGCGTGCTTGCGATCGAATTCTTCGTCGTGAATGGCCGTCTGATCGCCAACGAAATGGCGCCCAGAGTTCACAATTCGGGCCATTGGACGATCGAAGGCTGCATCACGAGTCAGTTCGAAAATCATCTGCGCGCGATCTGCGGATTGCCGCTCGGGAGCACGCGGCCGCTCGGGGCCACCGCGATGATCAATTTCATCGGGAACCTGCCGGACCGCGCACGTCTGCTCGAGTTGGAGGGCTTGAGTTTTCACGACTACGGCAAGGCGGCGAGACCCGGACGCAAGCTCGGGCACTGCACGATCCTCAAGAGCGCGGCCGGAGATCGCAATGAAGCTCTGGCAAATGCTCTTAAATTGATCGAATGGACCTGAATCCAGTACGATTGGTTGGAACATGTACCTCGATCTATTCAAATTGACCGAACTGCCGTTTCGCTTGAGCCCGGACCCGCAGTTCCTGTACTTGAGCAAGCAGCATGCGCGCGCCAAGGCGTACATGGAGTCGACGATCTGGTTCACGGACGGGTTCGTCGTCATCACCGGAGAGATCGGCGCCGGCAAGACGACCTTGATCGAGACGTTTCTGCGCGAGTTACAGCCTAACGTCGTGGTCGCGCAGATCAACCAAACCCAATTGTCGCCGACCGCGTTCCTACAGACCGTACTCGTGCAGTTCGGCTTCTCGCCGTTCAAGATGAAAAAACCGGAGGTGCTCGCGACGCTCAACGAATTCCTCGTCGAGCAGCACGCGAGCGGGCGCCGCGTGCTGCTCATCGTCGACGAAGCGCAAAACTTGAGTCTGCGCGTGCTCGAGGAAATCCGCATGTTGTCGGGCATCGAGACGACCAAAGAGAAGGCGCTGCGCATCATCCTCGCGGGGCAGCCGGAGCTCAACGAAAAATTGAACTCGCCCGAGCTCGTGCAACTGGCGCAGCGCGTTCGGCTGCGATTCCATTTGTCTGCGCTCACGAAGATCGAGACCAACGCTTACATCGAACATCGCCTCGAGGTCGCGGGCTCGCAAGGGCGCCGCATCTTCGCGGAGGAGACGTTCCCGACGATTTATCGCTACACGGCGGGAATACCGCGACTCATCAACACTCTGTGCGATACCGCCATGATGGCCGCCTTCGGCCAGGACCGCGATACGGTGGCGAGCGAGGAACTGGACGCCGCGATTCGCGAATTACAGTGGGTCGAATACACGTCGCGCACGAATCGGCTGCATGTCGAGCCGGCCATCGAGACGCCCCCACCGCCCATGCTGCCCGGTCATGGCCAGGTGATCGGCCGGATTTTGATCGCCCATGAAGGCAAGACCGCGATCGAACGCAGTTTGCGTCCGGGACGTCTCGTGATCGGCCGGACGGCGGACAATGACCTGCAGATCGACAGCAAGTTCATCAGCCGCCATCACTGCCAACTCGTGACACAGATCGATTCCTGCGTCATCGAAGACCTCAACAGCACGAACGGCATCTATGTGCAGTCGAAGCGCGTGCGCCGTCATCATCTGAACGACGGAGACATCGTCGTCGTCGGGCAGCACGAACTCATGTACATCGACGAGCGTACGCCGCGCCCACGCTCGGCGGCCGACCTCAGCGACACGGAAGTCATCGACAAAGTCGGCGACTAGCCGCGTCCTTTTCGCGTCCTAGTCGCGTTGTGTTCGCCTTCTATTCGCGACCGACGATGAGTTCCGACAGGCGCGAAAGCCAGGAATTGCGCCAGCCCTCGACGCGCAATTGCTCGCCTTTGGGTTTCGGTGTGCGCAGCGAGGCCGTCACCAATTCTTTCGGCAGTTTGATTTGAAACGCACCCGTCATTGATTTGTCGACCATGATAACTCCGTTGCGAAAGTAGCCTCGAGACTTGAGCCTAGCGAGTCGCGCACGAGTGAATGTGTGATCGACTCCGGGCAATCATCGCGGAAAAAATTGTGCCTCGAAATGCGTCGCCGGCGAGCGACAGCGAAAGCGACGACGGTCCGGATTATGTCGCGACGCGCGGCTTGCGCTTGGCGATCGGGCCGAGGAGAAGACGCGGGCGCAGCGCCTTTCAGCACCGCGAGTTGCTCAAAGGTGCGGCCCGCGTCGCGGCCGAGTCATCCTTGAGGTGGCGAGGAAAATTCCTGCCGCATCCATGCAGCGCCGCGAGAGGGATACTAAGCTCGGCAATCGCCGCCGCGACAGAGCAAATTCCC
>Ga0116231_10013055_pt1 | contig 11844 bp, 11 predicted proteins | sample S1TSphgellanicum_2_FD_89695 | JGI IMG/M metagenome (GOLD analysis project Ga0116231, IMG submission 89695) | Host-associated microbial communities from peat moss isolated from Minnesota, USA - S1T2_Fd - Sphagnum magellanicum MG | ecosystem: Host-associated > Plants > Peat moss > Unclassified...
CAGCCGGACAGGGGATTGGCAACCAGCCGAGGCAGTCAGATTTCTGAGTGAGTTTCTGTTTGGCCAACTCGCCTTGGCCACGCCTTTGGTGGGCTGCCTGTTTGTGGCCGGCATGGCTTTGGCAGTCCGCGGCTTTTTGCGCCGGGAGGTAAAGCCGGCTTTGTTGGCTTGCATGACGGTGCTTCCGGCGGCGGTGTTTTTCGAACATGCCCTGGGCGGCAGGGTGCAGGCGAACTGGCCGGCGGCGATTTTTCCCGGGGCGGCGATTGCCGCCTCGGCCGCTGCCTCGCGATGGTGGCAGCCAGCTTCGATGCTTGGGCTCGCCATGGCGGCCGCGGTATTCTGGCAGGCGAGTGCGGCGCCGCTGGCTCTGCCACGCGGGCTTGATGTCACACTCATTCGGATCGGCGGGTGGTCTGACTTGGCCGGCCAGGTTTTTGCGGCAGCGGCGCGTGATCATGCGACCTTTGTGGCAGCGGACGAATATGGTCTCAGCGCGGAAATGGCCTTTCGCCTGCACGGGGAGGTGGTTAGCACCGATCCAAGGTGGCGTTTCTTCCATGTGCCCAATGTACCCCTGTCGGGCCGGGCCGGAATATTTGTGCTGAGCGATCGGGATTCCGGTACGCCTGAAAGGCATCTGTGGGCATCTTCGGTGCTGGAAGCGCGCGTTGCCAGGGCCAGGCATGGGGTGGTTGCGGAGACCTACCGCCTGTATCGGGTCGTTGGAGCGTCCGGCGCAGAGGCTGCGCTCCTGCCGGTAGGCCAAAAAGTGACGGCCAAGTTAGGGCAGGATTAAGGCGCCGGTTGTATCCTGCGCTGCGATGCAGTGTGCGACAGGATATCATGGCCAGACGTGACGCCAAGGGGACAACGATCATCCGCCGTGAGGAGGTGGTTGAGGGCGGTCACCACGGCGGCGCATGGAAGGTGGCTTACGCGGATTTTGTGACCGCGATGATGGCATTCTTTCTACTCATGTGGCTGCTGAATGCGACCACCGAGGCGCAACGGCGCGGGATCGCGGATTATTTCAGCCCCACGGTTTCGGTCTCAACCACTCATTCCGGCAGCGGTCTGCCGCTGGGCGGGAAATCGCCTTTCGAGGATGGCGACGCCGTGTCAGATCGCGGCGCGGTTGCGGTTATGAACGCCAACGCGCCGCCCGTGGATGTGGAAGATGACGGAAGCGATACACAGGCCGCAAAAACAGTGCATGCCGAAGCTGGGCAAGGTGGAATGTTAATGAGCCAGGTGGGTGCATCAGGCAAGTCGCAGGGCGGCCCGGCGGGGGCAGCTGAATTGCACCAGGCGGAATTTGCGCGGCGGGCCGAGCAGGCGCAATTTGCCAAGGCCGCCGCGGAGATGCAGAAGGCCATAAGAACCGACCCTGATCTTGCGCCAATAGCTAGGCAGCTTTCGGTTGACCTCACGCCCGAAGGCTTGCGCGTTCAGATACGCGATTCCGACGGCCTGCCGATGTTCGAGAGTGGATCGGCCGAGCCGAATGCGCGGGCAACGGCGGTGCTTAAACGTCTGACGCCGCTGTTGCTGACGCTGCATGAGCCGATTTCGATCGGCGGTTATACGGATGCCACCCCGTATACTGGTGAGGGCAAGACGAACTGGGATCTTTCGGCCGACCGTGCCAATGCGACCCGGCGTGTTCTAACCGGGTTTGGCTTGCCTGATTCGCGCATCCGCGATGTGACAGGACATGGCGACCGCGACCTTCTGGTCCCCAACGATCCGCGCGCCGCAAACAACAGGCGCATCGCGCTGCTTCTGGTGCGAACCGCGCCGGCAACGCCAGCGAACCAAACCCGCTGATGGCCTGACATGCTGACGATAGGTGGATTGGGCTTTCTCCTGGCCTGCGTTTTTGGCAGTTTTGTCATGAGCGGCGGAGCTATCGGCCCGCTGATCGCCTCCATGCCCTTCGAACTGCTGACTATTCTGGGTGCCGCCATAGGCACATTCATCATGGCCAATTCGATGACCGGCGTGAAGCATACGCTGGCCGGCTTTGGCATGATTATGAAGGGGGAGAAATACAAGAAGCCTGACTATATCGATTTGCTTTCGCTACTGTTCTTCTTTACGCGTCTAGCAAATCAGCGCGGCGCGATGGCGCTGGAACCGCATATCGAGAAACCTGAGGAGAGCGCGGCTTTCAAGCATTTTCCGAAAATCATGGCGGATCATCACACGACCGCATTGATTTGCGATTACATGCGGATGATCGGGATGAATGCGGATGATCCCCACCAGATCGAGGATCTGATGGGTCGTGAATTGAAGAAGACCCTGAATGAGGAGCTTCACGGCAGCCACGCGATACAAACCATGGCCGACGCACTGCCCGCACTGGGAATCGTCGCGGCTGTGCTGGGGGTGATCAAGACCATGGGCCACATCAATGAGCCACCCGCGGTGCTTGGCGAAATGATCGGCGGCGCTCTGGTGGGAACTTTTCTCGGTGTGCTGCTGGCTTATGGAATCGCAGCGCCATGTGCAGCGCGAATCAAGGGCATAGTGGAAGGGGATTTCCGCTATAGCGACGTGATACGGGCTGTGCTTGTTGCCCATTTGCATGGAAACGCGCCGCAGGTGAGTGTCGAGACAGGTCGTAAAATGGTGCCGAACGAATTCATGCCGAGCTTTCAGGAACTGGAAGAAGAATTGCAGAAGCTGCAGATCGCAGGATAGGCAATCTACATGTCGACGGAACTTACGATAGAGGCCATGACCGGTATCTTTCCGCGAGCGCTGCAACACGGTCTTTTGTCTCTATTCTTCAGAAAAGAAGATTACTAACCCGACGGTCAAATAGGTATCATTCAGGCAGGAAAGAAAGCACTTCTTTTTTGAAAAAAAGAAACAAAAAACTTTTGAATTCTTGAATGCGCCCATTGAGGCAAACGAGACTCAAGAAACAAAAGTTTTTTGGTTCTTTTTTTCAAAAAAGTACATCTTCGTTTCTTTGTTACGTATTTGACCGTCGGGTTAGTCGTTATCTTCACTTATGCTGTTTGGAGTGCCGCCAGTATGGTGGATGCCCCCTCCATGATGGCGGACTCGTAGGTGATGGAGAGCGCGAGGTCACGACCGGCCATTCCGATAGCGTATGCTTGGTGTTCGTGCTCGCGAAGCCATGAAAGCTTTTCAACCAGATCGCTGAGGTTCGCCTTGGCGGGTACATAGTTCTCCCATGGCTTCAATTTATCATAATACCATTGGCGCCAGTTTCCGAGTGACTCGATCTTAACGACGGGGCTGCCTGTGAGGAGTTTTTGAAACAGGCCTGGCCACGAATTGCTATTGCCATCGATGTCGATCTGGATGCGCCAATCACCGAAAGCTTCGACTTTAATCGAGTCGCCCATGAGCCCGGCTTGTGCGATCTCCTGGTCAGCCTGGGGATTTAATTGCACAACATTGGATATGCGCGCATCCAGAAAATTCGGATATTGCTGGCTCAATTCACATAGTTTTATGCGTGGCAGGCCGCGCCAGCCGGTTGGAGAATGGCCAGTTGTGGCGCCGCGCCAGATCGCCTGCGGTTTGCGGCTTCGCCAGGGCGATCCGCCACTTGCAAAGGCATAGCGTGCATCGGCATACCCCCGGTCGCGTACGAAATGTGCATCGGGTATAAGATGGTGTGCCCGATTATTGCTACAGAATGAAAGCCCAGGCACGACAGAATGGTCATCAAGGTTGATATTGAGGCGCCCTTTCGGCGGAGAGCCGGATCGGGCCGCCAGTGTGCAAAAGGCCTCCAATTGCGGCCATACACCGCTGAGCCGCGTTGCGATGTAGATGATCCTTACTGGTTTCACAAGCAACGGGCTGATGGTCAATCGGCAAACATCGAGTCCTTCTGTTTCCCAGCCGACAACAGATTCCGGCCAAGCAGGGTTTTGGCTGACGCTGAATTCAGGGACCACGATACGGCCACTGAAATGCAGTGCAAGCCGGCCAACTGAGCGGGCGATTTCGGATTTGAAGGCGTCAAGACTCATGGCAACTGGCTTGTATCGGCATCATGGCCAAGGAAGGACGAAAATGGCTGCATAGGTGTTGAATTTCCCTACCTTGTGGCTTCGGCAAGTCAATAGCACTTTGAGAGGCGATCGATGTAGGGTGTGCGAAGAGCACGTTCGCCTAGGGGAGAGTTTCGATGCTTCGGTATGTTATTGCCTACATGGCGACATTGGTCATTTTTGGTGCGATTGACGCGGTCTGGCTGGGGCTGATTGCCGCCAACATGTATCGGCAGACGCTGGGCGATATCTTGCTGGACAAGTTTAGGGCCGGTCCTGCCATTGCGTTCTATCTGCTGAATATATTGGGGCTAATGGTTTTTGCGGTACCCAATGCGGCGGGGGGTGGGCGCTGGCCTCAAGCGCTGCTTTTCGGCGCGCTCTATGGGGTTTTCACCTATGCAACCTATGATCTGACGAATTACGCGACTCTAAGAGTATGGACGTTGCGGCTGACGCTCACGGATATCGTCTGGGGCAGCTTTGTCAGTGGTGTTGCGACGGCGCTGGGGGTTTTGGCGGCGGATGCCGTGTTGCGGATGATAAAGTAAGGAAGAATCTTCTTTTTCTGCAGAAAAAGAAGCAAAGAGACGTTTACTCCTGGCGCCTGCGGCAAGAGTCTGGCCAGGGTCTCGATCGTGGGAGTGGCGGAGGAGCAAAAGTGTTGGCTCTCTTTCTTACAAATGAACTGCTTTCTTAACTCAGTTTGAGCCGATAGTGGCTTACACCCCATTCCTCGCCATTGCGGTAACCAAACAGGCCAGCGGTGGCCAGGAAAAATAGGCGCCATCGCCGCAGCCATACCCGTGCGTCGTGCGCGTAAACGCCGCGGAGCAGGGTGGTGATTGCGGGCAGATTGGCATCAAAATTATTGAGCCAGGCTTGGGCTGTGCGCTGGTAGTGCATGCCGTTCCAGCGCCAGGCGGCTTCGGTCGCGAAGCATGGGCTGGCATGGGCGATCAGGCCGTGGCTCGGCATGATGCCGCCGGTGAAAAAATACTTGGCAATCCAGTCTCCCGGGTCGGTGTGGTCGAAGCGATAGGCTGTGCTTCGGTGCGTGAAGACGTGCACGAAGAGTCGACCTTGCGGCAGCAGCCAACCGTGCACGCGGGCCAGAAGGGCTGGCCAGTTCGACATATGCTCGAACATTTCTACAGAGACGATCCGGTCGAAACGGCGATCCGGGCCATAATCGTTCATGTCGGCGGTGCAAACCTGAAGGTTGTTCAGATTGCGGGTGGCAGCCTGGCTTTCGATGAATTCCCGTTGCGGGGCCGAGTTAGAGACAGCCAGAATAGTGGAGGCTGGATAATGCTCGGCCATCCACAGGCTGAGCGAGCCCCAGCCACAGCCGAGTTCCAGGATGCTTTGCCCGTCCTGTAGGCCCGCATGTTCGCAGGTTTCGGTGAGTGCCCGAATTTCGGCCTGCTCGATCGTGGTCGCGCCGGTGTCGAAGAGGCAACTCGAGTATTTGCGGTGAGGGCCAAGCACGAGGCCAAAAAATTCTGGCGGCAGTTCGTAATGCTGTGCATTGGCGTCGTTCACATGGGCGGCGATCGGGAAATCGGCCGAGCGGGCGATGAAGGCAGCATCAGACTCATCAGCGGCGGCGAGGCGGGTCGCGGTGGCGCCGACCAGCTGATGGATACCTAGCCGCAGGATGCCGTCGGGGAGCGGCAGGCGTTCCGCGGCGGCGGTAACGAGGCTGATCACGGAAAATTCCTTTTGGGCGGTAGTGGCAGAAAGGCGCTGACCTCCTCCTGATAGCGCCGGTAGGCGTCGCCCCGGTCCGCCACCATTTCACGTTCGAGCGGCGGGATACCCGAGACTTTGGTGAGTAGCCAGATCATCGCGGCGGGGCCGAGCAGGGCGGCATAGCCTGATGTGTAGTGTGTGCCGATGGCGAAGAAGGGGTAGGCGCACCAGGCCAGACACTCGAAAAAATAATTTGGGTGCCGTGAGACGGACCATAGGCCGGTGTCGCAGATTTTGCCGCGGTTGGCCTTGTTGGCGCGGAATTGCTGCATCTGACGGTCGGCCAAGCCTTCGCCGAATATTGCGGCGATCAGAACAATGATGCCTGCGAGGTCGGCAAGCCGGAAACCGGGGGCCGGATTATGGGCGGCCAGCATCACGCAAAGGGCCAGCAGCGTTGCAACGGCGGCCTGGATCATCAGGAACCAGAAGAGAAGCGGCTGGAAACGCTCGCCCCATTCCTGTCGGAAGCGCGCATAACGCACATCCTCTCGATGCCCGTTCCAGGTTCGGCGGGCGAGATAGACGCCAAGCCGGCAGCCCCACAGCAGGGCAAGTCCACCTGCGGCGAGGGCGCGCAAGCTGGGCCAGGCCCCGTGGTCGCTTGGCAGGGGGACAAGGGCCGCGATTGCGCCGGCGATGCCGGTTCCGAAAGACCAGAACACATCGACCCAGCCCGCGTTGTGCAGGTGGCGCTGCACCCCCCAGGCGAGCGCCATCATCCCGCACAGCCCAATGGCCACACTCAGGATTACGACCAGCATCCGGTCCGCCTGTTTTGAGCCTGGCTCGATCTGCTGGTCTCTGGGCGACCCTGTCTATAGAAGCACATGAACATTGCAACGCTCGGAAGATATGGCCGGATCCGGAAAACATGGCGAAGCGGTGACGGGCAAAAACATAGGTGCGGCGCATCCGGCCGGCATCGCGCATCGTAGGTGAGGCGTAAGGACCGGGAGTGACGGACCAAGCTATGCAGAGCGCGCGGCCAGCACGCAAGATCGCTGTGATCGGCACCGGCATTGCCGGCATGTCGGCCGCTTGGCTGCTCAACCAGGCGCATGACATCACCGTGTATGAGGAGGCCGCGCGCATCGGCGGGCATTCCCATACGGTAGAGGTGACGTTGCCGGAAGGGCAGGTGGCCGTGGATACCGGTTTCATCGTCTATAATGAGCCGACCTATCCCAATCTGACCGCCCTGTTCCGGGCGCTGGCGGTGCCGACCCAAGAATCGGACATGTCGTTCGCCGCCTCGCTGGAGGATGGCGCGCTGGAATATGCCGGCACCGGAGTGAATGGACTATTTGCGCAGCGGCGGAACCTTGTCCGGCCGCGTTTCTGGTCGATGCTTCTGGACCTGAGGCGGCTCTACCGCCAGGCTTTGCACGATGCGGTGATCGGTGACCCCGACCTGGTGAGTCTGGGTGCGTGGCTGGACGTGAACGGCTATGGCCAGGCGCTGCAGCGCGATCACCTGCTGCCGATGGCTGCGGCGATCTGGTCGAGCAAGGCAGGCTCGGTGCGCGATTATCCGGCAGCGGCGTTTTTCCGGTTCTGCGACACGCATGGGCTGCTGAGGCTCAATAACCGGCCGATCTGGCGCACGGTGGCGGGTGGTAGCCGCAACTATGTGTCACGAATCACGGCGCCCTTTGCGGATCGTATTCGCACCGCCTGTGGGGTGACGGCCATTCACCGCACGGAGGATGGCGTTCTTGTACGCGATGTCCGCGGCGGTGCCGAGCTTTTCGACGATGTGGTGCTGGCAGTTTCGGCCGGCCGTGCGCTCGCTTTGCTTCATGATGCGAATATGGGCGAGCAGCGTTTGCTTGGCGCGATCGGATCGAGCCGCAATCAGGCCGTGCTGCATGCCGACACATCGCTGATGCCGAAGCGGCGGCGCGTCTGGGCGAGCTGGAATTTTATCGGCGGCACCGATCCCGATGCGCCACCCTGCGTGACCTACTGGATGAACAATCTGCAGAGATTACCGACTCGGCAGCAGATTTTCGTAACGCTCAACCCGGTGCGGGCGCCGGATCCTGCTAAAACATTCATGAGCCAGACCTACGAGCACCCGCTGTTCGATGTCGCAGCGATGCAAGCGCAGCGGCGTCTTTGGCCAATGCAAGGGGCGCGGAAGACCTGGTTTTGCGGAGCTTGGTGTGGCGCGGGATTTCACGAGGATGGTGTGCAGGCAGGGCTTGCGGTGGCCGAGGCCATCGGCGGCGTGCGCCGGCCATGGCAAGTGAAAAATGAGTCGGGGCGCATCCATCTGCGGCCTGCCGTGGATGCCGGGTCGATGCTGGAGCCAGCATGACGAACTCCGCCATTTACCATGGCTCGGTGGTGCATCAGCGCGTGAGGCCGCTTCAGCACCGCCTGCACTACAAACTTTTCATGTTCCTGCTGGATCTCGATGAATTGCCCGCCCTGTCCCGCTCGCTGAAATCATTCTCTCATGGGCGGTTCAATCTGTTTTCGTTCCACGACGCCGATCACGGTGAAGGTGCAGGCGATCTACGCGCATGGATCGAGGCACAACTACGCGCGGCTGGTTTGGCGGCGGAGTGCGGCGCCATAAAAGTGCTGTGCATGCCGCGTATCCTGGGCCATGCGTTCAACCCGATTAGCGTGTTCTTTTGCCATCGGCGCGACGGCAGCCTCATGGCTATGCTGTACGAGGTGAACAATACGTTTGGGGAGCGCCATTCGTACCTGATACCGGTCAAGGACGAAGCCGATCCCATCAGGCAAAGCTGCGCGAAGCGGTTGTACGTATCGCCGTTCATGCCGATGGAAATGACCTACACTTTCCGGGTGAACCGGCCTGGCGCGCGCGTTTCCGTCGCCATCGATGCCGCAGGTGCGGAAGGCAAGATGATCGCCACTTCTTTCGTGGGTGTCCGCGCGAATCTCACCGATCGGGTACTGGTTACCCAATTCCTGCGCATGCCGGTTCTTGGCCTCAAGGTTCTGGCCGGCATCCATTGGGAGGCAGCGAAACTGTTCATCCGCGGGTTGCGCCTAAGAAATCGGCCGCCGCCGCCACAGATTCCCGTTACCGTTACGCTCTGAAGGGCCACCAATGTCGCCACATCCACCGCGTGCGTATTATTCCAAACGCCGTGCCACCAGCTTGGCGCGCAGGGCGAGCCTGTCGGGCCGCTTTCTGCACAGCCTGCTGCAGCGCTTTGATATCGGCCGAATTACCTTGCATCTGCCGGATGGCGAAACCGTGGAGTGGACCGGCCAAAAGCCCGGCCCTCATGGCGTGCTGATGCTACATCGCTGGCGCGCAGTGCGGCGTCTCGTCTTCAGCGGGCGGCTTGGTTTTGCCGAGGCCTATGTCGATGGCGATTGGTCCAGTCCTGATCTCGCGACGCTGATCGAGTGCGCCGCACTCAATCAGGATTCGGCGGAAACGGCCTTGGCCGGAACGCGATTGCACAGGATGCTCGCGCGCCTGAAGCACGTGGCGCGCGCCAACACGAAGAAGGGCAGCAAGCGCAATATCGTCGCGCATTATGACCTTGGGAATGATTTTTATTCCGCGTGGCTCGATCAAGGGATGACGTATTCCTCTGCGCTGTTCACGGAACCTGATATTTCGCTGGAGCGAGCGCAGGAGGAAAAGCAGGCGCGCGTGTTGAAGGGGCTGGCCCTGCAAGGCGGCGAACGCGTGCTGGAAATCGGCTTCGGCTGGGGCGGCTTGGCGGAGCGCCTGATCAGGGAAGCCAGATGCCACGTGACGGGGCTGACCCTATCGCCCTCTCAACTTCGGCACGCACAGGATCGGCTCCAACAAGGCGGATTGGAGGGAAAGCACGATCTGCGGCTGCAGGATTATCGCGAGGTCAAAGGCGTGTTCGACCGCATAGTGTCCATCGAGATGCTGGAGGCTGTCGGGGTAGAATACTGGCCGGTCTATTTCGACCGGCTGCGCGACTGCCTGGCCGAAGGTGGGCGGGCGGTGCTGCAGGTGATCACGATCGCCGAACACTATTGCGAAGGCTACCGGCGCGAGCCTGACTTTATCCAGCGGCATATTTTCCCCGGCGGGATGCTGCCATCGATTTCGGAGTTGCGAGCGAATATTGAGCGGGCTGGTTTGGTGCTTCATGCCGCGGAAAATTTCGGCGCGAGCTACGCAGCCACGCTGCGCGAATGGCAAAATCGCTTTCAGGCCGCATGGCCTAAACTAAGCTTTCAAGGATTTGATGAGAGGTTCAAGCGCAAATGGGAGTATTACCTCGCCTATTGTGAGGCTGGATTCAGGGCGGGATCTATCGACGTGGGCATCTATGAGCTGGGTCGCGAAGCATGTTCCACCGGATAAGCGAAGCACAAATGTCAAGGCGGGGTCTGGGCCGGCTGGCCGTGGCAGGCGCGGTACTGGGGGCCGGCAAGCTGCGCGCCGCGCCGATAATCGCGCCGCACCCAACGCTGAATTTCACGGTGGTGCGGAATAGCTGCGAAATTGGCCAGCACGCGCTGCGGTTCGAGCAATCCGGCGATGATCTGGTCGTGCATATCGATGCACGCATGCGTGTCGCCTTCGGGCCCATCACCTTCTTCCACTATCACCATCAGGCCGAAGAACGTTGGAGCGGCGGCCGCTTCATGAGTTTGCAGACTCAGACAGACAATAACGGCGATGCACTGCGCGTGGCCGCAAGGCGCATGGCGAATGGAATCCGGATAGAGGCAACAAACCAGGCGCCGCTTGTTCTGCCAGAAGATGCACTGCCGCTGACGCATTGGAACGTGGCCGCCATGTCCGCGCGGCTATTCAACCCGCAGGATGGCAAACCGCTGCGCGAAATAAGCAGGCGTATCGGCATCGATATTGTCGCACTTGCCGACGGCAAGCGCGTGCAGGCAATGCGGTATTCCCTCGATGGCAAGCTGCCGATCGACGATTGGTACGATGAAAACCAAGTCTGGACCGCCCTTCAAGCCAAAATAAAGGACGGCTCGGTGCTGCGCTATATGCGGGCTGTGTAAGTAAGGCAAGATTCTTCTTTTCTGAAGAAAAGAAGCAAAAGACTTTTATTTTTCCGCAGCTTCCCATTGGGAGGCCGTGGCCGAGATCTTTCCGCGGGCGCAGTAATAAAAGTCTTTTGGTTCTTTTCTTCAGAAAAGAAGACCTTTCTTCTGGGGCTTGCCCTCCTCGCCTCCACGCGGCAGGGTCTTCCCCATGCCAAGTTTGAACGAAGCCGCCTCGGCCCTGGAGGCCGGCACCACCACGAGTCGCGATCTGGTCGAGGCCTGCCTCGCCAGCATCGAAGCACCCGCCGGCGAAGGCGCCCGCGTCTTCATCAAAGTCTATTCAAAAAGCGCGCGCGCTAGCGCCGACGCCATGGATACGCTACGCCGAACCGGCCGCTCGCCCGGCCGATATGCCGGCATTCCGGTCAGCCTGAAAGACCTCATCGATGTTGCGGGTGAGCCAAGCTCGGCCGCCTCCATCGTACTCGCCGATGCAACACCTGCCAAAGCCCACGCGCCTCTACTGCGTAGGCTGCTTTCCGCCGGTATGGTGCCCATAGGCCGCACCAACATGACGGAATTTGCCTTCAGCGGCGTTGGCATAAACCCGCATTACGGCACACCGCTCTCCCCGTTCGACCGGGCAACCGGGCGCATCCCCGGCGGTAGCTCGTCCGGTGCGGCCGTTTCGGTGGCCGACGGCATGGCGTTGGCGGCGATCGGCACGGATACGGGTGGCTCATGCCGCATTCCGGCGGCATTTTGTGGCGTTGTGGGCTACAAGCCGACCGCCCGCCGTGTGCCGATCGAGGGCGTGCTGCCGCTGGCGCCAAGCCTCGATTCGATTGGCCCGCTCGCCAACACCGTCGCCTGCTGCTCGATCGTGGATTCAATCCTGGCCGGCGATCCGCCACGGAACATCGCAGCGCTGCCGGTATCCGGGTTGCGCCTCGCGATCCCCACCAATGTCGTGCTGGACGGCATGGATGCACCCACCGAGCGGGCGATCGACCGCGCCGTGCAACGCCTGGACAAAGCGGGCGCGCTGATC
>Ga0116231_10013056_pt1 | contig 11843 bp, 6 predicted proteins | sample S1TSphgellanicum_2_FD_89695 | JGI IMG/M metagenome (GOLD analysis project Ga0116231, IMG submission 89695) | Host-associated microbial communities from peat moss isolated from Minnesota, USA - S1T2_Fd - Sphagnum magellanicum MG | ecosystem: Host-associated > Plants > Peat moss > Unclassified...
CAGATCGTGCGCTCAGATTGATCCAAGACATCTCAAAGCTCAGATCGACCATGCGCGCGGGAAGGCGAAGGCTCCGCTCCAAGTCAAGTGGGATTTAGGCTATGGCGCAAAGGCCAACGCCAAAAGCAGAGCGCGACCTTGACCCGAGACCTCGACCCGAACGCGGGCTTCATGTGTCGCCTTGTTGCTCTTGCGCGCCTGGCTCTTCGCGCGAGCCCTTCGCATGCGCCTACGTCGCGAGCTTTTCGCGAGCGGCCCCACCGACCAGGGTCTCTGAACGCGCGTCTCCCGAAATGGAAACCGCGCCGAAACGCGCCGCATGGCGCGATCAATCCCGGCCGGACCCTCGTGATCGGTCGTCAGCCAGACGTCATCGCGCTGGGCTCGCTCCGGGATCATGGGGATTTAATCTCGGGCAGGCCAGGTCGGTCGCAGCGGTCTTGACCCATCCTCGATAAAAGCGCCGGGCCGATCCCCTATGAACATGCCGTTGACGGCTCTTCTCCTTGCAAGCGCCCTCCTCGCCGGCGCAGCCCCGGGGCTGGCGGCGCCGTCCGCGGAGCCGTCCGCGGAGCCGTCTGCGGAGCCGGCGCGTCGATGGGGCGGATTCAGCCTCTCGTCTCAAGACGGGCTCCAGACGACGGATGTCGAGATCTCCTCAGTCCTTATCTCGAGCACAGCGCCGGCGCGGCCGGAGACCACGTGGATCAGCGAGGGGGCCGAGCGGGTCTGGGTGGCCAAAAAGCGTGTTCTGAAACGCGGCGCCTTAGCGAGCGTGGCGTGGACGGACAGCCGCGCCTGCTATCAGCTGGTCGAAACCCTCTCCACCCTGATCGATCTCAACCAGACCCCGAACGGGCCGAGCGTGGCCTTCGAGGGCGCGCGAGGTTCCGGCGCCGTCGCGCACATGGACGGGGCCGGGCTTTCGCCGGCCCCCGGCCAAGCCGCGGCGATCCGGCTCACGAGCGGCGCAGACGCCCCCGTCGGCCTTTTGGTCAAAACCGCGCTCGAGGCGTTAGAGCCCTGCTGGACCGATAGGCCGCCGCACTTGACTGCACAGCCTTAGGCCGCTGCTCGATCAGAGAGCAGAGGCGCATGGGGCGCGAACGGCGCCACGGGGCGCCGGCTTTACAAGACCCCTTCGCCGACCCAGAGTTTTTCCGCTCGCCACGCTCGGCGGGCCCCCGGGGGACAAGCGTGCAATTCGCCTCAAAACTCGCGGCCTTGGCCGCATGGTTGATGTGCGGCTCGGTCGCCGCGCAATCCGCGCCAGCGCAGACCCAGGCCAAACCGGCCGCTGCGGCGCCCTTCGCCTGGCAGGAGGTGATGGTTCCCATGCGGGACGGCGTGCGCCTGCAGACGGTGATCTTGACCCCGGTCGGTCAGCATGGGCCTCTGCCTATCATCCTCAGGCGCACGCCCTATGGGGTTCCGGACAAGGCGCCCGCGGAGACGCCCGCCTTCCTGAAGGCCCTGGCCGCCGACGGCTATATCTTCGTGATCCAGAACATCCGCGGCCGGTTCAAGTCCGAAGGCGAGTTTAGCCTGTCGGACGACTCTCGGGTCACGCCAGGACAGGGCACGATCGAGACCCGCGACGCCTATGACACGATCGATTGGCTGGTCAAGCATGTGCCCAACACCAACGGCCGGGTCGGGATCATGGGCGTTTCCTACGACGGGCTGACGGCAGGGGTTACCCTGCTTGGCCCGCACCCGGCGCTGAAGGCGGTGAGCGAACAGGCCTCCCCGGTCGATCAGTGGATGAACGACGACGATCACCGATACGGCGCCTTAAGGCTCAGCTACGACTTTGAATACGCGGTGCTTGAGGAGGCCGATAAGAACGCCAATACCCACTTTGCGTTCGACACCTGGGACACCTACGACTGGTATTTATCCGCCGGACCTTTGCCGACGCTCAACGACAAATATCTGCACGGCAAGATCAAGTACTGGAACGCGTCGACAGAGCATCCGAACTACGACCGTTTCTGGAAGGAGCAGGCCTGGGCCGAGACGCTCCATGGATCGAGCGTGCCCAATCTAAACGTCGCGGGCTTTTGGGACCAGGAGGATCCCTGGGGGCCATGGCAGATATATCGCAAAGCCGCCGAACAGGATCCGGACCACACCAACCTGATCGTCGCCGGACCCTGGTGCCACGGCTGCTGGCACGCCAAAGCGTCCAGCCTTGGCCCCCTCGACCTTGGCCAGGACACCAGCCTCGCCTTCCTCCAAAACATTGAAGCGCCGTTCTTTGCCTACTGGCTTCACGGCAAAGGGACCAAGCCCGACTGGGCGGCGACCATCTTTGAGACGGGCTCGAACGCCTGGCGGACCTATAAGACCTGGCCGCCAGAGGGGGCGAAGCCCACCAGCCTTTATCTGCATGCCGACGGCAGCCTGAGCTTTCTCGCCCCTCAAGGCGGCGAGACCGGGGCTCACCGCGACTATATTTCCGACCCGGCCAACCCTGTCCCCTATCGCCAGCGTCCGATATCGCCGACCTACCCGGGCGGAGACTGGCGCCACTGGGAATCGGCCGACCAGCGGTTCGTGGATCATCGACCCGACGTGCTGAGCTTTGTCAGCGCGCCCCTCGAAAAAGACCTTGTGGTCGCCGGCGAGGTCTCAGCCGAGCTCTTCGCCGCCACGTCCGGCACGGACAGCGACATGGTGGTCAAGTTGATCGATGTCTTCCCCGAGAACGCTGAGGCGCCTAGCTGGTCCGCCGAGACCGGGCCCAAGCCCGGCGCATTCGCAGCGAGCCTGAACGGCTATCAGCTCCCCATCGCCATGGAGGTCCGCCGCGGGCGTTTCCTTGAAAGCTTTGAGCATCCGGCCCCGTTGACCCCGGATAAGCCGATCCTTTGGAAGGTTCCGCTCCGCGATCGGGATCATGTCTTCAAAAAGGGCCACCGGATCATGGTGCAGATCCAGTCGACCTGGTTTCCGCTTATCGATCGCAACCCGCAGACCTTCGTCCCCAGCATCTATGACGCCAAGGCGTCGGATTTCGTGGCGGCCCGTGAGCGCGTGTTCGCCTCCCCCGGCCTTGCCTCCCGGATCATCCTGCCTGTGATCCCTTAGCCATGGCGTTCGACGGGCAAGAACGCCATGAGCAGGACGACTAAGGATCAGGGCCGAGAACGGCGCTCGCCGCGCCGATCCGGCCCGGCGAAAGGGTCCAGCCGCCTCGCCCGTCCGTCTTCGACATTCAGCGCCGATGTCCGATGACCGAGGTCGTCTTGGCGCCGCTGGCCGCTCGGACCTGGGGCGCTTTTTGATGCGCGGAGCCGGAGGCCTGGAACCTCGGACCCTCGCCGGTCCCTGTGGGGCGAAGACGAAGTGACCGAAAGCCCGAGCGCCGCGGGCCCCATGCCAGGGGAGAGCGCCGCCGGATCCAGCGCCCTTGGCAAGGTGTCCTGGCGGATTCTGCCCCTTCTGGCGCTTGGCTATGGCTTCGCCTTCATCGACCGGGTCAGTATCAGCTTCGCCGCCCCGTCCATGAACCGGGACCTTCGGTTTAGCGCGGCGATCTACGGCCTCGGCGGCGGGCTTTTCTTCTTGAGCTACGCGCTCTTTGAAGTGCCCTCGAACCTGCTTTTGGTCAGGTTCGGCGCCCGGCGATGGTTCGCCCGCATCATGATCTCCTGGGGCGTTCTTGCGACGGCGATGATGCTGGTTCGAACGCCCGGGGAATTTTACACGCTCAGGCTTCTTCTCGGCGTCGCCGAGGCGGGCTTCTTCCCGGGGGTGGTCTACTATCTGACGCGCTGGTTCCCGCCTGAGGCGCGCGGGCGGGCGATCGCGGGCTTTTATGTCGCCTCGCCCCTCAGCACCGTGGTCATGGGCGGACTGGCAGGGAGCCTGCTTGCCCTCCAAGGGCGATGGGGCCTTGCCGGCTGGCAGTGGCTTTTCCTGCTTGAGGGCCTTCCGGCGGTCCTGATGGGCCTTGTCGTCTTGATCCTGCTGCCGGATCAGCCTTCCACGGCGGGGTGGCTATCGCCCGAAGAAAAACGCTGGGTCGAGGGCCGGGCGGCGGGGGATCTCGCCGCCCCCGAGCCCGGCCCTGGCCGGGGCTTGATCGGCGCCCTCTCAAACCCGATCGTCCTTGGCTTTGGCCTGGTGAACCTTGTGGCCTTGGGCTCCTACTACGCCTTCAACCTCTCGGCGCCCGAGCTCCTGGGGCAGGCGACGCATCTTGATCCAAGACGAGTGGGGTATCTGGTCGCTGGCGGCGGCCTCCTCGGCGCCCTCGCCATGGTTCTAACCGGATGGCATTCGGATCGTCGCAAAGAAAGGGTTTGGCATCTGGTCCTGCCTTTGCTGACCTCCGCCGTCGCATACGCCATCCTGAGCATGTCGGTTCTGCCGATCCTGGTGGTCGGCGCCTACTGGCTCGCCATCATCAGCAACTTCGCCATCGCCGCCACGATCTGGCTGGCGCCCAGCGACGCTTTGTCCCCGCGGGCTATGGCGATCAGCGTCGCCGCGATCAACTCCATCGGCCAGCTCGGCTCCTTTGTCAGTCCATGGCTATGGGGCCTCGCCAAGGACGCAACCGGAAGCTTTCGCCTGGGAACCAGCCTCCTGCCGATCGGCTATGTCCTGGCGGCCCTGATGGTGCTCTGGTTGGGCGGGCAGGCGCGGCGAAGGCGCGCCAGGTTCGCAGCTTCGGCCGGACAGGATCGATGAAAGACCTGAGGTTCGTTTTGCATTGCGATGGTCCTGGATCGGCGCGGCGCCGTTTGAACGCTTGATCGTCCGTTTTGGCGATTATATGCCTTGCAAACAGGCTAAGCCCGTAGACCCATGCAGACAACGGCGAGGCAGGCGGCGGCGAAGATCACCATCACGGTCCAATAGACACCGGATTGCTCGTGCCGCTTGATCCAAAATGGATAGCCCCTGGACGGAAGGCGGCCGAATCCCAGCGCCAGAGTCCAGGCCACAGCCATGCTCCCAGCGATTTCCCAAGCCTGCCGGGCACCCTCAGTCATCCGCTGGTTCAGGTTTGCCGCGACGATCCGGAGGCGTCCCTGCCACCTTCTTCACCTTTTCCTCAAACGCCCTCTCGTCCTCGTCGCCCTAGCTGGCGCGCAAGGTCGCGGAACTTGTCGGCTTGAGCCGCGTCAGACGCCTTCTGGTTCGTCTTCGAAGTCGTCTTCAAATTCGATCTCTTCGACATCGTCAGAATCCGGAGGCGCAACGGTGGCCAGCAGACGCATGCCCCGGCCGAGCGCCGCATTCATTCCCACCGTATAGCAATAGACGGCTGACGGCACGATGGTCACATCGACCGCTGCTATGGTGCGTTTGGCCGACACAGACTTGGTTGTAAAAACGCCGGACTTGATTTGCGACTTTGCGGCGGTGAACTCTCGAATTGCGTCCCAATTTCGAGGCTTTTTATAGGCCTCGTCTGACCACTTTATCTCAACAAACCAGTTAGGAATGGCGCCAACCGCATGGATCACGTCAATTTCGCCATGGTCGCCCATATCTACCTTAGCCCGGCCAGATCTCTTCCATCTTGCATAGAACAGGTCGCTCATACCGCTACTAGAATGAAACCATTGGCTCAGAATTGCAGTTTCGACCAAATGCCCTAGCCCTTCGCTCATTGCCGTTACCGGCGAGAAGAGTGCGGCGCGCATGCTCGGATTCGTCAGGTAAATCTTAAACGTGCGGTCGCGGGCAAATGTTTTCCCGCTATCGTCTACCCGGCGAAGTCTAAATATCAGGAAGGCCGCCTCAAGATATTCGATGTATTTCGCAATCGTTGGCTTACTAATTCCGCCCGAATTCTGGGCAAGAGACTCGAGGCTTATTTCTTGTCCCGATTGATAAGCAAGAGCGGTGAAAAGCTTATTCAATTCCTGAATATTGGTGATGCCATAAAGCTGCGGTAGGTCTCGAAGGAGAACTTTGTCTATAATGTCATTTTTTATGAAACGAGCAGCATCATCCCTAATATATTCCGAAACAACAGCTTCTGGATAGCCACCATAATTTATGTAATTGATAAACTCCTCGTTCAGTTCATCCATATTATTACATTCCGGAAAACTAGAACTCCTGGCCTCATTATCAGGATAGGGTTCAAATAGATTCGGCTTTCCGATGAACTGCAAATATTCTTGGAAGGTAAGCGGCGGCAACATAAATTCTGTGAAGCGACCGGCGCCGGACTCGTTCGAGGCAAGCTTGAGCGCAGCCGCCGCCGATCCAGATGCGACGAAACGAATATGGGGGTTCTTATCGACTAATACTTTTAGGTGTCGCTCCCAGTGAGTAAGATACTGAATCTCGTCAAAAATCACATATCGCTGCTCGGTCGGAGAGAACCCGTGATGGTCGCAGTTTAAGTCTACAAAGAATTGAAGACTTTGGTTAGTGTACGTAGGCGTATCTATGGAAACGTACATTATTCGATCTGGGCCAACTCCATCGTCTAGAAGCTGCTTTACAAGCTGCTGAGTCATCACCGTTTTCCCGACGCGGCGAGGCCCCATCAGAATCACAGCTCGATTCACATGCCAGTTCGAAACCAGTTGGTAGAAGGGAGCGAAGTAGGTCCGACGCGCCATGTTATCGAAGCGCGCAGGAATCGTGTGCGTTTGCCACCACGGATTTTCGGTAGTTAGCTGTTGACGATCTCAGGAAGTGCAATCAGCTTTCGCGCAACTAAGCAAAAATCCTTTTGCTTAGCAAATCACATTTTATATACCACTGATTATTAACGGGAAATCGGGAAACTTTAGTGAGGCGGGTTGTGCCGCTTCTTGGTTCGCCATCGCGCCCGATGCGACCTTGCCTTAGGCTTGGGCTCCTTCGGACTTCCCGTCAGGCCTGCGATAGGGTGCGCCCGTCTGCCTTGCCGTCATCCAAGGTGAGACACACCTGCCAAAATGAAGCCGTTTTCATTCGCCGCGGCGCGTTTGATTTTCTATGGGATGCGCGTTCGCTGCGCCGCACAAAAGCGCTTCGCCCGATAGGTGACACCTCGACATGCTGGCGCTTGTCCGCATCGCGCTTGCGCGGCCGCTGACCTTCATTGTCATGGCGGTCCTGATCCTGATCATCGGCCCGCTCGCTGCGCTCCGCACGCCCGTCGATATCCTGCCCGACATCAACATCCCCGTCGTCGCCGTGGTCTGGCAGTACCAGGGTCTGCCGGCGCCCGACATGGCCGGACGGATCATCTATTACTACGAGCGCACCCTCACCTCGACCGTCAACAACATCGAGCACATCGAGAGCCAGTCGATGACCGGCGTCGGGGTGGTGAAGATCTATTTCCAGCCCGGGACCGACATTCGCACGGCGACGGCCCAGGTCACCTCGATCTCTCAGACCGTGCTGAAGCAGATGCCGCCCGGCATCACCCCGCCGCAGATCCTGAACTACAGCGCCTCCACCGTGCCGATCCTGCAGCTGGCCTATTCGAGCTCAACCCTCGGCGAGCAGAAGATCTACGACACGGCGCAAAACTTCATCCGCCCCGCGCTCGCCACCGTGCCTGGCGCGGCGACGCCCTCGCCCTATGGCGGCCTGATCCGCCAGATCCAGATCGATCTTGATCCAGAGGCGCTGCAGTCCAAGGGGCTTTCAGCGCAGGATGTCGGAAACGCCATCGCCGAACAGAACCTGATCATACCCGCCGGCACCGCCAAGATCGGCCAGTACGAGTACGACGTGCGGCTGAACGACAGCCCCGAAGCGTTCGACGACCTCAACAACCTGCCGATCAAGACGGTCAATGGCGCCACCATCTATATCCGCGACGTGGCCCATGTGCGCGACGGGGCGCCGCCGCAGACCAATGTGGTGCACGTGGACGGCCGCCGCTCGGTCCTGGCGATCATCTTGAAGAGCGGCTCGGCCTCGACCCTGTCGATCGTGGCCGGGGTAAAATCGATCCTGCCCCGCTTGCAGCAGACCCTGCCGGCCTCGTTCAAGATCCTGCTGCTCGGAGATCAGTCGATCTTCGTCAAAGCCGCCGTATCCGGCGTGATCCGCGAAGGGGTGATCGCTGCAGCCCTGACCTCGCTGATGATCCTCTTGTTCCTGGGGTCCTGGCGATCCTCTTTGATCATCGCCGTTTCGATCCCGCTGGCGGTTTTGTGCTCGATCACCGCCCTGTCGGTGCTGGGACAGACCCTGAACGTGATGACGCTTGGCGGCCTCTCCCTTGCGGTCGGCATCCTGGTCGACGACGCGACGGTGACCATCGAGAACATCAACTACCACCTCGAACAGGGTAAACCGGTCCAGACCGCCATCCTCGACGGCGGACGTCAGATCGTCACCGCGGCCTTCGTCTCCCTCCTCTGCATCTGCATCGTTTTCGTCCCGATGTTCTTGCTCCCGGGCGTCGCGGGCTTTCTGTTCGTCCCCATGGCCGAGGCGGTCATGTTCGCCATGATCGCCTCCTTCATCCTGTCGCGGACCCTGGTGCCGACCCTGGCCAACTTTCTCCTCCGCGAGCACGCAGGCTCGCATGCCGAAGAGATATCCGAAACGCATGACGCCGACGCCGGGAACGCCTCGCCCTCCCGCAATCCCTTCGTGCGCTTCCAACACGGCTTCGAACAAAGGTTTGAGGCCTTCAGGCGCGGCTATCGCAGCCTTCTTGTCCTAGCGCTCGAAAACCGGGGCAGGTTCGTGGTCGGCTTCCTTATCGTGGTGCTGTTGTCCTTCGGACTGACGCCGTTCCTCGGCCGCAATTTCTTTCCCTATATCGACGCCGGCCAGATCAACCTGCACGTCCGCGCCCCTGTCGGCACCCGTCTTGAACAGACCGCCTCGGAATTCGACCATATCGAAGAGGCGATCCGCAACGTGATCCCGCCGGGTCAGGTCGCCAGCATCGTCGACAACATCGGACTGCCGGTCAGCGGGCTGAACATCGCCTACAGCAACTCAGGAACCATCGGCCCGCAGGACGGCGATATCCTGGTCTCCCTCAAGCAGGATCACGGCCCGACCGCCGCTTATGTCAAGACGCTGCGCGCTGAGCTGCCAAAGCAGTTTCCAGGCACAACCTTCTCTTTCCTGCCCGCCGACATCATCAGCCAGATCCTGAACTTCGGCGCGCCGGCCCCGATCGACGTTCAGATCACGGGCCCGAACGGAGCGGCCAACCTTGCCTACATCAATCAGGTGATGGACAAGCTCCGCCATGTCACAGGCCTGGTGGACGTAAGGCTGCAGCAGGCCGACAACTACCCGGAACTTCGGGTGAACGTCGACCGCACCCGCGCCGATCAGCTCGGGGTGAACGAGCGCGATGTGACCAACAGCCTTTCGACCACCCTGGCCGGCAGCGGCCAGACCGCCCCGGCCTACTGGCTGAACCCCAAAAACGGGGTCTCCTACCCGATCGTGGCCCAGGCGCCGCAGTACAAGGTCGACACCTTGTCCGACCTCGACAACGTGCCGATCACCTCAAGCCGCGGCGAGGCCCAGATCCTTGGCGCTGTGGCCAAAGTCGAGCGCGACGATACCTCCGCCGTGATCAGTCACTACGCGATCGCGCCCGCCTATGATGTTTACGCCAGCACCCAGGGGCGCGACCTCGGCGCGGTCGCCGCCGACATCGATCAGATCCTCAAGAGCACGCACAAGGACCTGCCCAGGGGCGCGGTGGTCACCTTAAGGGGTCAGGTTCAGACCATGAACCAGTCGTTCTCGGGCCTGTTGTTCGGCCTTTTGGGAGCGATCGTGCTGATCTACCTGATCGTGGTGGTGAACTTCCAGTCCTGGCTCGACCCCTTTGTGATCATCACCGCCCTGCCCGCCGCGCTGGCCGGCATCGTCTGGATGTTGTTCGCCACCGGCACGCCTTTGTCGGTGCCGGCCCTGACCGGCGCGATCATGTGTATGGGTGTGGCCACGGCCAACTCCATCCTGGTGGTGAGCTTCTGCCGCGAGCAGCTTGAGATCACCGGCGATGCGGTCGAGGCGGCGATCGAGGCCGGCTTCACCCGCTTTCGGCCGGTCCTTATGACGGCGCTCGCCATGATCATCGGCATGGCGCCGATGGCGCTGGCCCTCGGCGAGGGCGGCGAGCAGAACGCCCCCCTCGGCCGAGCCGTGATCGGAGGACTGATCTTCGCCACCATCGCCACCTTGATGTTCGTTCCGGTCGTGTTCAGCCTCGTGCACGGGCGCACGCGGACCGCCCCCGCCGCCCCAAGAGGCTCTGTCCAGCCGTTCCTGCCGGAAGACCCCGTTCATGCCCACTGAACTGCGCCCACGACCCCCAAGCGCCCAGAACCGGGGGCTTTGGTTCGCCGGCGTCGCGGCGGCCGTCGTCGCCCTGGCGGTTGTGGTCACCGGCGTCGCCAGCCGGATGCACCAGTCCGCTGAGGTCAAGACCTGGACCGGGATCCAGTCGATCCCCGCGGTCACCCTGGTCTCGCCGACCCCGGGCGCAGGCGCCCGCACGCTGACCCTGCCTGGAACCCTTCAGGCCTTTTTCAACGCGCCGATTTATTCGCGGGCGCCCGGCTATGTGCACGCTTGGTATGTGGACATCGGCGCGCGGGTGAAGAGCGGTCAGGTCCTCGCCAGCATCGATACCCCTGAGCTCGACCAGCAGATCGCCCAGGCCAGGGCGGACGTGAGGACCGCTGAGGCCAACATGCAGCTCGCCGCCACAACCGCGGCGCGCTGGAGCCGGCTCTTGGCTGAGGACGCCGTCTCCAAGCAGGAGACCGACGAAAAAACCGGCGACCTCGCCGCCAAGACCGCCCAGGTGGCGGCGGCCAAGGCCAATCTTGATCGGTTGATGGCGCTGAAAGGGTTCGCGCGGATCACAGCGCCGTTCGACGGGGTCGTCACCGCCCGCAAGACCGACATCGGCGCCCTGGTCAACGCCGGCGCCGGCGCCTCGCCCAATTCGGAGCTGTTCGACGTGGCCAAGATCGACAGGCTGCGCCTCTATGTACGGGTGCCGCAGGTCAACTCCGCCGACATAAGGCGCGATGTCAAGGTCAGCCTGACTGTGCCGGAACTACCCGGCCAAAGCTTCCCCGCCGTCCTCGACACCACCTCGGACGCCATCAGCGACGCCTCCGGGACCCTCCTCACCGAGCTTATGGTGGACAATCCCGGCGACATTTTAAAGCCGGGCGCCTATGCCGAGGTCAGGTTCGACATTCCGCGGTCAGCGACCGCCGCAGCCCGGCCGCAGGCCCTTCTTCTGCCGTCGAGCGCGCTCTTGTTCCGGAGCCAGGGGATGGAGGCCGCCGTGGTCGACGCCAGCAACCATGTGCGTCTGAAGCCCGTGGGAACCGGGCGCAATCTCGGCCAGACCATGGAGATCACCTCGGGCCTTCAGCCCGGCGACCGGGTGATCGACAATCCGCCGGACTCCATCGCCGAGGGCCAGCTTGTGCGTGTGGTGGCGCCGGCGCCAGGCTCGGGCCGCGGCGGCGCATGATGCCGAGGTTTGCGCGCGCCGCCGCCTGGCCAGGGGTTGTGGCCGCGATCGGGCTCTTTAGCCTTTCAGCGTGCGATCTCGCGCCGCCCTACGTCACGCCGAAGGTCCAAGGCTCGTCGGCCTTCCCAGCGGCGTTCAAGGAGACCCCGGACTGGATGCCGGCGACGCCGGAGGATGGCGCCCAACGCGGGACCTGGTGGACCCCTTTCGGCGACCCGGTGCTCGGCGCGCTCGAAGCTGAGGTGCCAAGGGCTAACCCCACCCTTCAGGCGGCCCTGGCGGCCTACGACCAGGCCAGGGCGATCGCCGCTGAGACCGGATCCTATGAGGTTCCGAGCTTAGCGCTCAACGATTCCAACACCTATAACCGCCAGTCGGCCGAGCGGCC
>Ga0116231_10013057_pt1 | contig 11843 bp, 6 predicted proteins | sample S1TSphgellanicum_2_FD_89695 | JGI IMG/M metagenome (GOLD analysis project Ga0116231, IMG submission 89695) | Host-associated microbial communities from peat moss isolated from Minnesota, USA - S1T2_Fd - Sphagnum magellanicum MG | ecosystem: Host-associated > Plants > Peat moss > Unclassified...
GTACAATGAACATGATAGGCATGTGTATGCAAAAGTGGCTGATTTTGGGCTCTCCAGAATAAAGGAATTAAGTTGCACATATTCCAACCTAACAATGGATCTGGGTACAACTCGATGGATGGCGCCAGAACTGTTTCGTGATTCAGAGGATCATAATGTTGGTCCAAGTTCACCAAGTAAGTCCTTGAAGTATCATTTCAAAGTTGATGTCTACAGCTTTGGGATGGTGTGTTATGAGATTTTGACTGGATGTGTCCCTTTCTTCAATTTCAAGCTGATGGATCTTCGGAAGAGGATAAAGGATGGTTTGAGACCAGATATGCCTGAACAATGCCCTGAGCAGCTGTCCACCTTGGTTCAAGCCTGTTATCATCGTGACCCTAAGGCACGACCTTCATTTCCTGACATTTGTGTGGAGTTGAGGCATATTATGTGCTCACTCATGTTAGTTTCTACATCGTGATCCTTGTACAAGCTTTGTAAAGGGAGTAGTTCATTTTTGTGGAATTGTATATAGATTGATAAGTCTAACAACCTGAAGCATGGCCATGAGTGCTTGAGGAGGAGGAAATATAGATTTGTAGTTTAGAGAATAGAGGAAAGCCCAATCATAGATTCCAGAAGTAAAATGTGACACGTGCCCATTGAAGGTGGACAAACTTTGCAATGTTGAAGCTATATTGAGAACATCAATGTTGAAATTGGAGCAAAACTAAGTTGTCAGTGATTGATTGAGTTGAAAATATCTACTCTTGCAGTAGTATGATGAAGACTCTGAAATTGGTGTGAAAGGATTGATGGTTGTTGCAAGGAGGTATAGTCATTAAGGTATATAGTAAATACACTGACATGCCCCTAAAACATTTACATAGCATTGTGGGAGGGTTAAGAGTGAAAAACTTATACTAGGCAATGATGTAAGTGTTGAAAGCTTGAAGTGTAAAATGTTCAAATGTGTAAATGTAATTATTAATGGGATTTACATGTCATATATGGACCTATTGACATTCAAGACATTGGCAAAAACCCCTAAATCCATTTAAAAATTGCTTCTAAATAATGCAAATATGGTTTCCTTAGAGTAAATCAAGGTATTTGAGTCCAAATAATGTAACATATTTTGGGCTTATTATGTTTATTAAGAGGCCTCACTCAAAACGGGGAAAGTACTAATGTGGGTGCTGGTTCACCTTGGTGCAATCAGTGAATAGGAGATAATGGAAACATCCCTTTAGGTCACTCAAGATGATTAAGAAAACAAATTCAGATCACCAAATCTAGGATCCCATTGGCTTGAAAAATTAATCTTGAAGCTTATACTCAACCCTATCTTGTTGAACATTGAAAATAATGACCCTTTCTTACCATGTGCAATGGCCTTCTAAAATTTTCACAAACCTAAAAAAATTTATTACACAAGTAAGTATTAGTTCGCTCAGGGCAACTAATAATAATAATTCAAACCACCAAATCTAGCAATTTCATTGTTCATGCCTTCAATTTTCTTAGAAGCACATCACTTATTTGACCTAACCTACATGCCATTGCCACACCCAAGTCAAGCTCATTGGAGAGAACCTTGCACACCACTAGGTTTGAGAACCCATGACCTTTTGGGGTCGTAGGGTTCCAAAAGGAGCTATTTCAACATTGCATGGTCTTTTGTTTTGTCAAGAACTATCGATTTAGGGTAGTTGACTTTTCAGAATTTACATAATTGGTTGGTTCCAATTTTTCGCAAAAAAAAGATTTTAGAAAATTGACTGATTCTAGTTCCTTACAAATTAAAAATTTGTACGACTTAGCTGGTTCCAAGGGTTTAAAACATTGGAAGGGTGGTTTTGTTGATTCGTTTTTTTTGAAAGAAAACATCTCGATTAGACAAAATGATTCTCATGCAAAGCCTTGACCCAACTACATCTACCCAGTTTTTAGATTCATGGGGCAATTTTTTAATCCAATTTTTTGAGGAAACTTGGCCAATTACAATCCTCATTCTTAGGCAAAACATCTAGTTGGTTGCATTGTTTCAATTATCGTATAAACCAAATCTAGTTATTTCAATTGTGAGACTATTTTTTTAATATGAATTTTTTTTAATGAGCACACATTATACAAGCCTTTGAAATCAGCCAATTTTTTAGTTTTTTTAAAGTAAAGGAACAACACAATGTTTTCAATTCCAATTTTCAACAAGGCATTGAAATTACATAATTTTTTGAAATTAGCCATGGACAACAAATAAAAAGAATAGTTCAAATGCATTTTCATTTAATCAAGGCACTTACATTAAAAATCCAAAATTCAAAATACAAAGCAATTGTGAAGAAAAACTTCAATGATACACATCAAAATTAAGTTACATATAAATATTTTGTGTCATTTTAATGCCATATTAGTTATGGGAAGTTGTGCTAATGATTAATTTGAGTTTGAGGAATTCAAATTTAAAATTCATTTAATTTGATTTGAGTTTTGTTTGAGTGAAAGACTTTTGAAACTTGAACAATAGCTATATCAAAAATAATTTGTTCCACAAAAAGCTAAACTAATCACTCTCTTAATTAAAAAAATTTGATGAGAAAAAGATTGAAGTAATAGTAACCTATTACCCCATTCAAAAAAGATTCACAATTAAAAAGTTGTGAAATTTCAAATTTTCAAAAAGTCAAAATATATTTCAGAATTTTAGAATTTGAAAAGTTTTTTATCACATGTAAATGCGGTGTAACGTACATGACATACAATAACAAATTGTAACATATGATATAAGAAATTAAACCCTAAAATACTTAACATATTTTGGTATGATTTGATATTATGATCATTTTTCAAAATGAAACACATAATTTTACAAAACATACACAATTAAAGAAAAACTCATAGGTATTCAATAAAAATTAACATAAAAGATGTGATGTATTGTGGCAATTATGAATATTTTGCAAAAGATTTCATCCAAAAAAAATTTAAATGATCATCAAGGATCTATAGTCTTTGAATCCTTTGTCATTGTTGACTCATTTGATGGTGATTTGACCTTTATGAGTTCTTATTGTTTTACGATAATGTGTTGTATGAATGTGCAAATATAACTAAAGATCATACCAAGTAGTTTAAGTGATTTATGACAAGTTGTATAATTCAATCAACATTAGAGATCTTTTGTTGGCCTAAATTACCATTTTTCATGTAAGCATGGTCTTTGGAGGAAAGAAATATGTTGTCATATCTTGTTGATGAAAATTATGCAATAATATTGTTTTTGATGTTAATTGCAACATGTGCTCAACATGACATTTTTATTTATTCAAACAACACCCAAAGATTGTCCATTGATGTCCCAAACGTTGGCTATGTTTTTGGGTGAAATGAAGATTGTATTAAGAGGAAAAAAAATGAAATTTTAAAAAATGAGTATAACAATTTAAATTGATCTTACTCAAAACAATGTGTTGTCAAGTGGCTCCAACAGTGACGGCTAGAATACCAATGTTGAATGTGAATTAAACCTTTTGGATCCAAGATAAAGTATACTCGAATGTTTTGGTTTTCAAAGTCTTTATATCCCACCAACCTCATGTTGTTTAATATATCACAATTTTTTGCAATTATTTATACCTTCAATCAAGGAACATATAGATATTGGGTTTCAAATGAAATGTACATTTATTGCTTTTGGTTTTGGGCCTTTATGTTATATAAGTTCTTATATAGGAATGTGCATGGTTTTAGATGCCTTATTTCCACAATTTTTTATGTACATGCATTTCATAAGTTTATTTTGAATATTGTTTAAGTACAATGAAAACCAAATATACAAGAAATGTTTTGTCACAAATAAATTTGGTGACATATCATATTAAGGAATCAATTAAATTATATGTAAAGAAACTAAGTTAGAACTTGTGAATAATCGATTGTTTTGATTCATTTAAATGTCTTTTCTAACCCATCACATTGTATGTTAAGGAATAGCCTTCAATTGTTATGTCAAGATAATTATCATATAAGATGGTTACTAGTGTAAAAATAACATGATAAGACTTTGTTATAATTCACAATTTAATGATATAATACTAAAAATTTAATCAAAGCAATTATAGAATTTATAAGACTTTGAAATAAGAAATTTCCAAAACAATGTCCGATGTTGTTAAATTCCCTCAAGCACAAAGATGAGAAGTTGCAATCCTCTTGTTAAAGTAAATATCACTATGCAAAGTTATTTTCAAAAACAGATCCCCATAAAAAGACGAAAATAGATATAACAATGAGTTGAACAAATTTGTAGACCTTCAAAGATCAATGTAATCTAGTTGCATTCATTTAGGATGTTGATCATTAAGATGATGAAGATCCTTGTTGAAAATTCAAAAACATGAACAACTTAAACCTTGATTGAAAATAGCCCTCAAAGGCCTTTGGAGATATTTAGTTAAGTTTTCAAAATTAAAAGTAAAAAAAATCCAAGGTGTAAACATGGGGGGTAGGTGCACAAATGGGACGACCAATTTGCCACATATCCAAAGTCCCTATTTATTCAAAATCTTGATCAAAATTTGGAAAAATTACAACTAATTTACATTGATTTTCTCCATATTTCCCCCATAACTTTAATATTTAATTTAGAGTTTCAATTTCTTTAAGCATATAAGCAAAAGTACCATAAAACACTTCTTCCTCCAATATGATACGAATTTATAAAAAAAAGTTTCTAATTGGCCCATTCAAAAGTCCATAAATATAATCCTAAAATTCAACTAATTCTTTAAAAAACCCTTAGCTTCCTTATTATGATATCTTACTAATTTCAAGTCCCTAACACACACCCCATAAATCAATGGACTATATCATAATCCACAAAGAAATGGTAGTCAGATGTACATTCTATGAGTTTTGAGTTCAAAAGTTCATGGTTTTTACAATTTTTAAAATTTATAAAATGATTTTGTGCATCATGGAAATGTTCAAGTTAAAATCTTTAAACCAAGTTCATTTTAATAAATTTCAAAGATCTATAAAGCAACATGGGCATTGCAATGACAATCACAAGGCAAAATTGGATTACATGACTCCCAAATTGGTCCATCCATTTGTGCATGCACCTCGGGATGATGTTAAATCAGATAATAATAAATGCCACAAGAACATTTCTTGCCTTTCTTAATTTCATTTGGGACAAAAAAATTTGGTGAGTTAAAACTAAGACATGAAATTCACACATAATTAGACAAAAATTGGATATCAATTTTGAAAAATCCACATAAGTAACCATTGACAACTAATTGTTCACATACTTGTGATAATGACTAGTCCTAACAAGTTTTGGGATTTAATTAGGTTTAAGTATAAGTTATAAGATAATTTTAAAGTTTTCAAATTGAAAGTTCAAAGTTTTTGTGGAACCACCATCAAAAGCTAGTCAAGCAACCAACTTCCTTTCAAAATTGAATTAAATTTTGAACCAAAAATGTTGCCCAATCTTAAATAGGTTCAATATCTTTAAGACATAAGTATAATTTTATGAAAAAGAGTGTTTGGCCTTAGATTTAGGCAAGTTTTTACATTTGATTAGTTTTACATAACTAATATTATATGATTTTTATTTTAAATTCTTTGTGAAAATGACAAGAATCGAAGGCTCTAAAAATTCAAAAAACCAATCTCAACTAGATCAAAGGTTTCATTGAAAACAAAATAAAATAAAATCAGGGCCAAAGGTTTCAACACTTAAACAACATTGGTAATGACCATATTTAGTGTTGAATTTTGTTAAATTGTCATGGAGTAATACTTATTGAGTTTCTCCTAATGTGATATAAAGCTTTTTGAACATCTTTGTTGCAAATAAGAGGTTTTTTTCTTTCAACCTTCAAACATTAACCTTAAATTAGTGCATAACTAATGTTTCTTTTATTACATGTTGGTGTTAAACATTTGTGATTGGAAGTGTAATCTTAATTTGCAAACAACTTAATGAAACACATTTGACAATCATGATTTTTATTAAATTTTTTATACTCGACTATGTAAAATTTGAATGTTGATTGAATTAACATCTTAAAATACATCAATTTTGGGTTAAATTTTGGTCAATAGTAAAAAAAATTATATGTGTGGGTTTTCAAAAAACCTTTGTATATGCACCATGATCACATATATGTTTACTACACATGGTGTGATTTTTGTGAGAATTTATTCCCATATTTTGCACCCAACCACGAAGGAATGTCAAGACAATGTGGTTGTTATACACATGTAAGGCCCATCATCACCTTCATGTAGGATATTAATCAATAAGAATAAATCTAGTAATTGATTATTGTTTATTTTCAATGTAACAAATTATTTTCTTGGTAAGAAATCATTATGTAAATAATTGTGACATTGGTCTATAACATTGCTAATCAATCTAACAGACATGTTGGGTCCTAGAGAAATTTCATGCAAGAATCTTGAGTCCCATATATTGCACTTTAACATAATGAAGTAAAAAACTTGTTTTTGTTTTGGATAACAACCATTTTTTTGGTGTGAATTTTTAAAAATTTTATGTCATGAATTCAATTAAAAACCACCAAAAATTGGAAAAAAGGTCTAAAAAAATGCAAGAGTTTTATTCATGTATCAATAAGGTAGCCAAAAATATATAAGGATTTTTTTTTCTTTTTAATATTTTGTTAATATCCAAATTTGGCTAAATCAATGTATGTCCACCTTGGTTTTGAAGAGAAAAATTCTATTGGATACATAGCAAGTTGTATCTATGTTTTCAATATTCTTATAATTGTACTTACCATGTATTTGGTTATTTGTGATTGATTGTTCATTTTGAATAGAAAATAATCGTATTTTTTTCTCTTTTAAAGGTATTAGGAACCTAAATGGCAAGTGTTATTTAAACAAGGTGATTTAAATAGGAATGAATTGATAAGAATTGATTTAAATAAAACTAAAAGAATCAATCAAATAAAACTAGCAAGCCTTATACAACCAAAAAATATGGAATTAAAAAAACCAATTACCATTAGACATAAGTAAATTGCGAATGGGTAAAAACTAGTAAACACTTAATAGAAAAAAAGGTGGGGGATGGAAAAAACTACCTAACATAAATAATAAAAATGGGGGAATATATAAAAACCAATATAAACATCAAATAAAACCAAAATGGGCGGAATGCCTTAATGTTGTAACAATGTGAATTAAATTGAAACAAATGTCCATCAAATTGAAAAAAAAGTAAATTGGTAAAAACCAATAAGTATGAAATAGAAAGAAAAAGGAATTTGGAGGAAATGCAAATACTTAATGTTGTTGATAACGTATTTAAGACAAATTAATGAATCTTTGGTGGACACATCAACCACCTTTAGATTCATCATCATAATCTCATGATTTTCATGATGTTCCTTGTTGATATCTCTCTTCAATTCCATCTTCTTGTTCTATCTCTTCATCTTCTTGATGAGTTTCTTTAGAATCTATTACTACTATTTGATTGTCAACAATGTGACCATCATCTCCTAAAGATTCATTTTAGAGCTTGAAAAATTCCTATTAGAATTTCCAATTTTGAAAAAGGGACGCCACTAGGAAGTTTATGTCTCCTTTGAGAACACCTTTCAACTTCTTGCCATAAAATGTCATGGTGATATTTTTCTCTTCATCTCACATAGGCATTGTTGGTATTTTGGTGATGTTGATATTATTAGGATTGAGTTGTTTCAAAGGCATTTGTGCACCAAGGTTTTCAATGATCCATAAGTTGGTTTGCACAATTACCGATTGTTCTATCTATTTCGTGGCCAAATTCTTCCTCTTTTGGTTTGAACTTGATTCCATATTGATCAATTCTTTTCACGAATTGAATTGTCATAAAATAACCTTTTGCAATTTAGGCACATGCCTCCTGAACTTTTCCCACCATGAAATGGGCTATAACATTAGGTCTCAAAGTAAGGCAACCTCTTTATTAAAATATCCTTTCTTGCAAAAAAGTTGCAACATTTCATTTTCTATTGGAGTTTTTTTAAAAAAATTTGGAAAATTCGCATCAGCATAAAAATCCAACTTTCATGAGATTTTTTTGCCATAGAACCATCATTTTTCCTCCATAATGGATGGTTGACAAAACAACCACATGGATGGGTTGATGGAACCATTCCCATCATTAAAACTAGTGTTGTTTTATCTCTAAGTGATGAGTTAAATTCAATTTTTTTGCTTCCACAAGTGTACTAATTTTATTCAAAAATTCATATAACAACCCGATTGACAACCTCATTTATCTACCAAATTTAAAACTGTATAAAATGGCTATAAATTTATAACTATTTTTTGTACCTTCTTCCAAAAATATGAGAAAAAACATAATTTTTGAAGATATGAGCTTTTTGAGTTCCAAAATCATTCCATTTAGACCAAACATTTGAAACTACCATTTGCTTTGAACTTTTATGAACCTTCACTAACCATTTTAAAACTATGAACATCATAACAAAGTGAATGTTCAAAAATTCAAGGAAATTTGGTTCTTCAAGTGTCTTATACATTGTTAACACCTTGGGCTTTTTTGTGACAAATGTCACCATTTCTTGCAATGCTCGACACTTCTTTCACCCAATCAAGTTTTTCAATGTCCTCAATTATGAAGTCAAAGCAATGTGTGACACAAGGATTCCACATATTGTGTGGGTATTAAATAATATTCATCATTCCCATAAGCCTGTAATTGCTTACATTGTTAATCATAACTTGTATGACATTGGTAGGCCCTACATCTTTTATGAACTATTTAATGTGACCATGGATAAAGGTAGTTATAAAGTTCAATCTTCTTTCATATTAGTGCAGTTCAACAACATGTTCTAATTCCAACCTTCTTTGCCATCCCATTTTGCATTTCAATGTACAAAAAGAATTAAGGACAATAAGTCCAAATTACAAGTAAATAAAAGTTCAATGTATATGCAATCAACATTTAGATTATGATAAGTTGAATTATCAAATGCACACACCTATAAACCAAATAGATTTTTGAATTTAGGGTTTAAATTATTCAATAACAAGTACCTCTATGGCTAATGTTTAGAAGAGATGAAAAAGTTCTTGCACAACTTGGGGCTTCACTAAATCTTCTAGTTGTTGGTAGCTTTTGAAGTATCCTTTTCCAAGAAAGTGGAATAGAAAGTTTATAGCAATTCCAAAATCATTGAGTAGCTTAAGTAACAAAAATTGTTAAAAAAAAAAAAAGTCTTTACATTTGACAATATCATAGCCTTGGGTTAGGTTCAATGCATTAAAAATGAATAATTAATTATTTTCGAAAACTGAATTCATGTTTTTAAAACATAATTATTAAAATTTTTGTTAATGAAAATGAATTTTTTTAATGAAATTTGTTTGAGCATTCAATTGCCTTCCAATAACACTTATGTTTCCATGCTCACACTTTCATCCCCTCACCTATTTTTGCCTATTGACTACACTTTTAATGCTCATGGAGAAAAATATCACTAGTTAAGTGAATTATGACTAAATCCATGTGGGGATACTTATCAATATTGTGACACTTTTTTAATGACTAATGAGGAATATGCCTTTTTTTTTACTAACTTCTACAAAATTTTAGATTTTTTTCACTTTCAAAGTGCATTTATTATTTTTTAGTCATTTCCAATGTGCTTTTATCACACTTTTCAACATTTCAACGTTTTTTCAAAAATTTTTTTGTTCAAAGTCTTAAATAATTATTTAATGTCAAACCTAATGCATGGCTACGATAGTTATGGAACCAAGAAAAACACTAAAGTTCAAATATTAAAAAATCATAAACGATAAAGTCCTTGGAACTAAAGTTAAACAAAAACAAGTGAAGAAACTTGTTTGAAAACAAAAAAAACAAAACATTGTATGGTTTATCTTGAAATAACATTCACAAATCCAAACCTAGGATAGTCATAAAAAAACCCTTGTTGCCACCTTTTATGTGAGCACTCCTCCAAAATAGTGGTATTTTTAAAATAGCTATTCCAACTTCTTCATGTATTTATTTTCTGTTTAAATTGCTTTCATTTCAGTACACATAAAAAGAAGATCTTGAAAAAATGGTGCAGAATCCTACATTCCAACATTGCACAAATATTGAAGAGCTTAGCAAGAATGCACCCAAAAAAAGAAGTAAGACCAATGCACAAAAAGACAAAGAACTCAACTTCAAGATCAACTTTGTGGAACATGTTTATGGGCCGATAAGCGGTATCCACTCCTACCATGCGGTGCCTTTTAGGGATCTCATAAACCTTGATCATAAGAAGTTCGACCTCCGATCTACGAAAGCAAATTTTATTGTTGGGGTTAGAGAAACTGCAGTCAAAGGCACACGTTCTGAATTTGCTAATCGATCCCTACTCAAGCCGCAAGAGATTCTTCACCTGAATTAGGAGCGTCGGGAGTACTCTGCAATTACCTCACATGTTACATCGGATACAACTATCATTGACAAATTCAGGTTGTCATTGGTTGATCTTTAGGAAGTTCAGCGGCTAGTGTAAAAGAGAATGAGGTCCAAAGATTTGGATCTTGCAAAAGTGTGAATGTGATTATAGTATGATCTGTAACTACTTTAGTAGCAGCGTACATGACTCAGTTATGGATGAATCCCAAGTTGAACCCGAGTTTCACCTTGGTAATCTAAACTGTAAAATATTCGAGTAGGTGGATCGGTAAGATAATAGATGAATAATAGGTGCTTGGATGCATACAGATGGTTAGTAGTCAGTACCTAGGTACAAGGGCTCGGCTGTTATTAGTAGGTAGGTAGTAAACATGGCAACGGAGCAAAACCCAAATGCGTTGAACCTGGATTTCATCGGTTTAATCAGATTCTTTGACTTTGTTGTGCAGCTGCAGACCCTTGCACAAGATCACTACTACATTGTCCATCCCCACGTCTACCTGTAGAGAAGTGAAGTGTTTTGCCACATGAAGTTTCCTGGGCTTCCCAAATTATTGCTGACGCTAGCTAAATGGAGTAAAATTTGACATGTCCCCTTCTGCATGCTTCCTACCGCACATTGCAAATGCACGTGTGTTGACTGTAAACTTATCTTTCTCACGAGCAGACACGAGAATCTTTCTTCATGTTGCTTCTCACTTCCAACTTCATAATAAACTGATCTTCATAATGCATTGAAGTCCGAAAATCTCAAAATTCATCATTTTACCACTCTCAGCTTTTGTTAACCATCATTACTTACCTGTCTTCTGTATCCAGATGGTGTGACAAGCATCACACTGCCAAATACAAAACAAACGCAAAGCTACACATGAGCAGAAGTATTTTTAAGAGTGTTGTGCATCCACAACTTTTAAGATTCGATATCTAACCCTAGTTTTTGAAACTTTTCATTCACACTGTCACAAATCTGTACCACAATCTTGCCTTTCTCCCTCACCTGCTTCAGATCCTCCGGGTCATCATCAAGGAGGCCAGGAAAGTACACGAGAATTCTTAGAAACATAAGCAGATATCTTAGAAAACTCACCATATTTGCTCTGAACCCTAGCGGCGTTTTGGAGGGCTTCGACAAATCGTGAAATCGCTTGCCCGCTAATTATATTACTGTCTCCAGATTGTAAAGAGCTGATTTTGTGAAGTTGAGCTCTATTTCAAGTTTATCAGCGGTTGTATGGAGGTTGTTCAACGCGCTGAGAGCTGCATCAAGATGAAAAGTTGTCGCCTGCATATCCATGGCCCAGCTTATGGAAAGATGTGCTACTAATACACCCCCGGCTGCTGTACCTGCTTTCGTAACCCCGACTGCTTTGGCAACCAA
>Ga0116231_10013058_pt1 | contig 11841 bp, 11 predicted proteins | sample S1TSphgellanicum_2_FD_89695 | JGI IMG/M metagenome (GOLD analysis project Ga0116231, IMG submission 89695) | Host-associated microbial communities from peat moss isolated from Minnesota, USA - S1T2_Fd - Sphagnum magellanicum MG | ecosystem: Host-associated > Plants > Peat moss > Unclassified...
AATGGAAGGATACTTAAATTATCAAACTTATAACATGTGTGGGGAAATTGTTCAGGAATTTTAGTTTCAACAACTTGAGCGGGAATGTGTCGATCGATTCAATTTTCAATTCAACATCTCCTTTTGGTATTCTGGATTTGTCATTCAATTCTTTCACCGGTGCTCTCCCTAATGTGAACAACTACTCAAATTCATTGCAACATTTGTGAGCTTCCTTTCTATTACCTCTTTGAACTTCAACAAACTTATGGCACTTTAACACTAAACCTAGTAAAGTTATTAAAATGGGTATAAATGATGGAAAATTTTCCACCTTAAAAAGACTTCAAAAGCAATGTCGTGTTAGACATTAAAATGTTTAAAATCCATCCCAAATTTCTAAAATTACATGTTAGTTATATGAAAAAGGCATCAAAATGGTGTCCTAAAATACTTAAATGAACTTCACATGTTTATTTTTAATGACCTAAGAGACTTCCACTATAACTTAATTTGATGTTTTAAAAAGTTATATTTGCAAATTTGAGACTTGTCTTTTCACATTATGGTTGTAATTGTTAAATTACAATAAAAATTTCACTTTTCTATGGTAAAAGTTTGAATGGTTTACAACAATTACAAAAGTCTTTACTCTAAGCCCCCAAGTAGTTTGGGAAAGCTCAATGCATGTGGGATACGTAGGTTTGAATAGTCCTTGTTTTTTACCACAAGAACTATGAGATTCAATTAATTTACTACAAGATTTTTAAAAAGTTAATGAACGCATGTTTAATGTATGTAATTTATTATCTTATAGGTTCTTTCAATTATGGCATGGGGTGAGACTCAAAAAAAAAAATTTCATTAGGGTTTAACTCTCACTAATCTACGTCAAGGTTTTTTAAGCAAACCATTGAATGATCGATTATTTGCAACATGTAGGGATTTGAGCAATAACCTTTTTGATCCAAGTACATTTTCCCAATCTTGGTTTTCAAACTTCACACATCTAAAAACATTGTGAGTATCCACATCAAGTTTTGATACCAATTTCAAATTGAATCTTTTTTTTTATTGTTGTAATAAAAAAATTATTTTGTCATATTCATTTGTAGAAAGTGGAGGATGTCAAATAAAAGTATTAATTAAACATGTGGTTTTATTGCTCCTAGGAACATATATATGCATTTTATGTATGGTCAATATCTCATTCAAAATTAAAAGTTAAAAGTTTACAATATTTAAAAATATAATAGTATGCAATATTTGTTTTCAGCATAAGCAAGTACAAGAGTCTCCTTATACCATCATGGATAGTTGGACAAATGTGAAAACTTCAAAATGTGTATATCACTTAAAAGATAACTACACCCTAATGCTTCTAAATACCAATTATTATATAGATCATCATGAAAAGAAAAGTGAGGAAAAATCTACAAGATCTTCATGTTAATTATGACTTGGCATGCAGAGGGTTGGCAAACATATCTCCGCAATTGTTGGCAAATGTGTTACACAATGGTTTTATTGATATTGGTTTTCTTCTTGAAGGGCTCCCGTCATTACAAACCTTGTGAGCATTATCATAGTCCCTTTTAACATGTTGCAATATGGTTAATGAAAGTTGATATCATGTCAATGGGCATGTGAACCATAAAATCAACCAATTGTATTGACATGTACAATGGAAATTACAAATTTTTATTGATATCAATTATACTCAATGTATTTTTAATTCAAAAAAATTCATTCCATCCAAGTTTACAATGTTTATGACCAAAAGGATATTAAGAATATATTTGTATAATATGTGTATGACACCTTTTTTGAAACTGTTCATCATTTCCAATGTTATATGTAACAATACATGTAAAATATATATTTAATTAATTTAGTTCAATATGTGAATTTGAATTGCATTTGCAGAAGGCTTGACCAAAACAACATCACTGGATCCCTTAATTTGAGGAACATCAATATAAGTGGACCATTGAATTTAATAAACCTCACATGGAATAATATGGGACCAGATTTCACAAGTTTTTTATTATATTCCAATTTCTCAAATTTGGTCTCTAGTGGACTTTCTATCATGTGAGTTCCATTTCGCAATATGCACCTTACTTTTCATTTCATTAAAAGATATCCAACTACTATATATGTTCACTATTTAACTACATACATACATTATTTCAAACTTTTATAATCTCACTATGGAATAAATATGTTACCAAATTTTGTCACAACTGAACAAATTGAACATTCTGACAGGCTTGGAAACAACCCTTGTTGTGACAACATTTGGAACGATATGTCTGGGTTGAATTCTACTGAAGCCTCCTACTTTTGCCATAGTACCCCGCAACAATCAAAAAGCAAGTTTTTTGACTTGATCTACCCATATTTCAATCTTTTGAAAAACAATTTGTGTGTTGTTCCTTGTTGTTTAAATAAACTTGGGGTTACTTATGGATCAAATTTTCTACTTGATTATGAAATAAAAATATGGCACCTTATCAATTAATTAGTATAGGTCTTATACTACTATATTGTGATTTAACTAGTTATAATTCATCATGAATTAGTCATTAACACATGGTTTACGAATTTGTCCTTCAGGCAATAACTCAGTTATAATTGAGATAAAAGTTACAGTGCCAGTGACAGTGGTAACTTTTTTGATAGCAATGGTTGTATTTTTCTTATATTGGTCAGCACGAAAGGAAAAATATTCTTTGCTACTTCAAATCCAAGAAGGTAACATGAAATGATTCAGATTCTTTCAATTGATATTGTTGAATGTCTTTTCATATTCATGGGCTTACAATATGAAAAAATAAGTTTAGTCAAGTTTATCAATAGACTAAATGTTTCTTTTTGCATGTTCAATTATTACATTATGGGCTAAAAATATACAACTAATTTAAGGTTTTTTCTATTTTTATTTTATTTAATATGTTTATGAAAATTATTTAAAGTAATCATGAAACTTGTATTAAAGTTGCATGTATTGGATTCAGAATTTGCGAAACAAGATGTGCAACCCACATTGTATGCATATCATGATATCAAAATAGCCACTCAAGACTTCCACCCTAACATGAAAATAGGCCAAGGATCCTTTGGAGTTGTTTATAAGGTATGTGTACATTATTCTATCATTGTTGTTTTTGGTTATATATTGATGCACTAATCACCTTTAATTATGAATGGTTGTTAAAACTAATCATATTTTTTGACCTTGCAGGGAATATTACAAGGTGGGGGTGAAATTGCTGTGAAACGTCTATTAACAAATTCACAACAAAGCATTGATGAATTCCTTAATGAAGTTGTGCTTATTACAAATGTGAAACACAAGAATCTTGTTAAACTCAAAGGTTGTTGTCTCATGGGTGGAGGAGGTGCAAACAAAAGACTCCTTGTGTATGAATTTGTAGACAACAACAATTTGGCAGAAACTATTTTCGGTAAATTCTTTGACCTATAACATAATTAAATGGAGTAAAAACATAAATGTCAAATCATGTTGAAAATGGATAGGACTTGCAAAACTTTATTTACATCTTTAAAGGCTCTTTTAATTTCATATATATATATATATATCTTCCCCAAGATGATTTATCATTATTTAAAATACGTTTATGCAAATTAACATATTATTTACATGTTGTAATTCAATAATTATTAAATTTATATCATTATTTATTTATTTTTGAAGCTTTAGATTGGGTGATATAATTCTTGAAGTTTTCTCCTTCCAAAATAGAGAATAAAGGAGGACATAATGTGGATTGGCCAATGCGAAAAAACATATGTTTGGGAGTTGCTCGAGGCCTCACCTATCTTCATGAAGATGTTCAACCCCGCATTATACATCGAGATATCAAAGCACCCAATATTTTGTTGGACAAAAATTTTAATGCCAAGATTGCTGATTTTGGGTTGGCCCGACTTTTTCCAGACACATGCACCCATATTAGTACTTTCCACATTGCTGGGACTATGTAAGTAGTATTTACACATGTCATACATTTCATATGGAGTGTACCATCTAGTTTTGTTTATATTGACCTCAAATTTTGAACACAACATGGACAAGTTAGTATATGACTAAACTTTAATTATTTAAAATAGAATCAATATATGTCCATAAATTGTTACATAATTTGTAGATCCCCATTTGTCAAAGATAATACTTATGCAAAGACATCTAATATCAAAATAATATATTGTTTTCCTTTCATGGTTTGGTAAGCCAACTCCTAATTTAAAATAAATGCATAGACCTTTTCATGAAATGTTTTTGAATGTAAAACCAAGTTCTAAACACAAACTCATTCATGAACTTGGAGTTTTTCAATTGCATGCAGGGGTTATGTGGCACCGGAGTATGCTTCTCGTGGCCAACTAAGTGAGAAGGTTGATGTGTTTAGCTTTGGGGTTTTAGTACTAGAGATTGTGAGTGGAAGGAAGAATATCGAGCCCAACTTAAATGAAGATCAAGCATATCTTCTTGAATGGGTAAGCAATTTCATAACATTATTATTTTAACAAATGAAATCATTGTGGCAAATGACAAGATTCAACAATATTTAAGATTGTGAAAACATAGGTCAAACTTATAAACTACATCAAGATGAATAAATAACACAGAATTCAAAATGGAAGTTACAAAATAATGTAGTAATATGGTGAATATATAATATTGAAGTCCAACTACATGAACTAATCCCTAAAGATCTTGAATGATCATTTGATTGGAACTTTCATCTTGCATGAATTGGACAACATTCTTCTCTAGTTATGAACATTACATGTGTTTCCAATTCTATAATTTAAAGTGTCAATAATGATCCATAGATTACCATTCCTCAAATATGTATTATATGTTGGTATTTTCATCATGAATCAGGTCTGGAAATTATATGAAGAAGCCAAGCTTTTGGAGATAGTGGATCCAAAAGTGAATACCCACAACCATGAAAAGGACATAATACATGTCATAAACATTGGGCTTTTATGTGCACAATCCATAGCCTCAAAGAGACCATCCATGGCTAGAGTAGTGGCAATGTTACAAGGTGACGAAATGGAGATGGAAGTTATAAAAGAAACTCCACTAAGAACCATTGAGTATGAATCTTTATTAGCAACTATAAATTCTAGCTCTATGAGTGAAAGCATGTTAAAGTAATCCAAAAGAGTAATCCTCAAAGGTAAAACAATAGAATTGTGTAATAAGTAGATTAAAAAGTAGGTGATGCCTAGTCATATTGATATTCTCAATTACAACAGTGTATCAAATGTGGTATGGAAATTTTTTTAAAAGCTAAAGCAGTAGATTATTTTTTCAGAAATCTACTTTTAATTTATTTTGCAAAAATTATGATATTTTTCATATTGTAAAAAGTAGTTTCTTCCACATCCATGGGGAACAGTTTATGAAATCCAAACACACGGTGCATTTATTAAATGTTTAAAGGCACATTTTGCCATGTCCCAAATATAAACTACATTTTATATACATTAAAAAAAATCTAAACCTTTTAAACCTATTATAAGGGAAATTTATTTTGAAAGGCTTAACATTATCATAATTGAAATATTCAAGTTCCAAAAGAATTGTATCTACATGCACAGTAGGTCACACATTAATATCACATCATTTGAATTGTTTGATTTAAAAAAAAATTGTATTAGCCAAGATAAACTTTTGATAGATAAAAATAATTATATAAGTAGAATTCATGAAAGATCAACATATATGGTTTATTTGATATGGTAGGTACATCTCAAATTTTATAGCATTATGAAAAGGCCTAAAATACAAACAATGACATTAGTGGGCAAACATTGAATGATAAGTGATGAGTAGGTGAATAGGCTCAAGTGAGTAACAAAAACTCTTTATAGCATATTCCATGCCGCATCATTGAATATTCTCAAGCCACATGGATTCACTTTTTGTGATGTGGCAAAATATTCCTTACTAACGTGCAAATTATTTTGCCCCTTGTTTAGTTTCAAAACACACAAACTACTTTCTTTTGGAAATATTTATGGGTGAAAATGGTGGATTAGAATTGTACCCATAAACCTGAGGTTTTTTAAAGATTGCAAACCACATTAGAAACAATCATCAAAACAAATGGGTCATGGTTTACTTGGGTGGACAATTTTTTATAAGGTATTATAGTCTTTCAATATTTCCAAATGCCAGAAAATTTTTATTCATCCATCATACACATCCATCAACCTTCCCACTTAAACATAAGAATTGCACAATTTTCTGTGTCAAGATCTTCAAACATTAAAACCATATGACATGAAGCATTATTGTACCGACTTTGGGTTCAAATATATGGAAATTATTGGTATTTTATAAAAAGAAGTCATATTTTATGGGTACTTTGAAAAGTATGATACCCCTTTATAAGCCATATGACTATAATTTCAAAAGGATTACTTTCAAACTTAAAAATACATAGGGGAGAAAAATACATCATCTTAAATACATTAGGAGTTGATCCCCTCCCCCCGCCCCTCGTCCCCAATTCACACAAGAAAAAGGTATTTTGCTATGTGGACAAAAATGGTAGATTTTCAGCACATTTTTATCATCCTAGGGGTTCATCAATATATGTAATTGGGCCAATAAGGTAGTCAAAAAATCCATATTGTGTATACATATCAAATTATAATTTTTTTTCATAACAATTGTATAACAACAATTATATACATGTAAGAGGTATTTCCTCTATGGGACAACATTTGGTGCTTACCAAAATACTAAATATATTCATATGCATGAAAATAGTTCAACATATTTGTGATGTGCTTGTTCCATATTACAAGATTGTAAGTTTAAATGTTTATTATCATACACCTAACCTTGTTTTATATGGTATTTTATTCCAAACATTGTTGCAAGATAGTATTTTTTGCCCTCTCAAGCAACCGTGACCCAAAAATGATTAGCCCATCCAAGGATGTTAAAAATATAGCATATTCCAAAAATGATATTCATTGCACCATGAAATTAATTTTTCCTACATCATTGTTGGAAGTTTTCCACCAAAACTAGCATATTGGACTATGAATAATGAAAATGAAATATGCACTCCAAAACTTGACACAAATATAATTTTGTTATACTTTCATTGGTTTTCAACTACTTTAGCACATGCCAACAATTGCTAAATCTCGTCCCAACTCCATGTGGTATAATGAATGAACTATTCAAACTAGTCACAATACATTATGTTTTGTAAGGTATGATCACTATTACAAAATGTGGGTGTAATTCACTAGTCCCTATTCACTACTTTCCAATTAATCCCCATTAACTAAGACTAGTGAATTCGCTCAAAATCTACTGAAATCACTTGGTGTATAGGGACACCTTTTGTTGTAGTGGATACATGTGTTTACATTGCACCCATGCTCCATGCTTGCCCAAAGAAGCTGTTGAAATGACAATGAAATATATACAAAAAAAACATGGGTGATTTCCAATTGACACATCAAAATGCTTATGGCCACAAAATATGTTGTAGATTCGTCCATACCCAAGGGGATGGACATCTACAAGGGGCAAACCAATTGAAGGACTAAGCAATTTACTAGCATCCCAATTATTGGTGTGTTGTTTCGTTAATTTAAACACTAAAGGCCTTTTCACCTTCTTGCCACAATGAGATGTGGGCCAACTGCTTGCATCTATAGGTCTGATTACATTTGGTGTGAAGGTTGAAGGAACTTGGAAATTGCTTGAAGTGGAAGGTTCACCTCTAAATAAACTCCAAGGGTTTTTCCTACATTTAGAGTCAAACATAAACCCAGCCTCTTATAAAGATGATACCTCTTTTTGAATAAGGTTAACACCATGCTGAATAGGCCATACATTTGAAACATGCGATCAAGCAATGGCATGCTTTCATGAAAACCCACCCACACAATGATTGAAGTCATTTAGACAAAACCAATGCTTATGGTGCTCAAGAGCCCCATATCAGAATTGGGCCCAAAAACCAGAATAACATGGGGCTAAAGTCCCAAATGTTGTCTTATGTGTATTGATTTTTCTTGTGCATTTCACACCATGATTTTTTTGTAATTTAGAACATTGCATTACAAAACTAAGAAGGCACCAATCAATATGCCAAAGGCCATCCCCACACGTAATCTCACTTACCATTATGCCACTTTAAGAAAATATAAAAAACATATTTTGTGTAGCACATGGTGACCCATGGATGTGCAAGTCGTCAACATTATTGGGATGACAAGCAAGAACAACCACATGAGGACAAGAAAATTTGACATGGCCAGGCCTATGCAATTCATTATTTGTCTTTGGCGAAAAGTTAACATTGTGCATGGCAAAACCAAACACCTCCTCACCCTCGAGATGAGGAATTAGTGTCATGAACAAAGATCTAAAAACAAAATTGGCAACAATCGTTGCAAGCTTGGGAACATCTTTCAAAGCATGGGCCTTCAAGTCAATCATCACATTGTAAAGTTGGTCCCTTCATGGCAAACTTTTCCAGATGGTAGTACATTGGAGGTAAGGATCATATACCTGCGAACATCTCATTTCACCATGATTCTATACATGGGTCTTTTTATTTCTCCTTCCCCATTACACCCATTGTTAGTTTTTGGAGTGGAATGTGTTCATCACCCTAAATGGATTGCAAATTATGAAGCATTTTGTCAATGTTTTGATGTAGGTGATGGTGAGCTAGCCTTGCTCAAATCTTCACCTAAATCTCCTAGCTTTGCACAAGTTGGATACCATGTTGCTGGTATGTTCACAGATCAAAATTATACACAACATTTTGCTTCACCTGTGAAAAAACATTAAGTCAAATGTGATTTTTGCACTTGTAGTGAATAAAAGCTAATGACTGGAACCATCACATAGAAAACAAAAGGGAAGGCCAAGAAAAAACCAAAAGATGCATTGTTTGCAAGAACCAAAGAAGGGAGAAAGCTAGTCCTTCTCATGGTAGGAAACTATCTCACCCATAGCCCCTCTAATGTCACCTAGATGCAAATCGTGAAATTGAATAATAATAAGAGGTCTAGAATAAGCATCTCCTGCTAACGTAATTTTCCTATCTATAACAAAGGTTAAAACATGCTGAAAAACAATACTAACACATTGCTTGAAAAACTAAATACAAAAAGAACAAAATAAATGACCTCTCGATTGTCTATTGTGGAAAAGATGAGCACATTCCTTGATGAAACGATCCAAATCATGCTCGAGTGTGCCATGCACTTCCATGGCCATTGGAATAAAGTGGAGCTAATCATGAATCCCTTTATATTTATGGATTTTAACAACGGTGCTACATTTCACAACTACACCTACTAGTTGACTAATGACACTCATAGCCACCATCTTTCATGTTAGATCAGTAACCTCCACATCAGCAACAAAGACCTAGTCCTCATGAGTCATGTAAATATCAGTTCGTAATGAAACTTTTAACATAAGGGCATACCACCACTCTCTCCATATGGTGTGTAGAATAAATGGATAGATGGCTTAATAATCAACCATAGCCTTGCCCTTTTGCCCAAACAAGAATAAATGCAGGCTTTAGATGTTGCAAAAATGGAGTCATCTTCCAAGATAGACCTAAAGGATGTGTTGTGATGGATGTTCATCAAAGATGCTTAGGTGAAAGCATGGTGAACTGGACCAAAAGTGGCACATGCAAAGTCCACACAAGAATACACAATTTTTTAAATCCTTTTCTTACCCCTCTCACAATTCCAACATTTTGCGTATTACTCATTTTTGAAAGTTCATAAGCTTTTTTTATATGTTTTAATCACCTTGGTCTATAATTTATTTTATTCTTATATAAGTCTACTATAATGGTTAATATCAATGTGGACCTTTTTTTACATTTCATTTATTTATTCATTTTTCCAATCATAGTTATGTTTAAATAGGAAAATTATTAGATATTCATCATGCCTTGAACCTTATTGAATGGTATTATTGATTTCACACCATTCTTCATATTCATAATATAAACATATTTTTCCTAAATAATTTTTTCCAATTCTTCATTTTTATGTCCATTATGGATTTTAAGAGATAATTTAGAGTGCACATGAAAATAAAATAAAATATTTTTTCTTGAATTTCGATTTCCACGTGTCATATATGTTATGTTTGATTAATTCATGTGATTGAAATTGAGGAAATAATTTATTTTTAGTGAAAACAAAGTCCACATAATTTGTTACACGACACATTTGCTACTTTAAAAGTTCAAAAACACTATGCAATTAATCTTAATTACAAAAATGTTCTATGCATTTCACTACATATATAAACTACGATACATATTTGAATATAATATTCAATCCAATTATCATGTAACATTATATTAAATTTCAGTTTTTGAAAAAATAGTGTTTGTGACGTCCATTTTGGTATAGCGCATTATGCTTTTGTTCGCCTGAAGACCTATAATGTTAGTAATTCCCAAACTCTAAAAAGAAGGGTGCATATTTTAGTTACAAGAGGAAAGCTATTTCGAGTTGCACAAAGGCACAACTAAAGGAGGTGTGGGCCCCCCTCAACTTGAAAAAATACTCTTCCAAAATGGGTCTATCAAAAATATGGAACTTGGAGCATAAATATATAGCCACCAAAGCCTAACTCCCTAGAAAAGCAGATGAAGCATAATCTTCTATAGATAAAATGCCTATACCACCAAAGGAGATTAGTAGTTAAGCTTGACATCTCATTAAAAGGCCTTGAATAAACTCCCATAACCCTAAACCCATAATGTCCCCACATACTTGCATAATTCTCTTGTCAAAAATTTGCCAAAAGAGATAGGAAGGAAGAAGGAAGAAATATTGTCTAAATGAAATAAGAAGGTTAACAAGTGACACATGAGGACATAATGCCCAATGTAACCTATGTGTTTCCCAAGATAGGAAGATCATTGATGTCCATCATGTTCTGAGATAAAGCCTCATCCAAAAAATGTGTGACAAAATCTTGAAAACCCATTGACAAACCCAAAATGTGTAAACCACCTATGACCAAAGTGCAACCTTAAAGAATTTTTATGCCTGAAGAGTTCCTTGATGGATTCTAAAGCTTGCACTTTCACATTTTGACCTTAGTTCAACTAGGGCTAATTGGGTCAAAAGCAAGGACAATTTCGTTCATAAGGCCCATGATGTGTGTATCATTTGTCAGGGATGGAAAGACACGGGTGCGGGCCCATGCAATGGTTTCAAGGAGTGTTTGATAATGGGCCAAGGCAAATCAAAAACCTCTTAGGGGGCACCTTGCTTCGTGCTTAGAGTTGATTCAATAATGGTGAACCCTTTCTCATGTTGCCCATGTTGGTAATAAAAAAAAGAATGAACACCATAAAACAACTTAGTAAAGGGGATAATTTTGCTAAAAATCCCCTAACATTTTGTAGTTTTCTAAAAATAGTAGTTCAAAAAACATTATTAAAAGCATTTTTAGTGTCAACTTATATCATGCCCCAATTAAGGTTCAACCACCAAATTTCACATGTAAAGAAAGAAAAAAACAAACAACACATAGAAACTCAAAATATGCTTATCCTTATTCCTTTTGAAAGTGCTCCATCAATTGCCACCTATTTTGGCACTTTCCATGCTTTTCATTAATTAAAGAAAATCATCCATGTTAGGTTTTCATCCATGATATATGCCACATTCACACAACACATGTTTTCATGTTACATTTTGATTTCTCCATTTCCACAAGAATGCCATGGAAGAAAAATGCTAGGAAAGTTTGTGATTTTTTAAAAAACCCACTAAAAATAGGAGGTTACC
>Ga0116231_10013060_pt1 | contig 11840 bp, 7 predicted proteins | sample S1TSphgellanicum_2_FD_89695 | JGI IMG/M metagenome (GOLD analysis project Ga0116231, IMG submission 89695) | Host-associated microbial communities from peat moss isolated from Minnesota, USA - S1T2_Fd - Sphagnum magellanicum MG | ecosystem: Host-associated > Plants > Peat moss > Unclassified...
CCAGGCATGCAGATCCGTGAAGTCCTGCACCGGACCGGTCGGACCCTCGAGCGCCTTGACGTCGGGCACGAGTTGGATCAAGTACCCGGACACGAAGCGTGCCGCCACGCCGAGATGGCGGAACAGCTGTACGAGCAGCGCCGCGGAGTCGCGGCACGAACCGCTGCGCCTCGCGAGCGTCTGTTCCGGCTCCTGGACCCCGGGCTCCAGCCGGATCAGATAACGAATATCGGCCGCGACACGCCGGTTCAAGTCGACGATGAAATCGATCGTGCGCTCCGCGGCGCGCGGCAGCGTCGCGAGGTACGCCTCGAAGAGCGGCGTCGACGGCGCCTTGACGAGATACGGCACGAGTTCACGCTGCTCCTCGGACTGGTACTCGAACGGAAAGCGCTGCGCATACGGCTCGAGGAAAAAGTCGAAGGGATTGAACACGGACAGCTCGGCGACCAGATCCACCTCGATGCGCAGTTCGCGGGTGGGCTTCGGGAACACCAGGCGCGCGAGATAATTGGCCTCAGGGTCCTGCTGCCAGTTGATGAAGTGATCGGCGGGCTGCACATTCAGGGAATAGGCGAGGATGCGCGTGCGACAATGCGGCGCAGGGCGAAGGCGCACGATCTGCGCGCTCAAACCGACGAGCCGATCGTAGCGATAATGGGTCAGGTGATTCAATGCAACATGGATCGACACGGATGGGCTCCAGAGGGATGGCCTGCACTGTTTTAGTGCATCGCGAGTCGAGCTCGCGGCGGCAGTCGGCAAGTGTATAACGCGGGCCGTCGTTCCAGGGGCCGAACGTCCGAAACCGAGCCCCGTGTGCGCTGCAGATTGGTAATTTGTTTGAGTTCGCTTAGTATGAACCTCGATCGAACGCGTTGAGAAAATCTGGCTGAACCCGACACAGTGCCTAGCGCCGAACTGACGACGGATGTGGTCACGTCCCTGGACGGTATACGGGCGCTCACGACCGACTACGAGCACCTCTACGCGCTCACGGCCAACACCCTGCCCTTCGCGATGCAGGAGTGGCACCTCACGTGGTGCGCACATTTTCTGAATCGCAATCCGAAGATCCGGGAAGAGCCCCTCTTCTATGTCCTGCGCAACGACGTCGGCGAATGCGTGTCGATCGTTCCCCTGATCTACAGCCGCCGCCGTTTCGGCATGATCGACTTCGCCACCGTGGATCTGGTCGGCGCCGACCCGGCGCTGACCGAAATCCGCACGCCGCTGGTCGCGCCCGGCTACGAGCGTCTGACGGTGCGCGCCGTGCACGACAACCTCGCCCATGTGCGGGACTGGCATTGGATTCAGTGGGCCAGCATCAGCGGCCCGCTGGCACAGGCCATGGCCGAAGAGGTGGCTCCCCAATGGCAGGAGATCAAGGAGGATTTCGTCCTCGATCTGCCCGCGACCTGGGAGGAGTTTCGCGCCGGCTTGAAACGCAACATCCGCGAATCGCTGCGCCATTGTTACAACTCGCTGAAGCGCGACGGCCATCGATTCGAGTTCGTCGTGGCGGAGACACCGGCCGACGTCCGCGCCGCGCTGGATCGGTTCCTCGTCCTGCACACGCTGCGCTCCAACATGACGGACGCTGCGGCCCATCCGAACCGCTTCGTCGGCGCCGCGCTCCGGGCGTTTCTGTTCGACATCTGCGAAAACCTGGCGGCGCGCGGCAGCGTGCGGCTGTTCCAGTTGAAAATCGGCGACGAGATCGTGGCGTCGCGCATCGGCTTCGTCGTGCGTGACAGCATCTACTTGTATTATTCGGGATTCGATCCCGCCTGGGCGCGCTACAGCGTCATGACCACGACCATTGCCGAAGCCTTCAAGTACGCCATGGCGCAGGGCCTGAAGACGATCAACCTGTCCCTGACCGGTGACCAGTCGAAACTGCGCTGGCGGCCGCGCATGGTGCCGTATCACACCGCCTCGGTGCAGCGTGCCCGCTTGAGTTCGCGGGTCGCCCACTGGGCCTATCGTGAAGCCCACGACGCGCTCTCGACCAATCGCAGTGTCCAGGGGCGGCTGCTGCGCAGTTTCGTGCGCGCCCGCCGCGACTGGAATTGAGCGTTGAGCGCGGTCATTTCCGCGGCGCCGACCCCCGTCGGTGACTCTCAACGTCGGGCAATCAGCACGATCCGGTTCGCGAAGCGCGCGACCTCGCGATAGGGCAGCTCCGCGTCCTTGAGACGCAGCAGCGTCGCCTCCGGCAGCATCGCGTAACCGCTGCGCAGTTGCGGCCAGAGCGCCGCAAAATCCGCGACGCGGGCGAGTCCCCGCTCCGGCGCCAGCCGCAATCCCAGATCGAACTCGTCCCGGTAATCGACGAGCACCACCTCCTGGCGCAGATAAAACGGCAGCGACTGGGCATAGGTCTGCACGGTATAGACCGGCGCTGGCGCGATCGCGTCGCCCGCGTCGGGGGTGAGCGCTTCGTCCCGAATGATCGCGGCGGCGACGTCCTTGGCGCTGAAGAAGCCTTCCGCGCGAATCGCACCGGCGGTGACCGTGAGCGTGGCGCCGAACCAGGCGGCCGAGAGTGCCGCGAGCGCGGCGAGCGAGCGGCCCCGGCGCGTGTAGCCGAGACACACCGCGGAGCCCACGACGAGGACGCTCGAGGTCGCCCATAACGCCGGTCGCAAGACGCGCACCAGGCTGTGACTCTCGCTCGAACCGAACACGGCGCTCGCGTACACCAGCACGCCCGCCGCGAAGCACAGCGACAGTCCCGCGCCGGCCTGGAAATGCCATGCCTCGGCGCCCTCGTCGGCCCGTGCGCCCTGTAGGGCGCGTGCGCCCGCGTCGGTGCCCGCGCGCGCGTGCGTGCGCGGTTCCCGCGGAGCGGCGCACAACAGCGCGAGCGTCGGAATCGCGGGAAGAATGTACGGAATCAACTTGGCGTTGGACAGCGAGAAGAACCCCAGCACGAAGACGGACCAGACCCAGAGCAGACGTTTGACGTCGAACCGTCCGCGCTCGACGCCGGTCCGCCATCCCCAGGCGAGCTGGGCGAACGCCTGGGTGATCCAGGGCAGCACGGCGACGATCAGCACCGGCACGAAGAACCACGGCGGTTGGCTGCGCTGTTCGATCGGCGTCAAGAAGCGTTGGAAGTGCTCGCGCACGAAGAAGAACCGCAGGAACTCCGGGTTTTCGCGTGCTGCGAGCAGGAACCACGGTGCCGCGATGAGCAGGCACAACGGCAGACCCGAGCGCCAGTAGAGCCGCCGCCACACCGACGTGTGCCGTTGCATCAGCGTATAGCCGACCAGCGTGGCGCCCGGGATCACGATCCCGATCAGTCCCTTCGCAAGCACGGCGAGAGCGATCGCCGCCCAGCATCCGTGCATCCAGGCGCGGCAGACGCGATCGTCGTCGAGCCGCCGCTGAGCGAGGATGAAACAGGCGAGTCCCGACAGCAGGCAGACCGTCAACAGCATGTCGAGCGTGAGTTGATGGCCGAGCAGGACGAACAGCACCGACCCCAAGGCCAGCAGCCCCGCGCGGAGCCCGGCCGCCGCTCCCCACAAACAGCGCGCCAGCGCAATGGTCAGACACAGCGCCACGAATCCCGCGAGACCGGTCACGAAGCGGGCCGCGGCCTCGCCGTCCCCGCCGCCGGCGAGGCACAGCGCGGTGAGCCAGTACTGCAGCGGCGGCTTCTCGAGATAGACGAGTCCGTTCAGATGCGGGATGACCCAGTCGCCGTGCGCGAGCATTTCCCTCGGGATTTCTGCGTATCGGCCCTCGTCCGGATCGAACAGCGGGCGCACGCCGAGCAGCGCGAACCACACGACCGACACCCCGATGGCGCAGGCCGCGACCCACCTCGTTTCCCGTTCGAACACTCGTTCCCCCACCGATTAAGGCGTTACCCTAATCGCCCGCGCACAACCGTCACATGAGCCGTGATGGCGATCGCAAATAATTGAAATGACTCGAAATACGATCCCATATCCTGCGGGTCGAAGCCGATAATAAAACCACCATGAGCCTAAAGGACGCACGACCTCCATGATTGCACGCGCGGCGCACGAAGACGTCGCCGGCAAGCTCATGCAGCACCATGCCGAGCGGGCCAAGTGGGAAGCCCTGATCGTGTCCTGCCTGGGCCTGGTGGTCGTGACCGCCGGGATCTGGGGACTGTGGGTGAGCTCGACGGATTCCATCAAGGACAATTATCGCCATTATCTGATCGGTCTCGCCGAGGTCGCCGCAACGCTGGTCGACGTTCCTCTGCATGACACCATCCGTGACCCGTCCCAGCAGAACGGACCCGACTACCGGCGTGCCGTCGCGCCGTTGCGGCGCTTGCGCGACGCGGTGCCCGACGTACGCTATGTCTACACGGTCGTGCCCGACGGCAACGACGTGCGGTTCGTGCTCGATGCGGCGGACCCGGGCCACCGTACCGCCGCCGGCTTGAGCGAGCAGGCGGGCGTGTGGGAGCTCTACACGGACACCGGCCCCGCCATGCGCCGGGCCTTGGGCGATGCTACGCACCCCGGCGTCGCGTCGGCGACGGACGAGCCGACGCGGGATGCCTGGGGAATTTTCATGAGCGGACTCGCCCCGATCCGCGCGGCCGACGGGCGGCAAATCGGCGCGGTCGGCGTCGACGTCGAGGCCAGCGTTTACGTCGCACGACTCGACGCCGCGCTGCGCCGGGCCCTGCTCGGCTTGGCGCCGGCGGGGCTCTTGATCGTCGCCTTCGGTATCGCGTTCTATCGCATTCGGCTGCGCGGCCTCGCCGATGCCCATGCGGCGGTCGACAGTGCGCAGGCCGCGGCCCGCGCGGCACGCGTGCTGCGTGAAGCCTCGCTCAGCGACCAGCTCACGGGCCTTGCGAACCGTGCGCGGTTCATGGAATGCCTGAGTGACGCGGTCGAGCGTGTGAACTGCGGCCGCCAGCAGGGGCTTGCCGTGCTGTTCCTCGATTTCGATCAGTTCAAGCTCGTCAACGACTCGCTGGGCCACAAGTCGGGCGACTATCTGCTGCAACAAGCGGCGCAGCGGCTGCAGGCGGCCGTGCGCTTGACCGACACGGTCTGCGCGCCCGCCGCGAACCTCGTGAGCCGCTTCGGTGGCGACGAATTCCTGATCCTCATCAATGATTTGCCGGACCCCCAAGCGGCGGTCCGCATCGGTGAGCGGATCTTGAACGAGCTCGCGCCCGCCTACCGGCTGTTCGACGGGGAGGTGCACTCGACCGCGAGCATCGGCATCGTCACGAGCAGCCGGGGCGGCGCCAGCGCGGAGGAGCTCGTGCGCAACGCGGATCTCGCGATGTACGAGGCCAAGCGCGCGGGTCGGGCCTGCGTCGTCGTGTTCAACGAGTCGATGCATACGCGCCTGACGCGCCGCCTGACCATCGAGAGCCAATTACGCCGCGCGATCGGCACCTCGCAGCTCTACCTCGTGTATCAACCCATCGTGGAACTGCTGACGGGCGATGTCGTGTCGGTCGAGGCACTGCTGCGCTGGGACCATCCCACGCTGGGTGCGATTTCGCCGGCCGAATTCATACCCGTGGCCGAGGAATCGGGCCTGATCATCGCCGTGGGACAGCGCGTGCTGCAACAGGCCTGTCGCGCGCTGGTCGCCTGGCGCACGAGCGATCTCGAGCGCGCGCCCCGGACCGTCAGCGTGAACATCTCGCGCGCGGAACTCGCGCTCGGCAACCAGCTTCTGCAGCAGGTGCGTGCCGTGCTGGCCGAGACCGGCCTGCCGGCGAGCTGTCTGCAGCTCGAAGTCACGGAGCGCGAGGTGATGCGCAACCCCGAGGTCGCGCTGCAACTCTTGAACGACCTGCGCGCGCTCGGCGTCAAGCTCGCGATGGACGATTTCGGCACCGGTACCTCCTCGTTGTCGCTGCTGCGTCAATACCCGTTCGATACCATCAAGATCGACCGCTCGTTCGTGGAGGGACTGATCGACAACCAGGACGTGCTCGCGGTGATTCACGCGACCGTGAATCTGATCGAGAACCTCGGCATGGCGAGCCTCGCCGAGGGCGTGGAGCAACGCGCGCAAGTGGCGGTGCTGCAGTCCCTGGGATGCCGCTATGCCCAAGGCTACCTGTTCAGCCGACCGGTCGGAGCCGAGCGGCTACTCGAGGTGCTGTCGGGCGGCATCGCGGTGGTACACTAAGTCTCCACCGGCTTCGCTTCGAGCGCCATGGCCTTGCTCACCCGCACACCGCTCGTCGTCTCGGCCGGCCTCGGGCTCGCGATTCTCGCATTCATCAATCTGTTCAACTACCTCGACCGCTACGTCGTATCGGCGCTGTTCGAAAGTCTCAAACACTCGGAGCTCGCGCTCTCGGACGCCGAGCTGGGTTCGCTGATGAGCGCCTTCCTGCTCGTGTACACGTTCGCGGCGCCTGTATTCGGCGCCTTGGGCGATCGGCGCGGCCGGCCGCGGCTCATCGCTTTCGGCGTGCTGCTGTGGAGCCTCGCCACGGTGCTCTCGGGATGGGCCGGCAGCTTCTCAGCGCTGCTCGCCGCGCGCGCCTCGGTTGGCGTCGGCGAAGCCGCCTACGGTACGATCGCACCGAGCCTGCTCGCGGATTACTACCCGGCGACCCGGCGCGGCCGAGTCATGGCGATCTTCTTTTGCGCGATACCCGTGGGTTCGGCCTTGGGCTACGTCGTGGGCGGACTGGTCGACAAGCACTTCGGCTGGCGCGCCGCGTTCTTCGTGGCCGGGGGCCCCGGCGTGCTGCTCGCGGCCCTGTGTCTGTTGCTGCGCGACCCGCCGCGCGGCAGCCAGGACGGCGTCGCCGCGCCGGGCCGCCCGTTGCCGGGTGCGCCGCGCGCGCCCGCTGCGCGCCCGTGGGGCGCGGCCCTGCGCGTGACCTATCGCGCCCTGCTGCACAACAAGCCCTATGCGCTGACGATCCTAGGCTACGCCGCCTACACCTTCGCGGTCGGGGGTCTTGCGGCCTGGATGCCGGCGTTTCTCGAGCGTGTGCGCGGCATGCCCCGCACGGAGGCGACGGTGAGCTTCGGCGCGATCATCGTGGTGACCGGTTTCATCGGCACGTTCGCGGGCGGCTGGCTCGGCGACTGGTGCGCGAAGTATTCGAAGTCGGCATTCCTTTGGCTGTGTTCGCTGTCGACGCTGATCGCCGCTCCGTTCGTCTGGGCCGCGCTCACGACGGCGTCGCCGACGCGTTATCTCGTCTACATGGTCATCGCACAACTGCTGATGTTTCTCTCCACGGGCCCCGTCAACGCGGCGATCGTGAACCTGGTCGGGCCGCTCGAACGCGCCTCGGCGGTGGCGTTCGGCGTGTTCTCGATTCACCTCTTGGGTGACGCCGTCTCGCCGTGGCTCATCGGGATCCTCTCCGATGCGGCGTCGCTCGCCAAGGCCGTGCTGGTCGTGCCGGTGGCCGTCGTGCTGTGCGGCCTGATCTGGGCATGGGCGGCGCGCGCAGGCTCGGTCGCGAGCGAGCGTCGACCGGAACCGGCGGCGATATAGCGAATCCATGGCCATCCGCCTCCGCAAAGCAACGCTTGCCGACGTGCCCGCGATCGAGGCGTTGATCGCGCGGTCGGCGCGTGGACTGTCGCGCGATGACTATCGCCCCGCCCAGGTCGAGAGCGCGCTACGCGGCGCCTTCGGCGTGGACACTCAATTGCTTGCGGATGGCACCTATTTCCTCGCGCTCGAGGACCCGACAGGCGAATCGGCAGTGGAGGGCAGGCAGGATGCCACCGCGGCGGGCGTTCTGTTGGGCTGCGGCGGCTGGAGCTTCCGGGCGACGCTGTTCGGGGGCGATGCGCGCGTCGGCCGCGATGCCTCCGAACTCGATCCGGCCACACAGCCGGCGAAGATCCGCGCGTTCTTCGTCGATCCGGCCGCGGCCCGCCGCGGCATCGCCTCGCTGCTGCTCGCGCACTGCGAAAGCGAGGCGCGTGCGCGCGGCTTTGCGCGCGCCGAGCTCATGGCGACGCTGCCCGGCGTGAAGTTCTACTCCCGGCGCGGCTACTTGGGCGCTGCGCAGGTTCGCTACGATACGGGATTCGGGGAATTCATCGAATTCCTGCCGATGCACAAACAGCTGCTCGATCGGGCCGTATGATCCCGCTTCGCGCCGCGACCGAGGCCGACCTGCCGGGTATTCTCGCGATCTACAACGAGGTCATCGCCAACACGACGGCGGTGTACGCCGAAACGCCGGTGACGCTCGAGGATCGGCGCCGGTGGTTTCAGGCGCGTCGCGCGCAAGGCTACCCCGTGCTCGTGAGCGTGGCGACCGAAGCCGGAGAGGACCGCGTGACGGGCTTCGCCTCGTTCGGCGATTTTCGCGCCTGGCCCTGTTACCGCCATACGGTCGAACACAGCGTGCACGTGCGCGCCGACCGCCGCGGTCAGGGCATCGGTCGCGCGCTCGTCGAAGCCCTGTTTCCGGCGGCGGCGGCGCAGGGCAAACACATCATGATCGCGGGCGTCGATGCGGACAACGCCGTGTCGCTCGCCCTGCACGAGCGCTTGGGTTTCGAGCGCGTCGCGCATTTCCGTGAGGTGGGACGCAAGTTCGGCCGCTGGCTCGATCTGATCTTCCTGCAGCGGACCGTCATCGCGCCGAGGTAGCACGTCGTGCCGCGTCGATCTCGGCAAAATACCTGTCGAGGTCGGCGCGCGCCACGATGTCTTCGAGATCTGCATCGATCTTGCGCTGCCAGTTCGGATACTCGTGACTCGTGCCGGGCACGTTGACCGGATCGACGATGCCGAGCAGATCCTCGAGCTGAATCGCCGCGAGCACGCTCGTCGAGCGCGCGAGGTAGAGGTGCAGCGCCTGCGCCAGCGCGGGCGTGAACGGCTCATGCGGCTCCTCTGGGTGCGGCGGCGCGAGTCCCTCGTCACGCAGCGCGGCCAGCAGGGCGGCGCGGTCGCGCTCGCGCTCGCGACGCACGGCAGACTCGACTTCCGCACCGGGATACAGATTGAGTCCCCGGCGCAAGTCGATGTCGCGACCTTCCCAGTAGCTGCGCAACGTGGGCATATCGTGCGTCGTGACGGTCGCGAGCGCGCTGCGCACGAACCCTTCGGGCCTCACGAACTTCCCGTCGCGCTGCTCGAACAGCATGACCTTGTAGTGATAGAGGCCATACTGCGGCATCGCTGCGCGCATTTCGTCCGGCACCACGCCCAAGTCCTCGCCGATGACGACACAGGAATGGCGCCCGCTTTCGAGCGCGAGGATGGTCAGCAAGGTATGGAGGGGGTAATGGACGTAAGCCCCATCGAGCGGCGAATGACGCGCCGCGACCCACCATAGGCGGAACAAGGACATTACATGATCGAGCCGCAGTGCGCCGTAGTGGCGCATGTTGTCGCGAATCAGGCGCACGAAACCGGCAAAGCGCGTGACCTCGAGCGCGCCCGGATCGAGCGGCGGGATGCCCCAGCCCTGGCCCTTCAACGCGAGCGGGTCGGGCGGTGCGCCGATCTCGGCGCCGAGCCGGTAGCTCGTGCGATCGATCCACGTCTCGGAGCCCGAGGCATTGGCGCCGACCGCAAAATCACCATACAGACCGATCGGCATCTGAAGTTCTTGCGCCAGCGCTTGAACCCCGGCGAGCTGCTGGGCCGCGAGCCATTGCAGATACGCGAAGAATTCGATCTGCTCGGGATGCTGAGCCGCGAACCGTTCGACCGCCTCGCCGTGCGGATCATGGTATTCGGCGGGCCAGTTCATCCAGCCGGCGGACGTGCCGCGCGTGGCGCGAAAATACCTGTCGAGCGCATCGAAACGCGCGTGCAGCTCGAGCATCGGGCCGGCCGCGGCCAGAAACTCGCGAAACGCCGCGGCACGCTCCGTGCCCTGTGCGAGATGCCGTTCGCGGAACTCCCGATACAAGAGATCGAGGATCTCGAACTTGAGCGCGGCGACGGCGCCGTAATCGACGAGCGCCGCGGCGCGAACCTGCGCGAGACGCTGCTGGAACGCCGCCGTCGCCACGCGCTCCTGCGCCGCGCGGCAGGTCGCGAATTCCGCGACGTCGGGCACTGCGACGTACAAGACGTTCAAGAAATGTCGGTTCGAGGCGCTGTACGGACTGCAGCGGTCGGGTTCCGCCGGCGAGAGCGCATGCAGCGGGTTCAAGCCCAGGAAGCCCGCGCCCCGGGGTGCGAGCCACTGGACCAGGGCGCGCAGATCCGCGAAGTCGCCGATGCCCCAATTGCCGCGCGAGCGCAGCGTGTAGACCTGCACCGCGACCCCCCAGAGGCGCCCACCCGCGGCCACCGGCGGCGGTTCGAAACACAGGGGCGGGGATAGGATCAGCAGGCAACGCTGTTCGGCGCTGCCGGACACGCGCGCCTGCAACTCATGGTAGCCGGGCGGCAGATCGAGCGGCAGTTCGAAGCGGCGTCGCGTGATCCAGGAGCCGCCGACCTCGCCGCGCCAGAGCTCGCGGCAATCCGCGGTCGAGACGACGCCTTCGCGGCGTGTACCGTCCTCGAGCGTCACGGTGAAGGTCAGGCTCGCCCCGAATTCACGGGCCGTGACGTTGATGTCGAACCCGATCCGCGGTCCGTGTGCGGCCGCGACGGCCGGCAGGAGCCCGCGCGACCGGCCGATTTCCAGATGGGCGATCTCCTCGGCCAGCGCGCGCGGATCGTCGACCGCGCAGCCCATGGCGCGCAGCAGATCCGCCTTGGTCTCGAGGCTGAAGTGGCGCAGCTCGCCGCGGTAATCGTAGTAGGCGTCACCGATGCCGCGAAGTTGTGCCAGGCGCTGAATCAGATCCGTTTCCAAGGTCAGCACTCCAGTAGGACGACGCTGCGGGAACTCAAATCATACTGATCGGAAGCGGCGGCCTGCCCCGCGGCAGCGGTCCCGACCGCGGCTTCGTACGCGGTATCGAAGCACACCTCCCAGGATGTGCCCGGCATCGCTGCCGGCAGCACGAAGCGCTGCTCGAGATGACTCGCATTGAGCAGCAGGAGCAGCCGCCCGAGCGGACTCCCCGCACGCCCGTACCAGACGCCGAGCGTGCGCAGCGCACCGTCGAGCCAATCCGTGTGGGTCATCTCGCCGCCGCGCGGATGCAGCCAGGTCACGTCCTTCGCGCCCGAGCGCAGTGGAGCGCCTTTGAGGAAGGTGTCGCGCCGCAGTTCCGGATGCTCGCGCCGCAGCTGTACCAGCCGCGCGAAGAATTCGACGAGATCGGCGTACCGGCCGCGCTCGTCCCAATCCACCCAGGAGATCTCGTTGTCCTGGCAGTAGGCATTGTTGTTGCCGCCCTGGGTACGCCCGAATTCGTCGCCGGCCTGCAGCATCGGCACGCCCTGCGAGAGAATCAGCGTGGCGAGCAGATTGCGCATCTGGCGGCGCCGCAGCCGCAGCACCGCCGCATCGTCGGTCGGACCTTCGACGCCGCAGTTCCAGGCGAGATTGTTGCTCGTCCCATCCGCGTTGTGCTCGAGGTTCGCCTCGTTGTGCCGCTCGTTGTAGGACACGAGATCCCGCAGCGTGAAGCCGTCGTGCGCGGTGATGAAGTTCACGCTGGCGGTCGGTTTCCGGGCATTGTGTCGAAACAGATCGCTCGAGCCGGCCAGACGTTCCGCGAGCTCGCCGATTTTTCCGCCGTCGCCCTTCCAATAGGCGCGCACCGTGTCCCGGTAGCGGTCGTTCCATTCCGACCAGCCCGCCGGAAAGCGGCCGAGCTGATACCCGCCGAGACCCACGTCCCAGGGCTCGGCGATCAGCTTGACGTAGGCGAGCGAGCGTTCGGCGCGCACGGCCTTGAAGAACGGCGAGCCCTCGTTGAAGCCGTTTCCGTCGCGGGCCAGCACCGTGGCAAGATCGAAGC